>Ga0164242_10003056_pt1 | contig 19137 bp, 16 predicted proteins | sample OricomgcompostMG_FD_108783 | JGI IMG/M metagenome (GOLD analysis project Ga0164242, IMG submission 108783) | Miracle-Growth compost microbial communities from Emeryville, California, USA - Original compost - Miracle growth compost (MG) ... | reverse complement strand
TTTCCTACAAAAAATATCTGCTCATCTTTAGCTCCGTAAGTTTTCAAATTATGATTAGCCTGCACAGTGGTAGTAAAGAAATAATCAGTGATCGAATCAGTAACCATTCGGTTGATCTCCTCCGGCATGGTGAGATCGAAAGACCGGATACCAGCTTCTACATGAGCCACCTTAACACATAATTTTTTAGCTACAATGCTGCAAGCCATAGTAGAAGTAACATCCCCTACCACAAGCACTAAATCAGCGGGGTGCTCTAAAAGGTCTTTTTCAAAAGCAACCATTATGTGGGCAGTCTGTTCTGCTTGTGTTCCTCCACCGGCATCAAGGTTCACATGTGGCTGAGGAATACCTAATTCCTCAAAGAAGCTGCCACTCATATTTTTATCATAATGCTGGCCGGTATGTACCAAACGGTAATCCATATTTTTTCCGTTTTGCTTCTCCTTTTCAATAGCCTCAATAATCGGCGCTATCTTCATAAAATTAGGCCGTGCCCCGGCGATAATATCAATCAACATGTTTGTATTTGTTTGCAGGAAATAAAATTAAATAGATTATTCATACCTGTTTTTAGACCGTTCTTAAAATCATTCCCAGTTATACCATAAATTTTTGTCAAAGCGATGATCATCTATTCCCGCATCCGCAATTGCATAGTCCGAAAAAACCATCAGTTTGGAATGAGACTCTAAAGCCTGAAACCCATTGGCAAAACCGCCCGGCACGTGCAATAACTGATTATCCCCATTTCTTAAAAGAAATTCCTGTGGAGTTGTTTTCTCAGAGGCGCTTAACCATTCTTCTGGTTTCACAATAACTATTTTAAAACTGCCTGCCAAAACATAAAACCATTTCTGTTCTGTTTTATGCGCTTGCCATGCCCTCACAACAGATGTATCCGGATGTTCAATAATATAGAAACGCCTTACAGGTAAAAGATCAAAATCATTCACAAAAGACAAGGTCCCTCTTGAATCAGCAAAGTTTCCTCCAGTTATGATATTGGGTATTTCTTTCATTGTAAAAATATCTGCTTATATACTGTGCAAGGAGTAAATTCGTGAGTTTTTTAAGTGCGGGTCGGAACGCGATAGATCTGAACCATTAGCCTGGAAAATCGTTCAGGTCGCCAAAGAAAGCGCCCCGACCGGATAAAGTTCACTGTTTTGTTCCTCCAGTATAATTACAATAATCTCTATCTCTTTAGCCACTTATCCGGGATATTGCACTGCCTCCATATTTCCAAAAACTTCTCTTTGTATAAGAGGTAACTTTTTCAATAAGTTTTTCATTCCTTCCACATCCTGTTGTTTAGCATTATGTGAATGATAATCTTCTATTTTAGAAACATGTACATTGCCCTCGGCGAAATATTGTTTATAATTGAGATCCCTGTTATCTGCGGGAATTCTGAAAAATTCTCCAAGGTCTTCTGCCTTTTGCATTTCTTCCCTGGTACACAAGGTTTCATATAGCTTTTCACCATGACGGGTACCAATTATTTTCACTTCAGTATCTGAATTACACAATTCTTTCAAGGCCTGCGCCAGGTCGCCAATAGTGCCCGCAGGCGCTTTATTCACAAAAAGATCACCCTGGTTGCCATGTTCGAATGCAAATAATACTAATTCCACTGCTTCTTCCAGCGACATTAAAAAGCGAGTCATGTTAGGATCAGTAATAGTTATCGGCTTCTTTTCTTTGATCTGGTTTAAAAACAAAGGAATCACAGAACCACGGGATGCCATTACATTTCCATACCGTGTAAGACAAATGGTTGTTTTATTGTCCCGGATATTTCTTGAAGCTGCAATAGCTACTTTTTCCATCAGCGCCTTAGAAATACCCATTGCATTGATAGGATATGCGGCCTTATCCGTGCTGAGACAAATCATTTTTTGCACGCCGTTCGCCACCGCCGCATCTATAGTATTCTGGGTTCCAAACACATTGGTCCTGGCAGCCTCCAGCGGAAAGAACTCGCAAGAAGGAACCTGTTTTAAAGCTGCAGCATGAAATACATAATCCACGCCGCGCATGGCTTGTTCAATGCTTCTGTAATCGCGCACATCACCAATATAAAATTTTACCTTTTCATTCTTAAGTTTGGTACGCATATCGTCCTGTTTTTTTTCGTCACGACTAAAAATGCGGATCTCTTTAAAATGATCTGTATGTAAAAAGCGGTGTAAAACAGCATTGCCAAATGAGCCGGTACCACCAGTAATCAAAAGGGTTTTATTAGATATTTTCATCCATATATTTGTTTAGTTATTACAATTTATGACTTGTTCTAACCTTATAGTTAGATTCCAGGAAAGGTTGCACACAAGTATAAGGTCACAGGATTATTTACAAAGTGAATTATCAGCAGCCATCAGGATGTCTTTGGCAATAACATGGAAATGATGTTTAAATCCGTTTATGTTTGTTTTTTCATTCATCCAGCGAATCTCTGAAAGTCTTTGTACATCAAAATCATGTATCATCTGACCGGATGAAATTTCATTTACCCATGTATCCTTTAGCTTTGCAGCGTCATAAATATCAACCCAGTTAAATGCATAAGTTAACGACAAAAACAAAATATCCGCATAATCTTTTGCAGCATTACGGGACAATGCACAAATTTTGTTCGATAAAATGTTTTGCCAACTGTCTATCTGAAAACTTTGCTCATTTTTCAAACTATGAAAATGATATGCCACATCATTAATGAATTCAATCTTTAATTCAACACCATTTTCGTTTACAAATATTCTTACAAAATCAGTATCACTTAACTGTATTCTTGTTTTCTGATATTCTTTTTGTAATTCTTTTATTATCCCGTCTGTCAGGTCCGGAAATTTTTCGTTGTCATTAATAAACAGATCGAGATCTTCTGAATAACGGTGCTGCAGATAAAACCTGCTGAGAGCAGTTCCACCCGTCAGATAAAATGCAGGTGCGGTTCTCTTTATTGTATTTAACACTCTATCCTGAAGTGGGTATAGTTTTTTCAGATAAAATGTTGCGTAATCCATATAGCCTCGTTTGGTATGATTTAGGAAAGATACGTCTGATGGCTTCATCGTTCAACAACTCTGACGCCCGCTTATATCCCAAAACCCTGATAATGTAATGCCAATTATAATACCCAAGTAGTCTGGCTTCAATATCTGCTTTGTCCATACTATGCCCCTTCTTATCATTCAAAAATATTTCCAGCAATTCATCTTCACTGATATTATAATCCCATACCACCCCTTTGAGCATAGCCTTCACTTTATTCATATCTGGCTTTGGATCTGTCATTAACGGTAAAATTAATAAAATGGGTTGTAAATATGGATTTTCTTAAAAATGATTGGTATGCAGAAAACGGTGTAACACCGCATTGCCGAAAGAGCAAGGTACCACCGTAATAAAAAGGATTTATTTTTTAACAACGGTTTATAGGTAAAATCAAGAATGATCAGTTAGTTTGCTAACAAAATCCCATGTTCGTTTAATCCCATCCTCTAATGATATTTGAGGTTTCCAATTAAGCTCTTTTCTTGCTTTTGCTATATCGAGATAGATTTCTGGTACATCATAATTTCTTGATTTAGTATAATTAACTGACACATCAAGTCCTGTGACGCTCTTCATTATATATAACAAATCATTCAATGAATGTCCTTTTCCGCTACCAATATTAAAAATATTTGAAGTTGTATTATAAATAATTGAACGATAAAAGGCATCTATCAGGTCCTCTACATAAATAAAGTCCCGAATGACATCTCCTGTGCCCCATATTTGAATTGTCTCTTTTCGCAATATTTTTCCGAGGAAAACAGGAACAACTCCCTGGATACCGAAAGGATTTTGTCTGCTTCCAAAAGGGTTGGATGGTCTTATAATCGTAAAATCAAGATTATAAAGTTGTTTAAAAAGGGTTAAATATTTTTCGATAGTAAGTTTACTAATACCATAAGAACAAATGGGATTTGTTTGATTTTCTTCAGAAACAGGCACCATTTGCGGAATGCCATATATGGTGCCACCACTTGACGCAAAAACAATTTTTTTAATCCCTTTAGCTACACACTGTTCGAGCAAAAACAATGATTCTATTACATTCGATTTCACATCAAATACAGGATCATCATTTGATGTTTTGGGCAGAGTAGTACTAATGAGATGGACTACTACCTCAATACCATCCAGAGCTTCTAACAATAAACCGCGATTGCCAAATTCACCTAAATGATAATCAACGCTTTTTAAAGGGGGTCTATAATGCTCTTCATTTTTATCAAAAACTCTAACAGAATGTCCCTCCACCAGTAATTTGTCAACTAAGTGAGATCCTATAAAACCGTTTCCACCAAGAACCAAAATATTCATATCAAAATTATAATTCTCAATTAATCAAGTATTACAAAATCAGGTTTATCATTTCGCTTCAAAATCCATTTATATAAGTCTATCGTCTTCCGAGCCAATTGTGACCAGGTATATTTTTCTTCTATTAATTTTTTTCCATTTTCGCCCATCAAACCTAACTCGTCAGGAGCCAATGCTACAGCCGTTTTTAATGCATCGGCAATAGAAGTAGTGTTTATATCAGTCCACCATCCACAGTTATATTTAGTAAGATCACTCCACGAAGAAGCTTTTGTAGTTATTACCGGTACACCGGCTGCCAGGCTATCAAGAACAACCATTGGTGAACCTTCACTATGAGAAGGTAAAATAAACAATTCGCTCGCAGCAAAAGCATCGTTTTTGGACTGATCAAAAAGTGAACCTACTGTTTTAATTCTATCTTCCAGATTCAGTTGTCTTATTAAAGACTCAACTTCTTTTTTGTGATCAAACTCGTCAACACCGGCTATAATTAATTGCCAATCGGCAAAATTATCCCGAATAGAATTAATTGCATTAACAAGCATAATCAATCCCTTTTTTGGAGAAATACGGGACAAAAAAAATAAAATACGCTTATCTTTCTGGATACCATACAGTTCCCGAAATCTTTCAGCATTTCCGCCTACTGATAAATATTTTTGCTGAATTCCATTTTCTATATAGGCAATTGGATTTTTTAAACCAAAATCTCTAAAGTCAGATATTTCATTTTGTGAAGTAGCATGGAGACAAGAAGCCAATTTAAGATTCGCCTGCTCATAAGCGGCGAGTGCAATTTTTTTTTTCCATCCGGAAAGCCCAATAACCCACTTGTTTAAAGAGCCATGAGGAGCAATAACTGTAGGAATATTCTTTTCTTTAGAAAATATAAGTGTAGCACTGGAAGCTCCCGTCCAAATTCCATGCTGATGAATTATACCAAACATATCTCTTTCACTTTCACGTGCCTTTTTTTTTATACCAGGGCTGAACCATAACTTTTTTGGGCCAGCCAGTTTGAATCCTGATATATATTCAGGAGGGAATCCATGAGTCTCTGATGCCCATTTAATATTTTCATCACTATCAAGACACCAAATAGCAACATTATGATTTAACGCTTGTTGAGCATGTGCCAGACTAACAGATATTTGTCCAATACCAAACGAAGATTTTCCTATAATAGAAGCGTTATGTAATATTTTTAATTGATTCATTTCAGTAAATTATTGAGCAAGGAAGCTTATTTAACCAACTCCCCTCTCAAAATTGTATTTGAGATTTCTGCTTATTCTTTAATAATCTTTCACTCACAAATTATATCAGTAAAAGATTTTGCATAGTTTTCCATATTGCAGTTCTTATGGTAAAATTCATACGCATTATTTGCTATTTCCAGATTTTTTTCCGGATTTTTTACAATCCATAAAATTTTCTCCTTAAGTTGATCAATTGACCCGTCATAAAAATATCCGTTAATATTATTCTGAATGTAAAATCTTTCGCCTCCTGTTATAGCATTTTCAGAGGTTAAAAAAGGGCAGCCGAACGCCATTGAATGCAATACTGCTAAACCTGCCTGTGTTGGAGATACACAAACCATAGCCTTTGAAATAATTGGATAAACGTCTTTATCATTTTCTTTTCTTCCCCAAAATATTACTCGGTCACCTAACCGATACTGGTTAACAAGATCTTTAAGTTCTTGTTCTTCCTCCCCATCCCCAATAAAATCAAGTGTTATATTGTTTTCCAAACTATTTATAATTTGGCTAAGAGTAATAATTAAGTTACTTAAATTTTTATACTTTTTAAAACTTCCAATAGACACGATTTTGGTTCGATGATTATTTGGAAAAGGAAATTTTTCAACCTCTATTGTATTTTTCGCAATAAAAACCTGATTTTTTTTTCTGACATTTTCTTTATAATATTCTGCAATGTTTGATGAGTAAAGAATTGTTCCTGATGAAATATCATTTAAAATAAATCTCAATCTATCAGATAATGATTTTTTCTTTAATCCTTTTTCAGAAGATATTCCAATCCCCCAAAAATAAACTTTAGATTTTCTTTTAAATAATAATACTATTATGAATACAGGAAGCCAATGTAGATCAGCCATTATGATAATGTGATTAAATGGCTTTATAAGTTTACGAAGGTTCCTGATTTTATAAAATTTACTGACTTTTTGATTTGAAAAAGTAATCGCTTTAAAATCAGTTACATTCTTGTCATCTAACTCATAGGTTTCATTGTAAGCAACAGTTAGTTCTATAGTCGGATGTTTTCCGATTTTGTTAAATAACGGAATTCTATAGTGCGGAATAATTTCCTGAATAATTAATGTTTTGTTCATATAATCGCTTTTCAATATAGTGCCTATTTAAGTATTTCAGAGTAAGGGTCAATTCCCTTATTAAATATAAAATAATCTCTGACCTTCTTTAACTGAATGTCATTAAGATTTTTACCTATATTTTGAGTATATAATGATGAATTCTTTTTGTTAAGAATAGGAAGCAGTGAACATTGGCATGTATGCGCTCTGAATATTTTTACATAGTTTAACCTGCACATGGTATTTAACCAAATATCATCAGCATACAAACACAGATTCATAAAAAGTTGCTTATTCAATGTTTCGGCTGGTAAAGAATCAGGAGGAAACAATGTGCCACCCCCGCTTCCAAAAAAGACGCTAAAATCAGGCGCAGTTTGTTCAAAATTCACTTCCCACTCCTGGTACTTGGAAACGCTTTTGTTTACTACTTTAATTTTGTTACCGTAGCGGGCTACAACAGTGTTTGCAAATTTATGATGCCATTTCATTAAATTTTCTATCATCCCTGTTGGATAAAAAACATCGTCATCAACTGTTATTATTATATCATTTGGAAATTCCCGAAGTGCATAATAATATTTTTTATGAGAGAGCAAATCGCCATCTTTTAATTCTATCCGCAAACCACGCTTTCTCAATTTTAACAGGTTTGTAGGCAAAGTATTCCAAGACGGAAATTGTTCTTTTGAAAGCCAAAGTACGACAGCATCTGGTTTTTGGCTTTGTCGTAAAATGGTTTCAATTACTAACCAAACTTTTTTAATCCTAATAGGAAACGAGGTTAGAGAAACAATTATTCGGTATTGTCCATTTCCCATCAGATATAAGGAATTATTAGGATTATTAGCTGTAAAGCGGAAATAGATAGGAAGTGCGAAATTTGCTAGTTTTCTGATTATAAATCGTTCCGCGGAATAAAACCGTATTTTCTTAAGAAAGGAGTTTTTGTCCTTTATAGAGCCGTATAACTTATCAAAAAACGTTAACATAGAAATAAAGAAAATTCATTTTCCAAGATATTTGATATAATTCAAACGGGATGATGGTATCTGTTCGTCAAAAATAGAATTATATGGATAATAATTTTGATAAAGGTTAAACCTACTGGTATCGCTATAATAGTACCTGAATAGAAAAATAAATAAAAACGTAAATATAAAAACTAAGCGAAATAAATTATTATAGACCAAATTCCCGAAACCCCTCACAAAAATATTTGAGATAGAAATCAAGAAAGCCAGTAAAAAATAATCTCGTATTCTAAAGAAACCGAATATTTGGGTATAGAGTATCGAGCAGATTATGTATAAGAAAATAGCCTTCTTCTCAAAGTCAGTCAGTTTTTTGAAGGTAACAAAGAAAATTATACTTGGAAAGATAACATATTTAATATATACCCAGAGTTCAGTTCCTGCGCTTCTCGAAACTGTTTCATAATAGGCTAATTTCTGCTCCATAAATAAAAAATTTAGATTTTTTATAATCTCAGCAAAGTATATTGAAATAATATTCGAAATTAAAAAGACCACAATAATAGTAATGAAATATATTTTCTTATTTATATTCAAATAAAAGATAAATGGCAATACAAATAATACTACACCTGACTCATGAAAAAAGAAAGCTATTACGGCGATAATTGAATAGGATATATATTTTCTTTTTTGGAGAAGGTCAATCCCTATTAACAAAAGGCACATTGGTATTGATTCCCTTAAGATCTCCATATTCAAATTAAAATAAAAAAATAGAAAATAGAAAAGTACTGCTAAAAAAGGATGAAGGGAATAGTTTCTAATTGTTTTAAAAACAACATAATTTACAAAAATTGCCAATATAACCTGCAATAAATAAAAACTACTGGTGATACTTCTTAAAGTTGATTCAAATATAATCCATAGAATTTTATACCTACTTTCCTGGATAAACGAATACGTAAGTTGATGCAGATTGGGAAATGTATCATACTCTTTTGTGTAACTATAAGTATCAACTCCGACATTAAACCTAAATGCACTCATCAGGATAAGTAAGAATAGTAAAGCGCGGTAGAAAGGCAATCCTTCTTTATTTAACCTAGGATAGAGAACTATCATAGCCATTAAATAAAATATAATTAATATATACGCCATCTTTTTATATCAACTAATGACTTCAATTAACTCCCTCATTTCGAAATAACCGAACATTATCAAAATTTAAAGCGCCAGTTTATTACTTAATTTGTCAATTACGGAATTAAGGTCAAATAATGAAATAACATCTGCTCTGTCATTAAAATCTATTTGCCCTTTTTGCAGAATAGCTTTCTTCATAGCATCAGTGAGTTGTTCCACATTGTGGTCACATTGTAAGATTGAAGGAATTTGCTTGAATATTATTCTAGAAGGACTATTCTGCCCTGTTTCCGCAATAATAATCCGATTTATTGTCAAATAGGTAACAATTTTACCGGACAAAAAAACATCGTTTGGTAATTCCGCATCAATATCAATTAAAGCCGTAGCACGTTCATAAAATTTGCTTAAATCCCGAATAAAAGGATGAATAATAACTTTACATCTTTCTTCTGAATCAAAATCTGAAAAAAGGTTTTCAGGGATTACACTTCCTATAAATTCCAAAGTAGAATTAGGAAAGTCTTTAAGCAGTTTTTTAAAAGCTCTTAAAATATACTTTGGTGTCCTTAACCCATAAATTCCCCCTATATATAAAAATACGTTGTCACTATCATTATTAGCATTATAAAAACGAACCTTATCATGACCAGGGTTATAAATAACTTCAGTTATTAGATTGTTTTTCGGTTTAAATGTTGACAATTGATAATCCAACATTTGCCTGTTAGTAGAAAATAAAAAATCAGCTTTTAATAAATAATCAGCCATCATTTTTTTTACCCCCCTGAAATAGGCATCATTCTTAGACCATCCCAGTGGTGGTGGAATGGCGTCCACTGTATGAACCGCTAATTTTGAATGATTTTTTTTTGTATAAAGAATTCCAGTTATCAATGGTGCATAATGATGAAAAGATAAGAAGCTCACTACTACATCATAGCCAGCATGTTCTTTTTTCTCCAGCAATGAAATCGCTTTCTTTGCCCATATCCAATCTCTTGGATCCAAATTAAATATCGAAATCAAAAACTTATAAATACGCGGATGTCTGAATCTTCTCTTGATTTCTATTATGTTTTTAACTGCTGACAAGTCAATAGATGGATCGTAGTCAGCGGTTAATACATCCACTTCTTGAAATTTAGATAAACCCATGATCAGTTTTTCAAAAACAATGCCCGGAGAGGTTCTCCCTACATTCATAGTAATTATAAGAATCTTCATTTTTTATAAAAATTACCTAAGCGGCTCTTTTCCAGGTAAGTCTTAAAAATTATCCGCTCTGAACTTGATAACCCAATAAACCAAACCGCAATAATTAAAGAAATGGTTGAGCTTGAGGCCACCAGCAAAAATTGAAGTAAAGTATGAGTGATTAGTCTCTGAATAAATATTGGTATTGGAACCGTAAAAATGGTAACTATTATCACTGTAAAAAAAACTTTATTCAGGAATGAGGTAACAGGAAATTTGGTCAGGTTTTTCAATACTACTAACCTGGCAAATATGGCAACGGTAGATAAGAATATAGATATAATAAAAGTGGATTCGGGTGCATATCCCAATCTTAATAACAGGTAAGAAAAGGGCAAATTCAAAAGCAAGATAATACTCACTACCAATTGGTATTTTCTCACTTTGCCTGTAGCCTGTGCCAATATCTGCAGTGGCCCTGATAATGAGCAGATCAAAATATCAATTAAGACCAGCCTTGTAAATAATACCGTATGTTCCGGCACTTCTTTAAGCCAAATAGAAAGCACCCACTTTGCTTCGATGATTAAGGGTACTGCAAAAAGTAAGAGAAGAAAATAAGAAAATTTGGAAGACGAAAAAATAAGAGCATACATATTCTTTTCATCCTTTTCTGCATAAGATTTTATTATAGGCGGATTTACTGCAATCTGGAAATTAGTTACCAATTGATTTATGGCACCCATTACCTGAAAGGCAATTCCTCTGGCAGCATTTACAACAGGTCCAAAGAAAATATTTAGTAAAATATTTACACCCTGATTGTACCCGATTCCGGCAAAAACTCCCAATAAATTCCAGCCGGCAAATCCTGTCATTTCTGAAAATAATTTTTTATCCCAAAAGAAATGATAATGAGATTCTTTAAAATTCCGGCCGCAATAAATTCCATAAATTATACGGAGAACCAAGGAAACAGAGAAAATAAGGATTGCATAAAAAACCAGCTTATCATAGTCAAATAACTGCAAAACATACACAATTAATAATTTAAGAGTTACCTCAATAATACTTACGTAAGCAAATACATTCATTCGCTCATGTGCAATGATGATTGCATTATAAGGTACACTTAAAATAGTAACGATTGCCGCGAAAACAGAAAACTGAAAAACCCAATTAGCTGCAATTAATCGTTCTGGAGGAATATTTAATTTATTATTTAAAAACCAAATCCCTAATGTTTCTGAAAGAATTAAAATGATTATCGAAATAATAATGTGCAGGGTGATGCTGATACTAAAGATTTGCTTTAACCTTAAATGATCACCTTTTCCTAATTCAAATGTGAGAAAGCGCTGCGTAGAGGCAGCCATAGCGCTATTTAAAAACCCAAACATCACTACCACGCCTGCAATTACATTATAGAGGCCATAATCAATAATCCCAAGTATTTCTAATACAATCCTGGAAGTATACAAGGATACCACCATCGTAAACAACATGCGAAAATACAATAAGATTGTATTTTTTGCAATCCTTTTACTGTTGGCTGATGACATTAATTACTTTAGAAAGAAAAAACAACTTTCCATCACTAGCTACGAATGAGAGGCAACTTCAGATTCGCAGTATTAAAAATTAAATAATTATTAGTATTAGAATTTTTTAAATTCACCTTTAACCCATTCTACATATTCTTTGACTCCAATTTCTAAATCAACCGTTGGCTGGAAACCTATCATTTTATTGGCTAAAGAAATATCTGCTAAACTGTGCCTGACATCGCCTGGTCTTTCTGGGCCACGCTTTATTTCCACTCCATTTAAATGGTCTTTTGTTATCATTTTGACAAGTTGATTAATGGTAACGCGTGTACCACTTGCAATATTAAATGCACCTGAAACACCGATCGTGTTTGCAGCCTTAATATTAGCCTGAACTACATCATCTACATGTACAAAATCCCTGGTTTGTTCACCATCGCCAAAAATTATAAGTGGTTCATTATTGAACATGCGAAAAACAAAGATTGGAATCACATTCCCATAGGCATCAAAACGCTGGTTGGGGCCATATACGTTAAAATATCGCAGGCATACTGCTTCAATATCATATAGTTTAGCATAAGAAAGACATAACTTTTCTTCACATAGTTTGGTACATCCATACGGCGAATCAGGCTCAATCGGATGATCTTCCTTGATAGGTAACGTTTTTAATTCCCCAAATATACCTGCAGAAGAGGAAGTTACAATTTTTCGCACTCCCTCTTTCCGTGATGCTTCTAATACATTCAACGTACCTAATACATTAATCTCAGCATCAGTAATTGGTAAATCAATAGATCGCTTGTTTCCTACAGATGCTGCTAAGTGAAATACTACTTCAGCTCCCTTTATAGCAATTTCAACTGCATTTTTATCCCTTATGTCTCCCTCTATAATTCTTACGGAAGGAAAAGAATCAAGATTATCACGATAACCAGATAAGAAATTATCTAAAACCGTAACAGAATTACCGTTTTCGACTAAAGACTTGACTAAATTCGAGCCGATAAATCCTGCACCACCTGTTACCAAAACCTTTTTGTTATTCATGAATTATACTTTTATTTGAGAAATAAACAATTAATAAGGTCACTGCATAATTTATTTAGTTAAAATTTTTTGCCACCATTTTTTATAAATGACATCTTCTGTATAACCATAACCATAGCCATATCCATATCCATATTTTCCAAAACCTTTCCCTTTAATTCCATTATAAACAATTGCAGGATTTTTAAGGCTTTTTGTCCTTAACTTTTCTTCAAGTTTCTTTAAAAATATTTTAGGCGTATAGGCATGCCGTACCACATATAAAGTAACATCGCACAGAGGCGATAAAATAAACGCATCAGTAACCGGGTTTACAGGAGCGGTATCAATTAAAATATAATCAAACTGAGTATCCAGATAGGTCAATAATTCCTGCAGCCTACCATTGGACATTAATTCTGATGGGTTGGGGGGAATAGGCCCTGAAGGTATTAAGAACAAATTGTTGATACCTGTGGGCTTTATAATTTCTTCGATATCAGCCTTGCCAATGAGATAAGTTGAAAGCCCGGTATGCCTTGACACATTGAATTGTTCACTCAGTTTGGGCTTGCGAAGGTCAAACTCTAACAAAGCTACCTTTTTATTCATCAGGGAAAGGCTTACTCCGAGGTTCACCGCAATAAAGCTTTTTCCTTCACCGGTCATACTTGAAGTGATGAGAATTTTTTTATTGGTTTCGTCTATTCCCATATAGGTCAGGGAGGTCCTTAACTGGCGAAACTGTTCTGCTATAAAGCTTCTTTTACCTTCCAAAATTACAATGGATGAATTAGAGCGATCATACACCACTTCTCCTAAAACAGGAATCTGAGCATATTTTTCAATTTCTGACCGATCCTGTATGGTGCGGGTGAGCATATCTTTTATGTAAATGATAGCAATGCCCAGCGAAAGCGCTCCTAATATGGCTGCGAGATAAATCAGCTTTCTTTTAGGGCTAACAGGCACATCCGAAGACTCCGCCTTATCAATGATCCGGCTGTCTGCTACAGCCGAAGCAAAGGATAACGCTGTCTCTTCGCGCTTCTGTAACAAAAAAGTGTATATATCATTTTTAATGCTTTGCTGCCGGCTAATGTCGAGTAATTCCCTTTCTTTTTCGGGAATAGTAGTAAGCATGGAAGAGTAACGGTTATTAGTGGCTGACAAATCATTTCTTCCGGCTACCAGGTTTTTTCGCTGGCTTTGTATATTCTCTAAAATTCCGGGCTTCAGTTTATTGATACCATCCACAAGGGCTGTTACTGCCGGATTATTTTCCGGAACTATTTTCTTCATCTGTGTATATTGCAGTTCCAGGTCTGACAACTTCTGTAAAAGCTCTGTCAATACAGGGTCAGCTACTCCAAGAGTAGCCGGCACAATACCTCCCATACCTTCTTTGCTTTTTACATAAGTCTCTACCTGGTCCAATACGGCCAGTTGCATATTAATATCACTGATCTTTTGATCGTTGGCAGCTACCGTTTGCAAGTAGATCTGCCCCTGCGAGCTGATGTCGGTGATTTTATTGTGGGCCTTAAATCTTTGAAGGTTGCCTTCTACCGAGTCAAGTTCAGAAGCCACTAATTTCAGCCGGTCTTCAACAAATTTTAAGGTATTGGCAGCCAGTACATTTTTATCCAAAATCGCTGCTTTATTATATACAGCCAATAATTCATTGAGAATATCCTCTCCTCTTTTTGGAACTTCCCCCTCTATGCTTAAATCAATCACTGTTGATTGCTTACTCGAAGGAGCTACTTTTAGCTGGCTCAGAATATTGTTGGCGGTTTTTTTTACACTCATTAAAGAAAAATAAAAATTATTTTCTTTCTCCACGTTCGTCCTGATGTGTTGATAATATTTATTGGCAAGAAATCGAAGAACACCAAAGCGAGTAGCCAGCCACTGATTTAACGGATAAGTTGTATCCTCTATGGTTATAGAACGTGCGTCTTGATTGTATATGAATTCAATATTTTCCACCGGTTTGATAGAATCTGGGGTTTGAACTTCTATAACTATTGGAGAAAGAACATAACCTGATTGGACGAGAACCCTACCCTTCACTATTACAGGTGCATAAAGGTGTAAATTCTTTGCCACTTCCTGCATCAATGTTTTTGATTGCAACACTTCCACCTCGTTTTCTACCGATTTTTTTGAACCAAACAAGTCAAAGGCCTGCATCATTTCATTAGCCGGAGTATTGCTCTTATCATCTTTGATAAGTAATGTTGCCGAAGTTTCATACACCGGCATCGTGTAGCGTAGATAGACCCATGCTGCGGATAAACTTATTATGAGCAGTAATACAAAAAGTGGCCAGTAAGGAAGAAATTTATATAACAAGTCGCCTAAAGATGTTTCTTCTCCATCTTGCATTTCAAAATCCTGGGTGAGTTGTCGCATTCAGTTAAAATTATTTTAAAAGTGTGTTGAGCAATACAATGATCACGGTAGCGCCACTGAGAAAGATAGGTAATAATTGCTGTGTACGGTCGCCTATGGCCACTTTGGCCTTACCAGGTTCCACATAGATCACATCATTGGATTTTAAAAAGAAGTAAGGGGATTGTAATAATTCTGAGGAATTAAGGTTTAATCGTTTTACCAATTTATCAGGACCTTCCTGCCTGATAAGTATTACATTATCACGCAGTCCATAAATGGTAAGGTCTCCTGCCGCCCCAATTGCCTCCAGGATACTGATTTGTTCACTCGGCGCATATACAACACCGGGATGGTTCACTTCACCCAATACAGTAACCCGGAAATTTAAAAAACGCGCACTAACTATAGGATCGAACAATAATTTTTTTTCAATAAGCATATCCGTAATGTTTTTCTCTAATTGCTTTTGGGTAAGCCCCGCGGCAGGTATATCTCCCAACACAGGAAATTTAATAGTGCCATCTTCGCTTACTAAATAGCCGGCAGTTTGAGGTGTCGTATTAGTGGTTTGGGTGGCAGGTGTAATAGGCAAGTTCGGAGTATTAAATAAAACCGTTGCTTCGGGGCTTAGACTGCTGACAGAAATACTTAAGATATCCTTTTTCTGTATGATAGGCTCCAATCCGCCTTTAGATGCAATAAGAGTTGAATCTTTAACATCATTAAAATAAGCGATTTTTTTGGTATTGACACACGAAGAGATCATAACGGCAAAAAATAAACAGCTTGTTATAATCTTTATAATCTTTAGAAAACTCTGGATATTTGGCTGGGTCATTAATTTATAAAATGGGTTGAAACAAAATAATATTACTAAAAAAAATTACGAAGTTTAAAAAAAATTTTATGAAACAAATTACGAACCAGCTTTTTATTACTAAAAAGTCATGGCTTCGCCTTCTCTCAGCTACATGGCAAAAGATCCGAACAAGAAACTTCTTATTATTAATTGGACAAAAGTTATAAAAGATAGATGCCACCTGCTTAAAGACAGGTTATAATTAGTAATATCAAGTTTTCTTTGTTCAATTTGGCGGCGAAATTAATTCATTCTTGTTTAATTATTTTTTAAGATTGATTTGGTGACTAATTATTATTCTGCTGATTCTTGCTAAAGACGAATTTGTTTAGAACCATAAAGTGCAGCAAGCTTTAAAAATTGATTCGTGAATTTTGCTTCATATTTTGAGGATATCAGCCTTAACCAAAAAATTCATCAAGTAGATTCTTGGATATCCGTATAATTTTTAGCTGAAATAAAGTTGCAGGAATTATGTAATAATATAAAAAAATAAAACCCGGAAAACGATTAGCAGATTGCTTATTAAAATTTTGAATAACTATTTAAATGGCCTTTTATCTCCTTCTCTTATGCTTGCAACAATCACTACCGGTGAGAACATCAAAAAAATTAAATCAGTTTTATTTTATATCAATTATGGTTTGATTTTAATTAAGATTAATACGCATTTTTATATTAATAATAAATTATGGCTTATTTTTTGATAACGTTTCGCTATGAGCTACAAAGATATGTTTAACTAAATTCATAACCCGGGATACAAAACGTAACAAGAAATTATCCCGGGATTATTTTAAATAGAATCAATAATTTTGAACGAATGGTTACCAGTTTTACATATATTTGCAGCCGAAAAGATATTTTATTTAAAAACTCTAATCAGTTAAATTCATGTTACACATTAAAAAAATCGTAGTCCTCATTTTATTTTCAGGATTCTTTTTTACCGCTTCAGCCCAGACCAGCCAACAGGATTATAATGACATTAAACCCTTTACAGGTACCAGCGCCTTCAGAAAATTCACTATTGGAGTGAACGTAGGAGCAACGACTCCTTCTGTTCTCTTCGGGAACAACAACGATTTCGCCAAGCCGCAAATTGGTTTAGGCTACGGCGCTAACATTGGCTATCAACTCAATCACTACCTGGGCTTAAGAGCCGATTACCAGGGAGGCACTTTAAAAGGAGAACAGGATGATAAGGCGTATGCTGCCGGCCGGACTGTAGCTTCTTTTAACACCGACTTGAAGTATGCTCTCAGTCTGAGCGGTGTGGCTACATTTGGCAATCTAAATTTCTTTAAGCAGAAGAATAAAGTCCTTCCTTATGCAAGTGTTGGGGTTGGTTTCATTGGCACCAGCACAAAGATTACAGATCTTACTGGTAATGAAACAGATTTTGACCAGCCTTTAACACAGGAACATCCCTTATTTTTCCCTGTGGAACTGGGTTTGAAATTCAATCTTTCCAGCCTCCTCAACCTGAATTTGGGATACAGAATGAATTTTGTTGATAATGATTACTTGGATGGTTATTCTTACCGTAACCCACATCACGATCAATGGAGCTATACTCATGTAGGGCTTGAATTTGCCTTAGGTAAACAAAGTAAACCACAATTGGTATTTGACAACCCGGTAGCAAGATTGAACAGCAATCTTCAAACTCAAATAGATACTGTTAGGGAAGATCAAAAGAAATTATCAACTGATTCAGACGGCGACGGAGTATCAGATATGTTTGATAAAGAACCCAATACCCCTTCCGGTTGCCCTGTAGATGCTCAAGGTGTTACAAGGGATACAGATGGTGATGGTGTTCCTGACTGCAAAGACAAGGAATTGGTTACTCCAACCCAGTGCCAGCCAGTTGATGCTGATGGTATAGGTAAATGTCCTGAACCTGATTGCTGTAAAGCTATAATGGATTCATTGGCTAGCATGAATACTTGTAATCTTAGCCTGCCAAGCATTACATTCAGAGGAAACAGAAGCAGCAGTTTATCAAGCGATGCTAAAGCAATGCTCGCATCTGTAGCAAGCCAGTTAAAAAACAGCGCTTCCTGCTCTATCATGGTTACAGGTTATCCTGCAGCTTCCAAGGCTTCACAATCACTTTGTAACAGAAGAGTGGAAGCTATAAAAGCTTACCTTGTAGAAACAGAAGGCATAGGTGCAGAAAGAATAACTGTTAATTGTGAAGTAGGCGGCGGTGATGCAAACACTGTAGATATACACGCACAGTAATAATTCTATTTCAACATTTTCAATGATAAATAAATCCCTTCTTTTGGAAGGGGTTTATTTTTTTAAGTATTTTACAACTGTAGTATTAAATACCAATGCTTGGCCACTTAAGGAATAAATAAATCGGGTTAATTTTTCACATTTCTGACAGTTTCTTCAAAAATCCTTCTTTCCTGCGGGAAGATACTTCTACTTCTGAATGATCAGACATAGCAACCACACCGCCTTTACCTTTATTGTATTTTGTAATATAGGATAGGTTGATAAGATGCGAATTGTGCACTCTGTAAAAATTATAATCGCTCAATAATTCTTCAAATTCTTTTAAGGTTTTAGAAACGGTTATCTTTCGATTGGCTTTTAAATAAATGGTAGTATAATTAATATTCGATTGGCAACGGATAATGTCATTAATATCCAGGAAAGTAAGGCCTTCCAAAGTACGGATGGTTATTTTTTTAGGTTCATGTGCGTTTTTTAAATTATGAAAAAGTGCATCCAATTTCCGGGACATTTCATTCCCTGATATTTTATTGGTTACTTTAGTTATTGCCTGCAACAGATCATCAGGATCAATGGGTTTCAGCAAATAATCAATAGCGCTGAATTTAAAAGCCTGTACCGCATATTTCTCATAAGCAGTAGTAAAGATCACTTCAAAATTAACGGGCTGTATTTTTTTCAGAAGATCAAAACCTGTTTGACCGTTCATCCGCACATCAAGGAAAACAAGCGCTGGCTGCAGTTTTTCGATTGCAGACAATCCCTCCCAAGTCGATTGAAACGCGCCAATAACACGAATATTTTCTTTGCAATTTTCTTCAATTAAAGTACTTAACCGGCGAATACAGTGCGCTTCGTCATCAATAATAATAGCTCTTATCATACATTATTAAAAATTTAAAGCCAGCGGAAACTTAATCTCTACACGCATTCCTTTCGCGAGGTCCAACAACTCCACTGCTCCTCTTGCTTTTCCTGGTTGGTTTAAGATATCAATACGCGACC
>Ga0164242_10003055_pt1 | contig 19137 bp, 16 predicted proteins | sample OricomgcompostMG_FD_108783 | JGI IMG/M metagenome (GOLD analysis project Ga0164242, IMG submission 108783) | Miracle-Growth compost microbial communities from Emeryville, California, USA - Original compost - Miracle growth compost (MG) ... | reverse complement strand
TCGTCGCCGATGTCTTCGATGACGACGTCATCTTGCTTCTTGCTGGGGGCTGGCTTGCTAGTACTTGAGCCGTTATCCGAGCCACCGCCGTTGTCGTTGCCACCGCCGGGGCCGCCGAGGAAGGTCACGTCTTGGGCGACTACTTCGACTTTGCTGCGCTTTTGGCCATCTTGCTCCCAGCTGCGGCTTTGCAGCCGGCCGTTGACCAGGCACGGGCGGCCTTTGGTCAGATACTGCGCAACACGTTCGCCGAGTGGGCCCCAAGCCACGACGTCGATGAAATCGGTCGCCTCTTGCCAGTTGCCGTCAGAGCCTTTGTAGCTGCGGTTCAGCGCCAGGCTGAAACTGCACACATTGCTGCCGTTGGGCGTTTGGCGCAGCTCCGGGTCGCGCGTTAAATTACCCATTAAAATGACTTGGTTAAAACTCCGTGCCATTTTCCCTCCTTTATAAGACCTATGTCTTTTATTTGTACTTAAAAACTACGCCGCTTCCGCGCCAGCGTCAAGCTCAGTCTTCGTCTTTGCTATCGTCGTCGGCGGTTTCGCCGCGTTCGGCTGCCTTCTTGGCCTTCTCGGCCTTGGCGGCTTCGGCCTTGGCAATCGCCTTGAGGTCGGGCCGGGTGATGAGAAAGCGGATCACCTCGTCGGTGATATTGAGTGTGCTTTCCACTTTGCGGACAGCTTCGCCCGGCAATTCGGCCGTGTAAAACACGTACACGGCGTGCTCGTTGCCAGCGATTTTGTAGGCCAGCTTGCGCTTGCCCCAGTTGTCTTCGGCCACCACTTTACCACCGTTGTCGGTGATGATGGCTTTGACGCGCTCCTCGGCCTTGGTCAAATCGACCTCGAGGCTGGGGTGGTATAGCACGGCAATCTCGTACTGATTCATCCGAATCGCTCCTTTGGTTAAAGCCTGCACTCACAAGAGGATGCAAGCTGAGCTAATATTGTGTTCCGATTATACCGCAACTACCTCTGTTGGTCAACTGGCCATTGGCGATTTGGACAAACCGGGATGGTGGGCGATTACTTGAGCACTGTCCCTAAAGAGCGTTACTGAATGCCTGCCGGCAACCTTACCGAGCAGTTCGCCGGCATAATAATCTCGAACCATCGCGGTAAAACGATTGGACGCATTGTCGGCAACGCGATAACTCTCCTCGGTGGCAGTACCTTCATGCACTGCACTGATAGCCCCTAGTGTATGCTCCGGTTTTTCCTTACCCTCTACAGACAGGTGCATTTTCCCCCTTACGAGCAGTGCATTATACCTTCGCCGGTCGCGTAGGCTGGCTCGAGATTTGATTTCTACCGGGGTGGCACTATGAATAACTCCGTATTTTTGATGAATAACAAGCAGGTCATGTGTTTGTCCTCGATAGTAATAGCCACTGTCGCAGCGTGCCATGGTAGGCACAACAAACCATGTCCGCGACAACCGCCGGTTAAATGCCAGGAGCGCGTTGCACTCATAGCCCAAACCGACATGCGCCGCCATAACTTCGATATTGCCGGCAGTCTTGGCGGCGCGCAAATATGCAGCATTTGATTTTGCTACTGCCAGGCAGTCCTCAAAGGCTCGTTCGCAAGCTACCTGAGTAACATCACCTTGGAGAATCCCCGCCAGTAAGGGCGTTACCGCAATATCGAGCGCTACCCTATGCCCATAAGATGGTTCATACGGCTGGCCCGCCTGCTCTCCTTCTATAATTTTATCCAGCGCCTGCCGCCAAAGCCCGACACCGTTCTCAAATAGACTATGACGCTCAGCGCTTGTATTATCCGTACCCATCAAAGCAGCCTCTACTGCCGCCCAGCCGGCTGCCGAGAGGTAGTGTGGCATCGTCTCGCTTTTCAGATTGTCATAAATCGTCTCAAGCTGGAGTGCGCCCCGATTGCCTACCAGCACCTTATGCATGCGCATGTATTTCGCGTAAGATTCATTTCTCGACAAATCTGTATGCAAGGGCTTGTCTTCGGCGGTATTTGGGATAGGCCCGACTGCTTCCATTTGATCAAAAAAGCTCCCGTCGTGTTCGAGAGCTTGGGGCGATTCAGAGCGTGCGCGCTGGAGGAGCGGCAGCGACAACTCAGCTGTTTGGCTCATTGGTGCCTGAAGCTGTTCCGCCACTGCGCTCGCCCTCCATTTGCAATGTTTGTTCTACTGCTTATGGTAAAACCGCTGCGCTTGGATTGCAATTACAATTTAATTGCGAAATTCACTACAGGCTTTATTGAGCGAGGTATTCTTCGCGCGGGTCTTCGGCCGGTTCGATCTCGGCGCTGCCACCGCCGAAGACTTCGTCCAGGCTGCTAACCAGCACTTCGCGGGGGCGACTGCCGTCGGCCGGGCCGACGATGCCTTGTTCTTCCATGGTTTCTATCAGGCGGGCGGCGCGGCCGTAGCCGATGCGCAACCGGCGCTGGAGCAACGAGGTTGAGGCCTTGCGGCCTTCGATAACTACTTGGATGGCGTCACGCCACATGTCGTCGTCAGCATCATTACCACCTATATCTGCCACCACGCCGCCCTTACCGATTTGCACCGGCTGGCTGATGATTTCGTCATCGTACTGCGGCGGCCGCTGCATGCGGATGAAGTCCGTCACCTTCACTGTTTCTTCATCGCCGATAAAGGCGCCCTGCACACGCTTGGGCTTGGGCATGTCGGCGGTCAGCAGCAGCATATCACCTTGGCCGAGCAGCTTTTCGGCACCGATTTGGTCGATAATAGTGCGCGAGTCCACCTGTGATGCGGTGGTAAAGGCAATCCGGGCCGGCACATTGGCCTTAATGAGGCCGGTAATGACATCAACACTTGGCCGCTGCGTGGCCAGCACCAGGTGGATGCCGACGGCCCGGGCCTTTTGGGCAATACGCACAATCAGCGCTTCGACGTCGCGGGCGGCCATCATCATCAGGTCGGCCAGCTCGTCGATAACGATGACGATGTACGGCATACCTTCTTCTTTTTTCAGGTTGTTATACTCGGCAATGTTGCGCTTGCTGACTTCGGCCAGCGCTTTGTAACGGCGCTCCATTTCGGCCACCGCCCACTTCAGCGCACTGATACACTTCTCCGGCTCGGTAATCACCGGCGTCAGCAGGTGTGGAATGTCATCGTACGGTTTGAGCTCGACCTGCTTGGGGTCGACCAAAATCATTTTGAGGTCAGACGGGCTGTTGCGGTACAAAAGACTGGTCAAGATGGTGTTAATCATCACCGATTTACCCGAGCCGGTCTGACCGGCGACCAGCAGGTGCGGCATCTTGGACAGATCTGCCACCACGGCGGCGCCAGAAATGTCACGGCCGATAGCAAAGCCCAGCTGGCCGGACACATTTTGCCACTGCGGCGACTGGAACATCGAACTCAGACGCACCGTGGCCGACTTCACGTTCGGTACCTCGATGCCGACGGCACGCTTGCCGGGAATCGGTGCCTCCATGCGGATGCTGTGGGCGCCGAGGTCGAGCATGAGGTTGTTTTCGAGCGCGGTGATTTTGGTCAATTTCACACCGGTCGGTGGCTTGAGTGTGTACTGCGTGACGCGCGGGCCAATATTGGCGCCTTCCATTTCGACGTCGATGTTGAAATTGGCGAAGGTGTCGCGGATGGCTTCGGCGTTGGCATTCACGTCGCCGGCGTCGGCCTTATCTTGCTTCTGATTCAACAGCGTTACTGAGGGGAATTTCCAATCCGGGTCGCTCGGCGTCGTCAGCGCCTCGTGGTTTTCGCTGGCCGTCAGCTTTTGGGCAGTGTTCTTGAGGTTGGTAATTTTCGGCGCTTCTTTTGGTGACTCGCCTGAGTGATGTACCACCGGCACACCTTCGTTCAGCTGGAAAGCGCTGTGCTCGGCCTTGGCCTTGAGCGCCGCCAGGTCGGTGTCTTCGTCTGATTTTTCGCGTTTAAAGACATCAAACAGCCGCAGCACCACCTTCGGCGAAATCGCAAAAGCGAAAAATACCGCCAGCACCGTCAGGACAATAAACAGCACCGCCGCCGGGAACTTATCGAGTACGCTCAGCACTACGTTCCCCACCACACTGCCGACGTTGCCGCCGTGGCCGGCCGCCCAACTGCCATCAGGCTGGTGGCTGGCAAACGCCACGTGCAGCCAGCTGGCAAAAAAGATCAAAACCCCGGCCATGCTCAGCAAATTGCTCAGCGGAATCCGGCGGTCTTCGTTCTTGAATTTAATAACGCCCCAGTAAATCAGCGCCACCGGCGTGAGGTACGCCGCCCAGCCAAACAGCCAATAAGCGCCGCCAAACAAATCCACCGGCAGCGGTCCGCCGGCACCAAAACCGCCCAACAGCAAAAACAACGCTGCCAGCAGCAAGATGACCGCGCCCGTCAGCGGCCAAAAGGCCGAGCGCTCCGTCGCTACTTCGACGGTCTTCTTGGCGGAACTTTTTCGTTTGGTGGACTTTTTCTTTTTAGCCATAGCAATCTTTATTATAAGTAGTTTTGGCTACTCGGGCAAACGATGCGTATTATGCTGGACGATTGCCCGCTCCGCTTCCAATTCCACCGGGTTATACGGAGGGCTGAAGGCCGCCGGGTCGATGCCGAGTTCACTTTGCCGGGAGGCAATTTCGCCAAGAATAGTGCCGATTTTTGCCTTAGTTTCGGGAGTGACATTATAGGATCCCCCTTCGTCTGCCGCCCGAGCAATCAAGCGCTCCCTATCTTCCAGTAAATGGAGCAACAGGTCATCGCCCCGTGACTCGCGGCTAAGCCATGGGTGTTCAAATGCTGTGGGGTGCTGCATATTTGCCATGGAGTAATTATAGCAAAAATTACAACTTTTGTCAATCCACCTCGGACCGAAGCTCTTCGTACTCGAGTGCAGTTTGGCTATGCGACACCACAGGCCGGAGCTTTTCAGGCTTGAGTGCAGTTTGGGATGGAAAGCGAAGCCCGTAAACGAGCCGTACTAAAGGTACGGTGAGTGCGGACTGGAGCTTTACGCCCAAAATGTGCCAAGCCTGGAAGGCGCAGCGTTAGTCAGGTTGGTCTTGGCTCAAGAGTCGCGCCCGCATCTCCTGGAAGCGGCGCTGCTGCTCGGCGGCGATTTCTTCGGCCGTTTTGGTCTTGCTCTGGTGTACCGTCTTGGCCTCGCCTTTGCTGCCGATGACATTTACCACCGGGATGACGATAGGGCTGCGCTGGGTTTGCTCGTACAAGTAGTGCGTGACGTGGTCTTTGAGTTCGGCTTTGAAACGATCGAGGTCGACACGCTTGAAGCGCTGGGCCACTGCCCGGCGCAGTTCAGCCCGCAAATTGTTCATCATTTCTTCTTGTTCACGCATGTAGATGAAGCCGCGGCTGATGATGTCCGGGCTGGTCATGAGGTTGCCCGACTTCTTGTCGATGGTCAGCACTACCGCCACCAAGCCCTCTTCGCTTAGCAGGACGCGGTCTTTGACCACCACGTTGCTGACGACGGAACCGGTCTGGTCGACCAGCAGGCTGCCGTGCGGCTCTTCGCCGGCGTACTCCCATTTGTCGGCCGTGAACAGGAAGCTATCACCGTTGCGGGCGCGAATGACATCTTTGCGGGGCCAGCCTTCCTCGACCGCCATTTCTTCGTAATAACGACGGTTGAGCGTGCCGGCATAAATCGGCAAGAAGAACTTCGGCCGGACGATATGCAGCATTTCGCGGTACTCGTCGCGGCGGGCGTGACCGGAAACGTGCAGCGGGCCGACGCCATCGACCTCGTGGGTCGGGTGGCGGTACAGACGCACGCCGCGCTCGACCAGGTCATTGCCGATTTCTTCGTAGCGGACTTCGTTGCCAGGAATCGGCGTGGAGCTAACCACCACCGTGTCGCCTTCGTGCAACTTGATATGCTTGTGCATGCCCTCGGCCATGCGCTGCAGCGCGGCGCCCGGCTCGCCCTGGCCGCCGGTGCAGACTACGAGCACCTGGTTTTCTGGTAGATTGGGGATTGATTGCATCGGTACCACGGTACCCTTGGGGATCTTGAGCAAGCCCTGGCGGACGGCGATTTCAGCGTAATTCATCATGCTGCGGCCATCGAGCGCCACTTTGCGTCCGGCGGCGGCGGCTGAATTGATTATCATTTGTACGCGGTTCATGTTACTAGAGAAAATCGCCACGAAGACGCGGCCCTCGGCGTGGCCGATGATGTCGTGGAAGCTGTCCTGCAGCGTATGCTCGGTCGGCGTGCGGCCCGGCAGCGGCGTGTTACAGCTGTCGCTCATCAGCAACAGCACCCCCTTGTCACCCAGCTCTTTCAGGCGGGCGGCGTCGGTCGGTTTTTCGTCGAGCGGTTCGGGGTCGAGCCGCCAATCACCGGTGTTAATGACGGTACCGACAGGCGTATCGACGACGATACAGCTGGCCTCCGGCACCGAGTGCGTAATACGCACCAGCTCGATAAAGAACTCGCCCAGCTTGATGCGCTCGTGATTATCCATGTTCATAACGTTGAGCTGCGGCTTGAACTCCACACCGGTTTCAGCGTACAAATCGTCAAACGTTTTCTCGACGACGCCGAGCGTAAAGCGCGAACCATAAATCGGCGCCGGGCATTCCGGCACGATGTGCTTCAGCCCGCCGAGGTGGTCGAGGTGACCGTGACTAATGACGTAGCCGCGCAGTTTGTGCTGGATAGTTTTGAGATAGCTCGGGTCGGCAATCATATAATTGATGCCCGGTAAGTCGATGCCAAGGTGGTTGCCGCAGTCCAGCACCAGGGCGTCGTCCTGCCACTCGATAACCTGCATGTTTTTCTCACCAATGGCTTCCTGGCCACCCAAAAAGGTGATTTTGAGCTTGTCGCGCTGGTCGGTAATGACGTTGGCGCGGCGGCCTTCGTGCTCGGTCGGATTGCTGGCTGCCGGCGCGTATTGGTTGACCAGTTTTTGGGCGTCCATTTGGCTGCGCTTTTGGGCGCGCACCGCCTGGCCACGCGATATTTTGGCGGCGCCGTTGCCATTGCCGCTGTTGCCACTGCCATTTTGCGGACGGTCATTGCTACGACCATCGCCTGACTGGCTCGCTTGGCGGTGTCGGCTGCCATTGCCGCCGCGGTTTTGTCGTGGCGGCCTGGCGTTATTACTTTGTTCGTTCATATAATTATTTCCTTTCGTTTCTAGAATGATTACTTATATTTTCTTTAAAATTGCGGGTATGAGCGCGAAATCGTCGATGAGCGTCTGCCTCATTCCCCCGTTATACAGTGCGGCCGCCGGATGGAAGAGCGGTAAATAGACGTGGTCCTTGTACCGTTTCGGCCGACCGTGCACTTGGCTGATTTTCAGCCCGGGCAGCAGCACATCCATGCTGTGCCTGCCTAGGGTGACAATCAATTTGGCTTGAATTATATCGAGTTGTTCCTGTAAATACGGCAAGAACTTCTCTTTTTCTTCCGGCAATGGGTCGCGGTTGTTCGGTGGCCGGTATTTGACGATGTTAGTGATATAGATATCTTCTCGTCTGAGGTTAATCATTTCCAGCATCTCGTTCAAAAACTTGCCTGCCGCACCGACAAATGGCTTCCCCTGCTCGTCCTCGTTTTTGCCCGGTGCCTCGCCTATGAACACGATGTCCGCATCTACGTTTCCGTCGCCAAAAACCAACTGTGTTGCGCCCTGCCTGAGCTCCGGCGTCGGATCGTCATCGTCAATCCGCGCCTGCAGCTCATCCAGTAGCCCCTGCTTCGTCTTAACCACGGTAGCCAACTCCCCGTAAATAATTTATGAGCTTAATGATATTCGGCACATATAAAAGTGTAAGTACGGAGCACATTACAAGCATCCAAATGTAAACCGCCTGGAAGGAACCTATGAACGCAAAGACCAAGAATAGAGCATCAACCGCCCCCATTAAGAGCGCGTTGGCCCAGACCACCAGCCACAGATTAAAGTGATGAATGCTTATTATTTCCCGCCAGAGACGGCGATAGTGTGGCGTATAGGGCCGGCCGTTATAGGCAAAGGTCCATAACGCAGGGTATCGGGTCATATCTTGCTCCGTGAGCGTGAAGAGACTCATTTTTTGTGCACAACCATCATTCTTACAAGGTTTTGCAAGGAGCCGAACAAAAAAATGATTGCCAGCAGCCACTGCCACACGCTGCCGCTGTTGATGGCCAGGCTGGCGAAAATGTAGACCAGGCCCAGCTCGACAAGTCCAAAGACCGCAAACCCCGGTCTGGTCTTATGGAACTTGTCGATTTGAGCTAGTGTCATATCTATTTCTTGTCTTTAAGTTCGCGGGCAGCGGCTTTCATGGAAAGCTGCAGGCGGCCGCGGTCGTCGATGGCAACCAGTTTTACGGTGACTTTGTCGCCCTCTTTTAATTTGTCGGATGGTTTTTCAGTGCGTTCCTCGGAGATTTCGCTGACGTGCACCAGGCCGTCTTTGCCCGGCAGAATTTGCACGAAGGCACCGAAGTCGAGCACGCTCACAACCGGCTTGTCGTAGTAAATAGTGCCGACTTCCGGATCTTCGGTAATGCTCTTAATCCACTGCACGGCGGCGTCGATTTTGGCTTTGTCGGGGCTGGCAATCATCACCGTGCCGTCGTCTTTGATGTCGATTTCGGTGCCGGTTTCACCGGTAATTTTCTGGATAGTTTCACCGCCCTTGCCGATAATCTCGCGGATTTTATCAGGGTTAATAGTGATGCTTTCGACGCGGGGTGCATACGGGCTCATCTCTTTGCGCGGTTCGGACAAGGTCTTCAGCATGTGGTCCAAAATGAACGCCCGGCCGGCTTTGGCTTGCTCGAGCGCTTCCTTCAATGTTGCTACCGGCAGGCCGTGGACTTTCATATCCATTTGCAGTGCGGTAATACCTTTGCTGGTGCCAGCAACCTTGAAGTCCATGTCACCGGCAAAATCTTCGGCATCGGCTATATCAGACAAGATATAAGTTTTGTCACCATCGACCATTAGCCCCATGGCAATACCGGAAACCGGTGCCTTCAGTGGCACGCCAGCGTCCATCAGCGCCAGACAGCTCGAGCAAACGGCAGCTTGGCTGGTCGAGCCGTTCTGGCTCATAATTTCGGTGACGCTGCGAATGGCATACGGGAACTCAGCTTCACTCGGCAACACAGCCGACAGCGCGCGCTCGGCCAAGTAGCCGTGGCCGATTTCGCGGCGACCCGGTGAGCCTAGGCGGCGGACTTCACCAACGGTGTAGCCCGGTGCGTTGTAGTGATGCATGTAGCGGCGTTCGCCATCGGTCACTTCCATGGTGTCGACCAGCTGAGCGTAGCTGAGCGGCGCCAGGGTGACAATGTTTAACCCTTGTGTGACACCACGGGTAAAGATGCTGGAGCCGTGAGCGCGCGGCAGCAGACCGACTTGGCTCGATAGCGGCCGGATTTCGTCGAGTTTGCGGCCGTCGGGACGGACATTTTCCTCGACAATACCACGACGAACATCTTTGTGCAGCGCCATCTGAAACGCTTCGTCGTACTGAGTTTTCAGCTCGTCGTAACCTTCGATTTTCTCGGCAAAGTCGGCGTGCATTTGCTCTTTTAATGCGCCAGTTAACTCGTTACGCTCGGGATATTCGGCACGAATGGCAGCGCCAAGCTTGCCATCGACCCAGGCGTCGACAGCCTTTTGGATGTCTTCGTCCGGCAGGGTCAAGTTATATTCCTGCGCGGTAACGCCGACCTTTTTAACCAGCTCGTTCTGCAGTTCCACCGCTGGCACAATTGCTTTTTGGGCGAATTCCAATGCGCCGGCGACTTCATCCTCGCTGGCTTCATTGGCGCCGGCCTCGACCATCATAATGGCGTCTTTAGTTCCGGCCACGACGAGGTCGAGCTTGCCATTTTTCAAGTCTTCAGCACTCAGGAAAGCTTCGTACTCACCCTTGTCGTTGATACCGACGCGCACGCCGGCCACCGGACCATCGAACGGCGCGCCGGTGAGCATAAAGGCAGCGCTCATGGCAATCATCGCCACCATGTCCGGGCGGAAGCTCGGGTCCATCGACAGCACTGATGCCACGCCCTGCACTTCGTTGCGGTAACCTTTTGGCCACAGCGGACGGATGGGACGGTCGATGAGGCGACCGATCAAAATCGCTTCGTCGCTCGGGCGGCCTTCGCGCTTAATAAAGCGGCTGCCGGAAATCTTGCCGGCGGCATAAAACTTTTCTTCGTAGTCGATACTCAAGGGGAAATAATCAAACCCCTGCAGCGGCTTGCCGACCATGGCGGTGCCGAGTACCACGGTGTCGCCATAGCGCACCAGCACGCTGGCGGTGGTGCGGAAGCCCACGCGGTTGACTTCGAGCGTCAGTTTGCGGCCGCAGAAGTCCGTCTCGACCGAGATAATGTCTTTGCCGGTCGGGTTAATAGTGGCATTATTTTCTGTTTGGCTCATTAGTTATAGCCTTTCTATCTGGTCGTTTAAAGCGTGCGCAGGGTGCAAATATACGGCTTTTCTTGTGCTAAAAAATTAAAGCAATATATCTGGTCTCTGCGCGCGTCTTGCAACGTCAGAACTATTAATGTGCACAAGCTTGGATTTTCGAATTTCGAAAACCCCGTGCTCAAGCACTTTTTTAGCGCCGAATGCCCAATTTCTTGATTAATGACAAGTATTCCTGGCTGTCTTTGTCGGCGATGTATTTGAGTAAGCGGCGGCGCTTGCCAACCAGCTGCAGCAGCCCGCGGCGGGCGGCAAAATCTTTCTTGTTGACCTTCAGGTGCTCGGTCAGCTCCTTGATGCGCTCGGTGGCAACACCAACCTGTACGGCGGCACTGCCGGTGTCAGTCTTACTTTTTTGCAAATCTTTGATAACTTTCGTCTTCTTCTCGGTCGAAATCACGATGTTTAAATACTTCCTTTACTCGAAATTTAAGAGATTACTGATGGCGTTGGCTTGATTATAACAGAGGCACGCCGGAAAAACAAGTTAAACCGATTTGTTTTTTCCAGTATCACGAGTGCTATATCAGACGCCCGCCTTCAGTACCAGCTTAACCAGGTCAGCGCTATCAATATTCTCAGCTTTAACGGCGGCTTCTATAGCGAACTGCCCCACTTTGGTTCTGCGGAGAGCTGACATGTAGGCACCGGTTTTTAGTTCTTGGCCAAGGTCTTCTACCAGGCTGCGAATGTAAGTGCCGCTGCTGACCTCGCTGGAGAATTTCACGAATGGATACTCGTAGTCTGTTAGCTCGGTTTTATAAATCGTGACCGGGCGGGCTGCCAGTTCGACTGGTTTGCCGGCGCGGGCTAATTTGTAGGCGCGCTGGCCGTTTATTTTCATGGCCGAAAATGCTGGTGGCGTTTGCATGATTTCGCCGGTAAATTTTGCCAGTGCCGCTTGGATTTCGGCCTCGGTCGGCTGGCGGTCGGAAACTTTGGTTTTTTCGCCCTCGTCATCGGCAGTGGTCGATGTTTCGCCCAATTTCATGGTCACTGCATACGTTTTGTCGAGCTTGCTGAATTCGCCCGCCCGGCGGGTGTATTCTTTGCCAATCAGCAGCACCAGCAAGCCGGTGGCCAACGGGTCGAGCGTGCCGGTGTGTCCAACTTTTGTGTTCTTTGGCTTCTTGCCCTCGACCGCCGCCACCATTTTGCGCACATAATTGACCACATCGAAGCTGGTCCAGCCCGCAGGCTTATCGGCTAAAAGTATCCCTTGCACGGCCTCATTGTAGCAAAGCTACTGGTGCTGCTGGAATGGCGGTAACTCCGTCATGGGCGGGGGGACTGGCGGCGGCGCAGCGGGGTCTTTGGCGGTATCGGCTGCCTGTTCATTGGCGGCTTGGTGCTGGTCGGGGTTAAAAATCGGCTGCGGCATGGTGAGCGGTTGATCGGCCGGCGAAGCGGCGACTGGCGTTGGCTCAGAGGGTGCCATCCCTGGTTCGTTGGGCGACGCCAGGTAGCTGGTGCCGGCTATGGGACTGGCATCGGCATCGCTCGGCAAGTCTTGCACATTGAGATAGCCCGCAGCACCGACATCGGCATTGGCCTGGGGCAGCGAGTTGGATGGACCGCTTTGCAGCGCACTGTGCACGGCATCGCGCGCGGCAGCAGCCGCATCGTCACCCGATTGGGTGTCGGCAGAAGCATTTGTGTCGATATGGCTGCTGCCGACGGCTTTTTCGATATCGTTAAGCGTCTCTTCTTTATCCGGTTCGTTCGGCGACAATGGACTGGTAGGCTCAAGCGGCGCCGGTGCCGGCAAATCGAGGGGTTTGGGCGGCTCAAGCACGGCGGGAGCGACCGGAGGTTCAGCCACCGGCGGCTCAGGAGCAGTTTTCTCCTCGCCGTGCTCCAGGGCGGGCATGGCGGCATCATCTGTAGCGGTGTCGCTGGCAGCCAATGGGTCGATTGACGGGTCAAGGCCTTCGGGCTCGGTGTTGGCAGTCAGCGTACCGCCCATCTTGGGTGGTTGCAAAATAAGCCGCGAAGCCGGCTCGGCGGCATCATCCGCTGGTTGCGGCGATTCGACTGCGAGCACTGGTGAATCAGGCGCTGGTTGTGCTTCATCGGGCTGCTTCTCAGGCTCGGGGTGGTCAATCTCCAGCGTGCCGTCGTGGGGTTTGGACGGCTGCGGCGGCTCGTCCGGTGGCGGCGTGTCGCCGGGCGACGGTGTGTCGTCCGAATCGTCGGCGTCCGGCTTAGTGTCGTCCGCTGGAGCTGGAGCCGGCTGGGCCGATTCTTGCAGCTCGGTAGCCACCAGCTGTTGATTGGCGCCGGCCGCCATGAGTTCGGCCGCCAGGCGCATCGTTTCGGGTGAGGTTTTCTCGTTGCTAAAGCGCGCAGTTTCGGCAACGATGCCGGTCAGTAGCGCCGTGGCAATTTGACCATCTACCAGATCTTTGCCCAGTTCGTCTGCCAGCGCTGCCGCGAGCTCGGACAGGCTGCTGGCACCCGGGTCAACCCAGTTAACCGTTCCCAGTTGCCCGCCGGTGCGTGTGCTAATGCTCGTCACCACCGCATCGTGCAAAATGCGGCCGTGCGCGGTAATCGCCTGGTCGAGATCCTGCTGTTGCTGCACACCAAGGCACAGCACCACGTCAACATTGAAATCTCCCTGCGAAAACTCCAAATCGTCCTCGCCAATCGACGTCCGGTACGGCGTGATAAAAATTTTGACGACGCGGTCCTCAACCTTGTAGCGCAGCTTGTCGGCTTTGGCCTTGTCGAGCGAAATAATAAAATCGCGCAGGCTGTCGGTATTCTTCTCCAGCGTCTCTTCGGGCTGCAAAAATTCGATAGTGCTCGGCACTTCACCGCTAAATACCGCCGTGGCGTGCTTCTTCAGCTTGTTGAGCAACAGCGTCAGACCCAGGCAGGCCGCCAGCTGGTCAACCGAAGGGTTGGCGCTCACCGTCACCAAAATATTATTGGAGTCTTTGAGCTTGGAGGCGAGTTCTTGCTTTTGCTGATCCATTTTTGTTTTGAGGTTACTCTGTAGGCCCAAATGTACCATAAACGCTAGCGCTTGTCCAGCAAAATCCGACCCTTTACAAACATCGGTCGAGAATGTATAGTTAAACGTCGAAATTGTTAATTTTTTAAGCAAGGAAATTTAATGCCCATTATCAAATCCGCCAAAAAGCGCGTGCGCACTGCCCAAAAGGCTGCCGTCCGCAACTCCAAAACCAAGCGCTCGCTCAAAAGCGCACTGAAAATGTTCGGCAAGGCGCCGGCCGCCAAAACCCAGCGCAGCGCCCACAGCAACATCGACAAAGCGGTCAAGAAAGGCGTCATCCACAAGAACAAAGCCGCCCGCCTGAAGAAGCAGCTCGCCAAGCAGGCCAAGTCCGCCGGCGTAAAACCGGCCGCCAGCACCAAAAAAACCGCCGCCAAACCGGCCGCTAAAAAGACCACTACCGCCAAGAAACCAGTCGCTAAAAAAGCTCCTGCCAAAAAGCCCGCCGCCAAGAAAAAATAATTTCGGCCTTTTCGGCAGCAGCTACACCGCCCGCACGCCGGGCGGTTTTTATTGCGCCAATTGCAGCAAGTAGTGCTGCAGCGCGTCGTCAGCGTCGAGATTAGTACTTTTGCTGCGTACGTCGATGGCCAGCAGCTCGCTGGTAAGTTTTTTTAGCTCAGCCAGGCTGAGCCGACGGGCGATGGTCTGGCTTTTCTGCACCACGAACGGGCTGAGTTTGGCCGCACTAGCAATGGTTGCCGCCGGGCGGTCGCCCGCCGTTTTGACAATTGCCAAGGCGTGCAGCTGCCAGGCAATCATGGCGATAATTTGCGGCGGCTCAGCGCCAAGCACCCGCTGCTGCTCGTACAGTTTCAGCGCCTGCTTGCTGTTGCCGGCAAAAGCGGCTTCAAGCAGTTGAAAAATAGTGCTTTGCGGCGTGGCCTCGGTCAAAACATCAATCGTTGCCCGCGAAATGTGCGCGTCGTACAGCAATAGTTTCTCCAGTTCAGTCGCCAGCAGCTGCTGGTCCGTGCCCACCCGCTCCACCAAATAACGTGCATCGTTCAGACTCAACTGACCGCCGCCAGCTTTGGCTTCGGCCTCGAGCCATTTGGCCAGGCCATTCGTATCGTGTGGTGGAAAGTCGCGAAAATCGGTCGCTTTTTTCAACCATTTATAATAATTCAGCCGCTTATCGAGCTTCGGCTCCACGATAATGACGCTCGTCGTCTCGGGCACCTCGCCCAACAATGCCTCAAACTGCTCCAAAAATTCTTTGTTCGCTGACGGCCGGCGCAATACCACCAGTTTTTTGCCGGCCAAAAACGGCAAGCTCGTCAGTGCTTCAGCAAGTCTAGGAAATGCTGCTTCTTCGCCATCAATCCGCTCCAGTGCCAGCTCGCCATACACAGCCACAAAGTCACCCATCAGCTTCTCCAGCTCGCGCCGAAGCCCAAAACTATTCTCACCGCTCAGTGTAATAATCACAGCCTATATTGTACGCAATTTCAATGCGGCTCTGACAATTTATGCAGCCTTGGGCAGATTAAACGCCAGATTTTGAGGATCAACGCCTTCAGAAATAGCAATTTCTTCGAATGCCTGACGAAAAGCGGCAATAGCTTGCTGCTCCTGCCCTTGGGCAACGACTTGTGACGGCTGGATACCCAAACGGTGTTTAGCTACTCCAGACGCCTGCTCAATGAGCCCAGCCCGATGAGACGTTAATGATTGCGCTTCACCATCTTCATTAAGCACAGCTGGCTCATCGCCAATAGCTACTCCCTCAGCAATTTTTAGTGGAACCCTTGAAGTATGACGTCCCGAAAAAGCGTCTGGATTATCTTTGTAAATTGCTTCCACGAGGCCAAGCAGTGCATCAGCATCCTCGCCCGCATACAAAACAATGCCATCACCGCGCATTGTATACTCGCCTGGCTTTTCGTTGTGCTTCGCAATAGCTTCGCCGGTTCTATCAAGTATCTTGCCCTTCATAGAAATGCCGGCCGCCTCAGCCGCCTGAACCACCTCAGTAAATATGCCGACACTGGATTCAACTTTAGGGTTGAGATAAATGCGCTTGCCCAGCTCCGGCTTCGTACCGGAGCTGCGCTGTTCGAGATAGCTTTGACTGGCATAGTGGACAAAATTGCCGGTAGCTTCTCGTTGCATTGTTATATTGGCTCGTACACCTGGTAATTTTTTAGACAAGAGGTCTATCTTACCATTTTTTGTATCTACAGTCAGGCCGTTGAAGCCAAGCTGGCCTCGAGGTATCGGCGCCTGAGCACCTTCGTACATGCCCGCCAGATATTGATTAACATGCGCTTTATCACTCTCGATCTTTTGGGTAAACGCTTGCAGTTTGCCATCTATCAAAGCTTTTTTCTGGGGATCGAGTGATGTGGAAGTTGCTATTTTTAAATTTTCGGCGACAAAATCAGCTAATTCGTTACGAAAACCCACTACTTTGTCAGGGCTTCCTAAGTACTCATCGTCTGATGTATCGCCCTTTAATTGATCAAGGTAGCTTTTTACAAAGCGGGGCTGTTCGCCCGGCACCGAGCGAAGCTGATCATTCATTACGTCCATGATTATTTTGTCGGGTAGTTGCTTGCCCGTTTGCTCAAACTGCTGAAAACTAACTTCAGGTACATCGGATCTTAGAACCTCTGCCGGAGGAGCGCTAACTTCATAAGGGTTAACAGCTGAAGCTTGTAATTGTTCGGGCATTTTATTTTTACTTTCTAAGTTAACATTAGCAAAATATTGCTGTTTTGTCAATTAAGTTAACTATCATCAGGCCAGCGTTTTAGGATATAATAGGAGCTTGCATGCAACCTGGACTTGTTATCGTTTCTAACCGCTTGCCGGTCAGTGTTAAGAAAGTTGACGGAAAGCTGGAATTTTATCCGAGCATCGGCGGGCTGGCGACCGGATTGGCGAGTTACGCCGAGGACAGCAACAACAAGTGGATCGGCTGGCCGGGCATTGCCAGCGATGAGCTGACCGAAAAGGAGCGGCAACAGATTGCCGACGAGCTGCGCAAGAGCAACTGTTACCCGGTCTTTCTCACCCAAAAACAGCTCGATGCTTATTACAATGGCTACAGTAACAGTGTGTTGTGGCCGCTGTTTCACGATGGCAGTCTCAGCCCAGCCGCCACGCAACAGCAAGATAAATGGTGGCGAGCGTACCAGCGCGCCAACCAGCTGTTCGCCGATGTAGTGCTCGGGCTGTCGAGCACCGGGGACACCATTTGGGTGCACGATTATCAACTGCTCGTCCTGCCGGCACTGTTGCGGCTGGCACGGCCGTACGACAAAATCGGCTTCTTCCTGCACATTCCCTTCCCGGCGGCCGCGCAATTTGTAAAACTGGCCGACGGCGAAGCCCTGATTGCCGGCATGCTGGGCGCTGATCTCATCGGCCTGCATGTCGGCTCGTACGTGAACAATTTTTTGGATACGGTCAGCCACTATGAGAGCGGACTGACCGAGCACCACAAAGTTATTCTGCCCGACCGCGTGGTACGCGTCACCGATTTCCCGATGGGGATTGATTACGATAAATATGTGCAGGCCCGCCAATCGGACGAAGTCGAGACCGAGCTGGTGAATCTCAAGCTCAAATATTTCGGTCAAAAAGTTATCCTGACGGTCGACCGGCTGGACCCCGCCAAAGGGCTGGTCGAACGGGCGCACGCCTACCAGACACTGCTCAGGGAAAACCCCCGCTTGCGCGGCAAAGTAGTGCTGGTGATGCTAGTGGTGCCGTCGCGCACCGATATTAAAGAGTACCAGCAGCTCAAGCGGCGGCTGGAACGGCTGATTGGCGACATCAATACCGAATTCGGCACCCGCCGCTGGCAACCGGTCGATTACTTACCCATGGCGCTGCCCTTTGCGCAGGTAACAGCCTACTACCGGCGGGCCGACGTAGCGTTTATTGCCCCGCTGCGCGACGGTATGAATTTGGTGGCCAAAGAGTATTTGGCCAGCCAGCCGCAGCGCGGCGGTGCACTCATTCTCAGCCAAACGGCCGGCGCGGCTGAGGAGTTGAAAGACGCCATCGTGGTAAATCCGCGCGACCCGACTACTTTGGTGACCGGCCTGCTAAAAGCGCTGACCATGCCGCCGCGTGAACTGCAGCGCCGCGTCGGGCGGATGCAGCGACATTTGTCAAAAAGCAATGTGCATGTCTGGGCCGGCAGCTTTACCAAAGCCCTCAAAAGCGAGGTACGCCTGCCCGGTAGCAAGCGCACGGTCAGTCTTGGCGTCAGCGCCAACAACGCACTGCGCAAGGCTTACCGCCAAGCAGATCACCGCCTGTTGCTCCTCGATTATGATGGCGTGCTCGAACGTTTCCATGCCTTGCCCGAGAACGCTGCGCCCTCTGCTGAACTCAGCCAGCTACTAACCACGCTGGGCCAGCACACCCAGCTGGTGCTCATAAGCGGCCGGCGCAAAGCCGACCTCGATGCCTGGTTCGACGGCTTGCCGCTGACACTGGTGGCCGAACACGGCCTGCACGCCAAGCAGCCAGGCGGCCGCTGGCACACACATCGTAGCGTTCATGTACGCGGTTGGTACCGCACCGCCCGGCAGCTGCTGGAAAAATACGCCGCCCGCACACCTGGTGCCTTCGTCGAGCAAAAAGATGCCTCGCTGGTCTGGCACTACCGCGACGCCAGCCCCTATTATGCGCAAAAACATCTGGTAGCCCTTAAGCGCGGGCTCAAGCCGCTGGCTGCCGCGCATGGTCTGCAGATCGAGCAAGGCAACGAAATCCTCGAACTCCGGCCGGCCGGCGTCACCAAAGGCAGCGCCGCTCACGAACTATTGCAGAGCCGGCCTGATTTCATCCTGGCTATGGGCGATGATTACACCGATGAAGACATGTTCATCGCCCTGCCCACCAATGCCTACACCATAAAAGTCGGCCGCGGCCGCACCGCAGCCCGCTACCGGCTGAACGGCGTCAAAGACGTCTTGGCATTACTCGAAAAACTGCAAAAAATCGATTAAGCAACAACCCGCTGGCAATGCGGACAGGTGTGTGTACCCCGCCCGGCCACGCGGCTTTTTTCAATAATATTGCCACAGCGCGGGCACGGCTGACCCTCGCGCCGAAAGACGCTGGCAAAACTCAGATAACTGCCCTTTTTGCCCTCGGCGTCGACGTAAGTGTGGTCGGTCGAGCCGCCTTTGGCGATGCTGAGCCGCAAAATTGCCTGCAGGCTTTGATGCAAGCGCTTCATGTCGCTATCAGTCAGCTGCGCTACTCTGGTGGCAGGATGAATTTTCGCCCCCCACAAACTCTCGTCGGCATAAATATTACCAATACCGGCCACGACCGATTGGTCAAGCAGCGCTGCCTTGACAGAAGTCTTTTGCCGCCGCGCCAGGCGACTTTTTAGCACTTGCCAGGTGAAGTCCGCGGCCAATGGCTCCGGTCCGACCCGTTTGAAAAAATCAAGATTCACCACTTCGGCCGTCGGCATCAGCCGCACCCAGCCGAATTTCCGCTGATCGTTAAAGAACAACCGGCTATTATCGGCGAATGTGAAAACGACGCGCGTCGATTTGTCCGGCAGCTCACCAATCAGCGAGTCACTGGGGTGACCGGCGCCAAAACGCACACCCGCACCTTGAAACACCAGCTGCCCCGTCATCTTCAAATGAATCACCAGCGAGTACTTGCTGGACAGCTCGATGAGCAGCACTTTAGCCCGGCGAGC
>Ga0164242_10003054_pt1 | contig 19138 bp, 19 predicted proteins | sample OricomgcompostMG_FD_108783 | JGI IMG/M metagenome (GOLD analysis project Ga0164242, IMG submission 108783) | Miracle-Growth compost microbial communities from Emeryville, California, USA - Original compost - Miracle growth compost (MG) ... | reverse complement strand
GTTGCGTGGTGCGGATGCCGCGGACGGTGAACGCCTCGGCCATCTCCAGGCCCACGTAGCCGGCGCCGACGATGATCGCCGACTGCGGGGGCCGCTCCTCAAGGTGGTGGTCGAGGGCGAAGGTGTCTCCCATCGAGTGGATGACATGCACCCCATCATCCGGTCGCAGCTCGTCGAGGCCGTCGATGCCCGCGTGGGACGGGAGGGCGCCGGTGCCGACGACCAGCTCGTCATAGGCAAGGTCGTCGATGGACCCGTCGGGGTTGCGGAGCTGCAGCTTCTGGCCGGCGACGTCGATGCCGGTGGCGAGCGTGTCGAGCCGCAGCCGCATGCCGGTGGCCTCGAGGTCGGCCGTGGTGCGGTGGGCGAGGGACTGCCAGGGCTGGACGTCGCCGGAGAAGTAGTAGGGGATGCCGCAGATGGAGAAGTTCGGGTACCGGTCGGCCACCACGACCGTGACATCCGCGGACGGGTCGAGTTCGCGGGCGCGCAGCGCGGCGGAGATGCCGGCGTCGCTTCCGCCGACGGCGATCAGGTGGGTCACGAGAGGGTCCTTTCGGGGATGACGGCAGCCGCGGCGCGCTGACGCGGCGCCGGGACGAGAACGACGAGCAGGCCGAGCCCGATTGCAGCACCGGCGAGCTGGGCGGCGATGAAGCCGGGGGCGGAGGCGGGGGCGATGCCGGCGAAGGTGTTCGTGAACATCCGCCCGATCGTGACGGCGGGGTTCGCGAACGAGGTGGAGGAGGTGAACCAGTAGGCGGCGCCGATGTACGCCCCGATCGCGGCCGGCGCCGCACGGGTTTGGCCGGTGCGGGCGAGCAGGAAGATCAGCAGGATGAGGACCGCGGTGGCCACCACCTCGCCGAGTAGGTGCCCCGAGCTGGCGCGGTGTTTCACCGACCAGGTCGGTGCCACGGCGAACATGGCGTTGGCGAGCTCGTCGCCCCCGACCGCCCCGACGAGTTGCGCGGCCAGGTAGACGGGAACCTCCCGCCAGCTGCGGCCGCCAAGGAGGGCATCGGCGAGGGTGACGACGGGGTTGAAGTGTGCGCCGGAGATCGGCCCGAGCATCAGGATCAGCACGGCGAGCCCCAAGGCGGTGGCGATCGAGTTCTCCAGCAGCTGCAGCCCCACATCCCCCGGGGACAGCTGCGAGGCCGCGATCCCGGAGCCGACGACGACGGCCACCAGCAGCCCGGTGCCGAGCAGCTCGGCGGCCGCGCGGCGCCACAGGGAGGAGATCACGCGCAACAGCTTGACCGACGCATCACCACTCAGTCAAACTTGACTCAATGGACGCTGAGCAAACAGGGTTGTCGCGGCGGGCGGCGGTGCACGCCGCGCTGGGCGATGCCGCCAGGCTTCAGATCGTGGACCTGCTCACGGTGGGCGACCGCTCCCCGGTGGAGCTGCAGCTCGCACTCGGGAAGCCCTCCAACCTCATCGCCCACCACCTGAAGGCCCTCGAGGCGGCGGGGCTGATCAGCCGGCACCGCTCGGAGGCCGACCGGCGGCGCAGCTACCTGAGCCTCGAGCGGGAGGCCCTCGCCGGCATCGTGCCCGGCGCTGCGGTGGCGGCGCCGCGGGTGGTGTTCGTGTGCACCGCCAACACCGCCCGCTCCCACCTCGCCGACGCCCTCTGGAGGCAGGCGAGCCGCGTGCCCTCCACGTCCGCCGGAACGCACCCCGCGGACCGGATCGCGCCCGGGGCGATCGCGGCGGCCCGCCGGCACGGCCTGGACCTCCCGGAGGCGGCCCCGCGGAGCCTGGACGGCGTCGTGGAGCCTGGGGATCTGGTCATCACCGTGTGCGACCGGGCCCACGAGGAGCTCGGCGCCCAGTCCCGTCTGCACTGGTCGGTGCCGGACCCCGTGGCGGCCGGGACGAAGCAGGCGTTCGAGGACGCGTACCGGCTGCTTGCGCAGCGGGTCGAAGATCTGGCACCGCGGATCGGCCCGTGATCCCCGCGCCGACGACCCCAATTCTCCGATGCCGTTAGCGTGTGTGCTCTAAGAATCGGCTGAGCGCGATTTCATCATCCGGACGGAGCCGATTCACCCCCATGTAGGGGGTGGGGGAGAGCTTTGTCTCGGCGTTCGCGCCGCCTTGTTCCCGCCCCGTTCCAGGAGGAGACCCATGCGCTTTCGCATGCGCAAAACCCCGTTGATCGCTGCCGGCGTCGTTGCCGCCACGGTATTCGGCATCGCCGGTGCCGCCGCGGCCCAGAGCCTCGACAACGGCTGGCCCTACGACACGGCCCCGGCTCGGACGCGCACGGCAAGACGTACACGCTTGCCGCGGTCGGCGACATCGCCTGCGAGCCCGACGACGACGAGAACGCCGCCAACCCGAGCGCGCTCAAGTGCGGCAGCCCCGACCTCGGCGGATACAGCGCCGAGTTCGCCACGGCGAAGCAGGCGGACGCCATGCACCCCGATGCCGTCGCGCTGCTCGGCGACGAGCAGTATCAGGTCGGCAAGCTGAGCGACTTCGAGAGCTCCTTCGAGACCGCCTGGGGCGGCCTCAAGTTCCTGGAGAAGCCGGCCCCCGGCAACCACGAGTACTACTCGTACGCCAAGAAGGGAGACAACGAGGCCGGCCAGAACGGCACCGGCTACTTCGCGTATTTCAACGGCCACGACCAGGCCGGCACGCCCAACGCGGCCGGCCAGGCCGGCGACGACACCAGCACCAACCAGGGCTGGTACTCGTATGACCTCGGCAACTGGCACATCATCTCGTTGAACGTCGAATGCAACTCCGACGCGTTCAACAACGACTGCTCGACCAGCGACGGCGGCGTCCTCGCGCAGGAGACCCGTTGGCTCGCCCAGGACCTGAAGAGCAACAGCCGCCCGTGCACCATCGCGTACTGGCATCAGCCGACCTTCAGCGCCACGACCGCCGCGACGGCCACCGTCCCGGCCTCGGCCGTGGGCGCAGGCGGCCAGGAGGGCCAGGTCGCCGACGCCTGGTGGAAGCTCCTCTACGCCAACAAGGCGACCCTGATCCTCAACGGGCACGAGCACGCCTATGCGCGCTTCCGGCCGATGGACCCGGCCGGCAAGCCCGACCCGAGGAAGGGCATCACGCAACTCACCATCGGCACCGGCGGCGAGGCGCTGGACACGCTGGCGACCAACGCTGACGGCTCCTACGCGAATCCCAACGTGGTCAGCGCCTACGACGAAGGCTACGGCGTCGGCCAGCTCAAGCTCGGCCCGAGCAGCTGGTCGTTCAACTACAAGCCCGTCCTCGCCGGCGCGGGCTCCGCAGCCGGCGCGTTGAGCTACAGCGACGCCGCCTCGGGCACGTGCCGCGGCTGACGCCACCCCTGCCGCTAGAGGCAAGCTCGCGCACGTAGGCCAGGTGCCGCCTCGCGCGCAGGCAGGCCATCCCAACACGGCACCAGCGCGCCCGCGACCGAACGGGCCTGCCGGCGACATCACGCCGCCGGCAGGCCCGTTGCCCGTCGAAGGCCGCCGTCGAAGGCCGGAATGCCTGTGGACACGCACCGGCCGGTTCTGCTTGCCTGGGGACCATGAGCAACGACACGGGGCCGCATCCGGACGAGCCGCACCAGAGCGGCCTCGCCCAGCGGCTGAACTGGCTGCGCGCCGGAGTCCTCGGCGCCAACGACGGCATCATCTCCGTGGCCGCGGTCCTGGTCGGCGTGGCCGGCACCGGCACCGGGACCGCCCCCATCCTCGCCTCCGGCGTCGCCGCTCTCGTCGGCGGGGCGCTGTCGATGGCGGTGGGCGAGTACGTCTCGGTCAGCAGCCAGAGCGACAGCGAGAAGGCGCTCATCGCCAAAGAGCGCCAGGAGCTGGCCACCATGCCCGGCGAGGAGCTCGAGGAGCTCACCGCCCTCTACGAGGCCCAGGGCATCAGCCACGCCACCGCGCGGCAGGTCGCCGTCGAGCTGACCGCGAAAGACGCCCTGCGCGCCCACCTGTCCGCCGAGCTCGGCATCGACCCCGACGACATCGTCAGCCCCTGGCACGCCGCCGGCGCCTCCGCCCTGGCCTTCCTCATCGGCGGCCTGCTGCCCTTCATCGTCACCCTCGCCGTGCCCGCCCCGTGGAAGATCCCGGTCACCTTCGCCGCGGTCCTGGCCGCCCTCGTGCTCACCGGCACCATCAGCGCCCGCGTCGGCGGCAGCTCCAAACGCCTCGGCACCCTCCGCGTCGTCCTCGGCGGCGCCATCGCCCTGGCCGCCACCTTCGCCATCGGCGCGCTCCTGGGCACCACCGGGGCCGCATAGACGAGGAGCCGTCCGCGACACACTCGGCGGCACCCTTTCGTTCACCGGACATCCATGTTCCTGTTGCCGTGGTGCTCCATCGTCGGGAGTGCTCTGGTCCGGCCGCGGACCGGGGCGTGCGGCTCGGTCCCCGAAGACCGCCGCGTTCTCGTCTCAGCTAGGTGTTGCTGGCCATGAGGTTGTTGACGGGCACGGTTCTCGGGCCTGGGTCAGTTCGAGGTTGTGAGTGTTGTGACGGCGTCGAAGGCGCTGGTGAGCAGGGTCGCGGGGTCTTGTTTCTCGTCAGGTCTGGCCCATCGGGTCAAGGCGACATCGAAGCAGGCGAGCCCGGCCTGGACAAGCACTTCCGCTTGGAACGTGCGATCGCGGCCGTGAAGTCGGTCGGCCACGAGCGGGGTGAGCAGCTCGGTCCACAGCAGGTGCTTCTCGAGGTTGCGCGCGCGCAGCGCCGGGGTGCTGCTCAGTAGGCGCATCACCCGTTTCTGCTGTTCGCCGTGGTTCTCGGAGAGCCGGAGCAGCGCTTGGAAGGAGGCGTGGAGAGCGTCCCAGGCCGGTTCTTCGGCGGGCCTGTCCGCGAGGCGGTCGCGCACGTACTCGCCCCAGCGCCCAGCATCGCCGAGCACGGCGTCTTCCTTCGTGGGGAAGTAGCGGTTGAAACTGCGGGCGGAGATGCCGACGTGGCCGGCGATCTGCTCGACGGTGACCTGGTCGAAGCCGCGCTCAGCGAACAGCTCGATCGCAGCATCGGCGATCCGCGTGCGCACCGCTTCGCGCGTGATCGCGCGCAGTCCTGGCGGCCGGGCGCTCGTCGTTTCCATGAGTTCATCATACTGAGACGTTTATGTCTGACTCAGACAGAAACGGCGTATAGTGACGAAAGTTGCTCTCAGGAAGGACGATCTCATGCAGACACGCATTCTCGGCCGACAGGGTCTGGCCGTCTCCGAAGTCGGTTATGGGGCGATGGGCACCGCGGTCGGCTATGGGCCGAGCGACGACACGGAGTCGATCGCCGCGATCCGCCGGGCGCACGAGCTGGGCGTGACCTTGTTCGACACGGCCGAGATGTACGGCTGGGGTGAGGGCGAGAAGCTGCTCGGCACCGCGCTCGCACCGATCCGTGAGGAGGTGGTGATCGCGACGAAGTTCGGGTTCACGCCGTCGTTCGCCCCGAACTCCGGGCTTGACCACATCCGCGAGGTCGTGGACAACAGCCTGAAGAACCTCGGTGTTGACCACATCGACGTGCTCTATCAGCACGTCGACGACCCGGCCGTGCCTGTGGAGGACGTCGTCGGTGTCATGAGCGAGTATGTGCAGGCGGGCAAGGTGAAGTATCTCGGCCTGTCGAACACCACCCCGGAGAACGTACGCAACGCCCACGCGGTGCACCCGATCTCGGTGCTGCAGAGTGAGTATTCGATCTTCGCCCGCGAGTCGGAGGCGTTCTTCCCCGTGCTCGAAGAACTCGGCATCGGCCTGGTCGCCTATTCGCCGCTGGCACGCGGGTTCCTCTCCGGCGCCGTGGGGCCCCGGGAGCAGTACGACGCGCACGACTTCCGTCAGTTCATCCCGTGGTGGGCGCCAGAGAACTTCGACGCCAACGTCCAGATCGTGAACCAGCTCACCGAGTTCGCTACGAGCAAGGGTGCCACGCTCTCCCAGCTCGCCCTGTCGTGGCTGCTGGCGCAGAAGGACGACATCGTCCCGATCCCGGGCTCCCGCAACCCCGAGCGCGTCGCGCAGAACATCGCCGCGGCCAGCATCCAGCTCACCAGCGACGACCTCGTCCAGATCGGGAGGATCGCACCCCACGGCGGCATCGGAGGACGACAGTAGACAACGCAGGGCGCCACACCACACCTTGACGCACCGCAACGCGCCCTTGACCCCCGAAGGCCGCAAACGCCTCGTCGAGCGTTGCCGCACCCGTCCGATCGCGCATGTGGCCGCGGAGATGGGCATCTCGCGCGCTACCGCCTCGAAGTGGGTCAACCGGCACCGCCTCTACGGCGAGACCGGGCTCCTCGACCGCTCTTCCGCCCCTATCCGGCAGCCGACCGCGACGCCCGGCGAGACCGTCGCGCGGATCGAGGAGATGCGCCGCGTCAAGAAATGGCCGGCCGCGCGCATCGCCTTCGAACTCGAGCACGCCGGGACCCCAGTCAGCCGCCGCACGATCACGAGACACCTCGCACAACTCGGCCTGAACCGGCGAAGGTTCATTGACCCGGCCGGGGAGAACAATCGCGAGGTGCGCAAGATCATCGCGAAGCATCCCGGGCACATGGTCCACCTCGACGTGAAGAAGACCGGACGCATCCCCGATGGCGGCGGATGGCGCGCCTACGGACGCGGAAGCCCGGAAGCCAAAGCCGTCGACCAGGCCAAAACCCGCGGAGCGCGAGCCGGGTACGTCTACCTGCACTCCGCCATCGACGGCCACACCCGTCTCGCGTACACCGAGGCACTCGAGAACGAGCAAGCATCCACCGCCGTCGCGTTCCTCGACCGGGCACGAGAATGGTTCGCCCGGCACGGCATCGTAAAGATCGAGCGGATCATCACCGACAACGGCGCCTGCTACCGCTCCGGCGCCTTCGCCGCAGCGCTGGATGGTGCCGAGCACCGGCGCACCAAGCCGTACACGCCCAAGCACAACGGGAAAGTCGAGCGGTACAACCGCATCCTCGCCGAAGAGTTCCTCTACGCGAGAACCTGGACCTCAGAGACCCAGCGCGCGAGCGCCCTCGAGACCTGGAACATGCACTACAACTACCACCGACCCCACGGCGCCCACCGTGGGAAACCGCCCGCCTCAGCGACACCAGCCCGCGTCAACAACGTCCTGGCCTCCTACAACGCCCGCCGGCCGGCACCTGGTGGCGCGGATGCTGGACCGCTTTCCCGGCCACGCCGACAGCCTCTGGCACTCAGCCCTCAGCTGCGCCGCCACCCGCGTCCCCGCGGACGCAGGCGCGCCGAGCTGGACCGTGCCGAGTCGGACCGTGCCCAGCCGGGCCGTCGCGCCCTGTGCCGCCGCGCCGCAGCGCCGGCGTGGTGAGCCGCCCGGCCGGGCGGACCGGGTCCAGCGGCGGCGCGAGCGACTCGGAGTCGGCTCGTAGGCCTGAAGAGCCCAAGGAGGGGTGCCATGAGGATGATCATGCGCGGCGTCGTGGCGGCGGCTGCGGGGCTCGCGGTGCTGCTTGGCGGGGCGGGCAGCTTCGCGCTATGGAACGGCGCGGTGGGCGCCGACGCGCATGGCGCTGCCAGTGCGGGTGATCTGAGGGTGGAAGGGGGCGAGGTGACCTGGCGGTGGACTGACGCCAGCGGCGAGGTGATCCCGGACATCGCCCAGGTCGCGATCGTCCCAGGCGACACGCTGTACTACGCGGCGCACGCGAAAGTGACCGCAACCGACGAGCGCATCGCCTACACGATCGAGATCTACGACACCGACTTCGAGGCTGGCGGGCTCGGCCGCACACTCCTGCATGCGCCGAGCGTGACGAAGCAGGGCGTGGCAGTGAACGGGCCGCAGACCGGCAGCGGCACGTACGACATCGCCGGCACGCTCTCCTTCGACGCACACGGCCAGACCGCTGCCGGCGCGCGCGGGAGGCTGAAGGGCATCGAGGTCGTCGTCCGGCAGGCACTGCCGCAGGAGTAACCACGATGCCGCACCTCTCCGAGCGCGGCAGTCGAGACCGAGCAGCGGCTCGGAAGCATCACGGAACGATAGAGGCCTTCCGCTGCGGCCGGCGATCCGAGAGTCCTCCGTGCCAGGGAGCTTCTCTCCGTCGCGGTCTTGCGGTGCGCGTGTTGCGATCAGAGATGTCTTAGAGCGTGGTCGCCAGGGTGGGGGACGCCGGAGGGACCGGCGAGTTCAACCCCGTCGAGGAGACGTGCCGTGCCGATCGACTGGCAGATCGCGGGACTTCCCGCCCATCCGTTGCTCGTTCACCTGACCGTTGTGGCGGTGCCGACCGCTGCGCTGACCGCGATCGTCGTCGGGTTCTGGCCTGCTGCGCGGCGCTGGCTGTCGTACGGGACGCCGATCATCGCACTGGTGGCGGGCATCTCGGTTCCTCTTGCGACCTCCTCCGGCGAGTGGCTGGAAGGTCAGGTGCACTCGACTCCTCTGGTGCAGAGGCACGTGGAGGAGGCGCATAACCTGCTGCCGTGGATGGGCCTGCTGATGCTTGCCATGCTCGCCTGGTGGGCCTGGCACCGCTTCGTCGTTGCCCGTGTCGCACGCGGCGCTCTCGTCCGCACTGTCGCGATCGCCGGGCCGATCGTGTTGACGGTGCTCGCGGTCGGGACGCTGGTCTGGGTCGTGCTCATCGGTCACGCCGGCGCGGCCGCCGCCTGGCAGGGCCGCGCCTAAAAGACCTCGCCGGCCACCCCGGACTGAGGGCTCCCTCGCCTCCGGCTCGTCGGTGGAGTGCCCAGTCGGCCCGTTCTGGCGCGGCCGGTGCCGTGGTCGTCTCTGGGGAGTTGACGTCGGTCGAGGGCGCTACGGGGTGAGCTCTTCCGCGGGTGAGAGCGTGAGAGCCAGTAAGGGGCACAGGGCGGTGGCGTCGCGTGCCGCGCCGATGAGCTCCGGCGGGATCGGGATGTCCGATCGGGCGCTGCGTGAGCGTGCGGCGGGGTAGCCCCATTCGTCGCGTTCGAGGAGTTCGGGAAGCAGTTCGATGCACAGGCCGCGTCCGTCGCATCGGGTCCAGTCGATGTGCAGCCGTGCGGGGGCGCCGGCGGTGGTGTTCTGGCCCATTGTCGTGTCCTCTCTGGTGTTATCGGGAGGTGCGCAGGCAGTTGCCGTGCGCGTGTTGGCGGATGTCGTCGGCGAAGGCGCGCAGTGCGCTGCGGGACAGGCGCGCGGTGCCGTCGGGGTGGGCGCAGGCTCCGCGCCCGTCGACGCTGTCGGCGAGGCGGATCGCGGGGGTGTGCTGGCCGGAGCCGCTGGCCATGCCCCGCCATGCTTCTGCCAGGGCCGGCAGCCCGAAGCGGCAGGGCCCGCACTGGCGGGCTGACTGGCCGGCGAGGTAGTCGAGGATGTCGGCGGTGGCGGTGATTCCGCACCGGGTGCGGTCGAGGGCGTGCAGGATGCCGGCTCCCGGGTGTCCGCCGAGGTTTGCGAGTCCTGCGGGTGACAGTGGCGCGTCGAGCTGGTCCTGGGTGACCCAGGTGCCGTGGTAGCCGCCGACGAGCACGGCTCGCAGCCGGGCCGGGTCTGTGCCGGCGGCGCGCAGGATGTCCGTGAGGGGTGCGCCGCCGGCGACTTCGAGGACCTGCGGCTGGGGGACGTCTCCGCTGAGGGTCACGAGCCGCGTTCCGGGGTCGTCGGGGGTTCCGGCCGCCCGGAACCACTCGGCGCCGTAGCGGGCGATGAGGGCGATGTGCGCGAGGGTCTCCACGTTGTGCAGCAGTGTGGGCCGTTTCTTCAGGCCCCGCTCGGTGAGGTGGCCGGTGTGGTCGCGGGGCACGGCCAGACCGTTCTCGATCGCGTTGACGACGGCGGTGGCCTGACCGGTGATGAACGCCTCGGGGGCTTCCAGGAACCGGATGCGGGCCGCGTCCGGGCGTGTGGCGGCGGCGGCGCGGATGTGGGAGAGTCCGGGCTGGCTGGCGTAGACGTACATGGTGGTGGCTCGCACGGCGGCCGCGGTGGCCAGCAGCCCGTCGAGGACCAGGTGCGGGGCGTGCGTGAGGAGTATCAGGTCCTTGTTGCTCAGCGGCTCCCCTTCGGCGCCGTTGGCGATCACCACCGGGCGTCCGGCAAGCGCGCGGCGGGACTCTGCCGTCGCGGCGAGTTTGCGCCAGGCGGCGAATCCCGCGCCGCCGCGGCCGGTGAGCCCGGATGCCTCCAGCTGTGTCGCGAGGCCGGCGGCGCGGTCTGTCGTGTTCAGCTCGCCGAAGCAGGCCAGGTGGCGGGCGAGGTCGGCCTCGGGGCCCGCGGCAAGCAGGCGTGCCACGGTCACAGGGCGCGCCCCGGTCGGGGCCGGCATTTCCAGGGTCACGAGGTCCTCCTGAGTTGGAAGTCGGGTGCGGGGGCTTCGGCGCGGCGCCGGGACGGCAGGCTCGCTGTCTCCATGAACCCGGCCGAGATGCGCCAGATCACCGCGGCGATCACCGCGGCCAGGGCGGTGCCGGCGCCGAGCAGGAACCAGGCGGAGGTGCCGCCGGTGCCGTCGAACACGCCGTGCAGGAGCGCGAACGGCCACATCGCGTAGGCCAGCCAGTGCACGGCGCGGAAGGCGCGGGTGCCGATCCGGTGGTGCAGCAGCCCGGTGACGGCGACGGCGAGGAAGAGGTCGAATGCGACCGTGCCGAGCCCCAGCCAGAGCGGCTTGTCCGCACCGAGGAACGGCACGAGGATGTCGGTCAGGTTCAGTTTCGCATACGAGTCCAGCAGCAGGGTGCTGATGTGCAGGACGAGGAACACCGCTGACATCAGCGAGACGTTGCGGTGCACGACCGAGACCGAGAACCGCGGCAGCCCGGGCAGGGGCCGGCCCGAGCGGGTCACGATGCCCAGCAGCACCGAGACGGTCAGCAGCAGCATGGCGATGATGCCGCTCGCGCGGCCGAACGCCCACATCGCGTCATCGAACATCAAGGAGCGCTCCTTCCGTGTCGTCGGCCGCCTCGGGCCACCCGCCGAAGCGGTGAACGTGCCTCGCGGAGTCGACGAGTCGAGCGGCGGCGCCCTGCTGGGCGAGCCAGCTGCCGGCGGCCGGGCCGCGGACGATCGCGGCGGTGCTGAGCGTGTTCGCCGCCACGCATGTCGGGGCGGCCACGGTGGCGGAGCGCCACATCTCGGCTGCCGGCAGTCCGCTGCGCGGGTCGAGGATGTGGTGCACGCTGCGGCCGTCCCTGAGCCAGCGGCGCTTCTGCGTGCTCGACGTCGCGATCGCCCACCCCGGGGTGAGCGAGACCTGCTGGCGCGGGTCGCCGGGAACGTCCTCGACGAGGACCTGCCACGGGCCGTCCTCGCGGGCGCCGGCGGTCGCGATGTCCCCGCCGAGGCTCACCAGGACCCCGCAGCCGAGCGAGGAGGCCACACGGCCCGCCGCCCGGTCCGCGGCGAAGGCCTTCGCGGTGGCGCCGAGGTCCAGGACGACCTCGTCCGGCGCGGCGAGCGTCGTGCCGCAGAGGTGGACGTCGCGCCAGGAGAACCGGGGCGAGGGAAGCCGGCGAAGCCCGACGGGCACGCCGCGGGCGTCGCGGAGCTCCTCGATGTCCCGGTCGTAGCCGAGCTCGATGAGACGGTGCCCGACGGCCGGGTCGACGTCTCCGGCCGTCAGCGCGGCCGCCTCGAGGGCCGTGCGCACCAGCGCGGCGAGAAGCGGCGAGACCTCGACCCCGGCGCTCGTGCGCCCCGTGATCCGTGCGAGCTCCGAGTCGGGCCGGAAGCGGCTGCACGCCGCGTCCACCTCGGCCACGACGGACTGCACGAGCTCGCGAGCGACGCGCAGCGATCCCGTGTCGGTGACCGCGACGGACGCCGTCGTGCTCCACACGCGCCACTCGGAGGTGTTCGGGCCGGAGCCGGTCATGACCCCGACGACCTTCCCTGGAAGCCGCCGCCCTGCCCAGCGGACACGCCTGTGCCGCCGTCCGCCGTCGGGCCGCCGGTGACCGAGCCGGACCCGGTCGAGCCGGCGGACCCCGTTGAGTCGTCTGAGGTGCCCGGCGTCGCGGTCGCGCTGGGCGAACTGCTCGTGCCGGAGCCCGTCGCGCTCTCCTGGTGGAAGAACGCGATGCCGAGCGCCGCCATGCCGCCGAAGGCGACGGTCGTGATCGTTCCGAGCACCGCTCCGGCCGCGCGAGCGCCGCGGATGCGAGAGTTCATCTCAGTCCCTTCCTTCGCAAGCTGATGTGATCAGCCTCGGTCGGGATTCTCTCTACGGAATCACGTGCGCTGGGAGCGGTCTGAGGGTCGCCTATGAATCGTGTTGCAGCGGCAGATGCACGCGGACCATCGCGCCCTGCCCGTGCTGCTGGAGGATCTCGACGTTGCCGCCGTGGCGGTGGGCGACCTCGGAGACGAGGGCGAGCCCGAGCCCGTAATGCTGCCGCCCGCCCGCCGACGCCTCGGACGTCCGGGTGCTCGCGAACCGCTCGAACGCCTGCGTGGCGATACCGGGCGGAAAACCGGGCCCGTCGTCGGCTACCTCCAGCACCGCCCAGCCGGCCTGTGCGCGGACGCCGACGCTGACGTGGCCGCGCGCATGATCGACCGCGTTCGACAGCAGCGCGACGACGACGCGGAACAGTGCGGCACGCACCCCGGACACGATCACCGGGCTCGCGGACTCGACCGCGATGCCCAGCCCCCGCGAGGCGGCCTCCGCACGCAGCAGCCCCGCCGCCTCGCCGGCCACCTCCGCCAGGTCCAGGTCGGTCCGCTCGGCGTCCCGGCGCGGATCGGCCGCGATGAGCAGGTCCTCGAGGATCTCCGTCAACGCGTTCGCGTCGGCGACGATCTCATCCAGCTCCGCCGCGACCTCGTCCTTACCCGGCGCCTCAGCGCCGACATCCACGCGCAGCATCTGCGCGCGGGTGCTCAGCAGGGTCAGCGGCGTGCGCAGCTCGTGCCCCGCGTCGGCGACGAAGCGGCGCTGCAGCGCCAACGCGTCAGCCAGCGGCCGCATCGCCCGCACCGACATCCACCACCCCAGAAGCACCGCACCGGCGACTGTGGGAATCCCGGCGACCCCGACCGCGAGCACGACCCGCCGCAGCTCCGCCTGGTCCTCCCGCCGGCTGACGGCGACCTGCACCACCTGACCGGAGTCGGCGTCCGTGCGCACCGTGAACGCCTCCCCGGCGAAATCCCTGTTCTCCAGAATCGTCCCCCCGTGCGCCGAGACGTCGTTGATGGCCTCCGTGTCGGGGAACCCGTCCGGCGCGTTATCCGAGGTGACCGTGCTGCCGTGGCGCACGATCGCGATGTAGGTGCCCAGCGGCGCATCCCGCGGGGAATCCACGTGCTCCGCGCCGACCAGCTGCTGCGCCATCGCATGATGCTGCGTCACCACGACCAACCCGATGACGAGCCCGGCCATGATCGCCGCCGGTGCGATGACGAGGACGGCGAACCGCCGCGCGAGGCGCCTGGATGCGCTGCGGAGCGTATCCAGCTCGGCACTCATCTCAGCGGCCCCAAGGTGTAGCCGACCCCGCGCACCGTGACCACACACCCACGGCCGAGCTTCCCGCGCACCCGGTACACATAGTTGTCCACCACGCCCGTATCGTCCGCGCCGGCGAACACCTCCTCGAGAAGCTCCTCCCGGGTGAACACCTGCGAAGGCCGACGAGCCAGCACCGCCAGCAGGTCGTTCTCCCGCTCCGACAGCGTCACCGCCTCACCGTCGCGGGGGACGAACTCGTGCCGGTCCGCCCGCAGCAGGCCCCCCGGCACCGGCAGACCGCCGCTCGGCTCCGCGCTCTTGCGGCGCAGCACCCGCAGCCGCGCCAGCAGCTCATCGATATGAAACGGCTTCGCGAGATAGTCCTCCGCCCCCCGCGTCAGACCCTCGATGCGATCGTCCGGGTTGCCGAGCGCCGACAGGATCAACGCCGGCACCCGGTTTCCCTGAGCGCGCAGCCCCTCAAGCACATCAAGGCCCTCACGGCCCGGCAGCCCACGATCGAAGAGCAACACGTCGAACCGCTCCGTCATCGCCAAATGAAGCGCCCGCTGCCCGTCATGAGCGAGAAAGACACGGTACCCGTCCCGCACCAGCAGCTTCTCCAGCATCGCAGCCAAGCGACGATCATCCTCGGCGACAAGGACCCGCGGAGACTCGTCAGACATGCTCGAAGTATAAGAATGCCAAGTACGGCACCCCGCGTGCACGATCCGCACCCGGAGCTCCTCTCAGCCCATCCCGGCCGGTGATCAGGGACGGGGCCACGGCGGGCTGATCTCCCGTTCATCCTCGGCCGGGCGCAGCCGGCCTGCTGACGTGGCGAGAGAATGCCTGGGGCCGGTGATGATGAGTGGTGTGTTCGACTTCGACGGGTTCGCGTTCGTGACCTCCGACACCCACTTCGGCCACGCCCGGATCCGCGAGCTTGTCGGGCGCCCCTTCCCGACCGTCCGGGAGATGGATGACGAGCTGATCTCACGATGGAACGCGGTGGTCGGCGAGGACGATGCCGTGCTGCACCTCGGGGATCTGGCGCTCGGGCCGATTGCCGAGTCGCTGCCGCTGACCTCGCGGCTTCACGGTCGGAAGTTTCTTGTCCCCGGCAACCACGACCGCGTGTCCACCGCGACCCAGTCGAAGGCGGCGATCGCCCGATTCGCGCCGCTGTATGAGGAGCAGGGCTGGACGGTACTGCCGGAGATCCTCGAGGGGATGCGCCGCGGCAGGCGGTTGCGGGCCAGCCACTACCCCTGCCGCGGTGACTCGCAGGAGGTGGAGCGGCACAAGGGCGCCCGGCCGGTGGATGACGGCGTCCCGCTCATCCACGGTCACACCCACGCCCGGGACCATGGCGTCGACGGCACCCAGTTCCACGTCGGCGTCGATGCCTCGGAGTTCCGGCCGATCCCGTTCGCCGTCATCGACGAATGGCTTCAGTCCCTCGTGCAGGGACAAGCCGCGGGATGAGTTAGCTGGAGACCACAGGGATGACCGTGCTGAGCGGGTCACGCATCTTGGGCCCCTCATCCGAGATCATCTCCGGTCGGTAAAGTTATCGGGACGATGTCAGCTTGGTAAAGTTATCAACCTTTCGAGCCGATCCTTTTGGGGTGGTGGGAGCCTTCCTGAGCCGACTGCGTCCTTATCGTGAGTCACGGGTGACGCCACCGGCGATCAGTTGGAAGCTGCTGGTTGCTCGGCGCTGTTCTCCACGTGGTCGCCAAGGAGCTGGCGGAGTTCTGCGGCGAGGCGCTTCCCGAGTGGGGTGAGTGCGTGTGGTGCGCCGCGTTTCGCGTTGATCAGGAGCGGGCCGCCGGCGCGCTTGCGCATCGCGACCAGCCTTGTGGACAGGACGCTAGGTGCGATGCCGATCTCTTTCGCGGCCTGGCCGATGCTGGGATTGCGGGCGGCCACCAGGAATCGGCGGGCGACTTCGAGGGTGTGCCGGTCGGTCACCACGCGGCGCAGGAGTTCCGAGGCCCCGTCCAGGAGGTCGGGGGGCAGGGCGTTGGCTGCTTTGCTGCCTTCTCCGCGGGGCCGGATCGGGATGCGCGCTTTGCGCAGCAGCCGGCTGATGGTCGTAGGCCTGCAGCCGGCCTCCTTCGCGAGCTGGCTGATGCTGCGGTGGTCTTCCAGGTAGCGGCGCCGGAGCCAGTCCGGGTCGATGTCGTAGACGGTCACGCGTCCGGGCCGCGTGGCGATGCCGGCGCCGTTGAGGACGCGCACGACCGTCTGTCGTGAGGCCCCGGTGTCCTTGGCGAGCTGCCTCGCGCTGGTTCCAGCCTGATAGCGGGCGGCGAGGTCCACGGCGTCCGCGGCGGCCTGGGCCGGGCGCACTGCGGACCAGCCGCGCCCGCGGGTCTGGGCTCGGCGATCCGGGCGGGGCAGGGCCGCGGGCCGGTCGAGCGGCGGCTCCCAGCGGAGGGGCTCGTGGATGCCGTGCTCGGCCAGGAAGTCGGCGGCGCGGCAGTGCAGTGCGAGACGCAACCGAGGCGGAATCGCGGCCGCGAACGCAGCAAGCTGGGCGGCGGTGATGGTGCCGCCGCGTCCACGGGGCACGAGGTTGCCGATGGGGTCTCTGATGATGATCCGACACACGTAGGCATGAGCGAGGCGGGCGCTCTTCGTTCCGCCGGGGTTGACGTTCATCTCCTGGCAGATGCGCCGCCAGGCGGCCGGTGGCAGCAGTGTGGCGCAGTCCAGGGCGCGCCGTCTGGCGTAGTCGATCGGGCTCTCGTGGGCGTCCAGGTACTGGGCGAGAGTGAGGACGGCCTCGAGGGTTTCGCCGCCTTCCGGGGAACGGCTGATCTGCTGCAGCACATAGGACAGCTGCCGGGCAGGCGCCTCGGGTCGCATGTGGTTGTCGAGGCGCTGAAGAGCGTCGGCATGGGTGAGGGTGGTGCCGGCCAGGACGACGGCGGCAGACAGTGCGCCGGCCAGCAACTCCGGCTCGATCCGCGGGGCGGGGATGCGCGCCAGCCAGTTGTCCCACAGCAGCGCCGGCACCTTCCGGGCGCGGAGGTCCGCCGCCGCGGGCGGTCGCGTCACCGCGCGCAGGACCGTCGTCGGGCGTCGTCGGCGGTTGCAGGCAACGGCAACCAGGTGCTGCAGCTGTGGGGTGCATCCGCGTGTGAAGGTCTCGGTGGCGACGCGGCCGCGCAGCAGCGCGAGGGTCTGCTCGGGGTCGGAGAGGGCTTGATATGCGGCTTGCATGCCGGTTGCGGAGCGGATCGAGGCGACGGCGGAGGAGGGCCCGTAGGGCAGATGCGCGGTGGCGCGGTACTGGGAGAGGAGCTCCTCGCCGGCCAGCGCCGCCTCCAGCTCTTCGCCACGCGCGAGGGCCTTGCCCGCGATGCGGGTGAGGAGGCGCAGGTCCGCGAGCACCGGGGTCGCCGGCTGGGGGTGATCCTGGTAGATCCCGAAGGCGGCGTCCCGGCCGCTGGTGGCGAGCTGCGTGATCGCGTGCTGCGCTGCCAGAACCGGCTCGGGGGCCTCCATCTGTGCTGGCGCCTGGGTGAGGTCCGCGCGGCACAGGTTGCGGGGGCTGTTCGTGTCGCCGGGGACCCATCTGTGGCAGTGGCCGGGTTCAGCGACGATGCCGGCGGGGTGCGGCGCGCGGCGCGGGTCGAGGTGACAGCCGGGGCATGCGTCGACGAGGATGCGCCGGTGGGTGGCGCAGGCGAAGCCGAATCGGAACCGCCATGCCAGCTGCCACCGCCCGCCGTCCTCGGCCAGGCACTCGGGGCAGTAGCTGCCAGCGGTTCCCGCGGACGGGGAGGTGTTGCTGATCCAGCCGGCCTGGTTGATCGTCACGGCGGACGGAGCGAACCCCGGCAGCGTCATCTTCTGGAACCGGGCGGCGGGGATCCCGGTGGCGTGCTCCAGGGCTCCGGCCTGGGCTGGAGTGAGGGCGGTGAGCCACTTTCTGACCGGCAGCACGGTCACGGTGCCCGGCGCGGTGGGGTGCCGGGCCGTCAGGCCGAGCGCGGTGGTCATCTCCCGCATCGTTGCGCGGTGCCCGGCCGCCATGGCCTCCAGCCATGAGTCCAGGGGCTCTTCGGAGCGCGGCCGGACGCGCCAGGGCAGCACTCGGCCCGGCGACGCCCAGGAGGGCTGCAGCTCTGCCACGGCCGGGTCGGCGCCTTCCATCAGGCGGCCGCCTGGCCGGCAGCGGTGCGGCGTGGGCGCTGGGCGTTCTTGCGCTCCAGGCGCGCCTCCAGCTCGATGCGCTCGGTCTCGGCGCCCTCGTCGATGCGGATGGTGTCCAGAAGCTCGCGGTCCAGTGCTTCCGTTCCGGTGCGAATTGCGCAGGAGGCGCCGCGCCGGACCAAGTCCATGAGGGAGCCGATGTTCCCGCTGCTCCGGGCGAATAGGTAGTCTGACAGCTCGACCAGCATCCCCGGCCGGGCGCCGGCCAGGACGATCTTCTGCTCGATGTTGCCGATCAGCCTGACCCATTCGGTGCGGCCGGCCTTGGTGCGCAGGCTGAAGGAATCCATGCCGAACACGGTCCAGCGGCGGAAGGTCTGGGCCATCGCGGCTTGTCTTCCGGTCTCGCCTTCGGCGATGATTCCCCGCTCACGCAGGGCGACGCCGGTGAACAGGAAGGTCGCGTCGTACTCGTTGGCCAGCCATTTCAGCTGGTTCGCGGCCTCGCCCCCGTCCCGGGTCCTCGGGTTCAGGAAGTGCAGGTCGTCGATGATGATGAGCCTGGTGCCGTGCCGCTCGACGCACTCCGCGGCGGCCCGCGCCAGATCTCGCCCCCGGGCAGTGCTGAGGCCCTGGGCGCGGGCGGAGGGGTGGGCGTAGAAGCCCAGCAGCGCCTCGTGCAGGCCCTTGATCGTCACCTTCCCCTCCAGCATGACGTGGCACACCGGCAGGTGCAGGGTGTCCCCCTCATCCAGATGCTCGCCGACCTGCCGCAGCCGCTGCTGGTGGAAGCGGCGCCCGTAGTAGTTCACGAGGGTGGACTTCCCGAGGGTTGGCAGCGCATCGATCGCCGCCGCGGATTTCACCCGGCCAGCGTCCTGGAGGTTGCTGTCCACGATGTCATCCAGTTGACCCTCCAGTGCCTCCACCTGGCGGGTGCGCAGCACGATATTCGCGTGCCACTCCCGGCGAGCCAGGTTGTAGTCGTCCTTCGCTCGGTCGCCAAGTGCGGCGAGCTTCGCGCGGGTGAGGGTCTCCGGCTGGATGCGCAGCGGAGTCTCCGCGTACGTCTTCCACCCCTCATAAGTGTTGATCGAGCGTCTTCTCGGGTTCACAGCATCTCCATCGGCTCGAAGTCGTAATCGGTGTCGAAGACGGGCTCGTCCAGCTCCTCCTCCTCGTCGTCATCGCCGCCTTGAGGCGATGGGGTCTTCTGCCGCGGATCCGGGATCTCCCCGGCGAGCTCCTCGGCGAGGCTCGGACCGGGCGCGACGGCAGCGTCCAGGCGCGCCTGGATCGTGCGCAGCGACCACAGCCCGTCCGCATCCGGGGCCGGGTCGGCGGCAGCCATCTGCGCGGCTTGGCGGGCGCTGATCCGCCGCTCCTCTGGCGTGAGCGCGGTCCCCGCGCCCCACCTCTCCAAGAGCCCCTCGAGCACCTCGTCCACCCGGGAAGGACCCTCGGGGGACACGGCGATCTTCTTCGCGTACTCCAGCGCGTCCAGGCTGAACGGGCCGTCGGCGATCTGCCGCAGCTCGGACTCCAGCACATGCCACGCACG
>Ga0164242_10003053_pt1 | contig 19138 bp, 13 predicted proteins | sample OricomgcompostMG_FD_108783 | JGI IMG/M metagenome (GOLD analysis project Ga0164242, IMG submission 108783) | Miracle-Growth compost microbial communities from Emeryville, California, USA - Original compost - Miracle growth compost (MG) ... | reverse complement strand
GGTTTCCAGATGCTGTCGGTGGCGGTGGGCTGGCAAATCTATGCGATCACCGGCCGCGCCTTCGACCTGGGCCTGATCGGCCTGGTGCAGTTCGTGCCGTCGGTACTGCTGGCGTTGCCAGCCGGGCATGTCGCCGACCAATTCGAGCGCCGCCGCATCGTGCTGTTCGGGCAAGTCATGGAATGGATCGCGATCGCCGTGCTGGCCGGGCTGAGCCTGGCGCATGGCATCCACGAGGTCGGCATCCTGCTGCTGGTATTCGTGATTGGCATCGCCAAGGCATTCGAGTTTCCCGCATTGCAGTCGATGCTGCCGGCGCTGGTACCGACCGCCGTCCTGCCGCGCGCGATGGCGATGAACTCATCGGCCGGCCAGGCGGCGATGATCATGGGGCCGGCGCTGGGCGGCTTCCTGTACGTGGCCGGGCCGGGCGTGGTGTATGCGGTGGCCGCGGTGCTGTATCTGGTCTCGGTGGTCCTGCTGAGCCGACTGCGCTACGCGCAGGCTCCGCCGCGACGCGAACCGGCGACGTTGCAGACGGTGTTTGCCGGCGTGCATTTCATCCGCCGCCGACCGGACGTGCTGGGCGTGATCTCGCTGGACCTGTTCGCCGTGCTGCTGGGCGGCGCCACCGCATTGCTGCCGATCTTCGCCAGGGACATCCTGCATACCGGTCCCTGGGGCCTGGGCCTGCTGCGCGCGGCACCGGCCGCGGGCGCGCTGCTGATGTCGCTGTGGCTGGCGCGGCACGACATGCAGCGGCGGGTCGGCATGATCATGTTCGCCGCAGTCGCCGGCTTCGGCGTGGCCACGCTGGTGTTCGCGCTGTCGACTGTGCTTTGGTTGTCGCTGGCCGCGCTGTTTGCGCTGGGCGCGTTCGATATGGTCAGCATGGTGATCCGCGGCGCGCTGGTGCAGCTCGATACGCCGGACGACATGCGCGGCAGGGTCAGCGCGGTCAACGCGATCTTCATCAACACTTCCAACCAGCTCGGCGAGTTCGAGTCCGGCATGCTGGCGGCGTGGCTGGGCGCGGTCGGGGCCACCGTGGTCGGCGGCGTCGGCACGCTGCTGGTGGTCGGCCTGTGGATGGGAATGTTCCCGACCCTGCGAAGGCGCCAGCGCCTGCACGTGGAAGATGCCGCGCGGGAAGAACCCGCGGCGGATATGCTTTGAAGAGCAAGAGGCCGCGGCCGATGCACGGGCAAGAAGCCCGGCCACTTGGCCGGCACCGAGGTGAATGATGCAACGTTCCTGGCGCACCCTGCTGCCGCTGCTGATCCTGATCGTGCTGGTCGGCTATCTCTACGCGCACCGCGATCATCCATTGTTCGCACCGGCGCCGCCCACGCCGCCGCCCATCGCCGCGGGCGTCGACCAGCCGCGGGAGCCGGCCACATTGCCTGGATTCCTGCCGCCGCAGGCGGTGGACACGGTGGCGCTGATCGAAAGCGGCGGCCCCTTCCCCTACCGGCAGGACGGCCAGGCGTTCGGCAACTACGAGCACCTGCTGCCGGAAAAAGCGCGCGGCTACTACCACGAATACACCGTGGAGACGCCCGGCGCGCACGACCGCGGCGCGCGCCGCATCATCACCGGCGGCACCCCTCCGGTCGTCTACTACTACACCGACGACCACTACCGCAGCTTCCGCGAGTTCACGGTGTCGCGATGACCGAGGCGATCGATCTCTCGGATGCGCGGCAAAACGGCGCCTGGCTCGTGGGCAAAGACAGGCTGGAGGCGCTCGGCGAAGACGCCCGCGCGCAGGGCCATCTGGTACGGCGCATCAGCCTCGCGGCATGCCGCGACAAGCGCGACCTGCTGCGGCGCGTCGCCGAGGCATTGGCGTTCCCGCAAACCTTCGGCATGAATTGGGACGCCCTCGCCGACTGCCTCGGCGATCTCGCCTGGCTGCCGCCGGCGAGCGGTTATGCATGGCTGTTCGACCACGCGGAAGACTTGCGCAGCGCATCGGCGTCCGATTTCGACACTTTGTATGGCGTGCTCGACGATGCCTGTGCCCGCTGGAAGGATCGCGATACGCCCTGCTTCGCGTTCCTGGCGCTGCCGAATGACGGGGACGAAGCGGTGGTTGAGTAAACCAGCGCCCGCCCGAACCGGCCTCCCGCCAAGAGCCTTGCAAGAACCACTCTTTGCACCGCGGCAGCAGGCTCTCCATCGCAAGCCTCGCCGTTTTTTCGGAATCGCCGAGGCGGGGCTCAGTTGGCCACTTCGCCTTTGTTCGCCGGCAGCGCCAGCCGCGCCAACGCCAGCGCGCCCGGAAGCAGCATGGAATACACCGCGATGATCGCCAGCGACGGAATACGCCCCGGTGACACGTACTCCAACGCGAACAGGGCGTAGGCCAACACGGGCAAGGCCGCGAAGGCGCCACCGAAACGGTACGCCTCGCCGGATCTTTCCCTGATGCGGGTCACTGCATCGAACGCAAGATAGACCAGGAAGGTGGTCAGCACCCAGCCAAGGTAGTTGTGCGCCGGCACGCCGAAGTACGGGCCGCCGTCTTCCCACACCCATTTGCCGGCGGCGGCCATGGGCGGATCCATCACCATGTCCCATCCGGTCATGATGAGCGCGGCGATGAGCGCCAGGATCAACCGGCCAGCCGGCTGGCCGACATTCACGCCGCCAAGCAGGGCCCGCGCCACCACCCACGAAGGGTAGATCATCATGAACCAGCCCAGCGGGATGAGCAGCGGCACGTGGCCGAGCTTGAAACCCAGCATATCGCCGTAGTGGTAGTGGCCGAAGATCCACCCCGTCCGCACGCCCACTTCTTCCATGAAATAGGAAATGACCACCGACAGGCCGAAGAACCACAGCAGGCGCCGCCATCCCAAGGTCAGGCCGGCGTGCAGCAGCGAAAAGGCCGTGAAGGCCAACACGAAACCGATGTCGCCCGGCGCCGGAAGCGGCACCCAGTAGCCAATCGTGTCGGCCGCGATGAAATAGGCCAACAGGACGAACAGCCCCCATGCCGCCCATCGCAAAAAGCGTCCCATTGGAACCTCCACAAGCATCTCCCGCGCCTCGAGGGGCAAGGAGACACGACCTGGACACACGAAGCCGAGCGTCCGGCCTCCCCTGACAGACAGACTAGAAGAAAATCGCGACACGGCCAATCCAGACCGGCGGCGTCAGCGCTCCCAAACGACACGGGAAAGAAGCTCTGACCCGCCGGTTGATTGCGAGGCAGGCACCGGCATTCATTGAAACGCCAATCCCGAGGCTCCCTACATCGCCGGCGCGGCCGTTCCGTCGGACCACTTGCCAGTCGTAACCATGAACACCTGGATCGGCTCGGGGCCGTCATGAACTGCGGGTTCAACATCACCGGGGAACCGGGCAAACCGGCGCCCCAGTCCGCATCGCGGGGGGCATAGAACATCAGGTGGGGCATCCAGTACCCTGCGCCATCATTCAGATAACCCTGTTTCGACATCATGTAGCACATCGCACCGGGCTCCAGCGGCGGCAACGCCTTGCTTGCCCGGGCGACCCTCATGCCTTGCATGATCTGATCCTTCGATCGTCCGGCCAGCGCCAGCTCGGTCCTATTGAGGAATATCGGCAAGATCGAGCGCACCGCCTGCGGATTGAGGCACATCGGCCCGCGCAGCTTGGGATTCCAGAATTCCGGGAAATCGAACTGCGCCGTCCAGGACCGGTCGACCAGGCAGACGAAGCCGTTGCTGCCTTCACCGCCGTGACATAGCCATGGGGCGAGAGCACCAGGATCGTGGCCATCCCGGAAATGGCCTTGGGCGCTGCACTGCGCGCCATCGCGATTTCCGCATCGCGGTCCGCCATCAGGTATTGCGCCAGCGGCGCCATGCTCGGGTAGGCGTGTGGCGGTTCTTGGGCTGGCGAACCTTGGGCAACGGCCATCGCCATGGCCAAGAGCATGCCCGGCCCCTCGCCGATCTTCCAGCGGCCGGTACCTTGCTTCATTGCGGTTCTCCCCGTCTGGTCATGCAGGCATGGTTGGTCGGATCTCACTCACCCGGATCGAACCTGCCGGCGCACGGGCCACAGGCGTCGGCGGGCGATCATCGTCCACGACGAACAAGGAAGTGGACGATCGACATGGCAGCGGCGTATGGCGCGATGCGCGCGACGATTCATCGTGACCGACAGGCCTGCCGAGCCAGGGTCGCTTCCGAGTAGTCAGTGGGCGGATCAAACCATCCTGCGGCTCTGACGGTCAGTTCTCCCCACACGGTCACCGGTTGCCGCCGCGCCGCTACACCGGCATAGTGCACGGCCCGCCGAGCCGCGACCCTCATCCATGACCCGCCTCGCACTCCGCTTCCATCATCGCGCCATACCCATCGTGCTGGCGGCGGTAGTCATCGACGTGATCGGTTTCGGCATCGTCATGCCGGTACTGCCAGCGCTCATCACCGAACTGGGCCGGATGCAGCTGGATGCCGCCACGCGCGTGGCCGGCTGGATGCTGGCGGTATTCGCGGCGGCGCAGTTCTTCGCCGGCCCCGTGCTCGGCCACCTGGGCGACCGCTTCGGGCGCCGTCCGGTGCTGATCGCCGCCATGGTCGGCTTCAGCCTCGACTACCTGCTGATGGCATGGGCGCCCACCCTGGCCTGGCTGTTCTTGGGCCGCGCCATCGCCGGCATCACCGGGGCCACCTTCGGCCCCGCGGGAGCCGTCATCGCCGACGTCACGCCGCCGCAGAAGCGGGCTGCGGTATTCGGACTGCTGGGCGCCGCCTTCGGCGTCGGCTTCATCGTCGGCCCGGCCCTGGGTGGCCTGGTTGCCTCGTTCGGCACGCGGGCGCCGTTCATCGTGGCCGCCATGCTCTCCGCGGTGAACGCCGTGGCCATGTTGGCCTTGATGCCCGAGACCCTGGATCCGGCGCATCGCCGTCCGTTCCGCCTGCGCGACGCGCACGTGATCGGCGCATTCCGTCCGCTGTTCCACGCCGGCAACGCCACGCCGCTGCTGCTGGCGTGGTTCCTGTGGCAGGTCGGCAACATGGTCTACCCCTCGACGTGGGCGTTCTGGGCCTCGATCCGTTTTGGCTGGGACGCCACGGCCATCGGCTGGAGCCTGGCCTGGGTGGGTTTCCTCACCATCATCGTGCAGCTGGCGATCACCCGGCGCGTGGTGGAGCGTATCGGCGAACGCCTCACCGCCGTCGTCGGCCTGGCCTGCGCCGGCGTCTGCCTCCTCCTCTATGCCTTCACCACGCAAGGCTGGCAGGTGTACGCGTTCTTCCTGCTTGGCGCATTGGGCGCGCTCGTGTACCCCGCCATGAACGGCATCCTTTCGCGCATGGTCGACGCCACCCGGCAGGGCGCGCTCCAGGGCGGCATCGGCAGCATGAACTCGGTGGCGGCCGTGATCGGCCCGCTCCTCGCCGCGCAGTCGCTGGCCTGGGGCACAGCCATGAATTTCGACGGGGCCGCGTTCGTCGTCGCGGCGTTGCTGCTGCTCACCGCGATGGCGGTCATCGGCCGCCTCGTACCACACCGCCCCACCGCATAAGAAAAAAAGGTGTCAGGGACAATTTAAAGATAAAGGGGAAGACAAAGGTGTCAGGGACAATTTGGTTAGTCCAGATACCTTGATTGCCGACAGACAAACCCGGCGATTGAAAAGGATGTCGGGAACGATGGAACGTAAGAGGAACGGCCGATCGACGAATCGCGGCAACCCGGCCCGCCCGGAACGCAACCGATACGGCGGCCCTAGCCTCAAGCATTGTCGGAAATTGTCCCTGACACCTTTTTTCTTTTTCGGTCGATTGCCGGCAGGCAACCCCGGTGGAATACTGCTGGCCGCCGTCATGCACCAGCTCAAGGAGCCCGCCCATGCGCATCGCCGTTCTCAGTGTCCTGCTTTTTGCCACCCCGGCGTTTGCCGCCGACTTTCCGCCGCTCGCTCCCGAGCTCAAGGCCCTGGAGGTACAGACAGGTCACTGGATCTACCACGGCACCACGGCGCCAAGGAAAGAGAACGGCAAGGCAGGCACATTCACCTGGGACGAACACTGCGGCTGGTCCGCCAACAGGCTCTTCCTCATGTGCAGCTTCGACAACGACTCGTCGGGACGCAAGGCCCAGTCGCTGGTGGTGGACACCTGGAACGCCGGAGACAAGAGCTACTGGCACTACGAAACGTTCGCCGTCGGCGGCAGCGGTGCGAAACCCTTCGCCTCCAGAATGAGCATTCGCGGCAATACCTGGACCGAGCTCGGCGAAGAAGACGCGCACGGCAAGAAGAGCTACGAACGCATCAGCTACGTCTACGCCTCCCCGACCGAGGTCGCGGTGAAGGTCGAGGTCTCGCCGGACCAGAAGCAGTGGAAGACGGTTTTGGCAGGCACCGGGATCAAGCAGCCGGAGTAAGAGGAAAAGGTGTCAGGGACAATTTGGGTGTCGGTAAAACGTGTCAGGGTAAAAGGTGTCAGGGACAATTTGAACGCAAGGGCGGCCGGCCGATCGGGCGGACCCTGGCGAACCGGCCCGTCTGGGCCTCGACCCATGCCTGGAATCGGTCCGACCCCAACACCTTCTGCTGCTGCAGATGGCGGCGAATCTCCGCGACCAATTTCTCCGGCAGCGCATCCGCAAACAAGGCTCGATAGGCCGCCGCACGGGCCGCTGCATCGGGACCCAGCGCAAGGTACTCGGCGTGCGGGGTCAACAAGGGATCGGCCCGTCCGCCGACATGGGCGGCATGGCTCGACCACGGCCAGTCTGCCGGCTGCGACACCATCCACGCACGGACCGGATTGAGTTCGATATAGCGGCTGCATGCGAGGAAGTAGCTACCCGAGCCCACCAGGCTGGCCTTGTAGCGCCCTTCCCACAGCGTTCCGGTACGACCGTGCCGCCCGTTGAACCAGCCCACATAGTTCCGTGCAAAGGTGTGCATCAGCCGCGACACCGCACCGGCCTTGCCCGGCGTCAGCAAAAGGTGCGCGTGGTTGCCCATCAGCACATAGGCGTGCAGCCTGCACCCGAAACGTCCAAGCGCCTGATACAGGCACTGCAGGTAGCGCTGGCGATCCAGGTCATCCAGGAAGCAGGGAAGCCGGTTGTTCCCCCGCTGCACCACGTGCTGGGAAATACCGGGTAGGTCGAAACGCGGCAGCCGGGCCATGCATGGCAGCATCCTATTCCCTTCCAGCGGCGGCCATCGGCCTAAGCCCCGCGGCAGCTTCATCTCGAGCCCCAAACCGCTGTCGGAAATGTCCCCGGCACCTTTTTCCTTGTACCGCACCGACAAACCTGGCCCGGCCGAAGCCTTACGGCCTACCAGACGCGGACGGAGCTGATCCCGACGGGCTGGCAGAAATTGTCCCCGACACCTTTTCTCTTCCACCACACACCTGTCGAAAAAGCTTACAGATCCCATCGCCCGAACAAGCAAAACGTCAACACAAGCACATGAATTCAATACACATTCACGCCAGGCACACGCTTTGCTTTAGCGCAGGTGGCTGCGAAAGGACATCGAGTCCTTTGCCGTCATCGAAACGCATGCCCGAAGAGATAAAGCTTCCCGGTTTCAAGAACAATCATTGGGAAGCTGCAGCATTCCTCTAGGGAATTGTCAGCAACTAAGGGGGACAGGATGAAAATGAAATTACCGATCTGGATCGGGATCGCGACTCTCGGTCTCATGGCCGCTTTCTCGAGCGCCTCGGCGACGGTGCTGGAAGATACGTATCACGGTGGCAACGGGCATGGCTACGGCGATGTCATCGCCGGTGCCGGCGTGACCACTTACAACGTCAATGGCATGGAAGCGAGCCTCTCGGGCAGCAAGCTCACCGTCACTATCTATACCAACTTCGCCGGCAACGCCGGCATCGAATCGCAGTGGACGAAAAACGGAACGGGCATAGGCTACGGCGACCTGTTCCTCTCGACTGGTTGGACTCCTTACGGCTCGGGTTTTTACGACAACGACAATGCCGCCAACGGCAATCACTGGACGTACGCCTTTTCGCTGGACGACCCGCTCAACAACTCGGGTGGCTCCGGCACCATCTATGCCCTTGGCGCGGGCAACGCCGGCAACCACAATCCCGATGTCCTGCTCTCCAACGATTTCATGAATTGCGCCGGCAGCTGCGTATACCGCGACGGCCAGCCGGTAGCGGTGAACAAGTCCTTGGCGACGGTGACGAACAACACCGGGTCGTGGACCGTCGGTGACGGTTTCCTGAGCTTCACCTTCGATACGGCGGGCCTCGATCTCGATCCCCACAGCTTCGGGTTCGATTGGACCATGTATTGCGGCAACGACGTGATCCAAGGCCTGGATCCCCTGGCCGTTCCGGAGCCGACGCCTGCCGGCATCTTCCTGTTGGGCCTCGGCCTCATCGGGCTGGGCGTCGTGCGGCGTCGCCACGGCGACCAGCGGCACTGAAGGACGTCAACTCCGTTTTTTCCTTCAGCCTAAAAAGGGCGGAGGGTATTGTTCCAATGAATATCCTTCGCCTTTTTCTTGCGCCCGGGCATCGAGTCCCTCTTGGCACCAGCGCTCGGTCCGCTGACCCGTCCTCGCCCATCAAGCCTTCGGCCTCATGCCGACGGCTCCCATCTCATACGGATACGTGGCTCCGACCGGTTCAGTTTCCTACCCATCCGATCCTCCATCACGACTCTTGTGATGTGGGCGCATAAATGTCCCTGACACCTTTTCCCCGCGCGGGGTAAAGGGCGCCGACCCGGTCAGTTCCGTCAAGGGTGAATCAACGCCGCGGCTGCGCGGCCAATATCCGCAAACAGCGCTTCGCGCTCCGCATCCGAGGCATGCGAATCGGTAAGAAAGGCGGCCACGATCACCGTGTGGCCGTCCGCGCCAGTCAAGATACCGATGTCATTGAACGCGGCCGTCCAGCCATCCAATGAGCCGGACGAGCCGGTCTTGTCGGCGACGCGGATATCCTGTGGCACACCCGAGCGCAAACGATTGGGCACGGTTTGCGCCGCCATCAGGTCGAGCAAGTACCGCGTGGATTCCGCACTCAGCAATGCGCCTGACTGCAGCTGGCGCAGGAACGCCACGGCGGCATGCGGAGTGCTGCGGTTGTCGGGCGCCGCAAGAAAGGCACTGAAGCCGCGGCGCCGGCGTTCGCGCAGCGCCTGCGCGGATTCATGCGCGGGCAATTGCTCCCCGGGCTGCAAGTCCTGGAAGATTCGCGCCACGCCCGCCTCGCCCATGTCGATCCGCATGCCCTCGAAACCGTGCGTGCGCAGGAACGCAGTCACCGCCTGCGGCCCGCCAGCCACCTTGAGCAGCGCATCGGCGGCCGTGCTGTCGCTTTCACTGACAGCAGCCTGCAACAGCCGGGCAACGGTGAACGTCATGCGCTCGCCATGGAAATTCGCGCCGATCGACGGCACGGCCGAGCCGCTTACCACCTCTGCATGGGTCACGGTGACCTTTTGTTGCAGCGAGAGCTTGCCGGCGTCCACACCCGCAAGGATCACAGCGGCCACCGGCGCCTTGAACACGCTCATCATGGGAAATGCATAGCCGGCGTTGACCGCGACCTCGGCGCCAGTGTGCAAATCGAGCACGGCGATACCCAACGTGCCTGGACGTGCACGCTGAGACAAAGCATCGAGCGTGCGCTGCAGGCTGGCGTCCGGTGCCTTGGTCGCGCGCACATCTATGGCCTGCGCCGTCGGTGACGCGTCGGCGCATGAAAGCGCCAATGCCGCCGCGACCATGAGGCAATAGTGAAAACGGAGGCGAGTCATGTCGTATCTCATGGACGGGTCGAGGTTCGGACTGAGAAACTGGCGCTCTCGAATGCAATAGCAGCAGGTTCCGAGCATCGCCCACAAGTGCGTGCATGATACCTACCCGAGGGTGCCACCTGCATAAGGGAAAATAAAAACATATTGGTATAAGGAATTGTTCCTGACACCTTTCCGCCCGGAAGGGCGATGCACATCCAGAACGTGCTTACTTTGCTCCCGCTTGGCCAAATCATCCGAGATAGAGCGGGCATCACCGAGCCGGCGTATGGTCCGCAAGCGCCTTGACTCAAGGAGATATGTCATGCACACGGAAGTCGGCACCGACGCGAGCGCGACGATGCACCAGGACGCGTCGAAATCACCGAAGCTCACGTTCGCAGCATTGGACGCCAGAATCGACGCCCTGCCCGAGTCCCCGGGGCATTCGACGATTCTTCCGAAGACCGCGAAATGGGGATACGCAATCGCGATTGCGGGTGCGCTACTTGCCCTCCTCAGTGTCAAGCTGCTTCCGGATGATGCTATCCACACAGCCGTCCTCGGCTCTCTAGGCGTCATCGTAGAGCTCGCAGGTGTCGCTGCCGCCGCCATCTCCCAGATGCCAAAGAGGTGGCCGACGTTCGCACACGCGCGGCGTGAGTTCGCGGAGCAGCTGGATTTTGATTTACCTCATCATCTGGCGTTGGTCGACTGGCTACGCACCTTCCCGCTCGACCAGCGCAAAGAGCTCGGCGAGTTCGTCGCCTGCCGGCACGCGCGCATGAAGGAAAAACTTCCCATGCTCGCCGGCAGCATCGAAAAGCTGGGCGCCCTGCCCATCGTCATCGCGCTCTACCTCCAGTTCAAGGACATGCGTTGGCCGCCTCATCCCAGCTGGCTGGAGATCTTTCTGATCTTTGCGCTGGTGTTCGGCTATTGGACCAGCCTGCTGCTGATCAATATACGGTTTCGGCTGCAGACGTACGATATGTTGTTGAAAAGGTCGTTGGCGAGAACAGCCATGGATTGGAATCAATGTTCCGGTGAAAATGAGCTCTGATCCATTTGCCGCGCTGACCCATTTGCCCTGTCCACCAATGGGCTACATGCGTGGCCCGGCGATGGCCAGCAACGCAGACCCGCCACATCCGATCTGGAGCCGAACCGCTATCGGAAACTGTCCCTGACACCTTTTCATTCGATAGCGTCAGGTGAGAAATTGTCTCTGACACCTTTTTACGCAACGCACCCAAGCGGGTGCACGCCGGATGGAAGCGGCTCTCTGCCTATCCGTTTGATTCGCCAACTGAAGGTTGCCAACGTTTTACCGTCTGCGATCCTTTGCAGGACGAAGCTGGTTTCGTTGCCGAAGTGCAGAGGGCCGCTCGCATATGCGACCCCATCTACCTCCGACACGAAACACCATCCTGAGATGGCCTGTGGGCGCTCCTCACCGAAGTAATGCAGTTTCAGGGATTGATCCATCAGGACCAGTGGCCCCGACACGGGATATCCCGGTTCACCCGGTAACGGATATTCCGCAAGCCACCCTGCGTACTTGCCATCCGCTGAGACGCGGGAATCGATGTAGCCGACCTGGCCGGTGTCTTTCGGAGCCTGGAAGCGGTGCCCATCCGAGGTCGTTATGTCAACTGTGACTTCATGCCCATGGCGGCCGGGGATGGTGTGATGGACATGAATTTGCCGGCGACGGCGCTCAGCGGAACGAGCGCGATCGACAGCAGCGCCGTACGACACCGTCTGGAGACGAACCCGAGAGTCATAAAGCCAAGGGCCATAGTTATCGCTGCTGCGCACCGACGAGCGCAGCCGAGTCTATAGCGGACGGGCGCGAAACGCATTCGCTCGCCACCATCGATACCGCGCGGTACGTGGCGGAAACGCTGACTCCCACTTGCTTCCGCAACCAGCCGAAGGCATACACCGCGGGTGGCTGTCCAACCCGCCCACCGTCATAAATTGACCCTGACACCATTTTGTTGCGGCAGCCATGACTGGCGCTTGAAGCTTCGTACCGTGCCTCCCGCGGTGCCAGGGTGAAATTGTCCCTGACACCTTTTACGCGTTCCTCAGTAGTTCCACCATGGCGTGGTGGTGCCGGCCGGCATCGTCCGGAGCCCGTGTTCCGCCATCTCCCTCAGGCGGTCCGCCGTAGTGCCGGGGCCGCTCCAGCAATGGGGCTTCTGGTCGCCGTACACGAAGTAACCCTCGTAATGCGGGTTCTGCGTGGTCTTCATCCACGCCTGCAGTTCACGGACGGCGCGGTCCAGGAAGAAGCTGTCCATGTTGCCCACGTAGACGTGGATCTTGTCCACGAGTTTGGGCCCGACGGTGCTCCAGTTACGCTTGAGGTACTCCAACAAGTCGTAGTTCTGGCGCCAGTAGTCGGTCACGCTTTGGTCGATCTTGCCGGTGCGCGAATCGACTGCAGGCTTGAAATAGCCGTCGGCGCCGATCGGTCCCCAGGTGGCCTGCCAGACATCCTGCTGCCCGGTACCGGAACGCCCGTGCGTACCGTTGACGAATTCCATCCAGTAGCGTTGCTGCGCCGTCTGCCGGATCGCGCCGTTCAGCTCGCGCGAGTTGACCGTGGGCGTCAGTTGCCAGTCGCTGTAGTGCTTGTAGAACGCGTTGTCGTCCTTGTACATGTTCACGCCTTCGACGTCGGTGAACGTGACGGAGTCGGGGCAGTAGGACCACGTGCCGCCAAAGAAGTCCGGGTGGTAGATCTGGAGCGCGAGCGATTCCCAGCCCCCCGTGGAGCCGCCGGAAAGCCAGCGCGCCCAGGGTTCCTTGATCACGCGATAGCGTTTCTCGATCTCCGGTATCAGCTCCTTCATGATGGCGTCGCCGTAGGGGCCGGAGTTGACGCTGTTCACCGCGTACGAGTCATCGAAGTACGGCGTGGGATGCTGGAAGGTGACCACCAGCATGCGTGGGAACTTGTCCGACAGCCACGCCTCGTGGAACGCCTTCCCGTCCGCCGCGTTGCGTGAGCCGGGGGCTGCGTCGAAGCCGTATGGCGCGGCGAGGCTGAAGTGGCCCTGCAGGTAGTTCACAGGGTAGCGGATGGTCGAGGTCTTGTAGTCGCGCGGCAACAGCACCGTCGCGCCCAGGTAGATGGGTCGCCCCCAGAACTTCGTGAGCGACGGACTCTGGAACTTGAAGTGCTGGACGTATTCGGTGTCCGCCGCCACGACGATCGGCGGGATGACGTGGTCGGCCACCAGCTTGATGACCGTATTCGACTTCGGATCGAAATGGATCTTCCGCGCGGTGCCGTAGATATTGCCCGGCGAGCGCGTCCAGTTCTGCCCTTCCCACTGGTCATCGTGCATCCATAGCACGTGGCCGTCGGCGCGCTTGAACTCGGAGTAGACGTTGACGAACGGCTCCACCCAGTAATCGCCCGGCGGGATGTCGGCCATGTCGAAGACCGGCGTGCCGAGGTCCATGCCGCTGACCACGGCAGGCGCGCCGGGCGCGAGCCGCTCGACGTCATGGCCGAACAGCGGCGTGCCGACCCGGGCGACCTGGGTATGCAGGTCGGTCTTGTTGTCCTTGGAAATGATCACGTACACGCGGCCGGTGAGCGGTTCGTTGCGCACCGAAGTCGGCACCGTGATCTCGAACTTGGCCAGCGCGCGCCCCGACGGGCCGGGGAGGATGACCGATGTCTGTGCCACGGCAGCCTGGGCCGTGAACGCCAGCAACACCGCGGCGAGCATACGTGGGAAACCGGACGTCATGGGCATGGCGAGCGCTCGCGTATGGAGGGAAGTAAATTTGACGAAGCTACCTTACCTACGTGCTGGATGCAATTTCGACGCGCGTGACGACAAAATGGTGTCAGGGACAATTTGACGACCACCTGGATGGGCTGCAGCAAACCACTCTGTTCGGGGCCCCCTTCCCATGTACGAATCGTCTCCTACCCATCTATCGCCAGAAATTGTCCCTGACACCTTTTGGTTGATTCCGAAAAGGTGTCAGGGACAATTTGATGACCCACCGAATCGCAACGAACCAGCCTGTCGGGCCTCGATCCGTGCACGGAATCCCCTCTGCCTAACCACCGGAAATTGTCCCTGACACCTTTTCAAAAAATGGAGCCAGCTCAACCTGTGTCCGTTTCCTGCTGACCCAGTTATGCATTTTTCAATCCCACCGTTTTGCATCTAGATCGGCTTGATGCGGATGTCGCGAAACCACAGATGGATCGGCTGGCCGTTGCGGCCCTTGTCCTCGGTCCCCTGCAAGGCGATGTGGCCCTCGTGGAAGCGCGCGAAATCCGGCCAGTGCGCGAACTTGGTCTGCGCCATGCGGGCCTTCCAGGCGTCGTCCCATAGCGTGGTATCCACCGTCGTCCGCCCGTTCTGCACGAACCGCACGTGGCCGTGGTCGACGCGGATCTCGATCTGGTTCCATTGCCCGGCCTCGCGCACCGACTCGTACGGTGCGGCGTACAGATCGAACATGTCGCCGGCACGTTCGTACAGCGTCCGGCTGTCGGGCACGGTACAGGCGAGATCGGCGATCTGCATCTCCACTCCGCTCTGGAACGAATAGGTATCGGCAGGCGTTTCGTGCACATCGAACAACACGCCGGAGTCGGCGCACGGGCTCATCTTCCATTCCAGCTTGAGGTCGTAGTTCGCGTAGCTGGCGTCGGTGACCAGGTCCTGGAAGTCCTTCAGCTCCCCGTCGTGCCCGCGTTCCAGCTGGATCGCCCCGTCCACCACCGACCAGTCCTTGCCCGTATCCTTCTGGTTGTAGCCATGCCAGCCCTTCAGGCTATGGCCGTCGAACAGGAGCTGCCAGCCTTCGGCACGTTCCTGCGCCGACAGCGTGTTGTGCGACTGCGCCCGCAGCGGCGTGGCGAGCAGCATCGCCAGGGCCAGGACGATGGCGGATCCAGAAAAATAGCTTGGCATCACGGCAGCCTCTCCGCGAGCGCGCACGGACTCATTCCGCGCACATTAGTCTGACTTCAGGGTTCCGGCGCCTTCGTATATGGGACGGAGGTCGCGCACGAATCAAGGTGGTAAAACGGTATCAGGTGAGCTGGCCCGAAATGGCACTTATTTAAGCTCGTCATCCTCGCGAGGGACCTTCAGAACAGCGAAGCCGGTCAAACGAGGATCCAACAACTGTTGCGACCTGCAAAGGCTGAAATCACTGGATGACCGGACGTTCGTCCAATGAAAAGCTCATCCTGCTCGACCAGCCTACGGCTATTGAGAAGCGCCTCGCAGGATGACAAAAAAAATGGGGTTCCTGCGCTTAAGCAAGTGCCATTCGAATTCGACCCTTTTTCGTACGCACCAGCTCACGCAGCCTCGAGCGGAACAAAAGGGTGCACCCCCGCCACCAGGACTCCGCCACGCATTCCGGGCGTCACCGTGCCATAGCGCTCCGCGAACACGGGAGGCAGGACGCGCGCGTCGGACGGCGCGAGCCACAGGCGCAGGAGATGCCGCCGACGTTCCGGCTCAGGCCAATCCTCGAAGGCCGTGCGATCGTGCAGCAGGGTGTGGTTGTGCACGAGCTGGATATCCCCGGGCCGGAAGGCCATGCGCAGATGGAGCGCAGGGTCGTTCGCCAGCGAGTCGAACATATCGAGGGCCTCGACCTGGCGCGGCGTCAGCGGCGGTACGTCGGCAAAGCGGCGTGCGGACTCGATGTACTGGCGCTGGTACATCACCGAGAGCAGGCCGGCATGCCAGTTGAACACGGGGATGCGGAAATACGGCAACTGGCCTGCCGGGATCTCGCCGCGACGGTCGGTCTCGATGGGCTCGAACAGTGCGGCCGCGAGATCCGGCTGCCTTGCACGCATTTCGTTGTAGATCGTGACGGCGCTCACGAGCGTCGAGAGTCCGCCGCTCTTCGCGGTCCTGAGGCAGAGCAGCGCGACGATGTCGCAGGAGTCCGTATGGTAGGTCTGGCGCTCGTGGGTCTGGTAGATGCGGACGTTGGGATCGACGCTCGACAGGCCGAGATCCTTCACATGGCCCAGAATGTGCCCCTTGGCGTTCTGGGGACGCGCGTTGCCGATGTGGCTGCCCAGGCCGAGGAAGGCGATGGCCGCCCCGCGCCGGTCATAGCGCCCGATGTCGAGGCCGCGGATGAGCGCGAAGCCCCGACCATCGAGCACCTCGCCGGCGATACGCCGCAGGCGCGGCGCGAGCGTGGGCAACGGAAAATCCGTTGCGCGCAGCGCCGCCAGATCGAGGTCGCGGCCGGCGACGCCCCGGATGGCGCCATCGACTTCCTCGACCTCCGCGGACGACAAGGTCTCGACCCAGTCGCGCCGCTGGTCCAACGCCGGGCCGTACCACGCGGCGGGGCCTGCGAGGCGTTCGGGTACCTGGTCTAGGGTGGAGGAGGTCATGGGCCGGGAGTGTAGGACAACCAAAAGGTGTCAGGGACAATTAACGACAGACTGGCCGGATGGCGACATGACTCGGCTGCCATCGACCCGACCTGCAGACGCGCCCCCAACACGTCGTCCAGCGTGGAAACAAACACCTGCTTCCTCGATGACGAGAACCACGGGCGCTACCTGACCCTCCTGCGCGAGTCCCTATTGGATGCCGAATGCCATCCGCACACCTACGCGCCCATGGGGACAATCACGTCCATTTGCTCCTCGCGCCGCCACGCAGAGGCTGCATATCGCACATGATGCAGAACTGAGAGCAGCACCCGACGCAATTCAACGCCTGGCGTGGGGCACTTGGTGGGAAGAAAGCAGGAAGTGAATCTGACCCCGTTCTTGCCTGTAAGTGAACCTGACCCCGTTCTTGCTCGGCCCGGTGCCGGCAACCTGCAATACTGCAGCAGCACCCTCCCCCATCGCCTGCCCACGCCATGCACCTGGACATCATCGACCGTCCCGACGATCCCGCGCTGGAAACCTTCCACGCGGCCTACCGGGGCGCCTTCGTGCTGCCCAACGAGACCGAGGAGCTGGCCGGCTTCCAGGCCTGCCTGGCCCTCAACCATGGCGGCGAACACGAACGGCTGCGCGCGGCCTATGGCCCGTTCCGCGAAACCTGCCTCATTGCGCGCGAGGCGCCCGGGGGCGCGATGGTCGGCGGCGCCAACCTCATCGCGCTGCGTCACGCGATCGACGGCGAGACCGTGCTCACCGCCAACCTCAACTACATCTTCGTGCCGCCCGCCGCGCGCGGCCGGGGCTGGTTCTCGCGCCTGGTGCGGGCAGTGACCGACACCATCCCCGCCATGCTGGATGTTGCCCCCGCACAGGCTTCGCGCGTGCTGGTTTTTGTCGAGCAGAACGATCCGCTGCGCATGGACCCGGCCACCTATGCCACCGACAGCGCGCACTCGGGCCTCGACCCGTTCGACCGCCTGCGCATCTGGGCCGGCCGCGGCGCGCGCGTGCTGGACTTCCCCTACGTGCAGCCCGCGCTGTCGGCCGAACAGGCGCCCGACGACGGCCTCGTCTACGGGGTGATGGGCGCCGATGGCGCCGCGCTCGACAGTTGCCTGCTCGCCAGCCACTTGCGCGGTTTTTTCGGCATTTCCGTGCTCAAGGGTGCCGCGCTGGCGGACGACGCCGTAGCCACCGCGCAGCTCGATGCCCTGGACGCAGCGTGCCGGCGGCGCGCGCCCATCGCCCTGCTCGATGCCCGCGAGGCGCTGGGCCGACTGGACGCCGAGGCCGCGCACGCGCTGGTGCGGCGCGGCGGTGCGCTGCGCGACTGGCTGCGCGCGCTTCAGTCGTCGAACGTGGCGTAGTGCGCCGCCACCAGTGACGGCAGCTCGCAGGCCGCGTAGTCGTGGTGGCCGGGGCGGCCATCGAAATAGTCGAACTGCAGGATACCCTCGTCCCGCAGGCGCCGGCAGTTGGGATCGCCACGCTCCACGCCCTGCCGCAGCACCTGCTTGAGCAGCTCGCGCATGCTCGGCCCGCCGCCCCATTCCGGATAGGCCAGCGCGTAGCCGCAACCGGGCTCGTCGATGGCGCAGGCAAAGGCGAAGCGGTGCGCGAAGCCGCCGGACGCGCCTTCCACCAGCCGCGAAAACGCGGCGATGGTCTTGGCCGCCAGCTGGCGCTTGCCGAAGGCGCAGCTTTCGCGGTCGGCCAGGTTGCCGTGCTCGAAGAACGGCACGAAATTCTTCCAGCGCTGCTCGGCCTTGCCCTGGGTTTCGCTGAGCGGACGCCATGCATCGCCGGACCGGCCCAGCAGCACGAAGCCCACCCACAGATACGCCGAGTAGTAGCGCGACGGCAGCGCCGCATCGTCCAGCGTGATGCGGCCGTAGCGCCGCGCCTCGTGCGTCAGGCTGCCGCTGACCGGCGTCTCCGACTCGATGCCCGAGATGAACAGCACCGGCCGCTCGTCCTGGCCGCCGCCCCAGCTCGTGCGCGCGGCCTTGGGCAGGGCGTTGATGCGCCGGCCGTCCTCGCTGCGCAGGCTGCCGGACAGGCGCAACTGCCCCAGCACATTGGCTGGCACCGCCATCGCCGCCAGCGGCCGCGAGGCCGCGGCGTTCTCGCCATTGCTGCGGCAGGCCTGGTCGTAGTCGATCTCCGCGCGCGCCAGTTGCTGCAGCTGCACCGTCACCGCCTCCCTCTCGCCCACCACCTCGATGCAGTTGTTCTCGTCGCCAAAACCGTACTGCAGCACGCGATAGCGGGCATTCCACTGCCGGCAACCGCACACCGGGATGCTTGGTCCCCACAGCAGCCAGCAGTTGTAGATGAACATCTGGATCTGGCGCAGGTCCAGCGACGCCTCGCCCATGGCGATGCCCTGGTAATCCATGGCGTCGCGGTCGAACGCGCGCAGGATCGGCCCCCACTTGTCGTTGAACTCCACCAGCAACCCGGTCAGCAGGTGCAGCGGCGCGATGAACCCCGACGCCACCTCGATCGCGCACAGGAAATGGTCGCGATGCCCCTCGTCCATGCGCTCGTAACGCAGCAGGTCGAAATAGCGCTGGATCTCCGTCATGCGCGCGTTGATCTGCGAGGGGTTGTCCACGTGGATGGTCCAGTCGCCATCCTTGGCCACGAACCGCCGCATCGACGCCCGCCACGCCTTGCGCCGCAGGTGGCTCGCGCGCGCGGCCAGGCGACGGGCGCGCCGGCCGTTCTCCGGCGCAAACGCGGGATTGCCGCGATCGGGATGATCCTCCGGCAACGGCCACTCGAAATACGGCATGGGCGAAAACAGCTCGTGCTCCATGCGTACCCGCGTGCGCCGCACCAGCGTGCGGCGGTCGTGCCGGGTCAAGGTGCCGTCGGTAAACGCCAACTGCAGCACCGTTCCCCATACCGACCACCATCCGGCCGTACCGTCCGCCCAACGCATGCCGCGCACCAGCCGATAGCATC
>Ga0164242_10003052_pt1 | contig 19141 bp, 17 predicted proteins | sample OricomgcompostMG_FD_108783 | JGI IMG/M metagenome (GOLD analysis project Ga0164242, IMG submission 108783) | Miracle-Growth compost microbial communities from Emeryville, California, USA - Original compost - Miracle growth compost (MG) ... | reverse complement strand
CCGCCGGACTGGGTCGGCGTCGCCGTCTGCGCCGTGCTCGCGCTCGGCTACCTGGCGGCGCTGTGGCGTTTGCAACTGCGCGGCGACCGCTGGCCGCGGCGTCGGACGGCCGCCTGGTTCGGCGGGATCGTGATGCTCTACCTGGTGGCCGCCACCGGATTCAGCAGCTATGCCATGGTGCTGTTCAGCGCGCACATGGCCCAGCACATGGTGCTCAGCATGTATGCGCCCGGGCTGCTGGTCCTCGGCGCTCCGGTCACACTGCTGCTCCGGGCGCTGCCGGCGCGCGGGCGCGGCTCGGGCCTGCGCCGGACCCTGATCCGGCTGCTCCACACCGGGACCCTGCGCGTGCTGGCGTCGCTGCCGATGGCGCTGGCGCTGTTCGTGGTCAGCCTCTTCGGCCTCTACTTCACGCCCGCCTTCTCGTTCCTGATGTCGAGCATGCCGGGCCACCGGCTGATGCAGCTGCACTTCCTGCTCACCGGCTACCTGTTCTTCTGGACCATCGCCGGCACCGACCCGGGCCCGCGCCGTCCGGCCGAGCCGGTCCGGCTGCTGGCCCTGCTGCCGGTCAACGCGCTGCACGCCTTCTTCGCCGTCACGGTGATCTTCAGTCGAGTGGTGCTCGGACAGCCCTATCTTGGCCGCGTCCACCCGCCGTGGATCTCGCTGCTGCACGACCAGGCCATCGGCGGCGCGATCGCGGCCGGGACGGCGGAGGTGCCGATCGCGGGCATCGCGATCCCGCTCTTCCTGCGCTGGATGAGCGACCTGCAGCGCCGCGACCGGGTGGCGGTCTCCTAGAGCACCAGCACCCGGCCCGCGATCACCAGGTGGACCTGGTCGCAGGCCGCCGCGGTGCGCTGGTTGACCAGACCGAGCAGGTCCCGGAAGAGCCGGCCGGAGCGATGGGCCGGTACGACGCCCAGCCCCACCTCATTGGTCACCAGCACCGTCGGGTCGTGGCGAGCGGCGAGCGCCGTCACCGCCTCCTCGACCAGTGTCTCGACGGCGTCGTCGACCGCGACCGACGGCGCGTCCCACAGCCCGCGGTCGTCCAGCTGCGCGGTCAGCCAGGTGCCGAGGCAGTCCACGATCACCGGGCCGGGCGTGGCCAGGGCGGCGGCCAGGTCGTGCGTCTCCAGCGTCGTCCAAGCGGCCGGCCGACGCGCCCGGTGGGCGGCGATCCGCTCGGCCCAGTCAGCGTCGTCGGCCGCCGCTCCGGGCGCGACGTAGGTCGCCGGGCTGCCGCCGAGCAGGGTCTCGGCATGGCGAGACTTGCCGGAGCGCACCCCGCCCGTCACCAGCACTCTCACCTCAGCGCCTCCGCCCAGGCCCGGGCCGCCGCGACGGTGGGCACCGTGGGCACCCCGGTGGGCGCAGGCGGGCGGCGTACCACTACGACGGCGACGCCGAGTCGCGCGGCCGCCGCCATCTTGGGCCAGGTGTAGCTGCCGCCGGAGTCCTTGGTGACCAGCACGTCGATGCCGTGCTCGCGCATCAGCGCCAGCTCGCCGTCGAGGGTGTACGGGCCACGGCTGGTGACCAGCCGCCAGGTCGGCGGCAGCGTCAGCGCGGGTACGTCGACCACCCGCGCCAGCGTCCGGTGCGTGCCCAACGCGGGTGCGAACCTGGCGAGCTCCTGGCGGCCCACGGTGAGGAACGGCCGCTCGCCGAGGGTGGCCGCCAGCTCGGCCGCCTGTTCGTGGCCGCCGACCAGGTGCCAGGAGGGATCGGGTGTCCAGCCCGGCCGTTCCAGCCGCAGCAGCGGCACCCGAGGCTCGGTGGTGCAGGCGGCCAGCGCGTTGGCGCTCATCCCGAGCGCGAACGGATGAGTGGCGTCCACGACCGCGTCGTAGTCGGCCAGCGCCGCCCGCAGGCCGGCGATGCCGCCGAACCCGCCGATCCGCACCCTGCCGACCGGCAGCCGGGGTCGGGCCACCCGGCCGGCCAGCGAGCTGGTCACGTCGACGCCGTCGGCGAGCAAGGCGGCGGCCAGGTCGCGCGCCTCCGCCGTACCGCCGAGCAGGAGCAGCCTCACGCCACGCCTCCCGGCGGAAGCACCGGCAGCCCCGCGGGCGCGCCGGTGCGGGCCAGCTCGAGCAGCGCGTCGATGTCGAGATGCCGATCCACCAGGTCGCCGAGCAGGTCGAGTCGGGCCTCGCGTGCGGCCGGGAACGACGCCCGCGACGCGACACCGAGTGTCGAGGCGAGGTAGTCGGCACGGTAGGCGTCGTCCTCCAGCCGGCCGTGCACCATCGTGCCGCTGACCGCGCCCGAGACGGTCGACCCGACGATCCGGCCGTGGTGGATCTCGTAGCCCGGCCCATGCAGCCGCAGTGTCTTCTCGGCGCGGAACGTGGTGGTCAGGTCGAGCAGGCCGAGCCCCTCGACCCGCGCTCCCGCGACCCCCTCGGCGCCGTCGGGATCCTCGATCACCCGACCCAGCATCTGGCAGCCGCCGCAGATGCCGAGCACCGGCCGGCCACGGCGGGCATGGTCGAGGACGGCGAGGTCGAGGCCGCGCGAGCGCAGCCAGGCCAGATCCGCGATGGTGGCGCGGGTGCCCGGCAGCACGACCAGGTCGGCGTCGGCGAGGTCGCGCGGGGACGACACGAAGACCACGTCGAGCGAAGGCTCCAGGCCGAGCGCGTCCAGGTCGGTGAAGTTGCTGATCCGGGGGAGCCGCACCACCGCCACCCGGCGCGCGCCTGCGCCGGCCGCGCGCCGGCCGTCCAGATCCAGCGCATCCTCGGAGTCGAGCCACAGCGACGGGTCCCAGGGGAGTACGCCGAACAGCCGGCGGCCGGTCGCTCGTTCCAGCATCGCCAGCCCCGGGGAGAGCAGCCCGAGGTCGCCGCGGAACTTGTTGACCACGAAGCCGGCCACCAGCGCCTGGTCGGCCGGCTCCAGCAGGGCGACCGTGCCGAGCATGGCGGCGAAGACGCCGCCGCGATCGATGTCGCCGACCACGACCGCGGGCAGGCCGGCGTGCCGGGCCAGCCCCATGTTCACGTAGTCGCCGGCGCGCAGGTTGATCTCCGCCGGGCTGCCCGCACCTTCGGCCACGATCATGTCGAAGCGGGCGGCCAGGTCGTCGTACGCCGCGTGCGCGGCGGTGGCGAGGTGGCGGCGACCGGCCTCCCAGTCGCCCGCCTCGACGTGCCCCGCCGGCCGGCCCATCAGGACCACGTGGCTGCGCCGGTCGCTGCCGGGCTTGAGCAGCACCGGGTTCATCGCCGGCTCCGGTGGAACGCCGGCGGCCAGCGCCTGCACCCACTGGGCGCGGCCGATCTCCGCGGGTCGTCCCTTGGCGCCGGTCACGACCATCGAGTTGTTGGACATGTTCTGCGCCTTGTACGGCGCCACCCGGACGCCGCGCCGCGCGAACGCCCGGCACAGGCCGGTGGTGACGATGCTCTTGCCGGCGTCGGAGGTGGTGCCGGCGATCAGGAGGCCGGCCATCACGGCGCCCGGAGGAGGGAGACGTCCATCACCCAGCCGTCCCGGGCTCGCGCGCGGGCGCGAGCTCCGGTCAGGTCGACCTCGCCGACCAGGCCGGCGAGCAGCTGCTCGCCGGGTGCGCCGAGGTTGGCGCCGTACCAGATCCGCCAGTCGCCGAGGTCGTCCGACACCGGCTCGGAGCCGAGCATCACCACGATGTTGCGCTGGCCGGCCTGGACCGCCGCGGGCAGCCGCCGGGCGGTGGTGACGTGCACCGGACGGCCGACCTCGTGCAGCACGATCCGGTGCCGCGCCGCCAGCAGCTGCGGCGCGCTGATGCCGGGGATCACGTCGAAGTCCACTCCGAGCTGCTCGACCACCCGGATGGTGGAGTCGTAGAGCGCCGGGTCGCCCCAGACCAGGAAGCCGACCGTGCCGGGGCGTGCCACGATGGCCTCCCGGTACGCCGCCACCCGGGCCGCGTGCCAGTCCCGCACCGCCCGGTCATAGCCGGCCGCCTCGGTGGTCGAGCCTGTCGAGACCCGGTCGCGCTCGGGGTCGGGCACCGCGACCAACTCGACGCCGTACTCAGCGCAGATCGCGCGCCGGACCTCGAGCAGCGGGTCCTCGGCGCGCTTGGCCGCCGCGATGACGTAGTCGCAGGAGCGCAGCGCCGTCGCCGCCTCGGGCGTGACGTGCTGCGGCCCCATCCCGAAGCCGACGACGTGGATCAACCTCGATCCTCCCGTCGGTCGCTCCGCTCCCCGGCAGCTTGCGCTTCCAGATCGCCCTCGACGTCGAGATAGACCTGCTGCATCGCGGCCAGCACGTCCGGGTCGGGATCGGCCCACAGCCCGCGCTCGGCGGCCTCGTGCAGCCGCTCCACGATGCCGTGCAGCGCCCACGGATTGGACCGGCGCAAGAACTCCTGGTTGGTCTCGTCCAGCACGTATTCGCTAGCCAGTTTCTCGTACATCCAGTCGTGCACCACCCCGGCGGTGGCGTCGAAGCCGAACAGGTAGTCCACCGTCGCGGCCAGCTCGAAGGCGCCTTTGTAGCCGTGCCGCTGCATCGCCGCTATCCAGCGCGGGTTGACGACCCGGGCGCGGAACACGCGGGCGGTCTCCTCGGCCAGGGTGCGGGTGCGGATGGCGTCGGGGGAGGTGGAGTCCCCGACGTAGGCATTCGGGTTCGACCCGGTCAGCGCGCGCACGGTGGCGACCATGCCGCCGTGGTACTGGAAGTAGTCGTCCGAGTCGGCGATGTCGTGCTCGGCGGAGTCGACGTTCTTGGCCGCTACCGTGATCCGGCGGTAGGTGGCCCGCATGTCCTCGGCCGCGGGCACTCCGTCCAGGCCGCGACCGTAGGCGTATCCGCCCCAGGCGGTGTACACCTCGGCCAGGTCGGCGTCGTCGCGCCAGCTTCCGGACTCGATCGCCTGGAGAATGCCCGCGCCGTACGAGCCGGGCTTGGAGCCGAAGATCCGCGTGGTCGCCCGGCGTCGGTCGCCGTGCTGGGCGAGATCGGCCCCTACGTGCGCGCGCACGTAGTTGGACTCGTCGGGCTCGTCGAGATCGGCGACCATCCGGACCGCGTCGTCGAGCATCGCCAGCACGTGCGGGAACGCGTCGCGGAAGAAGCCGGAGACGCGCACCGCGACGTCGACGCGCGGCCGGCCGAGCTCGGCCAGCGGGATGACGGCCAGCCGGTTGACCCGGCGGGACTGCTCATCCCATTCGGGGCGTACGCCGAGCAGCGCCAGCACCTCGGCCACGTCGTCGCCGCTGGTCCGCATGGCGCTGGTGCCCCACACCGACAGCCCCACGCTGGCTGGGTAGGTGCCGGTCTCGTCCAGGTAACGCCGCAGCAGCGAGTCGGCCATCGCCTGCCCGGTCTGCCAGGCCAGCCGACTCGGGATCGCGCGCGGGTCGACGGTGTAGAAGTTGCGGCCGGTGGGCAGCACGTTGACCAGCCCGCGCAGGGGAGAGCCCGACGGCCCGGCCGGGACGAACCCGCCGGCCAGCGCGTGCAGCACGGCGTCCAGCTCGTCGGTGGTGCGATCCAGTCGGGGGACGACCTGCTCGGCGGCGAAGGCGAGCACCTGCCGGACGGCGGGATCCTCGTGCAAGCCGTCGACGGCCGCCGGGTCCCAGTCGGCCTTCTCCATCGCCTCGACCAGCTCCCGGGCCCGGGTCTCGGCCTCGTCGACCGCATGGAGGTCGTCGTCCTTCAGGCCGAGCGCGGCGCGCAGACCTGGCACGGCGTCGCCCACGCCGCCCCACACCTGCGCCGCGCGCAGGATCGCGAGCACCAGGTTGACCCGCGCCGCTCCGCTCGGCGCCGCCCCGAGCACGTGCAGGCCGTCACGGATCTGGGCGTCCTTGATCTCGCACAGCCAGCCGTCGACGTGCAGCAGGAAGTCGTCGAACTCCTCGTCCTGCGGCCGCTCGTCCAGGCCCAGGTCACGGTGCATCTCGGCGGCCCGCATCAGGCTCCAGATCTCGCCGCGGATCGCGGGCAGCTTGCCCGGGTCCATCGCGGCGATGTTGGCATGCTCGTCCAGCAGCTGCTCCAGTCGCGCGATGTCGCCGTACGCCTCCGCGCGGGCCATCGGCGGCACCAGGTGGTCGACGATGGTGGCGTGAGCCCGGCGCTTGGCCTGCGCGCCCTCGCCGGGGTCGTTGACCAGGAACGGGTAGATCAGTGGCAGGCTGCCGATCGCGGCGTCCGGGCCACAGGAGGCTGAGAGCGCGGCGTTCTTGCCGGGCAGCCACTCCATCGAGCCGTGCTTGCCGAGGTGGACCACCGCGTCGGCGCCGAAGCCGCCCTGCCCGGGCGGAGCGGCCAGCCAGCGGTACGCGGCCAGGTAGTGGTGCGAGGGCGGCAGGTCGGGGTCGTGGTAGATCGCCACCGGGTTCTCGCCGAAGCCGCGTGGCGGCTGGATCAGGACGACCACGTTTCCGGCCCGCAGCGTGGCCAGCACCAGCTCGTCCCGGTCGTTGACGAACAGACCGCCGGGGGACTCGCCCCACTTCTCCGCCATCGCCGCACGCAGGTCGGCAGGCAGGTCGGCAGTCCACGCGTCGTACTGCTCCCTGGTGATGCGCACGTGCGCGTCACTGAGCTGGGCCGAGGTCAGCCAGTCCTCGTCCTGGCCGCCGGCCGCGATCAGGGCGTGGATGAGCGCATCGCCGGCCGCGGTCTCGTCGGCCATGTCGAGCACGCCGAAGCCGTCGCCGACGTCGTACCCCTCCGCGCGCAGCCGGCGCAGCAACCGGATCGCCGAGACCGGGGTGTCGAGGCCGACCGCGTTGCCGATCCGGGCGTGCTTGGTCGGGTACGCCGAGAGCACCAGCGCCAGTCGCTTCTCGGCGTTCGGGATGCGGCGCAGCCGGGCGTGGTTGACAGCGATCCGCGCGACCCGGGCGCAGCGTTCGGGGTCGGCGACGTAGCGGGGCAGGCCCTGCTCATCGATCTCCTTGAACGAGAACGGCGCGGTGATGATCCGGCCGTCGAACTCGGGGATGGCGATCTGGCTGGCCGAGTCCAGCGGCGTCACGCCCTCGGAGGACGCCTCCCACTCCGCCCGGCTCGACGTCAGACACAGGCCCTGCAGCACGGGGATGTCGAGGGCGGCCATCCGCTCGACGTCCCACGCCTCGTCCTCCCCGCCCGCGCCGGCGCCCGCCGGGACGGAGCCGCCCGCCGCCAGCACCGTCACGATGAGCGCGTCCAGGGTGCCGAGCGCGGCGTAGAGGTCGTCGGGCGCCGAGCGCAGCGACCCGGCGAAGATCGGCACGCCGACCGCCTGGCCGGTGGCGTCGACGGCGTCGGCCAGGGCATGGGCGAAGGCGCTGTTCCCGCTGGCCTCGTGGGCGCGGTAGTAGAGCACGCCGACCCGGGGGAGTCGCGAGTCGGGTCCGGCAGTGCCGCCCACGCGACCCTGACTCACGACCCGGGCGGGGTGGCCCCAGGCCGGGATCGCCGTCGGAGGCTCGAAGCCCTCGCCGGTCAGCAGCACGGTGTCGGAGAGGAACGCGTGCAGTTGGCGCAGGTTCGCCGGGCCGCCCTCGGCGAGGTAGCGGTGTGCCTCGGTGGCCACACCCATCGGCACGGTGGAGAGCTCCATCAGCTCCGCGCTGGGCTGCTGCTCGCCGCCCAGCACGACCACCGGCACGGGCAGGCCGCCCACGCCCGGCCACAGGTCGTGCGGCGAGCCGAGCAGCCGGACGACGACCAGATCGGCGCCGGCCACGGTCGCGGCCAGGTCCGCATCGCCACTGCGGCTCGGATTCGCCCAGGCGTACGCCGCCCCGCTGGCGCGGGCCGAGAGCAGATCGGTGTCGGACGTGGACAGCAGTGCGATGCGCACGGGCATGCGGGGGTTCCTCCTCCGGGGTTCTCGCCCCGGCTAGCGGTCGGACTCACCCATGGCCAGTGTCTGGCTGCTCCCGCGAACGGGAGGTCACAGTGGCGGAACCGCCCCGGAGTCTCACCGGGTTCCTGCACCATGGGCGGGACGCAGCCTACGGGAGAATGGCCGCCGTGACGCAGCCGGTCTATCTCGTCCGCCACGGCCAGTCGGAGTGGAACGTGCTCCGGCTGACCCAGGGACAGACGCCGCATCCGCGGCTCACCGCGACCGGCCGCGCCCAGGCGCGCGCTGCCGCCGAGACGGTGGCGCGCGACCTGGCTGGCCGTGGGTCGGTGCCCGCACGAGTGCTCACCAGCGACCTGGTGCGTGCCCGGGAGACCGCGCACATCATCGGGGAGCGACTGGCGGTGGCGCCGCAGATCGATCGGCGACTGCGCGAGCAGCACCTGGGCGCGCTGGAGGGCAGGGGGTACGACGAGACCTGGGCGGCGGCCGTCGCGCACGACTGGTCCGATCCCGGCCTCCCGGTGGCCGGTGGGGAGTCGCTGCTCGACGTGCGCCGGCGGATGGTCGCCGTACTCGCCGGGTTGGACCGGTCGGTGCCGACGGTCCTGGTCTCGCACGGCGATGCCATCCGCACCGCGATCGCCCACCTGCGCGGTGAGGAGCCTCACCGCGCGGCGTGGGTGGAGGTGCCCAACGGCGCGGTGGCACGGCTGGGAGAGTGGCTCACCTGGCTGGGCCCGGTGTCCGGCCCCGCATCCGGCCCCGCATCCGGCCCCGCATCCGGCGCAGCGCCCGCCGTTCCTCCTCGGTGAGGCCGCCCCAGATGCCGGCCTCCTGGCCGGTGATCAAGGCGTACTCGAGGCACTCCTGGCGCACCAGGCAGCGGGCGCAGATGGCCTTGGCCTCCTCCGCCTGCGCCCGGCCCGGACCCGTCGCGCTGATCGGGAAGAACAGCTCGGGGTCCTCATGGCGACAGGCGGCCTGGTCCGTCCAGGAGACACCTGGACGCACGGATCCGCTTGGCTCGCTCACGCTCGGCGGGCGAACCGCAGCCGCCACGTCTGCGGACCGCGCTCGAGGTACTCGATCGAGAAGGTGCCCGGGTCGCGCTGCTCGACCTGGGCGAGCAGCGGCAGCGGGTCATGTGACGCCGAGACCACGAGTGCGGCACCCGGGCGGACGGCGTCGAGGGCGCCGAAGATCGTCGCGTGCCGGATGGCGTGCGGGATCAGCCGGGCGTCCAGCTCGGGGTCGCCCTCCGGGTCGTGCTCGCCGCAGGAGCAGGAGTGGCCACCGTGGCCGGTGGCCGGAGCCGCCCCGTCGGCGTCCAGCGCGTCGCGCATCCCCTCGAGCAGCTCGGCCAGGGAGACGTCGGACGCCTCGGCGAGGACCGGCAGCACCTGCTCGTTCTCCTTCTCCAGGTGAGAGTCGAAGACGGCCTGCAGAGCGGTGGCGGCGCCGACGGCCTGGACGGCGTCGGTGGCGCGCGCCACCCGGTCGGCGAGGTCGGCGAGGGTCCGGTGCTCGGCGAGCATGGCCTCGACCAGCATCCGGGAGCGGGGGATGGCGAGCGCGGCGGGATACAGCGCCTTCTCCTCGGCCCGGGCGTGCGGCAGCAGGTCGCTGGCGCACCAGGCGGCCAGGTCGTCCCGCGCCGGGGTCGCGTCCCGGCCGTCGCGCACCGCGGCGGACAGGGTCGACACCCTGGTGGTCAACGCGCCGGCCAGCTCCGCGTGGTGGGACCGCACGGTCTCGACGGCGTCGGCGTCGGTCGCGTTACTGGCGATGAGGACATCGTTCATGGTCGTTCCTTCTCGAGGTCTCGGCACCCGGTGGTGTCGTCAGGGGGTGGCCCCGCGCGAGGAATTTTATTACACTTTTTGCCGTGGAAATCCAGCGGCTGGGGCCGCGACCTTCCGGGACCGCGGGCATCGCGACGCTCTCGCGCGCCCGCCGGGGCCTACTGGAGCTGCTCGAGGGTCAGGCGGAGCCCGCCAGCCTGGCCACCATCGTCGAGCTCTCCGGGCTGCACGAGAACACCGTGCGCGGCCATCTCGACGGCCTCGCCGCCGAGGGCCTGGTCAGCCGCGAGCGCAGCGTGCCGCAGGGCCGCGGACGCCCGGCCTGGTTGTGGCGAGTGCGAGCTCGCGCCGCCGCCGAGGAGTACGCCGGGCTCGCGGCCGCCCTGGCCCGCACCCTGCGCCGTACCAGCGAGCACCCCGAGGACGACGCCGTCGAGGCCGGTCACGACTGGGGTCGCGAGCTGGCCGGCTCACGCGCGGCGACCGCCGCGGCGGCGCCGGCCGCCGCACACGTCCGTGACCTGCTCGAGAGCCTGGGCTTCGCCCCCGAGGGCGACCTCGCGGCCGGCGCCGACTCCGCGGAGCTCCGGCTCACCCGCTGTCCGCTGCTCGAGGCCGCCACCGAGGAGCCCACCATCGTGTGCAACGTGCACCTGGGGCTGGTGGTCGGCGCGCTGGAGGAGTACGGCGCCAGTGACCCCGACGCCGAGCTGACGCCGTTCGCCGTCCCGGGCGCCTGCCTGCTGCGGCTGCGTGGCGGTGCGGCGTGACGGCAGGTCGACGTCACTCGCTGAGGAATGCGCGGCGCCGTGGCAGGATCGCCACATGGCGAAGAAGAAGGTGGATCCCCGGGTCATCGCCAGCGCCGTGGCGCTGCAGGCGGTCGTCGGCACGCTCACGGTGCGTGACCTGAAGAAGCGTTCCCGCGACCAGGTGCGCGGGCCGAAGGCGCTCTGGTATGCCTGGGGCGGCTCCAACACCCTCGGTGCCGTCGTGTACTGGCTGATCGGCCGCCGTCGGTGAGTGCCGACCGGGAGCTGGCGGCCGAGGTGACGGTCGCGGCGCCTGCGGCCCGGGTGTGGCAGGTGCTGACCGACTTCCGCAACCTGGCCGCGGCCAGCCCGGAGCTGATGGCGATGACGCCACTCAAGCCCGGCGGCCTGCGCGAGGGGCAGTGGTACGTCGGCTGGAACCGGCGCAAGGCGGCGGTCTGGCCGACCCGCAACGTCGTGGCCGAGGTGGTGCTCAACCAGCGGCTGGTGTGGGACACCACGTCGAGCGGTGCGCGCTGGATCTATCAGCTCGCCCCCATCGGCGACCACACCCGGTTGAGTCTGCGCCGGCTGGTCCCGCACCGGCTGACCTCGATGAGCGGGCTGTTCGCGACCGCCTTCCTGGGTGGGGCGCAGTCGCATGCCGACGAGCTCGAGGCGGGCATGCGGACGACGCTGGAATACCTCAAGAGCGTCGCCGAGCGGTGACGCGCCGTACTGCTTTCTTGACTCATTCAAGAAAGCGGTCAAGACTGCGGGGGTGACGTCGTCCCAGCAGTTCGAGCAGGCCCTGCGCGCCGCCGACCTGCGCGTGACCCGGCCGCGGATCGCGGTGCTGGCGGCGGTGCACGAGCATCCGCACGCCGACACCGACGCGATCATCGGCGCGGTCCGCGAGGCGCTGCCCGAGGTGTCGCACCAGGCCGTCTACGACTCGCTGCGCGCCCTGACCGAGGCCGGTCTGGTACGCCGGATCCAGCCCTCGCGCTCGGTGGCGCGCTACGAGGCCCGGATCGGGGACAACCACCACCATGTCGTGTGCCGCTCCTGCGGCACGATCGCCGACGTCGACTGCGCCGTCGGCGAGGTTCCGTGCCTGACCGCCGAGAACGATCACGGCTTCGTGATCGACGAGGCGGAGGTCATCTATTGGGGCATCTGCCCCGACTGCGCCCACGCAGACTCCTGAAGAAATCCCGTCGGAAAGGTTGCACATGACCGAGCAGAGCCCTCAGGGCATCGAACGCAAGGAACAGGGCGGCTGCCCTGTCATGCATGACGGCGTCACCGCACAGGGCAGCGAGAGCGAGAACCCCGGCATCGACTCGCCCACGCCGCGCACCGGCGGCCGTCCGCGCAGCAACAAGGACTGGTGGCCCAACAAGCTCGACCTGTCGGTGCTGCACGCGCACTCCCCGGCGAGCAACCCGCTGGGTCCGGACTTCAACTACGCCGAGGAGTTCAAGAAGCTCGACGTCGAGGCGCTCAAGCGCGACATCGTCGAGGTCCTGCACGACTCCCAGGACTGGTGGCCCGCCGACTTCGGCCACTACGGCGGTCTGATGATCCGGATGAGCTGGCACTCGGCCGGCACCTACCGGATCCACGACGGACGCGGTGGCGCGGGCGCCGGCGCGCAGCGGTTCGCCCCGCTGAACAGCTGGCCGGACAACGTCAGCCTGGACAAGGCCCGCCGCCTGCTGTGGCCGGTGAAGAAGAAGTACGGCCAGAAGATCTCCTGGGCGGACCTGATCGTGTTCGCCGGCAACGTCGCCCTCGAGGACATGGGCTTCAAGACCTTCGGCTTCGCCTTCGGCCGCGAGGACACCTGGGAGCCAGAGGAGATCTTCTGGGGTCCCGAGGACACCTGGCTGGGCGACGAGCGCTACAGCGGTGACCGCGAGCTCGCCGATCCGCTCGGCGCGGTGCAGATGGGTCTGATCTACGTCAACCCCGAGGGTCCCAACGGCAACCCCGACCCGGTCGCCTCGGCCCGCGACATCCGCGAGACGTTCCGCCGGATGGCGATGAACGACGAGGAGACGGTGGCGCTGATCGCCGGCGGTCACACCTTCGGCAAGACGCACGGCGCCGGCCCGGCCGACAGCGTCGGCCCCGAGCCCGAGGGTGCGCCGCTGGAGATGCAGGGCCTGGGCTGGCAGAACAGCTTCGGCACCGGCAAGGGCCCCGACACCATCACCTCCGGCCTCGAGGTCACCTGGACCTACCACCCGACCCGGTGGGACAACGAGTTCTTCCACATCCTGTTCTCCTACGAGTGGGAGCTGTTCAAGTCACCGGCCGGCGCGCACCAGTGGCGCCCGAAGAACAACGCCGGCGCGGACCTGGTGCCCGAGGCGTTCGGCGAGGGCAAGCGCGAGCCGCGGATGCTGACCTCCGACCTCGCCCTGCGCTTCGACCCGGAGTACGAGAAGATCTCGCGCCGGTTCCTGGAGCACCCGGACCAGTTCGCCGAGGCGTTCGCGAAGGCCTGGTACAAGCTGCTCCACCGCGACATGGGCCCGGTGACCCGCTACCTCGGCCCCTGGGTGCCCGAGCCGCAGCTGTGGCAGGACCCGGTTCCGGCCGTCGACCACGAGCTGGTCGACGACGCGGATGTCGCCGCGCTCAAGGCGAAGCTGCTGGACTCCGGCCTGACCGTCTCTCAGCTGGCGACCACGGCCTGGGCGTCGGCGGCGACGTTCCGCTCCACCGACAAGCGCGGTGGCGCGAACGGCGCCCGCATCCGGCTCGAGCCGCAGCGCAGCTGGACGGTCAACCAGCCCGAGCAGCTCGACGCGGTGCTGGCGAAGCTGACCGAGATCCAGTCGGAGTTCAACAGCGGGGCGAAGAAGATCTCGCTCGCCGACCTGATCGTCCTGGGCGGCGTCGCCGCCGTGGAGAAGGCCGCCCGGGACGCCGGCGTCGCGGTGACGGTGCCGTTCCACCCCGGTCGCACGGACGCGACCCAGGAGCAGACCGACGTCGAGTCGTTCAAGGTCCTCGAGCCGCGGGCCGACGGCTTCCGCAACTACGCCCGTCCGGGTGAGAAGCTGCCGCTGGAGACGCTGCTGCTCGACCGCGCCTACATGCTCGGGCTGTCGGCGCCGGAGATGACGGTGCTGGTGGGCGGCATGCGCGCCCTCGGCACCAACGTCGGCGGCACCCGGCACGGTGTCCTCACCGACCGACCCGGTGTCCTGACCAACGATTTCTTCGTCAACCTGCTCGCCCCCGGTCACGACTGGAAGGCGTCGCAGGGCGAGGAGAACGTCTACGAGATCCGCGACGCGGCCACCGGCGACCTCAAGTGGACCGCGACGGCCAACGACCTGATCTTCGGCTCCAACTCCGAGCTGCGGGCGCTGGCGGAGGTCTACGCCAGCGACGACGCCCAGGAGAAGTTCGTCAAGGACTTCGCGGCGGCCTGGGTCAAGGTCATGGACGCGGACCGCTTCGACCTGAGGTAGTTCCCGCCGTACGTCGCAGGGCCGGCTCCCGGGTGGGGCCGGCCCTGCGACGTCGACCGGGGTGTGTGATGTCTCACGCTCCAGGACGGGCCGTCCCCCGAGGTGGCGCTCAGAGGCATGGCGCCGCGGCCGATCGAGAAGGCATGCGACCCGCTCACATCGTGCCGACCGGGGTGGAACGGACCTTCCGCGACGACGAGATCATCGTGTCCAAGACCGACCGGCAGGGCCGGCTGACCTATGTGAACGAGCTGTTCGCGTCGGTGAGCGCCTACTCCGAGGCCGAGCTGATCGGCAAGCCGCACAACATCATCAGGCATCCCCAGATGCCGCGCGCGGTGTTCGCGCTGCTGTGGGAGCGGCTCGAAGCCGGCCGCGAGATCTTCGCCTACGTGGTGAACCTGGCCGGCGACGGCGCCCACTACTGGGTGCTGGGGCACTTCACCCCCACGTTCGACGCCGGCGATCAGATCGTCGGCTTCCACTCGACCCGGCGTACCGCCTCGCGGCGCGCCGTCGCCGCCGCCACGGCGGTCTACGACGAGATCCTCCGCGCCGAGCGGGCGGCCGCCGGGACCAAGGCCGCGGTAGCCGCCGGACGCGCCCGGCTCGACGAGATCCTGGCCGAGGCCGGGCTGTCCTACGACGAGTGGGTGTGGGGGTTGGAGGGCGACCAGAACGGGGAGTACGCCGCATGAGCATCCTGGAGGGCCCGGCCGACGTCGAGCTGGAGCTGGCGCGCTACCGCGCCGCGCTGGCCGCCATCACCGAGGTCTGCCGGGCGGCCGCCCACGGTGACCTGGAGCCGCGGCTGCCGATCCTGGGCGACGAGCCGGAGTTCGTCGAGGTCAGGCATGCGATCAACCATCTCATCGACCTGACCGACGCCTACGTGCGCGAGTCGAGCGCGTCGCTGAGCGCCGCCAGCGTCGATGCGTACCACCGCCGCTTCCTCACCCGCGGCATGCTCGGCTCCTTCCGGGCCGGGGCACGCACCATCAACACCGCCATCAGCCGGATGGCCAGCACGCACGCGGACCTGGAGAACAGCCAGCTGCGGCGTCAGGATCTGGCCGACGCGTTCGAGACCGCCGTCCTCGGCCTGGCCGAGAACGTCACCGCCGCCGCCAGTCAGCTCGAGGCGTCCTCGCGCTCGCTCGCGGAGACGGCCAGCGCGACCGCGACCCGGACCACCGCGGTGGCCAGCAGCGCCGGCGTCGCCTCGGACGCGGTCGGCGTCGCGGCCGCCGCCGTCGAGCAGCTGGTGGCGACCGTGCAGTCCATCGAGCAGCAGGCGTCCACCTCCAACCGGGCCGGTGCCGAGGCCGTCGACGACGCGGTCGCCACCCTGGCTCGCGTGGACGAGCTCACCGCCGCCTCCCGCGAGATCAGCGGCGTGGTCAACCTGATCACCCAGGTCGCCAACCAGACCCGGTTGCTGGCGCTCAACGCCACCATCGAGGCCGCCCGCGCGGGGGAGTTCGGCAAGGGCTTCGCGGTGGTCGCCGCCGAGGTCAAGAACCTGTCGTCCCAGACCACCGAGGCCACCGCGCAGATCGAGCAGCGGGTGGCGGCCATGCAGGCCGCCAGCGACGACGCGGTCGAGGCGATCACCAGCATCGCCGACCGGGTGCGCGGGATGGGGGAGAACATCGGCGCGATCGCCGGCGCCGTCGCCGAGCAGAAGGGCGCCGCCGGCGAGCTGAGCCGCACCACCACGACCGCCGCCTCCGCCGTCACCAACGTCTCCGGCGACATCGTGGCGATCGGGGAGGCGGTGGAGGCCACCAGCGGCGGCGTGGCGGAGATGACCACTGCCTCGCTCGAGCTGTCCAGGCTGGCCGCCGACCTGCGTCAGCAGGTGCGGGACTTCCTCGACCAGATCCGCTGAGAGCCTCAGACCGCCCACAGCCGGTGCTCGCCGGCGAGGCCCTTGAGCTCGGTGGTGGCCACCAGCTCGAGGGCGAACGACTCGCCCACGGCATCGCGGACCGGGTCGGTCACCAGGATCTCGTCGGCCTCGGCGTACGCCGCCACCCGGGCCGCCAGCGCGACGTTGCGGCCGAAGTAGTCGCCGTCGCGGGTGAGCACCCGGCCGGTGTGCAGCCCGATCCGGACCCGGATGTCGACCGCGCGCAGCCGGCCCGAGGACGCCAGCGCCCGCCGGATCCCGACGGCGGCGCGCACCCCGGCGACCGGGTCAGGGAAGACCACCATGAACCCGTCGCCCTGGGTCTTGACCACGTGGCCGTGACAGGCCGCGACCTCGCGGCGGACCAGCGCGTCGTGGACCCGCAGCAGCCGCAACCAGCCTCGGTCGCCCAGCCGCTCGTTGCGGGCGGTGGAGCCGACGATGTCGGAGAACAGCACCGTCACGGTGCCGTCCGGCGCGGCGATGCGCGCGATCTCGGTCCGGTCGTCGGTGACGAACCGGCTCAGCTCCTCCAGGGACGCGCCCAGCAGCGCCTCGACGCCGCCCTCGCGGAACCGCTCGGCGGTCCCCACCACCGCCTTCGCCGTACGTCGGGCCACGCGCAGCGCGCGACCGTCGCTGCGCTCTGACTCCAGCCGGACGACGGTGGTCTCCAACTCGTCGATGCGCGTCCGGGCGGCCCGCAGCGCCGTGGTGAGTCGCAGCGCGAGCGCTGCCACGGCGATCAGCAGCACCGCCAGCGCCGCGCCGACGATGCCGAGGACGCCGGCCGCGCTCATCGGCTCACAGCTCCGGCATCGCGTCGGAGTCCGGATGCCGCGGCACGAGCACCGCCAGGCCCGCGGCCACGACCGAGGCCGCCACGCAGGCGCCGAACAGAGCCCGGTAGGAGCCCAGCGTCGACCAGCCCACCAGCTCGCCGGCGACCTTGGCCACCACGACGTGCCCGGCCAGGACCGAGCCGCCGATGGCGCTGGCGATCGAGGTGCCGACCGAGCGGGCCAGCGAGTTGAGCCCGTTGGCCGCGGCCAGTTCGGTGACCGGGGTGTGGGTGTTGATCAGGGTGGGCATGGCGGCGTACCCGAGCGCGACGCCGACACCGATCACGGTCGTGCCGAGGACGACCTCCCACAGGTGCGCGGTCAGGCCGATGCGGACCACCCAGCCCAGCGCCACCACCAGCGCGCCGAGCGCGAGCGTCCTGGGTGCTCCGATGGTGTGGATCATCCGGGCGGAGACGCCGGAGAGCAGCAGCATCATCAGGCCGGCGGGCAGCATCGCGAAGCCGCTGGTGAGGATGGAGGAGTCGAAGCCGTAGCCGCTCTCCTTCGGTGCCTGCACGTATTGCGCCGTCCCGATCATCATCGCGAACAGCGCGAAGCCGAACAGCACCGAGGCGACGTTGGTCAGCACGATCGGCCGGCGGCGCAGCGCGACCAGGTCGACCAGCGGTTGGGCGGTGCGGCGCTGGACCAGGCCGAAGACCCCGAACAGCACCAGCGCCGCCACCAGCAGCCCGATCGTGCGGCCCGAGCCCCAGCCCCACTCGGCGGTCTCGGCCAGCGGCAGCAGCAGGGCGACCAGAGCGGCGCTGAGCAGCACCGCGCCGAGGTAGTCGACCCGGCCGCGGGACCGGTTGGGCGCCTCCGGCACGACCAGCCAGATGCCGAGCAGCGCGACGGCGCCGGCGATGGCGGTGATCCAGAACAGCCAGTGGTAGTCGGCGTGCTCGCCGATGAACCCGCCGATCGGCAGTGCGAGCGCGCCGCCGACGCCGAGCATGGCGCTGATCAGCGCGATCGCCGGACCGACCTTGTCACGGGGGAGCAGCGAGGAGAGCAGGCTGATGCCCAGCGGGATCGCCGCCATCGAGGCGCCCTGGATCGCCCGGCCGGCGATGAGCAGGCCGATGTTGTCGGTGACGCCGCACAGCACCGAGCCGATCACCAGCGTGGCGGTGGCGACCATCAGGATCAGCCGTTTGCCGAACATGTCGCCGAGTCGCCCGAGCAGCGGTACGGCGACGGCGCCGACCAGCAGCGTGGAGGTCAGCAGCCACTCCAGGGTGCTCTCCGAGGGACGCCCGGGGATCTGCACGCCGAGGATGCCCATCACCGGGATGAGCAGCGACTGGGAGAGCGAGACGGCGAGCGCGGCGGTGCCGACGATGAGCAGTTCCAGTCGGGCGCGGCCCGAGGAGGTGTGAGCGGCGACGTCGGCGTCCGTGGTCATGGCGCAGACCGTAACGGACGATGCCTCCGGTCAGGGAATCAGGCCGGCCGAGACGACGACGCGCCGCTGACCCGGCATCGGCATGGGCGAAATGGGGGGGTTCTCGTCCAACACTCCGGCGCGACAGGCCAGCGGCGCGTGCTCATCTTCACACGCCGGTGTGGTCGCGTCCAATCGCCCCTCCACGCCGCTGCCGGCGCGTGCGGGCGCGTGGAGTAATCTGACGCGTTCGATCCGATCGGTGAAGGAACGGAACCAAGGATGACGCAGGAGCAGCAGGAGAGCGTGTACGACGCCGCGGCGCTGCAGGAGAAGTGGCGGCCCGTCTGGGAGCGGCTCGAGCCGTTCAAGGCGGGGCTTCGCGAGGGCGCCGAGAAGCGCTATGCGCTCACCATGTTCCCCTACCCCTCCGGTGACCTGCACATGGGCCACGCCGAGGTCTTCGCCCTGCACGACGTGGTGGCGCGGCACTGGTGGCAGCAGGGGTACGACGTCCTCAACCCGATCGGCTGGGACTCCTTCGGGCTGCCCGCCGAGAACGCCGCGATCAAGCGAGACCAGCACCCGGCCGAGTTCACCTACGCCAACATCGAGACCCAGGCGGAGTCGATGCGCCGCTACGGCGTCTCCTTCGACTGGTCGCGCCGGCTGCACACCTCGGACCCGGAGTACTACCGCTGGACCCAGTGGCTGTTCCTGAAGTTCTACGAGCGCGGCCTGGCCTACCGGAAGAACAGCCCGGTCAACTGGTGCCCGAACGACCAGACCGTGCTCGCCAACGAGCAGGTGCTGGCCGACGGCACCTGCGAGCGCTGCGGCGCCGAGGTCACCAAGAAGGAGCTGACGCAGTGGTATTTCAAGACCACTGCCTACGCCCAGGAGCTCTACGACTGCCTCGAGGAGCTGTCCAAGACCTGGATCGGCAAGGTGGTCAACGCCCAGCGCAACTGGATCGGTCGCTCCGAGGGCGCCCACGTCGACTTCGACATCGCCCTGGCCGATGGCACGACGAGGACGGTCACCGTCTTCACCACCCGGCCCGACACGCTGCGTGGCGCCACGTTCATGGTGGTGGCCGCCGACGCCGAGCTGGCCAAGGAGATCGT
>Ga0164242_10003051_pt1 | contig 19142 bp, 14 predicted proteins | sample OricomgcompostMG_FD_108783 | JGI IMG/M metagenome (GOLD analysis project Ga0164242, IMG submission 108783) | Miracle-Growth compost microbial communities from Emeryville, California, USA - Original compost - Miracle growth compost (MG) ... | reverse complement strand
TCGCTTTCACGAGCGAGTCGAGCACACCCGGGCCCATCGTGTTCATCTTGCTCTTGTACGAGACGATGACGACGTCGTCCTCGCCCGCGCGGTCATCGGTCCACGCGCGCAGATGCTCGTTCTCGAACAAGGTCTTGCCAAAGGACTTCGGATCGCGCGCGCCCGTTTCGCCGAACAGCGCCGCGCGAAACACCTGGCGCTCGTACACCGGCAGAGTCGAGCGCGGCTCGAAGCGTTGTGCGGCCGGCGACCACGAGCCTTGCGCGCCATGCACGCCGCCGTTTTCGGCCACCGCGCCTTCGAACACCCAGGCGGGCAACGGCGCATTGGAGAGCGCCTTGCCTGCATCGATGTCTTCCTTCACCCACTCGGCCACCTGCTTCCAGCCCGCGGCCTGCCAGCCCTCGAACGGCCCTTCGCTCCAGCCGAAACCCCAGCGGATCGCGAGATCGACGTCGCGCGCGTTGTCCGCGATCGATTGCAGATGCACGCCGATGTAATGGAACACGTCGCGGAAGATCGACCACAGGAACTGCGCTTGCGGATGCTGCGTCTCGCGCAGCAGCTTCAGGCGCTCGGCGGGCGGACGCTTGAGGATGCGGCCCACGATTTCGTCGGCTTTCGCGCCGCTGTCCACGTACTCGCCCTTGACCGCGTCGAGCACCTTGATCGCCTTGCCTTCCTTGCGATAGAAGCCGCCGCCCGTCTTCTGGCCGAGCGCGCCCTTCGCCACGAGCCCCGCGAGCACCGCCGGCGTCTCGTAGACGGGGAAGAACGGATCGTCCTTCAGGTTGTCCTGCATCGTCTTGATGACGTGCGCCATGGTGTCGAGACCCACGACGTCAGCCGTCCGAAAGGTCGCCGACTTCGCGCGGCCCAGACGGCTGCCCGTGAGGTCGTCGACTTCGTCGAAGCGCAGGCCAAACTTCTTCGCCTCCGCGATCACCGCGAGGATCGAGAAAATGCCCACGCGGTTCGCGATGAAGTTCGGCGTATCCTTCGCGCGCACAACGCCCTTGCCCACCACGCTGGTGAGGAACGTTTCGAGCTGGTCGAGGATGGCGGGCTGTGTGTGCGTCGTCGGGATCAGCTCGACGAGGTGCATGTAGCGCGGCGGGTTGAAGAAGTGCACGCCGCAGAAACGCGCTTTCAACGCATCGTCAAAACCTTGCGACAGTTCGGTGATCGAGAGACCCGACGTATTCGAAGCGAAGATCGCGTTCGGGCCGAGGTGCGGCGCGACCTTCTTGTAGAGGTCGTGCTTCCAGTCCATGCGCTCGGCGATCGCCTCGATCACCACGTCGCATTCCGCGAGCTTCGCGATATCGTCTTCGTAGTTCGCGGGCGTGATGTACTGCGCGTCGTCCTTCACGCCGAATGGCGCGGGCGAAAGCTTCTTGAGGTTCTCGATCGCCTTCGTCGCGATGGCGTTCTTCGGGCCTTCCTTCGCGGGCAGATCGAACAGCAGCACGGGCACGCGCGCGTTGATCAGGTGCGCAGCGATCTGCGCGCCCATCACGCCGGCGCCGAGCACGGCCACCTTGCGAATATTGAGATTGCTCACGTTGTTCCTCCAGCAAAACCGCAATGTTGGATATATCGGGAGGTGCGCGACGCGCGCCGGCATCGTGGTCGTTCTTGCCGTGGGCGCCGCGACCGGGCATTCGGTGATTCAAGCGCGGCGCGCTCGCATCGTTTGCGAGCGCGCCGCGCTTTTGCGCTCGGTTCTACGCCTAGAACAGCGCTTCGTCGACTTCCATCAGCGTCTTCGAGCCCGCGCGCGCCTGGCGGATCGACGTAGCCGTTTCGGGCAGCAGCTTGGCGAAGTAGAAGCGCGCCGTGGCCAGCTTCGACCGGTAGAACGGATCGCCCGAGCTTTCCTTGTCGAGCGCGATGCGCGCCATGCGCGCCCAGAAGTACGCGAACACGAGGTGGCCCGCCGTACGCAGATACGGCACGGCGGCCGCGCCCACTTCGTCGGGGTTCTGCATCGCCTTCATGCCGATTTCCATCGTGAGCTTCTGCATTTTCTCGCCGACATCGGCGAGCGGATTCACGAACTCCTGCATCTCCGGCTTGATGCCCTCGGCCTCGACGAAATCCGTCACGAGCTTGCCGAACTTCTTGAGCTTCGCGCCCATGTCGCCGAGCACCTTGCGGCCGAGCAGATCGAGCGACTGAATGGTGTTCGTGCCTTCGTAGATCTGGTTGATGCGCGCGTCGCGCACGTACTGCTCCATGCCCCACTCGGAGATGAAACCGTGGCCGCCGTACACCTGCATGCCGAGGTTGGTGGATTCGAAAGCGTTGTCGGTGAGGAAGGCCTTGATGATCGGCGTGAGCAGCGCGACCAGATCGGCGGCTTCCTTGCGCTCGCCTTCGTCGCCGTGCGAAAGCTCCTTGTCGATCTGCAGCGCGGCCCAGTACGTGAAGGCGCGCGCGCCTTCGGCCCAAGCCTTCTGCGTGAGCAGCATGCGGCGCACGTCGGGGTGCACGATGATCGGATCGGCGGCTTTTTCGGGCGCCTTGGGGCCGGTCAGCGAACGCATCTGCAAACGCTCCTTCGCATAGACGAGCGAGTTCTGGTACGCGACTTCGGTGAGGCCGAGACCCTGCATGCCCACGCCCAGCCGCGCCGCGTTCATCATCACGAACATGGCGTTCAAGCCCTTGTTCGGCTCGCCGACGAGCCAGCCCTTCGCGCCGTCGAGGTTCATCACGCAGGTGGCGTTGCCGTGAATGCCCATCTTGTGCTCGATCGAGCCGCACTTGATGCCGTTGCGCTCACCCGGCTCGCCCGCTGCGCTCGGCACGAACTTCGGCACGACGAAGAGCGAGATGCCCTTGGTTCCCGGCGGCGCATCCGGCAGACGCGCGAGCACGAGATGGATGATGTTCTCGGCCATGTCGTGCTCGCCGCTCGAGATGAAAATCTTCGTGCCCGAGATCGCATACGAGCCGTCGCCGTTCGGCTCGGCCTTGGTGCGCAAGATGCCGAGGTCGGTGCCGCAATGCGGCTCGGTCAGGCACATGGTGCCGGTCCAGACGCCTTCGACCAGCTTCGGCAGGTAGGTCTTCTGCAACTCCGGGGTGCCGTGCGCGTGCAGGCATTCATAGGCGCCGTGCGAGAGACCCGGGTACATGGTCCACGCCTGGTTGGCCGAGTTGAGCATCTCGTAGAGCGCGTTGTTCACGAACGCGGGCAGCCCCTGGCCGCCGTATTGGGGATCGCAGCCGAGCGCCGGCCAGCCGGCCTCGACGTACTGCTTGTACGCTTCCTTGAAACCCGTCGGCGTGGTCACGACGCCGTCGCCGGCGTAGGTGCAGCCTTCGCGGTCGCCGACCTGGTTCAGCGGAAACAGCACCTCCGAGCAGAACTTGCCGGCTTCTTCGAGCACCTGGTTGATGGTGTCGGCGTCGAGGTCGGCGTGCTTCGGCATCTGCTTGACTTCGCCCTCCACGTTCAGCAGTTCGTGCAGCACGAATTGCATGTCGCGCAGCGGCGCGGTGTACTGTCCCATATCCTCTCTCCCTTGATAGAACCTGGAGTTTCGGGCCTCTCGCGTACCCCTGTGCCGCCGCTGCGCGCTCCCGCGCGAGCGGCCTCTAGTGGCTTACGCTCTGGTACGAAACAATCAGTTTTTCGAACGCGGCCCACGTATGCTCGACCGCATCCGGCAAGTGCAGGAAGCGGCCGTCATGATGCAGACCGAGTGTCACGCTATACAGTTCGAACAGCATCAGCGCGGGATCGGTGTCCTTGCGCAAATGCCCCTCTTCGATCGCTTGCGAAATCGCCCTCAGCAGCGCCGCACGCCACGTCGTCACGCTCGCCACCAACTGCTCGCGCACCTGGCTGTCCGCGCGGTCGTCGTACTCGACCGCGCCGCTGATGTAGATGCAGCCGGTCGTGACCTCGTGAATGCGCTTCTCGATCCATCGCGACAGCATCGCACGCAGACGTGGCAAACCGCGTGGCTCGCGCAGGCTCGGAAAGAAGACTTCTTCCTCGAATCTGCGGTGGTACTCGCGCACCACCTCGACCTGCAGGTCTTCGCGCGACCCGAAATGCGCAAAGACGCCGCTCTTGCTCATCTGCATGCGCTCGGCAAGCAAGCCGATTGTCAGACCTTCCAGTCCATCGCGGCTCGCGAGGTCGAGTGCCGCATCCAGAATGGCGGCGCGTGTCTGTTCGCCTTTTCGCATAGCTTTATTTACCGTAACGATGAGGCCGAGATGTTCGTATCCGATGCGGGCAGCAGCCAGTCACATCAGGGCCGGAATAAAATCGAACGGCCGTACTATTATTGAGGACAGCCGCTCGCGAAAACAAGAACTTTATTAGAAACCGATTTCTAGCCGGCCCTCTAATTTTCGGGCATCCCGCGCCATGCACAAGCGAACATTTCTCGATTGCAAGTCTGATGATTCGTATGGCAGGCACGCTTGCCCCTGGCATGGCTAGTCGTAGCCGCCCACGGTGAGCAGCTTCATGGTCGCGCGATAGAACGACCACGCGAGCCAGTTCAGCGCGCGCACGTGCCAGGGCCGCGCCTCGTAGCGCGCCCGGTCGATTTGCGGGGATTCCTCGAACGCGCCGAGGATGGCGTCGCGCAATTGCTGGATCTCCGGATGCCGCACGAGCAGCACGTTGGCCTCGTTGTTGAGCACGAGCGAGAGCGCATCGAGGTTCGAAGAGCCGACGGTCGCCCAGCTCGAATCGACCACGGCGACCTTGCCGTGCAGCATGGTCTTCTCGTACTCGGCGATCTGCACGCCAGCGCTCAGCAACTGGTGGTAGAGGAACGGCACACCGTAGTCGAGCACGGCGAACTCTTTTCGTCCGATCAAAAGCTTGACGGCCACCCCGCGCTCCGCGGCTTCGAGGAGCGCGCGGCGCAGCCGCCGGCCCGGCATGAAGTACGGATTGGCGAGCAGCACTTCCTTGCGCGCCTCGCCGATGGCGTCGAGATAAGCCTTCTCGATCGCGCGCCGGTTCACGACGTTGTCGCGCGCAACGAAGGCCACGCAGGGCACCTGCGCCGCGCGCGGGTCGCGCACGCTCGCGCGCAGGCGCTCGCGCAAGCGCGCAAAGAGGCGCCCTGCCGGCCCCGAGCGCACGGCGGGCGCGAGCGCTCGCAATGCATCGTCGACGATTTGCGTGGAGCGCGAAATCGTGTGCCCGGTCGGGCGCGGCGCCATGTAGCCGGCGCTCGCGGGCACACCCGGCGACAGCGTGCCCATGGGCAGCGGCGGCTGATGGCCGAGCCGGATGCGCCGCCATTGCTGCTCGAACGCCACGCGCACGTCCACCACCACGGGCCCGTGCAGCTCGACGGCGAAATCCCAGCGCGGCCAGGGCAGCGTCTTGCCGTCCTGCTCGAGGTCGTCGATCACGTTGATGCCGCCGCACGACGCGTACTGGTCGTCGATCACGGCGAGCTTGCGATGCGTGCGCGAAAAGCCGAAGCGCCCGAAGATGTGCGGGTTGTAGACGCGATGCTCGATACCGGCCGCGGGCCAGGTCTCGAAGAGCGTGAGATGGGGCGAGCCAATGCCGTCGGTGATGACACGCACGCGCACGCCGCGCCGTGCCGCGCGCACGAGCGCCTCGGAGAGCGCACGGCCGATGTCGTCGTCGCAGAAAATGTAGGTTTCGATGGCGACATCGCGCGTGGCGGCGTCGATGCGCGCGATCATCGCCCCGAAGAGGTCCGCGCCCGAGCCGAACAGGCGCACCTCGTTGCCGCTCGTGAAGCGGTAGCGCGAACGATAGCGCCGGCCCAGCAGCGCCTCGCGCAAGCGCACGACGCGTTGCGAGTCGGTGCCGGCGGCGGCGTCGCCAGTGCCGTCGCCTGGCCCATTGCTCGCGCCGTTGCCGCGTTCGGTGCGGGTATCGCTCACGTGCCGGCTCCACTAAGCTGCTCGAGCCGCCCGGGCAGTTGCAGAATCGCCTCGCGGTTCGACCACGAGAAGCACTGCGCCGCCGCCTCTTCATAAGGCAGCCATCGATACGCAACATGCTCGCGCGGCGCGAGCGTGACGACCGTGCCCTCGGGCACCTCCAGGCTGAACCAGTGCTCGGTGTTGCGCGTGACGCCCGGCGCGTAGCGGTGCCGCCAGACCGGATAAATTTCGTACTCGATTTCGTGGCGCCAGTCGCGCAACGCGCGCTCCGGCACGCCCGGCGCGCCGACTGCGATGCCCGTCTCCTCGGCCACCTCGCGAGCGGCGGTCTCGGCAAACGGCTCGTCGAGCCGATCTTTCGAACCCGTCACCGACTGCCAGAAGCCCGGCCGGTCGGCGCGCTCGATGATCAAAACCTCGAGCCGCGGCGTATGAATGACGACGAGTACGGATTGTGGGATCTTCGGCGGCTTCTGCATGGCGATGGAGCGCGATGGTGCGCGATGGTGCGTCTTGGGGATGCGCGGCACGGCGCGCGGAGCAAACGCGCGGCGCTTTAGTAATGAATTTAACGCAAAAAGCAGAAAAGGCGCACGATGCGCCTTTTCTGCGAGGTATTGCGTTGCGAGACCCAAGAGCCGCGCTGCCGCGGCTCGCGCGCCCGCCGCGGCGGGCTTACTGCGCCGTCTTCTGCTCGGGTTGACGCAGACGAATATGCAGCTCGCGGAGCTGACGTTCGTCCACTTCGCTCGGCGCCTGCGTGAGCAGACACTGCGCGCGTTGCGTCTTCGGGAACGCGATCACGTCGCGGATCGAGTCGGCGCCGGCCATCATCGTGACGATGCGGTCCAGACCGAACGCGATACCGCCGTGCGGGGGCGCGCCGTACTGCAGTGCGTCGAGCAGGAAGCCGAACTTCGCACGCGCTTCCTCGGCGCCGATCTTGAGCGCGCGGAACACCTTGCTCTGCACCTCTTCCTGATAGATACGCACCGAACCACCGCCGATTTCCCAGCCGTTCAGCACCATGTCGTAAGCCTTCGCGAGGCAGCGGCCCGGATCCGTTTCGAGGTATTCCAGGTGCTCGTCCTTCGGGCTCGTGAACGGGTGGTGCGCGGCCACGTAGCGGTTTTCTTCCTCGTCGTACTCGAACATCGGGAAGTCGATGACCCACAGCGGCTTCCAGCCCTTCTCGACGAGACCATTGGCGCGGCCGAACTCCGAATGGCCGATTTTCAGACGCAGTGCGCCCAGGCTGTCGTTCACGACCTTCGCGCGATCGGCCGCGAAGAAGATGATGTCGCCATCTTGCGCGCCGGTGCGCTCGAGAATCGCGGCGATCGCGGCATCGTGCAGGTTCTTGACGATCGGGCTTTGCAGACCGTCACGGCCCTTCGCGGCTTCGTTGACCTTGATCCACGCGAGGCCCTTCGCGCCGTAGATACGCACGAATTCCGTGTAGCCGTCGATGTCGCCGCGCGAAAGCTCGGCGCCCTTCGGGACGCGCAGCGCCGCAACGCGGCCGTCCTTCGTGTTGGCCGGCGCGCTGAACACCTTGAAGTCGACGTCCTTCATCGCGTCGGTCAACTCGGTGAATTCGAGCTTCACGCGCAGGTCCGGCTTGTCCGAGCCGAAGCGGCTCATGGCTTCCGAGTACGGCATCACCGGGAACTTCGCATCGAGCTCGACGCCGATCGTTTCCTTGAACACGTGACGCGCCATGTCTTCGAACAGATCGCGGATGTCCTGCTCGCCGAGGAACGACGTTTCGCAATCGATCTGCGTGAATTCGGGCTGACGGTCGGCGCGCAGGTCTTCGTCGCGGAAGCACTTGACGATCTGGTAGTAGCGGTCGAAGTTCGCCACCATCAGGAGCTGCTTGAAGAGCTGCGGCGACTGCGGCAGCGCGAAGAACTGGCCCGCGTTCGTGCGCGACGGCACGAGGTAGTCGCGCGCGCCTTCGGGCGTGCTCTTCGTGAGCATCGGCGTTTCGATGTCGATGAAGCCGAGCGAATCGAGATACTTGCGCACGGCCATCGTCACGCGGTAGCGCAGGCGCAGGTTGTGCTGCATCTGCGGACGGCGCAGGTCGAGCACGCGATGCGTGAGGCGCGTGGTTTCCGAGAGGTTGTCGTCGTCGAGCTGGAACGGCGGCGTGACCGACGCGTTGAGCACCACGAGCTCGTGGCACAGCACTTCGATCTTGCCGCTCGTGAGGTTCGCGTTGACCGTGCCTTCGGGACGGTTGCGCACGACGCCCTTGATCTGCACGCAGAATTCGTTGCGCACGCCTTCGGCGGCCTTGAACATCTCGGCGCGGTCGGGGTCGCAAACCACCTGAACGAGGCCCTCGCGATCGCGCAGATCGATGAAGATGACGCCGCCGTGGTCGCGGCGGCGATGCACCCACCCGCACAGCGAAACAGATTGGCCCAGCAGCTGTTCGGTCACCAGACCGCAATATTCAGATCTCATCGACATGATGTTCGTCTTTCGTTATGCATGAATGAACGGGAGCGCCGCATGCGGCGCGGCGTCCGGTATTAAAGCGGGGGATCGATGGGGCGGCGGGCATTCGCGACCGGCGCGACGACGCCCATCGAAACAATATACTTGAGCGCGGCGTCGACCGTCATGTCGAGCTCGATCACCTCGCTCTTCGGCACCATCAGAAAAAAGCCCGAGGTGGGATTGGGCGTGGTCGGCACGTAGACGCTCACGTGCTCCTCGCGCAGATGGTTCACCACGTCGCCGCCCGGAATGCCGGTGAGGAACGCGATGGTCCAGGAGCCCTTGCGCGGGTATTCGATCAGGAGCGCCTTGCGAAAGGCATTGCCGTTGCTGGAAAGCAGTGTATCGGAAACCTGCTGGATACTGCTGTACAGCGGTCCCACGATCGGGATGCGGCGCACCACCGCATTCCACCATTCGACCAGCTTCTGGCCGATGAAGTTGTGCGTGAGCAGCCCCACCACGAAGATGAACGCCAGCGTGAGGATTGCGCCGAGACCGGGCAGATGCACCGACGGCCGCCACGACGCCGGCAGCAGCAGCAGCGTCTGGTCCATCGTGCCGATGACGAGATTCAACACCCACAGCGTGATGGCCAACGGCACCAGCACGAGAAGGCCGGTCAGGAATACCGATTTGAAGGTCGCTTTCTTGATCGTCATGTACACGCCATCCGGGCCGCGCGCGCTGCGCGGCGCTTGAGCCGCCGGACTCCGGGGAGCCCGGCAGCGAGGTTTCAGGTAGAGCCAGTCGTGCCGGAAGCCGGAGTCGCAGGCGCGGCTGCGGGGGCCGGCGCAGCGGCGCTCGCGCCCTCGCCCGCCGGCTTGCTGCCTTCGGACGACGACGCGCCTTCATCGGACTTCGCGCCGCTTGCAGCAGCGCTCGTGCCAGCGTTTTTACCGCCATTGCCGCCGCGGAAATCGGTGACGTACCAGCCCGAGCCCTTCAGCTGGAAGCCGGCTGCGGTGACCTGCTTGCGAAATGTGTCCGCGCCGCAGTTCGGGCACTGCGTCAGGGGCGCATCGCTGATCTTTTGCAGCACGTCCTTGTCGAAGCCGCACGACTCGCAGCGATAAGCGTAGATCGGCATGATCTCTATCCTGATGAAACGAGTGAAATTCTGATAAAAGCTTGCAAAGCCTTGAATTATAGCCGGAAACGCGCCCCTGGCCCGGTATTTGCCGGGCCAGGGGCGCGCAATGCGGCTTGGCTTTAGTTGGGGGCGGCTTGCGCCCGATCAAGGGCGCGTGCGCGCTTTCACGTGCGATAGGGCCGCGCGGGCGCTATTCGGCGTTATGCGCGACGTCGTGCGGCGCGGCCGGCGTGTCGTTGCGCTGCCACGTGAGCCAACGCTCGCGGCCGACGAATACGGGCAGCGAGCCTTCCACGGGCTGGTCGTCGAGCAGCGTGAAATATGGCGCGAGGAGCGCGTCGAGCTCGGCGCGCGCGATGCCGAAAGGCGGCCCCTTGGGCGTGTCGCCGATGAAGAAGAAACCCGCCAGCAGCGCCCCTGGCGCGAGCAGCTCGGCCATGCGCCGCGCGTAGTGCGGCCGGTGCGCCTTGGGCAGCGCGCACAGGAACGCGCGCTCGAAGATCCAGTCCGCCGCGAAAGGCGGCTCGTACGCGTAGAAGTCGGCTTCCTCGACGACATCCGCGAATTTGCCGAGCGCTGCGCGCGCCTTCTCCACCGCCGACGGCGCGAAATCGATCGCGCGCACCGTGCGGCCGCGCTCGGCCAGCCAGCGTGCTTCCCAGGCGTTACCGCAGCCGGGAATCAGCACGGCGGCGGCAGGATGCGCAACCGCGAAGGCCTCGAAAGCCGGCTGCACACCGGCCTGATCCCACGGCGTGAAACCGCGCTCGAAGCGCTCGTTCCAGAACTCGCGCGCACCGGGGTCGCGCGTCTCGAACTCGGGCGTCTCGCCCGGCCGGCCGGGAAGAGTCGGTTCGCTCATCGTCTCACTCCTTGTCTGCGGTGTTTTTCCACCAGCTTTCTGTCTACCACGCCGCCGCAGCGCTCGCCTCAGCCACCATAGGCCATCGCCAACCAGACGCGCGCCGCGACCATGCCCACCCCAACCGCCACGCCAAACACCACGAGGCCTTGCAGCAGACGGTTGGTGCGGCGCTGCTCGGCAAGAATCTGGCGGATGGTGTCGTCGTTAGCGAGATGCGCCGGGTCCTGCCGATGCAGCAGCGCCTGATGCACGAGGCGCGGCAACTGCGGCAGCGTCTTGCTCCACTGCGGCACCTCGATCTTGAAGCGCTCGTACCAGCCGCGCAGGCCGATCTGCTCGGTCATCCAGCGCTCGAGATAAGGCTTGGCGGTCTTCCAGAGATCCAGTTCCGGATCGAGCGAGCGCCCGAGGCCCTCGACGTTGAGCATGGTCTTCTGCAGCAGCACGAGTTGCGGCTGGATCTCGACGTTAAAGCGTCGCGAGGTCTGAAACAGACGCAGCAGCACCTGGCCGAGCGAAATGTCCTTGAGCGCGCGGTCGAAGTACGGTTCGCAGACCGCGCGAATGGCGCTCTCGAGTTCCTCGACGCGCGTCGTGGACGGCACCCACCCCGATTCTATGTGCAGCGTCGCGACGCGGTGATAGTCGCGCTTGAAGAACGCCAGGAAGTTCTGCGCGAGGTAGTTCTTGTCGAAGTCCGAGAGCGCTCCGACGATGCCGAAATCGAGCGCGATATAGCGTCCGAAATGCGCCGCATCGAGGCTCACCTGGATGTTGCCGGGGTGCATGTCGGCGTGAAAGAAACCGTCGCGGAACACCTGCGTGAAGAAGATTTCGACGCCTTCGCGCGCGAGCTTCGGAATGTCGACGCCCGCCGCACGCAGCTTGTCCACCTGGCTGATCGGCACGCCCACCATGCGCTCCATCACGAGCACGTTGGGCGTGCTGAACTCCCAATACATTTCGGGCACGAGCAACAGATCGAGGCCGACGAAATTGCGGCGCAGCTGGCTGCCGTTGGCGGCCTCGCGCATGAGATCGAGCTCGTCGTGCAGGTATTTGTCGAATTCGGCCACCACCTCGCGCGGCTTGAGACGCTTGCCGTCGGCCCACAGCCGCTCGGCCCAGACGGCGAGATCGCGCAGCAGCAGCAAGTCCGAATCGATCACGGGACGCATGTTCGGGCGCAGCACCTTCACCGCCACCGCCTTGCCCGCGTGCTGGCCTGACCTCACCTTCGCGAAGTGCACCTGCGCAATCGAGGCGCTCGCGACCGGGACGCGCTCGAATTCGTCGAACAAGGTGTCGACGGGCGCGCCCAGCGATTTTTCGATGATGTCGATCGCCACCCGCGATTCGAACGGCGGCACCTGGTCTTGCAGCTTCGCGAGTTCGTTGGCGATATCGAGCGGCAGCAGGTCGCGGCGCGTGGAGAGCACCTGCCCGAACTTCACGAAGATGGGCCCGAGGCTTTCGAGCGCGAGGCGCAGACGCACGCCGGGCGGTTGATCGAATTTGCGGCCGATGGTGGTGATACGCAGCAACAGCCTGACGCGCCGGTCATTGATCCGGCTCAACATCATTTCGTCGAGACCGAAGCGGATGACCGTAAAGAAGATCTTCAGGAAACGCAGAAAACGCATGTCTTAGAGGCCTGTTGTCTGGCTCGGGCCGCGCGGCGCAGCCGGGGGGGCTGACGGTGCCGTTTGGGCACCCTGCGCTTGTGATTTTTGTTCAAGGCGCTCGATGCGCTTCTCCACGCGCGCCAGGGCATCGCGCGCGCGCGACAACTCCGTATTGAAGCTGTCTAGCTCGGCATGCCGCACGAGCTGCGGATTTTCGTCGAGCAGATATTCGGTGACGGAGCCAAGCACGTTGCGCCCCGCGCGCAACGCCTGCTCGTGCACGGCGCGCGCAAGCGTCGCGACGCGCGAGGCCGGTGCGTCGCCGATCAGCTTCGCAAGGTCCTCTTCGGGCTCCCAGCGCAGATGCTCCGCCAGCTTGCCGATGATCTGCGCGAACTCCGCGTCGCCCTCGATCTTCACGTGCTTCATGACGGCGGCCTGCCCGCCCTGCACGTACGAAGAGAGCGCGCCGGCCGGCAGCGAAAGCTCGACGTCCGCGCGCTGCGTGTCGTGCTCTTCGACGGCGACGAGGTAGCCGTCGGGCTCCACGAGCAGGGTGAGCACGACGGGCGGGCACGACAGACGCGCCGTCTTGCCGGCATAGGGAGCGAGGCGGTCGCGGGCCCACGATTCGCGGGCGAGCAGGTGATTGACGGCGGCGGCGAAGGGCTTGGCGGCGAGAGTCATCGGCGTGGAATAAAGAAACCCGCGCGGGCTTCAAGCTCGCGCGGGTTCCTATTGTAGCGTTCGCGCCGCCCGATCGCGCCGCGCCGGGACCAAGCCGGACAGCTAATGTGCGCTGGCGTGTGCGACCCGGCGACGCGGGATCAACGCGGGCTCATCGGGATATCAATGAGATTCGATCTGCTGGATGCCTGCGAGCAACCAGCCCTCGCCCGACGTGCGCGACTTCGACAGATTCCAGATCTCGGCGAACGGCGCGGCGGCGGCGCCCGCCTCTTCGCGGATCAGGCCGGAGAAACGCACGCTCGCGAGATACTCGTTGCCGCGCTCTTCCACCGCGAGCACGTCGGCGTTGAGCTGGACGACGTCGGTCTGGTTGGGCTGCGTGCCGCGAGCCGAAAGGTCCACGCGGATTTCGGCGAACATTTCGGGCGTCGTGAATTCGCGGATGTCCTCGACGTTACCCACGTCCCACGCCGCCTGCAGACGCACGAAATAGACTTTCGCGTTGCGCAGGAACGCTTCGGTGTCGAAGCCCGCCGGCACGGGCGGCGCCGTGTCGATCTGCGGCGTGCTGAGCGGATTGGCTTCGGGTGCGAGGTACTGGCCCGTGGGCGGTGCCGAGTAGCGCGGCTCCTGCGGCTGGTAACCGCCCATCTGGTTCAAGCCGCCGGACGGCGGCAGGCCTGCGCTGCCCGTCTGATATGCGGGCTGCGGCCCACGACGGCGGCCGGTGATCTTGCGGATCACCCAGATCGCGATAAACGCGAGCAGCGCGATCACGATCATGTTCGCCATCATGCTGGCAAACGCACCGCCAAGGCCGAAATGCGACAGCAACGCCGCAATGCCGAGGCCAGCCGCGAGGCCCGCGATGGGCCCGAGCCAGCGGTTGCGCGCCGGTGCGGGCGTGGGCGCCGGCGTGCCGGGGGCGCGCTGGGCGCCGGCCTGCTGCGCGGGATTGGTTGGGCTGGGTTGGGCCGGCGGCGGCGTGGCGCTGCGCTGCGAAGCCACCGACGACTGCTTGCCGAAGCTACGGCCGCCACCCATGCGGCGCGCTTCGGCATCGAACGACGCCAGGCTGCCGGCGACCATCACGCCAACGAGGGCCAGAACTCCGATCCGCCTGACCCACGATACTGAAAGCTTTCTGGAAGCAACGTTGCAGGGCTCAGACATGGCGGAATTTCCTTTAAAGACAGAGAGTTGGGAACACTAATACTTTGTGCCGACGTGTAAGGCTACCACGCCAGCTGACAAATTGTAATATTTGACGGCGTCGAGGCCGACTTGTTCCATCATCGTCTTCAATGTTTCCTGGTCGGGGTGCATGCGGATCGATTCCGCGAGATAGCGGTAGCTATCGGCATCCTGGGCAAAGCGCGCGCCCAGCCACGGCAGCACCTTGAACGAGTACACGTCGTAGGCCTTCTTGAGCGGCTCCCAGACCTTGGAGAATTCGAGCACGAGCAGACGCCCGCCCGGCTTGAGCACGCGGCGCATCTCGGCGAGCGCGGCGTCCTTGTGCGTCATGTTGCGCAGGCCGAAGGCCACCGTCACGACGTCGAAGTAGTTGTCCGGAAAGGGAATTTTCTCCGCGTCGCAGAGCAGCGCGGGCGTGATCACGCCGCGGTCGATGAGCCGGTCGCGGCCCACGCGCAGCATCGACTCGTTGATGTCGGTATGCCAGACCTCGCCAGTCGGGCCGGCCTTCTTCGCGAACGCCATCGAGAGGTCGCCCGTGCCGCCCGCGATGTCGAGCACCCGGGCGCCTGTCCGCACGTTCGCCTGGGCGATCGTGAACGCCTTCCAGGCCCGATGCAGCCCGCCCGACATCAAGTCGTTCATCAGGTCGTAGTTCGAGGCGACCGAGTGGAACACGCCGGCCACCTTCTTCGCCTTGTCCTGTTCGTCGACTGATTCGTAGCCGAAGTGGGTTTTGCTCATCGCGCTCGTCCTTTCGCGGGTCTGACCGGATCGTGTCCGGTCTTATTTGATGGGTTGCGGCACGTGGGCGCCGCGGCGGGCAGGATCGTAACAGGAAGCGTCAGTGGCAGTGGCCGTGCGCGGCACCGCCGTGCGACTGAGGCGCCATGGGCGCATCGCGCTCGACGCCCGCGGCCTTCAGTTTGGCGAAGTACTCCGCCCAGAGCGCGTCCTGGCGCGTCGCCAGCTCGTAGAGCTGGTCCCAGGAGTAGATGCCGCTGCTATGGCCGTCGGAGAAGGTGGGTTGCAGCGCATAGTTGCCGACACCTTCGAGCGCCGTGATCGTCACTTCGCGCTTGCCGGTTTGCAGCGTCTCCTGGCCGGGCCCGTGGCCGCGCGCTTCCGCCGAGGGCGTATAGACGCGCATCAACTCGAACGGAATGCGATAGCTCTCGCCGTTCCCGTACTGGAGTTCGAGCACGCGCGACAGCGCGTGCACCACGACGCCGGTCGGCACCGGCGTATCGGATTTCATTCCACTCATGATTGTTTCTGTCCCTCCCTCAGCGTCGCCGGCGCAAGCAGGCATGACATCCGCGCATGGCCGCCTGCTCAGGCGAGCGCCTGCTCGATTTCCTGACGTACCGCGTCGCGCAAGAGCGTAGCCTGCGCGCGGCGCTGCCCGAGCATCGCCTCCGAGACCGTGCGCTGGCGCGGCGCCCACACCGGCAACGGAAAATGCGCGTCGTTCGTGAAGCGCGGAATCACGTGCCAGTGCACATGCGGCACCTGGTTGCCAAGGCTCGCGAGATTCACCTTCGATGGCTGCATCACGCGGCGCAGCGCGCGCTCGACCGCGTAGACCGCCCGCATCAGGTGTTCCCGGTCCGCCGCCCCCAGATCCGAGAACTCGGCGACATGCGCATTCCAGATGACCCGGCAAAAGCCCGGATACTCGGCTTCGGCGCTCGCGAGCACGACGCGCATACGCTCGTCCTCCCACAGCACATCGCCGCCTTCCTCATTGCAGAATACGCATCCCATCGTCGACCTCGAACCCGTGTTACGGAAAATTTTGCGCTGCCATTAAACCAGCACGCGCTCGATTCCGCCATTGTTCGCCTTCTGGACGTAGTCCGCCATCCAGTTTTCGCCAAGCACGTGGCGGGCGATTTCCACCACGATGTAGTCGGCTTCGATGTTGGCGTCCTCGTTGTACCGCGACAGCCCCTGGAGGCACGACGGGCAGCTCGTCAGAATCTTCACATCCTGCGTCGTGCCCTGCCCGCCCGCTTCCTGGACCGTGGCCGGCTGCACCCCGTTCGCGCCGCTTACACCCGTCGCTACGATCGGAATGTTGCGCAGCTTCGCCGCGCCCTTGCGGATTTCCTCTTCCTTGCGGAAACGCACCTGGGTCGAAATGTCCGGGCGCGTCACGGCCAGCGTGCCCGATTCGCCGCAGCAACGCTCGTTCTTCTCGATCTTGTAGCCGTCCTTTTCGGAACCCATGAGCTCGTTGACGAGCTTGACCGGGTCCATCGTCTTGATCGGCGTGTGACACGGGTCGTGGTACATGTAGCGCGTGCCCGACACGCCATCGAGCTTGATGCCCTTCTCGAGCAGGAACTCGTGAATGTCGATGATGCGGCAGCCCGGGAAGATCTTGTCGAATTCATAACCGGCGAGCTGGTCGTAACACGTGCCGCACGACACCACCACCGTCTTGATATCGAGGTAGTTGAGCGTGTTGGCGACGCGGTGGAACAGCACGCGGTTGTCGGTGACGATCTTCTCGGCCTTGTCGAACTGGCCCGAGCCGCGCTGCGGGTAGCCGCAGCACAGGTAGCCCGGCGGCAGCACGGTCTGCACGCCCGCTTCCCAGAGCATCGCCTGGGTGGCGAGGCCCACTTGCGAGAACAGGCGTTCCGAGCCGCAGCCCGGGAAGTAGAACACCGCTTCCGAATCCACGCTCGTGGCCTTCGGATTGCGAATGATCGGCACGATCTTGTTGTCTTCGATGTCGAGCAGCGCGCGCGCGGTCTTCTTCGGCAGGTTGCCCGGCATCTTCTTGTTGACGAAGTGGATCACCTGCTCGACCACGGCCGGCTTGCCCGTCGTGGCGGGCGGATGCGCGGTCTGCTTCTTCACGAACTTCTTGAGCACGTCGTTGCCGAGGCGCTGTGCCTTGTAGCCCACGCCCATCATCGCGTTGCGCGCGAGGTTGATGGTCTGCGGGTTGGTGGCATTGAGGAAGAACATGCCCGCCGCGTTGCCCGCGTTGAACTTCTTCTTGCCCATCTTGCGCAACAGGTTGCGCATGTTCATGGTGACGTCGCCGAAGTCGATCTTGACCGGGCACGGCGTCACGCACTTGTGGCAGACCGTGCAGTGGTCGGCCACGTCGTTGAACTCGTCCCAGTGCTTGATCGACACGCCGCGGCGCGTCTGCTCTTCGTACAGGAACGCCTCGACCAGCAGCGAGGTCGCGAGAATCTTGTTGCGCGGGCTGTAGAGCAGGTTCGCGCGCGGCACGTGCGTCGCGCACACGGGCTTGCACTTGCCGCAGCGCAGGCAGTCCTTCACCGATTCGGCAATCGCGCCGATGTCGGACTGCTGCATGATCAGCGATTCGTAACCCATCAGGCCGAACGACGGTGTGTAGGCGTTGCGCAGGTCGGCGCCGTCGAGCAGCTTGCCCTTATTGAAGCGCCCTTCCGGGTCGACGCGCTGCTTGTAGGCGCGGAACTCGGCGATTTCATCTTCCGTGAGGAATTCGAGCTTCGTGATGCCGATGCCGTGCTCGCCCGAGATCACGCCGTCGAGCGAGCGCGCGAGCTTCATGATGCGCGCGACCGCGTGGTGCGCGTCCTGCAGCATCTCGTAGTTGTCCGAGTTGACCGGAATGTTGGTGTGCACGTTGCCGTCGCCGGCGTGCATGTGCAGCGCCACGAACACACGGCCGCGCAGCACCTTCTTGTGGATCGCCTGGGCTTCGTCGAGGATCGGCTTGAATGCGCCGCCGTTGAAAATCTGGCGCAGCTCCGCGCGGATCTCCTGCTTCCACGAGACGCGCACCGTGCGGTCCTGGGTGATGTGGAACACGGTGGCGTCCGGCTGCACGTCGCTGCGGTCGGCGAACTTCTCCGCCAGCGCTTCGTAGCCCAGTTGCACGAGATAGTGCTGCGCCTCGCGCAACGGCATGTCGAGCTTCTCGCCCACGAAGGTCCAGCGCTCGCGCACGCGCCCGAGCAGATCGAGCGCCTGCTGCACGCGGTCTTCGAGCAGCTCGGCCGAGGGGATCTCATTGGCGTCGTCGGTCTTGCCGAGCGGCAACTTGCCTTCCTTGAAGAACGCCTCGAGCGCGTCGATCAATTGCAGCTTGTTCTTGATCGACAGTTCGATGTTGATGCGCTCGATGCCGTCCGTGTACTCGCCCATGCGATTGAGCGGGATCACGACGTCTTCGTTGATCTTGAACGCGTTGGTGTGCTTCGCGATCGCGGCCGTGCGGCTGCGGTCGAGCCAGAAGCGCTTGCGCGCCTCGGCGCTCACCGCCACGAAGCCTTCGCCGCTTTTGCCGTTGGCCATGCGGATGACTTCCGAGGTGGCGGTGGCCACGGCATCGGCATCGTCGCCGACGATGTCGCCGATCAGCACCATCTTCGGAAACGCATTGCGCTTGCTCTTGGTCGCGTAGCCCACGGCGCGCAGATAGCGCTCGTCGAGATGCTCGAGGCCGGCGAGAATCGCGCCGCCCTGCTTCGACGTTTCGAACAGATAGTCCTTGATCTCGACGATGCTCGGAATCGCCTCGCGCGCCTGGCCGAAGAACTCGAGGCAGACCGTGCGCGTATGCGCGGGCATCTTGTGCAGCACCCAGCGCGCCGACGTGATGAGCCCGTCGCAGCCTTCCTTCTGCACGCCCGGCAGACCGGCGAGGAATTTATCGGTGACGTCCTTGCCGAGACCTTCCTTGCGGAAACGCTTGCCCTCGATGTCGAGCCATTCGGTGCGCAGCAGCTTTTCGCCCGGCGCGTGCTCGCCGTCGAACCATTTCAGTTCGAAGCGCGCCACGGGAATGTCGTGGATCTTGCCAAGGTTGTGGTCGAGTCGCGTGACTTCGAGCCAGTTGCCCTGCGGGTCGACCATGCGCCACCAGGCGAGGTTGTCGAGCGCCGTGCCCCAGAGCACGGCCTTCTTGCCGCCCGCGTTCATCGCGACATTGCCGCCGATGCACGAGGCGTCGAGCGAGGTCGGGTCGACGGCGAACACGAAGCCCGCCGCATCCGCGGCCTCGGTCACGCGGCGCGTGACGACGCCCGCGCCCGAGAAAATGGTCGCGACCTTGCGGTCCACGCCCGGCAGGTCGGTCATCTCGACGGGACCGAGCTGCTCGAGCTTTTCGGTGTTGATGACGGCCGAGAACGGCGTGAGCGGCACCGCGCCGCCCGTGTAGCCGGTGCCGCCGCCGCGCGGAATCACCGTGAGGCCCAGTTCGAAACAGGCCTTCACGAGACCGGCGATCTCGGCT
>Ga0164242_10003050_pt1 | contig 19146 bp, 19 predicted proteins | sample OricomgcompostMG_FD_108783 | JGI IMG/M metagenome (GOLD analysis project Ga0164242, IMG submission 108783) | Miracle-Growth compost microbial communities from Emeryville, California, USA - Original compost - Miracle growth compost (MG) ... | reverse complement strand
GGCGAAGCCGATCAGCGCGCCGGGCTCGGCGAGCTGCACGTCGCCGAGCATGGCGTAGCTCGCCGTCACGCCGCCGGTGGTGGGATCGGTCATCACCACGATGTAGGGCAGCCCTGCCTCGCGCAGCTTCTGGATCGCCACCGTCGTCTTGGGCATCTGCATGAGGCTGAGGATGCCCTCCTGCATCCGCGCCCCGCCCGCGGCGGTGAAGACGATATAGGGCGCGCGCGCGGCGATCGCGGCATCCGCCCCGGCGACGAACGCCGCGCCCACCGCGAGCCCCATCGATCCGCCCATGAAGGCGAAATCCTGCACGCCGACCACCGCCGGCCGCCCCTCGATCTCGCCCTTCGCGATCAGGAAGGCGTCCGGCTCGCCGGTGTTGGTGCGCGCCGTCTTGAGGCGGTCGGGATATTTCTTGGTGTCGCGGAACTTGAGCGGATCCTCGCGCACCGGCGGAACCGGCAAGGGCGTGTGGACGCCGCTGTCGAACAGCAGGTCGAAGCGCTTGGCCGCGCCGATCCGCCCGTGATGCTGGCATTTCGGGCAGACATTCTGGTTCTCCTCATATTCCTTGAGGAACACCATCGCCCCGCAGCCGGGACATTTGTGCCAGAGATTCTCCGGCGTCTCGCGCCTGGCGATGAAGGGGATCGAGTTGCGGACGCGATCGAGCCAGCTCATGCCGCTTCTCCCATACGCGCGGCGCGGATCGCGCCGGACAATTGCGAAACCAGTACGCGCGCCGCCTCCGGATCGCCGCCGGATTTGGCGAGCGCCTCGACGATCGCCGAGCCCACCACCACGCCGTCGGCGACGCGCGCGATCTGGGCGGCCTGCTCGGGCGTGCGCACGCCGAAGCCCACCGCCACGGGCAGCTCCGTCGCGGCCTTGAGCCGCCCGACCGCCTGCTCGATCGAGCCGGCGGCGGCCTGCTGCAAGCCGGTGATGCCCGCGACCGAGACATAATAGAGGAAACCCGACGCGCCCGCGAGCACGGCGGGGAGGCGGGCCTCGTCGGTCGTAGGCGTGGCGAGGCGGACGAGATCGATCCCGGCGGCGCGGAGCGCGGGGCCGAGTGCGGCATCCTCCTCCGGCGGCAGATCGACGCAGATAACGCCGTCCACTCCGGCCTGCGCCGCGGCTTCAGCGAACCATTCGGCCCCGCGCGCCAGCATCGGGTTGGCGTAACCCATCAGCACCAGCGGCGTCTCGGGATGCCGTTCGCGAAAGGTGCGCGCGACGGCGAGCACGTCGGCGGTGCGCGTTCCCCCCGCGAGCGCGCGGAGATTGGCGGCCTGGATCGCCGGCCCGTCCGCCATCGGATCGGTGAAGGGCATGCCCAACTCGATCACATCGGCCCCGCCCGCGACGATCGCGTCGAGAATGGCCGGGGTGTCGGCGGGCGAGGGATCGCCGGCGGTCACGAACGTGATGAGCGCGGCGCGGTTCTCGGCGCGAAGGCGAGAGAAGGTAGAGGCGAGGCGGGTCACAAGGCCCCTGGGCTTTTGGGTGGCGCTCATATCTCCACCCCCATCGTCTCTGCGACGGTGAATATATCCTTGTCGCCGCGGCCGGAGAGGTTGAGAATGAGGATGCGATCCGCGCCCAGATCCCGCGCCTCGCGGGCTGCGCCGGCGATGGCGTGGGAGCTTTCGAGCGCGGGGATGATGCCCTCCGTGCGGCAGCAGAGCTGGAAAGCATCGAGAGCCTCGGCGTCGGTTACGCCGGCGTAGCGCACCCGGCCGATCTCGTGCAGCCAGCTATGCTCCGGCCCGATGCCAGGATAGTCGAGCCCCGCCGAGATGGAGTGGGCTTCGTCAATCTGCCCGTCCTCGTCCTGGAGCAGATAGGTGCGGTTGCCGTGGAGCACGCCGGGGCGGCCGCCGGTGAGGCTCGCGGCGTGCTTCGTCGTATCGAGCCCGTGCCCCGCCGCCTCGATGCCCAGCATCGCCACGTCCGGATCGTCCAGAAAGGGATGGAACAGCCCGATGGCATTGGAGCCGCCGCCGACCGCCGCGACCAGCAGATCGGGCAGACGGCCCTCCGCCTCGATGATCTGCGCCCGGGCTTCGTTTCCGATCACCGACTGAAAATCGCGCACCAGCTCCGGATAGGGGTGTGGGCCCGCCGCGGTGCCGATGATGTAAAAGGTGTCGTGGACGTTGGCGACCCAATCGCGCAGCGCCTCGTTCATCGCGTCCTTGAGCGTCTGCGCGCCGCTCGTCACCGGCCGCACCTCAGCGCCCAGCAGCTTCATGCGGAAGACGTTGGGCTGCTGCCGCTCGATATCGCGCGCGCCCATGAAGATGGTGCAGGGCAGGCCGAAGCGCGCGGCGACCGTGGCGGTGGCGACGCCGTGCTGGCCCGCTCCCGTCTCGGCGATGATCCGTGTCTTGCCCATGCGGCGCGCGAGCAGGATTTGGCCGATGCAGTTGTTGATCTTGTGCGCACCGGTGTGATTGAGATCCTCGCGTTTGAAATAGATGCGCGGGCTGCGGTCGCCCAGCGCGCGCTCCAGCCCCTCGGCGCGGTAGAGCGGGCTGGGGCGGCCGACGAAATGCTTGAGCAGCCCGTCCAGCTCGGCGGCGAAGGCGGGATCGGCTTTGGCCGCGCGATATTCGCGCTCCAGATCGAGGATCAGCGGCATCAGCGTCTCGGCGACGTAGCGGCCGCCGAACGCGCCGAAATGGCCCTCGGCGTCGGGCTGGGAGCGGAAGCTGTTGGCGATGGTCATAACCGCGCGACCGCTTGGCAGAAGGCCGCGATCTTGTCGACATCCTTGACGCCCGGCGCGCTTTCCACGCCGGAGGAAATATCCACCAGCCGCGCCCCGCTGATCCCCACCGCCTCGGCGACATTGGCTTCGGTGACGCCGCCCGAAAGCGCCCAGGGCAGCGGATGATCGAAGCCGTCGAGCAGCCTCCAGTCGAAACGCAGCCCCATGCCGCCGGGCAGCGTGCCCCTGGGCGTTTTCGCGTCATAGAGGATGCGATCGGCCGCGCCCTTGTAGCGGCGCGCGGCTTCCAGATCGTCACGGGTGCGGACGGGAACCGCCTTCCACACCTCCAGCCCCAGCCAGTCGCGGATGGTGGCGCAGCGCTCGGGGCTTTCGGCCCCGTGAAGCTGAACCCCGGTCAGCCGCGCCGCGGCGGCGGCGTGGACCAGCAGCGCGTCGTCCGGATCGACGAACACGCCAATACGCCCGGTCCGCTCGGGCGTGGCGAATCGGCCTGCGCGTTCGGGTTCGATGTCGCGCGGACTTTTGGGGAAGAAGACGAAGCCGACATGGCTCGCGCCGTGGCGGACGGCGGCGTCGACGGCTTCCGGCGTGGAGAGTCCGCATATCTTGGCGGTGACAGGCATGGCGGCTGCGTCCTTGCCGCAGGAGAGCGCGTCAGTCGAGCGGCTTGGTCAGAACGGCCATGAAAAGAGGAGGGCTCATCGGAATCGGGAAATCGCGTCGCTCGCCCGTGAGCGCATAGCCGCGCCGCTGATAATAAGCGATCAGCTCGGCGCGCCCTTCGATCACCGTCATCTCGATTGCCGTCGCGCCGAAGCCGTCGCGCGCGGTCCGCTCGGCCGCCTCGATCAGCTTGCGGCCGACGCCGCCGGCCTGAAGCTCCGGCGCGACGCAGAGCAGCCCGAGATAGGCGCGAGCGCCGCCGAGATCGGCGACGCGGACGCAACCGATCAGCTCCCCGTTACGCTCCGCCGTCAGGATGCGCTCGGCCGGATCGTCGAGCAGGGCGGCGAGCATCGCCCGGTCGATCCGCTCGCCTTCGAGCAGGTCGGCCTCGTGGGTCCACCCGACCCGCGCGCTCTCGCCGCGATAGGCGCGCTGGATCAGCGGATGCAGCGCGTCGAGATCGGCGGGGATGGCGGAGCGGATGGCGAGGGGAGCGAGATCGTGCATCGGCGGCGATGTAGGCCGGCGTGACGGCTGCGCAAGCGCGGTAATGCGGTAGTGGAGCTTTGCGCGTTATCTTCTCCATCGCTCGCGCCGAACGAAGTCGAGGCGTCGCTCGAACGAGCCGAGAAGCTACATTTGGGTTCGGCTTGGCCCGACTGGCTCGGGGCGAACGGATAACAGCCAACCCTACAGCGTCGCCTCGATCGCGCGGGCGGCGAGGTCGGGGTCTTCCGCCTTGGTGATCGGGCGGCCGACGACGAGAATCGAGGCGCCGCGGTCGCGCGCCTGACGGGGGGTGACGGTGCGCTTCTGGTCGCCCGTCGCGCCATTGGCGGGGCGGACGCCCGGCACCACGAAGAAGCCTTCGGGCCAGAGCCGCTTCGCCGCCGCGACTTCCGCGCCGGAGCAGACCACGCCGTCCAGCCCCGCCTCGCGGGCGAGGCCGGTCAGCCGTTCGACCTGGGCATGAACGTCGCCGTCCAGCCCTACCGAGACGAGATCGTCGCCGTCGAGCGAGGTCAGCATCGTCACCGCCACCACCTTGGTGCCCTGCGGCGCGGCGGCCTTGGCGTCCTCCATCATCGCGCGGCCGCCGGCGGCGTGGACTGTGACCACCGCCGGTTCCAGCACCGCCAACGCCTGCATCGCCTTGCCGACCGTGTTGGGAATGTCGTGGAGCTTTAGATCGAGGAAGATCGGCAGGCCGAGCGCCGCCATCTCGCGCACGCCGGGGCGCCCGTTGGCGGCGAAGAACTCGAGGCCCAGCTTGAGCCCGCCGACGTGGTGATGCACGCGGGCGGCGATCGCCTTGGCGTGATCGAGATCGGGCGTATCGAGCGCGACGAAGATGGGGGAGCGGAAATGGTTCACGATTGCGCCGGAGGTTCGGTGGGGGCGAAGGGAGCCGGAGGAACGGGCGCGCCCATCTGCCCGAGCCCGCGCATGTCGGCAAGCGCGCGCTCATGGCTGTCGATGCGCTTCCGCAACCGCCAGCGCGTCGTGCGGTGGACCGCGAAGGTGGGCAGGAACCCGATCAGGAAGGCGATCAGGATCAGCACCGGCAGCTTGGCTTCCACCAGCAGGCCGCCCCACAGGCTGACCTTCACCGGCGTCCAGTTGCGCATGGCGAAGATCACCGCGACCACCGCCACCACTACCCAGAAAAGCGTCTTGAGGAACTGCATGGGCGCGGAGACTAGGCGGAACTCGTTTCGGACGCCAGCATCCTTCTCCCTCACCCGATCTCCTTCTCCAGCGCCTCGAACAGCTCGGGGATGGCGGTGAGCCGCTCGCGCTCCTCGGCGCAGACGGCGCGGAAGGCGTCCCGCTTCAGCGTGGCGATGCGGCCGGGGGCGAGCGCGCGGCCGGCGGGCAGGGTGGAGGCGACGATATCGATCAGCCGATCGGCGGCGTGGAGGCGGCCCCAGAGATAATCATTCTCGCGATAGGCGCGGCTGAAGAAGGCCCCGAAGCTGTTGAACTGAATGCCCTTCAGGGTCGCCTCCGCGCCGCCTTCGCGGATGGCGCGCGCGTCTTCGGGCGAGATGCGGTCCACCTTCACCGGATCGAACTCGTCCAGCCCCTCGCCCTGGAGCATCGGCAGGGTGGCGATGTCGTAGAAGGGAAAGCCCAGATAGGCGAGCAGCACCGGGCGACGGCCCGCTTTGGGCAGTGCCGTGAAGGCTTCCGCGAGGCGCGCGTCGGCGGCATCGTCGAGCGCCTTGAGATCGCGCGCGTCGGCGATCCAATCGAGCGCGGCGGCGGGGTGTGCGAGCGCGATCCGCGCGGCGGCGCGTGCGGGCTCGTCATAGAAATCGATGCCGGCGCGGGCGAGATAGGGGGAGAGCGCCTCGAACAGCGCCTCGCGCAGCGCCTGCGCGCTCTGCCGGTCGAGCGCGCCCGATTGCTCCATCCCCTCCACCTCGCGCACGAGGAAGCGCAGCCGACGGATGCGGAAGCGCAGATCGTGCGAGCGGAAGAAGCGTATGACCGGATCGGAGGCGCCTTCCGGACCGATGGCGTGAGGAGCGCGCAGCCCCGCTTGCTCCACCGCGCCGGTCAGCGCCGCGCGAATCGAATCGAGCGGCGGATGCAGGCCGGGCCCGATCAGATCGCGGATCAGCATCGCCAACTCGTCGATGATGCCGGTGAGCTTGAGATGGCCGTAGGAGGCGTAGGCGTAGCCCGCCGCCCTGGCCGCCCGCTCCTGCGCCCGCGCCCGCCAGGTGAGCAGCCGCGCGGGGGTGGGCGAATCGAGGAAGAAGGTGGAGCCGATCGCCCCTTCCACCGCCTGCTCCACCTCGGGGCGGATCGCGTCCGTCACGCCGCGCAGCCGGCCGATGCGCGAGGAGCGACCCTCGATCTGCTCGAGATTGTCGCGGATCGGCTGCTCGCGCGGAATATCGGACATCGCGCCGAAGATGGTGGCGAAGAAGCCGGGCAGCTCCTCATGGCCGTGGCCGCCGATGCGCAGCGGCTTCCGGCCTGGATTGGGATCGATATAGACGAAGCGCCGGTCGATCTCGCGCCGCGCCGGACGATTGCGCAGCGCGTCGAGCGCCGGGCGGAACGGCGCGTTGGCGAGCACCGATCCGTCGATCATCACCGCGCGCTCGGTCGATTGCGTCGCGCTGTGGCGCGGCAGCGCGCGGGCGAGAAAGGCGTCGCGCCCCGGCCATTTGCGCCCGCGTTCGACCAGCACCGCGTCCAGTTCGCCGACCCGGAAAGGCGGGAAAGCGCCGGGGAAACTGGCGGTCGCGCGCGCCGCGAAAGCGAGCTCGGCGATGTCGGCGAGCTGGCGCGGCGAACGGCCGCGATCGGTGAAAGCGAGCGTCAGCCGATGCTCCGTCTCCACCACTTCCTGCGGCGAGTTCAGCCTCAGCCGCTCGGGGTGGCCGTGAAAATCCGTGACGGTGACGAACAGGTCGAGCGGCTGACCTTCGGGGAGCAGCGGCGGCCCGGCCGGGCTCGCCGCCATCGCGTCCAGTGCGTCGAGCGCGAGATGGGTGAAACCCGCGCCCCCGAAAGGCGGCTCGAACCAGCGGGCGCGCACGAAGGAGGCGAGCTTGCGCTTCACCTCGGCGCGCTGGGCGGGCTCCACCGTCTCCTCGAGCCCGCTCTCCCGCCCCGCCGCCGCCCAGGCGATCGGCACCGCCCAGACCTTGGAGAAGCGCGAGCCCGGCCGCGCATCGGGATCGATCAGCTCCTCCACATCGGCCTTGTCGAGCCATAGCGTCGTCAGCGGATCGAGCGAGCAGCCGGTAGCGATCGCCTGCGCCAGGAAGATGCCGTTCAGCCCGCCCGCGCTCGCGCCCGCGACGATGTCGACCAGCACGCGCAGATGGAGCTCGGTTTCCTCTTCGATCACCTGGAGCAGGCGCCGATAGACCGTCTCGGTGCCGCGGTTCGCGTCGCCCCCAGCGGTGAAGGCGCGGCTGGCGCGGGCGAGGTGCCAGATCTCCTTGGTGATGCCGTGCATGTAGACGGCGAGGCTGATGCCGCCATAGCAGACAAGCGCGAGCCGCAGTTCCTTCTCCCGCATGGCTCGGTGGTGGCATGGCAGCAGGAAGGCCGCAAGGGAGCGGACCCAACTATATCAGTTTCAAGGCGTTGGGCGGACCGTTGCGGGCGCTCATGCGTTGCGGGGGCAGCAATAAGCATGGGAGAGATGCGATGCGGATGGTTATGACGATGGCGGGCGCGGCGCTGGCCGCCTCGATGGCGGTTCCGGCCGCGGCGAAGCCCGCGATGCAGACGCCGACGGCGGCGCAGTTCGTCGCCAAGGCGGGCGCGAGCGATCTGTTCGAGCGGCGCGAAGGGCAGCTCATGACGAGCTCCACCAACCCGGATGTTCGGGCCTTCGCGCAACGGATGATCACCGATCACACCAAGAGCACCGATATGGTGAAGGCGGCCGCCAAGGCGGACGGCATGAACCCGGCCACACCGACGCTGAACCCGATGCAGCAGCGCGATCTCGCCGCGCTCAAGGCCGCCAAGGGCACGGCGCGCGACCGGCTCTATATCCAGCAGCAGAAGCCCGCGCACCAGAAGGCGCTGGCGCTGATGCAGAGCTATGCCCATTCGGGCAAGGCGATGCATTTGAAGCAGGCCGCCGCCAAGATCGCGCCGATGGTGCAGAGCCACATCGACATGCTCAACAAGATGAAGATGTAGCTTCGGCCGAGATTGGACATTGCCGTAGCTTCCGCTATGTTCCCGCTTCGTTCGGAGACGGGAAGCTATGGCGAGGCCGCAGAAACGCTATGTCTGTCAGGCGTGCGGCGGGGTGTCCCACCGCTGGCAGGGTCAGTGCGGCGATTGCGCGGAATGGAACACGCTGGTCGAGGAGGCGGCTCCCCTGGCCACGCCTTTTGCCGCCAGGCATGATCTGAGGACCGGCGGGCGCGCGATCGATCTGGTCGGGCTCGACGCCGAGGTGCCGCTGCCTGCGCGCGTGGCGACCGGCATCGCCGAGTTCGACCGCACGCTCGGCGGCGGACTGGTGCCGGGCTCGGCAACGCTGATCGGCGGCGATCCCGGCATCGGCAAATCGACCCTGCTGATCCAGGCGGCGGCCCGGCTGGCGCGCGAGGGGCTGCCGGTCGCCTATATCTCGGGCGAGGAGGCGACCGATCAGGTGCGGCTACGCGCGCGGCGGCTGGGGCTGGGCAACGCGCCGGTCAAGCTCGCCGCGGCGACGTCGGTGCGCGACATCCTCGCGACGCTGGACGCCAAGGAATCCGGGGGCCGCGCGCCCGCGCTGCTGGTGATCGATTCGATCCAGACCATGCATTCGGACATGATCGAGGGTGCGCCGGGCACGGTCAGCCAGGTCCGCGCCTCCGCGCAGGAGCTGATCCGCTACGCCAAGGATTCGGGCGCGGCGCTGATCCTCGTCGGCCATGTCACCAAGGACGGCGCGATCGCCGGCCCGCGCGTGCTGGAGCATATGGTCGATACGGTGCTCTCCTTCGAGGGCGAGCGCAGTCATCAGTATCGCGTGCTGCGCGCGATCAAGAACCGCTTCGGCGGCACCGACGAGATCGGCGTCTTCGCGATGGGCGAGGGTGGGCTGGCCGAGGTGGCGAACCCTTCCGCGCTGTTCCTCACCCAGCGCAGCGAGGGCGTATCCGGCGCGGTGGTGTTCCCGGCGCTGGAGGGCACGCGGCCGCTGCTCGTCGAGATCCAGGCGCTGACGGTGCGGCTGGCGAGCGGGGCGACCCCGCGCCGCGCGGTGGTCGGCTGGGATTCGGGGCGGCTGGCGATGATCCTGGCGGTGCTGGAGGCGCGCTGCGGCCTCAGCTTCTCCACCTGCGAGGTCTATCTGAACGTGGCGGGGGGCTATCGCATCACCGATCCCGCCGCCGATCTGGCGGTAGCGGCGGCGCTCGTCTCCGCGCTCGCCGAACGACCGGTGCCCGCCGACGCGGTGGCGTTCGGGGAGGTGGCGCTGTCCGGCGAGCTCCGCCCCGTCGCCCACGCGCCGATCCGCCTCAAGGAAGCCGCCAAGCTCGGCTTCACCCGCGCGCTCCTCCCCTCCGCCGGATCAGCGGAGGCCAAGGCGATCGCCACCAGCCGTTTCCCCACGCTCGGCGCGCTGATCGATCATATGCTGGGCAGGGGGTGAGCATGGCAGGCGCCGCCCCTCGGTTTCCGGTTATGAAGACGGAGAAGGCTAACCGGGAAAGGAGGCTGTCAGTTCGGCCTTTGCCGCCTGATATTCCTCGATCAGTCTTGCGATCCTGACGCTCGCATGTTCGATCGCGCGAACCGCGCCGATGCCCTGGCCCGCGCCCCAGATGTCGCGCCAAGCCCTGGCCGCACCGCTGCCGAAGCTCATCGCGGAAGGGTCGCTCTTGGGCAGATTGTCCGGATCCAGCCCGGCGGCCGTGATCGAGCCGCGCAGATAATTGCCGTGAACGCCGGTGAAGAGATCGGTGTAGAGGATGTCCGCGGCGCGGCCTTCCACGATCGCCTGCTTGTAGGCGGGGGCGGCGCCGGCCTCCTCGGTGGCGATGAAGGGGGAGCCGATATAGGCGAGGTCGGCCCCCATCGCCTGCGCGGCGAGGACGGCGCGGCCGGTGGCGATCGCGCCGGAGAGCACCAGCGGCCCCGCGAACCATTCCCGTATTTCCTGCACCAGCGGGAAGGGAGAGAGACGGCCCGCATGCCCGCCCGCGCCGACGGCGACCGCGATAAGCCCGTTCGCGCCCTTCTCGATCGCCTTGCGGGCGAAGCGGTCGTCGATCACGTCATGGAGGGTGATGCCGCCCCAGCCCTTGACCGCGGCGTTCACGTCCTCGCGCGCGCCGAGGGAAGTGATGACGATCGGCACGCGCCGTTTGGCGCAGACCGCCATATCCTCCTCCAGCCGCGCATTGCTGCGGTGGACGATCTGGTTGACGGCGAAGGGTGCGGCGGTGGCGTCGGGATGATCGCGGTCCCAGGCGGCCAGCTCCTCCTCGATCCGGTGCAGCCACTCGTCGAGCTGGCTCGCGGGCCGGGCGTTGAGTGCGGGGAAGGAACCGACGATCCCCGCCTTGCACTGGGCGATCACCAGATCGGGATTGGAGACGATGAACATCGGCGAGCCGATCGCCGGCAGCCGCAGCCGATCGAAGAGGGCGGGCAGGCTCATGCCGATCGCGCGCCCTGGGCCACGCCGTCGATCGCGCGGGCGAGCGCGATGTCGCGCTTGGTCAGCCCGCCCGCATCATGGGTGGTGAGCAATATGTCCACCTTGTTCCAGACGTTCGACCATTCGGGATGATGGTCCGCTTTCTCGGCGAGCAGCGCCACTTTCGCCATGAAGCCGAAAGCGGCGACGAAATCCTCGAAGACGAAGCGGCGGTGGATCGCGTCGCGCGCGGGCTCGTGCGTCCAGTGCGCAAGCGCGGGCAGCAGCTCCGCGCGTTCGGCTTCGCTCAATCGTTCGACCATCGCCGTCTCCGCTTTCCGTTTACGTAAGCCGTAGCGGAGCGGGCGCGGTCAGTCGACTGGCGAAACGGTCTGCTCGATCGCGCCGAAGATGCTGTGGCCGTGCGTGTCCTTCATCTCGATCCGCACCGTATCGCCGGGCTGGAGGAAGGGCGTCTCCGCCGCGCCGCGCAGGATCGTCTCGACGGTGCGGACCTCGGCTATGCAGCTGTAGCCCAGGCCGCCTTCCGCAATCGGCTTGCCCGGGCCGCCGTCCGCGTCCCGGTTGGAGACGGTGCCGGAACCGATGACGGTGCCGGCGGCAAGCGCCCGCGTCTTCGCGGCGTGGGCGATCAGCGTGCCGAAATCGAAGGTCATGTCCTCGCCCGCGTTCGCCTTGCCGAAGGGCTGGCCGTTCAGCGTGACCAGCAGCGGCAAATGGAGCTTGCCGTCGCGCCAGGCGTCCCCCAGCGCGTCGGGCGACACCGCCACCGGCGAGAGCGCCGAGGCGGGCTTGGACTGGAAGAAGCCGAAGCCCTTGGCGAGCTCGCCCGGGATCAGCCCGCGCAGCGACACGTCGTTGACGAGGCAGACCAGCCGGATCGCCGCCAGCGCCTCTTCCCGGCTCGCGCCCTGCGGCACGTCGCCCACGATCACCGCCACCTCGCCCTCCATGTCGCAGCCCCAGGCGGGATCGGCGAGCGGGATCGGATCGCGGGGGCTGAGGAAGCCGTCCGAGCCGCCCTGATACATCAGCGGATCGGTCCAGAAGCTTTCGGGCATGGTCGCGCCGCGTGCGCGCCGTACCAGCTCGACATGGTTCACATAGGCCGAGCCGTCCGCCCACTGATAGGCGCGGGGCAGGGGAGAGGCCGCGTCGCGCTCGTGGAATCGCTCGCGCGGGATCGCCTCATGCGCGAGATCGACGGTGAGGTTGGCGAGCGCGGGCGCCGCATTGTCCCAGTCGTCCAGCGCGGCTTGGAGAGTGGGGGCGATATGGCTCGCATGCGCGCACCAGGCCAGATCGTCCGACACGACGACCAGCCGGCCGTCGCGGCCGTGCTTCAGGGAAGCGAGCTTCATTGGTATCTCCCGTTACCAGTTAGCCGGCCTTGTGCATCGGGATGGAGCCGGGGGCAACCGGCTTCCGATCCTTCAGGTACGAAGTGGGAGGAGGGTTTACGCGCTCGCCAGCTTGCGAGCCTGGCTCCAGTGGGTGCCGACCAGCTCGGTCGCACGCTCGAAGGGGACGGGGCGGCCGAACAGATAGCCTTGGATCTGATGACAGCCGAGCTCCTGCATGCGGATATAATCGTCCTGCGTCTCGACGCCTTCGGCGGTGATCGACATCTGGAAGCAGTTGGCCAGCGTCACGATCGCCTGGATGATCGAGACGGTTTCGGGCCGCGTGCCGGCCGCGCGCACGAAGCTGCCGTCGATCTTCAGCTTGTTGAAGATGGTGCGGTTCAGATAGCCGAGCGAGGAATAGCCGGTGCCGAAATCATCGAGCGCGATGCGCACGCCGAGCGCGCGTAGCCGCCGCAGCACGTCGGTCGATCCGTCCGAATCGCGCAGGAACACGCTCTCGGTCACTTCCACCTCGAGCCGGTTGGCGGGAAGGCGGGCGCGGGCGAGCGCGTCCGAGATCATCGCCGGCACACCCGGTGACTGGAGTTGCACGGGCGAAAGATTGATCGCCACGCTGATCGGCGCGGGCCATTGCGCGCAATCCCGCGTCGCGGTGCGCGCCACCCATTCGCCGATCTCATGGATGAGGCCCACTTCCTCGGCCAATGGCACGAACTCGGCGGGCGAGACGAAGCCGCGCACCGGATGTTGCCAGCGCAGCAGCGCCTCGAAGCCGATCACCTCCTGGCTCTGCGCGTCCACCAGCGGCTGATAATAAAGGCGGAACTGATCGAGCGAGAGTGCCTGGCGCAGATCGAGCTCCAGCTTGAGGCGGTTCTCCGCCTCGGTCTGCATGCTGCGCTCGAACGGGCGGTAGGTGCCCCGGCCCGCCGATTTCGCCTCGTAGAGCGCGAGATCCGCCTTCTTGACCAGATCATCCACCGTATCGCCGTCCACCGGACCGAAGGCGCTGCCGATGCTGACGCCGATGCGGACGGACGTGGTGTCGAGCGGATAAGGTTCGGATACGCGTGCAATGATCGTGTCGGCGAGCTCCGCGATAATGCGACGATTCTGCGCATCGTGGAGCACGATGGCGAACTCGTCGCCGCCGAGCCTCCCGACGATACCGTGATCGGCGACCACCTCGCTCAGCCGTTCGGCGACACTCTTCAGCACCAGATCGCCCTTGGGATGGCCGAACGTGTCGTTGACCGGCTTGAAGCCGTCGAGATCGAGCATCAGGATGCCGCACGGCGTGCCCGAGGCGCGCGCGGCGAGCAGGCAATCGCCCAGCAGCTCGCGCATCCGCATCCGATTGGGAAGCTGGGTCAGCATGTCCAGGCTGGCGAGTTGGCGCAGGCGACGTTCGGAGCTGCGCGTCTCCGTCACGTCCGAGCAGCTTCCGCGATAGCCGAGGAAAGCGCCCGCGCTGTCGATGATCGGCGTGCCGGAGAAGGCGACCGAGCGGCGCTGCCCGCCTTCCCCCAGCTCGATCTCGATGCCCGCGAAGGCGCTCCGCCCCAGCATGGCGGAGCCCAACGCCGAATTGCCGCCGAGCAGCGCCGGCAAAGGCGCGCCGATCAGGCTCGCGGTCGGCTGGCCGAACAGGGTGGCGATGCCAGGCGTGGCGTAGGTCAGGATGTGGCTGCGGTCGGTCTGCCACAGGCAGCTCGTGCCGCGCTCCTCATATTCGCGCATCAGGCGGGAGGCGGCGCGCAGCTCGATCAACTGCCGCGCACCCTCGTGCGCCTGCCGGGTGGAAAGAATGGCGACGCGGCGGATCACGGCGAGGATGAAGCCGAGCTGGAACAGCGCCAGCAGACCAAGCGGAATCGAATGGCGATCACCGGCGAGATGCAGGGCCAGTGCCAGCGCGGCGGCGAAGATTCCTGCCCATGCCGTCGCCACCACCGGCGCGCCCGCCACCGCCAACGCGGCGCACATCATCGCGCAGAAGGCGGCGCTCAGCACCGTCTGATTATCGAGGTCGAGCCCGGGAAAGGCCGCGACCGGCAGCGACGCCCAGATCACCGCTACGATTCCTACCAGCGCCGCCAGCTCGATCCGGGCGCGGCGGGGAATATCCCGGCCGAGATAAAGCAGCGCGCTGGTTTCGATCCGGCGGACCATCAGCCAATTCCCGGCGATCACCATCAGCGACCAGCCGATCAGCAGAGATACGGAGACATGACGCAGCAGGATGCCCGCGAGCACGAGCCCGCACAGCACGCCCGCGCCCGCCAGCATCGGCGCGAAATGAGCAAGCGAATCGAGCCGCAGGGCGTGAACCCGGGCGGCGGCGTCCTTCGTCTCGTCAAGAATCTGCGCGGCCTGGCCGCCGTCGCGAAGACGCCGGTTTTTCGGACCCGCGACGGGTGCGTGAAACATGCGGGCGTCACCCTTCCTGCTCTGGCCCATTTTGGTAGGGTTGGAAGTTTTCCAGTCGGTTAACGCGCCACGAAACTTATGCGTCCGCCATCTTCACGAGCGGCCATTGCGGCGATAGGAAGGGAAGGGGGTCAGGGGCAAACAGGGTCTAATATTTTCATGTTCAGGAAGCCGAAGGGCACAGATATTCATGTGAAGAGTCGCGCCCGCGATCAGGCGCGCTGGCTTGTGCGCGATCATGGCGACAAGGCCGAAGCGGTGCTGGCCGCCAAGATCGCGGCGAGTGAACCGGGGTCGGCCGATCGCTATCGCTATCGGCTGACCAGGCTTGAGCTTGTCCGCTACCGCCGCGCACTGCGTCGCGAGCAGCGACTGCGCTCGGGCCTGCTCGGCGAGCTTTCCTCCCTGATCGGCCTCGATCGCCGACGCCGCCGGCAAAGGCGGACGGGTTAAGCCAAGCACGTAGATCCGCCTGGACAGAGCAGGTCGCGCTGCGCTGAGATTGAGAGTCATTGTGGCCCGGAAGGCCAAGTTGAGAGCGGGATGCCGGACCATTCCGGCATCCCGCCTTTCGTGAATCGGCCTTTGGCCTTCGATGGATGTTTGCGGTCGCGTCGACGGATCAGCGCGAGTAGAACTCGACGACCAGGTTCGGCTCCATCTTCACCGGATAGGGCACCTCGTCGAGCTGCGGCACGCGCTGGAACGTCACCTTGGCGGTGCCGTCCTGCGCGAGATAATCGGGGATGTCGCGCTCGGAGAGGCCCTGCGCCTCGATCACCAGCGCCATCTCCTGCGCCTTGGGACCGAGCTCGATCACGTCGCCCACCTTCACCAGGCGCGAGGCGATGTTGCACTTCACGCCGTTGACGCGGACATGGCCGTGGCTGACGAGCTGGCGCGCGGACCAGATGGTCGGCGTGAACTTGGCGCGATAGACCACCGCGTCCAGCCGGCGCTCGAGCAGGCCGATCAGGTTCTGGCCTGTATCGCCCTTCATGCGGCTGGCCTCGATATAGGCCTTCTTGAACTGCTTTTCGGTGACGTCGCCGTAATAGCCCTTGAGCTTCTGCTTGGCGCGAAGCTGGATGCCGAAATCGGTGGCCTTGCCCTTGCGGCGCTGGCCGTGCTGGCCGGGGCCGTATTCGCGCTTGTTCACCGGGGACTTCGGCCGACCCCAGATATTCTCGCCCATGCGGCGATCGAGCTTGTACTTGGCGCTGGTGCGCTTCGTCATGTGACTTCCTTCAATTGCGTCATGCCCCTTGCGGGGGCGGAAATGCCCGGAACCGCGCTGACGCGCCCATGAGACGGAAGCTCAGGGAACGGCAGGGCGCCCGCTTCACCGGACGTGCGGGGCCAATTGCGTGGGCGCTCCCTTAGCGGCCGCGGCGCAAAAAGCAAGGCCAAGCGGCTGGCGTCCGCCCCGCGCCTGCGGCTAAGGGCGGCGCATGACAGAGATACTCGATCCCGAAGATTGTTCGACCATGCTGGAGGTCCGCGCCGGCGTCGACGCGGTGGACCGCGCGCTCGCCGAGCTGATCGGCCGCCGCTTCGGCTATATGCGCGCCGCCGCCCGCATCAAGCCGGCCCGCGATGCGGTGCGCGACGAGCCGCGCAAGGCCCAGGTCATCGCCAACGCCCGCGTCAATGCCCGTGCCAACGGCTGGCCCGAGCAGGCCGCCGCCGATCTGTGGGAGATGCTGGTCGAAAGCTCGATCGCCTACGAATTCGATCGCTACGACGAGAAGCCGGGGGCGGCCTGACGGAGCTCAGCCCCGCGCGATCGCCCCGCGCGCGCCGATCGCATGGCTTCCCCACACGGTCGCGCCGAGGAGCAAGGTCGCCATCGCCTGATGCGCCACCGCGATCGGCAGGTCGACGCCCGAGAGCAGGGTGGCGATGCCGAGCGTGATCTGCGCCACCACCGCGACGGCGATCGCCGCGCAGGGGAGCTTATTCCCTCGCTTCATCGCCTCGCGGGCCACCAGCAGCACCGCGACGGCGGCGACGAACGCCCACCAGCGATGCACGAACTGCACCGCGATCGGATTGTAAACGAGGTTGTGCAACGTGCTCTGGCCCGCGTTCCAGCCGCCCGCCGGAAACCATGTGTCGCCCATCTTCGGCCAGCTCGCAAAGGCGTAACCTGCGCGCAGACCCGCCGTGAACGCGCCCAACATGATCTGGAGGGCGAGGATCGCCAGTGCGACGAAGGGTAGGGCGGTAAGCCGCGATGAGCGTGCCTGCGGATCGCGCGCCAGACGGAACAGATCGAGCGCCGTCCAGATCAGCACGCTGTAGATCAGCAGCGCGCAGAGCAGATGGGTGGCGAGGCGGATGTGGCTGACCTCGGTGCGATAGACGAGACCGGACTTCACCATCCACCAGCCGATCGCGCCCTGCAGCCCGCCGAGCAGGAAGATCGCCACCGCCCGTGCGCCGTAGCCCTTGGGGATGGCTCGACGCCACCAGAAGACCAGCAGCACCGCCAGCAGCACCGTGCCGATCGTGCGGGCCAGCAGCCGGTGGAAATATTCCCAGAAGAAGATGGCCTTGAAGCCGGCCAGGGTCATGCCGTGGTTGTAGAGCTCATATTGCGGGATGCGCTTGTAATTATCGAACTCGGCCATCCATTGCGCGTGATTCAAGGGTGGGATGACGCCGCTGATCGGGTTCCATTGGGTGATCGAAAGCCCCGACTCGGTGAGGCGGGTGATGCCGCCCACCACCACGATCGCCAGCACCATCGCCGCTACGACCAGCAGCCAGGCCCCGAAGGCGCGCGGGGCGGGGCGGGGTTCGGCGGGGCGGAAGGGCAGGCGCGTCAACAGGCCGCGCGGCGCAGCTTCGATCATATCGGACATGGAAGGCGCCTATGCGCCTTCGCGCGCGGGGGTTCAACATCGCGGCGCGCCGTTTCTCCTCATTATATGAGACATTGTATCATCACCCGATCAGTGGCATAGGGCCGCGCATGGATCGGGAATCACCGCGAGATCGGGAAGGGTGTGTCGAGGCACGCGCGGCGAGCCGGCTCGATCGGCTGGCGATCGGGCTTTCAAGTCTGTGCCTTGTCCACTGCATCGCCACCGTGGCGCTCGCCGCCGCGCTGGCTTCGGTGAGCGCGGTGCTGGCCCGGCCTATCTTCCACGAGATCGGTTTCGCGCTGGCGATCCTGCTCGGGGCGGTGGCGCTGGGGCGGGGCTATGCGGTGCATCGCAGCCCGAAGCCGCTGGCGATCGGCATCGCCGGGCTCATGCTGATGGGCCTGGGGCTCAGCCTGTCCGATGGGCTGAGCGAGATCGGGGTGACGATGGCGGGCGTCAGCCTGCTCGCGCTCGCGCATCGGCTCAATGTCGGCCGGCACGCCCACTCCCATGCTCTTGCCGGAGCCTGCCCGCGCCCCTAGCTTGATCCGCATGGCAGAGTCAGGCGCCATGATGCAGACCGGCGGGCGTGCGCACCGCCACGCGCACCATGAGGGCGCGGCGCTCGCGCATGCCGCGCGCATGGCGCTCGAATCGGCGGGCGAGCAGTGGACCGAGCTGCGCGCCGCCGTGTTCGGCATCCTCAGCCGGTTCGATCGGCCAGCCTCCGCCTACGACGTCACCGAGCTGCTTTCGAAGGCGCAGGGGCGGCGGGTGGCGGCGAACAGCGTCTATCGGATTCTGGATCTGTTCGTGGCCAATAATCTCGCTCGCAAGATCGAGAGCGCCAATGCCTATCTCGCCAATCCGCACCCCGGATGCATCCATGACTGCATCTTCCTCGTTTGCGATTCATGCGGGCAGACCGTCCATGTCGACGACGACGCGATCGCGGCGAGGGTGCGCGATGCGGCGCAGGCGACGGGATTCGCGCCGGCCCGCCCGGTCATCGAGGTGCGCGGCCTCTGCGCCGCCTGCGCCGCCGCACGCGGAGAGGCCTCCGCCTGATTTCCGCCACAGAGAGGTTCGACAGGGCGCGCGCCTTGGCGTAGTTTGGGGATTCCAGGAGAATAGAGCCGTGTCAGACCGCCCTCACACCCCGCTTCTCGATACGATTTCCGATCCTGCCGCCCTGCGCGCGCTCAAGCAGGATCAGCTTCGCCAGCTCGCCGACGAGTTGCGCGCCGAGACGATTTCGGCCGTGTCCGTGACCGGCGGTCACTTGGGCGCGGGGCTCGGCGTCGTCGAGCTCACCGTCGCCATCCATCGCGTCTTCGACACGCCGCATGACCGGCTGGTGTGGGACGTCGGGCACCAGGCCTATCCCCACAAGATCCTGACCGGCCGACGGGACCGCATCCGCACGCTGCGCCAGGGCGGGGGGCTCTCCGGCTTCACCAAGCGCTCCGAAAGCGAATATGATCCGTTCGGCGCGGCGCACAGCTCCACCTCCATCTCGGCCGCGCTCGGCTTCGCGGTGGCGAACAAGCTCGCGGACAAGCCCGGCAAGGCGATCGCGGTGATCGGCGACGGCGCGATGTCCGCCGGCATGGCCTATGAGGCGATGAACAATGCCGAGCAGGCGGGCAACCGGCTGATCGTCATCCTCAACGACAACGACATGTCGATCGCGCCGCCGGTGGGGGGCCTGTCCGCCTATCTCGCCCAGATCGTCTCCAGCCGGCCCTTCCTGTCGATGCGGGAGATCGCCAAGAAGTTCGCCAAGAAGCTGCCCAAGCCTCTGGCCGACGCGGCGCGCAAGACGGACGAATATGCCCGCGGCATGACGATGGGCGGCACTTTGTTCGAGGAGCTGGGCTTCTACTATGTCGGCCCGATCGACGGGCATAATCTCGATCATCTCAT
>Ga0164242_10003049_pt1 | contig 19154 bp, 17 predicted proteins | sample OricomgcompostMG_FD_108783 | JGI IMG/M metagenome (GOLD analysis project Ga0164242, IMG submission 108783) | Miracle-Growth compost microbial communities from Emeryville, California, USA - Original compost - Miracle growth compost (MG) ... | reverse complement strand
CGCGGGGCTCGACACCACCAGCATCAAGACCTTCGCGGCCAGGGTGGACGGCGGCTACAGGGTGACGGGGCGCAAGATCTGGACCTCCTCCGGGCAGGTCGCGAACAAGATCCTGCTGCTGACCCGCACCACGCCCAGGGAGCAATGCAAGAAGCCCACCGACGGCATGACCCTGTTCTACACCGATCTGGACAAGAGCCGGATCGAGGTCCGCCGCATTCCGAAGATGGGCCGCAATGCGGTGGACTCCAACGCCACCTTCATCGACGATTATTTCGTGCCCGACGAGGACAGGATCGGCGAGGAGGGCAAAGGCTTCCACTACATCCTCCACAGCCTCAACCCCGAACGCATCCTCGTCGGCGTCGAAGCGGTGGGCTTCGGGCAGAACGCGCTTTCCCGAGCCGTTCGATATGCCCGCGAGCGCAAGGTGTTCGGCCGCTTCATCGGCCAGAATCAAGGCATACAGCACCCCCTCGCCGAGAACTGGATCGAGTTGGAAAGCGCCTTCTGGATGGCGATGCGCGCAGCGTGGCTCTACGATGCCGGAAGACCCTGCGGCGCGGAGGCCAACGCGGCCAAGTTTCTCGGCGCACGCGCCTGTTTCCAGGCGTGCACGCGCGCAGTGATGACGCACGGCGGCATGGGCTACGCCACCGAATATCAGGTTGAACGGCTGTTCCGGGAATCCATTCTGCCGGTCATCACGCCGATTACCGAGCAGATGATCCTGAACTTCATCGCCGAGAAGGTGCTGGACCTGCCCAAATCCTATTGAGGCCGCGCTCCAGCGGCCGCTTCACCTCGACCGTGCCCGCCTGCCCGTCTAGCGCCGGTTGAAGCGCATCCAGAGCCGGTCCGGCCCATGTGCGATATAGCTCGTCATCCAGTGATAGCTGTCCTCACCCCGGCTGGCGCGGAAATCCTTGAGCCGGCGGGTGAGCGTCTGGAAAGCGAGGCGGAGCTCTCCGCGCGCGAGCTGATTGCCGATGCACAAATGCGGGCCGGCGCCGAACGCCAGATGGCTTTGCGCATTGGCGCGCCGGAGGTCGATCAGGTCCGGTTTCGGATATTGTTTCGGATCGCGATTGGCGGCGCCGTAGCGGACCTCAACGATTGCCCCGGCAGGAATGACGACGCCGTCGATCTCGACATCCTCGGCGGCCTTGCGGAACAGCACCTGCACGGGTGAAAGCGTGCGGAGCACCTCTTCGACGAACGGCCTGGCGAGGTGAGGTTCGGCATGGAGCGCCTCGGCCAGTTCGGGCTGCTCGATCAGCATCTTCATGCCCGATGCGAGCGTCGTGGTGGTCGTCTCGTTGCCGGCGACAAGAATCTGATGGAAGATGCTGAGCAGTTCGCGCGTTTCGAGCAAGCGGCCGTCGGTTTCGGTATTGGCGAGATGGCTGATCAGCCTGTTGTCAGGATGGGCGCGGACGCGTTCAATCTGGGCGGCCAGATATTGCTGCATCTCGACGACAAGATGCGCGATCTCCAGCTCCCGCTCCGGCGTAAGCACCGGGCTGGTCATCTCAACCGATACGTCCGACCAGAGCTTGAAACGAGCTTTGTGCTCCTTCTCCACGCCCAGTTGCTCGGCGATCACGAACATCGGCAGGTTGATGGCGAAGCGATCGAGAAACTCGATCTCCTCCTCGTCGATGAAGCCGTCGATCAGCTCGTTTATGATCTCCTCGATCCGCGGCTCCAGCGCGCTGACGCGAGCAGGCGTAAACACCTTGTCGACGAGCGTGCGATAGACGCGGTGCTCGGGCGGATCATTGGAGACAAGCGTATCCATCGGCAGCCAGCCCTTTTCGGCATATATGGCGTTGGCGGCCGGATCGGTGCGGGTGGCGTTCAGTCCGGTGCGGTTGCGCAACGCCTTCACATTGAGCAGCGCCTTGCGCACATCGTCATAGCGGGTCAGCACATAGTTGCCGGTCAGCGGATCCTTATAGACCGGCGCCTCCTCACGCAGTTTCTCATAGGCGTGGAAGGGGCAGCGATGAATTTCCGGATCGGCGAAGCTGATCGGCGCATCGGCGCCGGCTGCTGGTTCGGCGGTCATGACGAATCCTCAGCATTGCAAGATGGTATGCTGGCGACCTATCTAGATTAGCGATCCGCTCCCGGCAAGCCATATGCCCGGAGAGCAGACGTAGCGACCCGGCTTTACCAACGATATCAGCGCGCCTTCTGAGCCTTCGCGCCGGTCAGATAAAGGTCGAGTTCGGCGAGGAACTGCTGAATGCGGCGCTCCTGTTCGGAAAAGACGATCGCCTCGAGCCCGCGTGAATGCATGCCCCGCTGAAGCGTCACCATATTGGCGATATCCTGCTCGACCACTTCGCCGCCCTGCGGATCGTCGTACGTGGTACGACGACGCGCCGGGCGCACCTTGCCGGACACGTCGACATGATCCTCCACACCCATATAGGCGGGCGGACGACGTCCCTCGGCAAGCCTGGCCGAAAGCACCATCACGTCGTGATAGCCCTTTTCGGGATCGCTCGGGTGGGGGCGGAAACGCTGAAGCAATATGCCTTCGGGATGCATATTGAGGGTGACGTTGGGGAACAAGGATGGATTCCAGTCATCGGTCAACTGGTTGTCCGTGAAGCCGGAGAAATCCGTGCCATATGGATTGTCCGGCCTGCGCTTGGCCGCCTGGATCGCACGACGGACATGGCGGGCATCCCCCCTGAAACCCGCCGCCTTCACCCCTGATTCCTGCATCATATAGGCGAGGCCCATGTTGATGAAGCGCGTGTCCGGCCAGCGCGGGCTCACAGCGCCGACGGCAAAAAGATGCCGGTTATGCCCGTGGCGGTAATGATCATATTGAACATTGTAATCGTCCACATAGGGCTTGATCTGCGGGTGCGTGGCGTGGGCGTGGTAATTCTCGTTAAAGACCGAATACATCGTCTTCCAGTTGGCCGGCACCTCGATGCTGAGATCCTTGACGATATACATATCGCCCATTTTGTATGAAGCGAGCATCGGCATGAGATCGGCGAAATATTCTTCGAACGGCATCGGATCGTCCGCCATGCTGACGAAGATCAGCCCGCCCCAATCCTTCGCGTGCACCGGCGTGAGATCGAGGTTGCGGCACAATGCCTCGGGCATGAATGTCTCACGGTCGGTGACGCGGACATTCTTGCCCTTCAGATTGTAGCGCCAGCTGTGCATGATGCAGGTGAAGGATGTCGCGCCTTTGCCGAAATCCTCTTGCACCAGTTCGTTACCCCGGTGCTTGCAGACATTGTAGAAGGCGTTGACCTCGCCCTCCTTCCCGCGAACGACGATGATCGATTGCGGCCCGATATCGAATCGGAGCCAGTCGCCCTGTTCGGGGATATCGCTCGAAACACCCGCCAGCAGCCACACGCGGCTCCACATCAGCTCTTCTTCCCGCGCCTTTTCGGCCGGATCGAAGAAGCGCTTGACCGGCACCGCCCGATAGTCCGCGATATTGGGATAGAGCTGATTCAGCCGATAGGGCGAGCGGGCTTCATAATCGGCCGTCACCTCCCCCGGCTCGAGCGTGAAATCCTCCGGGTCCGCCCGCATATCCTTGATCGGGCGATCATTGAACCGGATCTCGGCATAGCGGGTTCTGGAGGCCATCCCGTTTCTCCCCTGCATCCCTTAGAACTGGACGCGTTTGGTGAAGCCGCCGTCGACCACGAGGTTCGTGCCGGTGATATAGCCCGCCGCCGGGCTCGCGAGGAAGGCGATCGCCTTGGCCACCTCCTCCGGCGTTCCCATCCGGCCCGCCGGGATCTGCGCGACAATGCCGTTGTAGAGATCGGGCATCAGCGCCTTCGCGCCTTCCCAGTTGCCGCCGGGATAGCTGACGGGGCCGGGCGAAACCATGTTGACGCGGATGCCCTTGACCGCCCAGGCCTGGCTCAGCTGCTTCCCGTAGGTGATGACCGCGGCCTTGATCGCGTTGAACGCCTGGGGCGCGAGAAATGTCTCGAACGCGGCAGTAGTCGACATCAGAATGATCGAGCCGGATTTCGATTTTTCCAGACAAGGCTCCAGCGCCTCGCAGCCGTCGACCGCGCCCAGCATATCGAGGCGATAGCTCTCATCCCAATCCATCGTGCCCTGCGCGCCTGATGAGCTGATCGAATGGACAAATATGTCGCAGCCGCCGAGCTCGTCGGCGAGCCCGGCAAGCATTGTCCTGTAGCCCTCGCGATCCTCGAGCACGAATTCCCGAGTGGCGATCGCGCCGCCCTGGGCGCTCAATTCCTGCCGCAGCTCGGCAAGCGCATCGCCGTTACGCGAAAAGAGGCCGAGGTCGCATCCTTCCGCCGCGAACAATTCGGCGCTCGCCCGGCTGATGCCACGCGTCGCGCCGCCGATGATGACCTTCAATCCTCTCAGCCCGAGATCCATCAGTCCTGCTCCTGCGCTATCGGCGTAATGCCCGTTATGTGAGTCGCACGCTGTTCATACGCTAGCATATCATTGCTATGCGACGCGGCAAACCATGCCGCGTCGATGGCGCCGCGGGCGCCTCTCAGGAATGTTCCGGGCGCTCCACAGGCAAGCCGGGAGTGAACTCCAGCTTCAGGCTGCCGATGGTGTGAAACATCAGACTCGGCTGATATCGGGTATCGCTCCCGTCGGCGATGCGCAGGTTCTTCAATCGCTCGAGCAGGCGCGGAAAGGCGATCGTCAATTCTTTTCGGGCCAGCATCTGGCCAAGGCAGCGATGCACGCTGGGCGCGCCGAAGGCGACATGCGTGCGCGCGTTCTTGCGGCGGATATCGAAACGGTCGGGGTCCGGAAAGCGATCGGGATCACGATTGCCGCCGTCGTAGCGGAGCAGCAGGGTCGCGCCGGCGGGGATGTGCGTGCCCTCCAGCACCACATCACGGCGAGCGATCCGCCACATCGAGTTAGCCGGCGTTTCATAACGCAGGATTTCCTCGACCGCATTGTCGATCAGCGAGGGATCGTCGATCAGCGCCTGCATCTGATCGGGGTGGCGGATGAGTTGAACGAGCCCGCTCATCAGCGTGTTGCGGGTGGTCTCATTGCCGGCGACGGAGATTTCGTGAGCGAGTGCGCCGGCCTCGTCGTCGGTCAGCGGCGCGACGCCGTCCAGCCGCACGCCGACCAGATTGGAGAGCAGGTCATCGCGCGGTTCGGTCCGCCGGGCCTCGACAGTCGTGCGCAGATAACGCCGGAACTCAAGCATCAATTCGGCGGCGGCGATCTCCTGCTCGAGCGTGCCGACCCGGCCGACGATGGTGATCACCGCATCCGACCATTGCTTCACCTTGTCATATTTGTCGCGCGGCAGTCCCAATATGTCGGCGATGATATAGGTCGGCAGCAGCACCGCGAACTCATTGACGAAATCGCAGCGGCCGCGCTCGATAAACCCGTCGATCAGCTCATCAACCAATGTCTCGATCACCGGCGTCAGGTGCGACACGCGCCCCGTCGCGAACACGGCATTGACCAGCGCACGGTAGCGCTTGTGCTCGGGATCGTCGGTCGTCAGCAGCAGGTTGATCCGCATTTTCTCCTTCGCCAGAATCTCGGCGACCTCGGGATGCATATTGCCGGCGGCGAACAGGTGCACGAAATCATTGGAGAAATCATCGGTGCGCCGGGCGATCTGCTCGATCGTAGCCAATTTGGTGACGACGAATATCTCCCGCCCGCTGGGATCGACGGTGCGGGCGACCGGCATGTTCCGCCGCATTTCCGCCATCCATTCGAAGGGATGGGCGAGCACATCGAGATCGTAGAAGCGGCTGGGATTGGCATGGCTGGTCATGGGGCACTCCCAAGGAGTCAGATATTGGTCAGCAATTCATGGAGTTGCTGTCGGGTAAGGAAGCGATCCGCATAGGTTTTGCGGGCGCGCGCTTCCTCGGCGGCGGCGGCGACATCCGGATCGGCGACCCGCTCGGCGCGCAGCCGCTCTGTGCGAGGTTGCCAGCAGCCGATTTCGATCTCCCGCGTCTTCGCGGCGAGGTCGGCGGGCGAGCCCGTGCCGGCCTCGACGCTCCAGGCGCGGACGGCGGCAGCGCGGTCGGTTACGCCATAGACGGCGACCAGCGGGAAGCGCAGCGGCACGGGCAGCGATTGTTGCTCGTGATAGGAGAAAAGGCCCGCGCTGCCGATCCCGTCCCGCTTCAGGATGGCCGGGACATGCGCATCCTCGAACCAGCGCATGAATCTCCGTTCGTCTCCCGCCCGGGGCAGGATCAGCGCGGTCATCACGCTCGCGCCGCGTCGGAAACCGGCCTCCCGCGTCCACCCGTGGGAGAGGAAAACGGGCCTGAAGAAATAATCGCGCAGCCCGGCGAACGAGCAGTCGCCGGTGATCTCCATCAGCGGCGTGCCGGCGCGTTCGCTATGGCCGGCGACGGACCTGGCCGCGCTTTCCCATTCGTAAATGGTGTGGGCGAAATAACCTGGAAGGACCTTCGCGCCGCCGATCACCGGCTGCTCATCCGCCGTGATGAAGCGCTGCGTCGCGATAGCGCCGTCGAGCCGCATGGCGTCACGGATATGGACGTTGGTGTACCAATCGTCATAGCTGTCCCGCCGCCCCTCCTGAGGGTTTTGGAATACGATCAGGATGCTTTCCAGCTCGCCATAGGTGCGCATGACGCTCTCCTCCCCCTCAGGCCGGAATACCCGCGGCATCCTTCTCCACGCCCGAGGCAAGGGCGTCCTGCCCCGCGAAGGCGAGTGAACGGTAGCGTTCGAGGTGAACGTCCGCTCCGCCGAAAGTCCGCGCGATGACATAGAGACGACGATAATAATGGCCGATCGCATGCTCCTCGGTGACGCCGATGCCGCCGTGGAGCTGGATCGCCTGGCCGCCGACGATCGCTGCGGCGTCCGCGATCTGCACCTTCGCGGCGGAGATCCCCAAGGCGCGGGCGCGCGGGTCATCATGCGCCAGCGCCGCAAGAGCCTGATAGACTATGGAGCGGGACAGTTCGGCTTCGATCACCATGTCCGCCATGCGGTGCTGGAGCGCCTGAAAATCGCCGATCGCGACACCGAACTGTTTTCGGGTGCGCAGATAATCGCGCGTCATCCAGAGCGCGGCGTCCATCGCCCCGACCGCCTCCGCGCACACCGCGACCGCACCATGATCGAGCGCGCGCTCGATTGCGGGCATCGCCGCGCCGCGCCGCCCGATCAGCGCATCATTCCCGACGATCACCTCCTCCAGCGCCAGATCGGCGACGCGGTGGTTGTCGAGTGTGCGATAGCGCCTGACGGCGAGACCGGGCGCATCGGCGGCTACCCGGAACAGACTGATCCCCTCCTCGTCGCGGGCCGAGACCAGGAAGCCGTCGGCCTGCGCGCCACCCGCGACCAGCGCCTTGCCGCCCGTCAGGCGGAAGTGGTCGCCGTGCGGCTCGGCGCGGGTTTCGATATGGGCGGCGTCGCCCCGCCCGTTCGCCTCGTAATGCGCCAGCGCGAGGCGCTCCTGGCCGCCGATCATCGCGGCGATCCGGTCGGCGCATGCCTCGGGCGCGAGGGTGGCGAGCGCCTCGAGAGCGACGACATGGCCGATGAAGGGTTCTATGATCAGGCCGCGGCCGAACTCCTCGCAGATCAGCGCCGTCTCGATCGGCCCGCCGCCATAGCCGCCCGCCTGCTCCGGAAGTCCCGCGCCCAACCAGCCCAGTTCGGCGAAGGTGCGCCAGTGTTCCTCGCTCATCCCTTCGGGCGTGAGCGTAATCGCGCGGCGCTTCTCGAAATCATATTCGCGCTCGCGGAAACGGCGGGCGCTGTCGGCCAGCGCCTCCTGCTCCGCGGTGAAGGTAAAATCCATGAGCGACCGCCTTCAGAGCTCTAGAATGGTCTTGGCGATGATTGTGCGCTGGATTTCGTTGGCGCCTCCATAGATCGTCGTCGCCCGGCGGAACATTGCCTTGGCGGACAGGCCGACGCCATAATCCGGCACCGGATCCTCACCCGCGTCGTCCCGCATATTGTGCAGGCCTTCGGGGTCCGTCGCCACCGCCAGGCCGCGATCGCCAAGCGCTTCCACCGCGAGATCGGCGGCCCGCTGACGCAGCTCCGAGCCTCGTACCTTGAGCACCGAAGCGACCGACCTGGCCCCCTCCCCCTCGTCTACCAGCACACGATAGACGGCATATTCCAGCGCCAGAGCATCGATCTTGAGGCGCGCCAACCTGGAAGCGAACACCGGATCCTCGATCAGCGGACGACCTTTTTTGCGTTCGATCCGGGCGATCGCCTCGATCTGGGCGATATCGCGTTTGGTATGCGGCACCTCCGCGCTGTTTGTGCGCTCATTGCCGAGCAGGAACTTGGCGTAGGACCAGCCCGCATTCTCCTCGCCGACCAGATTTTCGGCCGGCACGCGGACATCATCGAAGAACACTTCATTGACGCTCAGCCCTTCGTCGATCGTGTAGATCGGGCGGCGGACCAACCCCGGCGAACGCATGTCGATCAACAGCGCCGAAATGCCGCGCTGCGGTTTGGCGTCGGGATCGGTGCGGACCAGCGCGAACATCATATCCGCATTGTGCGCCTCGGTGGTCCAGGTCTTCTGGCCGTTGATGATATAATAATCCCCGTCGCGAACCGCACGCGTCCGTAGGCTGGCGAGATCGGAACCGGCGCCGGGCTCGGAGAAGCCCTGGCACCACAGCCGCTCGGCCCGAAACACCTCCGGCAGATATTTCGCCTTCTGCTCCGCTGAACCGAAAGTGTAGATCACCGGGCCTACCAGTTCGATCGCGATGCGATCGATCGTCGGCGCGAAACCGGCCCGCATCTCCTCCTCGAAGATGAAACGCTGCATCGGACGCCAATCCGGGCCGCCATATTCCACCGGCCAGTGGGGCGCGACCCAGCCCTTTTCGTTGAGCTTCCGCGTCCAGAAGATGAGATCGTCCTTTCTGGGGTGGAAATCGCGCCGGCCTCGCGTCGCCATATCCGGCGGCAGCTTCTCGCGGATGAAGGCGCGCACCTCCTCGCGGAAAGCCTCATCCCGGGGATCAGGCTCCAGATTCATGCGGTCGTCCGCTTTCCCGTCATGGATATTCGGCTCCCGTCCATCGCCGATTAGTATGCTAGCGTTCTATACCACGTCAAGCGTGCGGCTTCACCATCACCTTGGCCGGGTGCGAGGCATGGCGCATGGATTCGAATCGTCCGGGCAGCGCGTCCAAGCCGATCGTCTCGCCGATCATGGCCCGGGGCGAGACGTGGCCTGCGTCGAACGCCTCGACCGCCTCCCGGAAATCCCGCAGCCCGTAAGCGACGCTGAAGCGCAGATCGACTTCCTTGATCATCGCCATCACCGGCAGGATGGTATCCGGTACGATACAGCCGCCCAGCGAGAGGATCGCCCCGCCGGTGCGGACGATATCTATGGCCTGGCGGATCGCGCCCTGCGCGCCCGCGCCTTCGATCACGACGTCGGCCTTGCCGCCGAGGGCGTCTTCCAGCCGCTCGCCCAGGCCTTCGCCGAGCGTCAGGAACGCATCCGTGCCGACTGTCTGGGCCAGCTTCCGATTGCGATCGCCGCGCGCGATCACCGCGATCCGCCCTGCGCCGAACCGCCGCGCCCAGAAGATGGCGGCGGCGCCGATCGCCCCCGCGCCGATCACCGCGACGCGCCTGCCTTCGAGGCCCCCCAGTTTGCGTACGCCGCGAAGCCCGGAAGCGAGCGGCTCGATCAGCGCGCCGTCATCAAAGCTCAGACTTTGGGGCAATCTCACCGCCTGGCGCTGATCGATCAGCGTATATTCCCCGTAGCCGCCCTGCATCGATTGCATGGAGACGCAGTGCAGGGGCGTGTCGGCGAGGCAAGCGGGGCATGCGCCGCAGCCCGAAATGGGCAACGCCGTCACCCGATCGCCTGTCCTGAGCCGCCCCTCGCCCGGCCCGATCTCGACGACCTCGCCGGCATATTCGTGCCCCAGCGCGGTGCCGTGCGGCACATCGAACGGGCTGCCGCTGGTCATATGCAGATCGGAGCCGCAGATGCCGCAGCGCTCGACCCTGATCAGCGCCTGATCGGGCCCCGGCCGCGGAATGGCGCGATCCTGGATCGCCAGCGGCTTGCCCGCGCCCATGAATATCGCGCTTCGCAACGACGCCTCTCCTCTTGTCGATATTAGTTTGCTTGCCTACGATATGCAGATACCACAGTAGCTGCGGCCGCGCCAGCCGCCGGATGGATCGCAGGAGAACCAATCATGACCGTCACCGCCCCGCTCCGCTATGACGACGTGACGCCGGCCTGGTTCACCGCCGCGCTCCGCGACGCGTGGCCCGATGTGGAGGTGACGGCGGTGCGGCGAGGGCCGATATTCGGGTACAAGCAGAATAAATTCCGCGTCGAAGTCGAATATGGCGCGGGCGGCGGAGGGTTGGCCGCGAGCTATATCGTCAAAGGGAATTTTCCGGGTGAGAACGATCCCTCCACGGGGTCGGCCTGGGCGATGGCCAACGAACTGCGCTCTATCCGCGACATAGCGCCGCTGATCGCCGCGCCCGCCGGCCCCGCTTGGCATCATATCAGCGTCGCCGAGGATGCTTCCGCGATCATCATGGAGGATCTTACGCCCAAAGACGTGACCTTCTTTGACGCTTTCCATACGCTCGATCTCGGTCAGGCGATGGCTTTCATGGACGCCTTCGCCCGTATGCACGCGAGCAGCTGGAACAGCCCTCTGTTCGAGGCGGGCGGCGCGATGGGCCCCGGAACTCTGGCGCAGGAGAATCGGCGGCTGGTCAACGACGTGTATTTCCCCACTTTCTTCGCGCCGGAAAACTGGCGCTCCTATGTCGAATTGCCCCGCGGGCGCACCTTGCCCAACGCCTTTCAGGATCTGGATCGCGCGAAAAAGGCGTGGGACGCCATGTGGGCCCTGCTGGGGCAATCGGCGATGGTGGTCATCCACGGCGACGAGCATCTCGGCAATCTTTACGTCGAAGCGGACGGCACGCCGGGCGTGATTGACTGGGTGGCCCGGCCGGAACACTGGCCGATCGGCATCGCCTATTTCATGCTTTGCGCGCTCGACGTGATGGATCGGCGCAAATGGGAGCGCGCGCTCCTTTCCCACTATGTCACCCGTCTGGCGGCGCATGGCGTCAAGGATGCGCCCTCGCTGGAGGACGTCTGGTTCCTTTATCGCTGCGCCAGCTTTTATCCGGTCGTGACCTGGCTCAACAACAGCGCGGTCTGGCAGCCCGAAGCGATCAATACCGCGAATACGGTGCGGGCCGCCACGGCCGCGATCGACCATGACGCCTTCGGGCTGCTAGGGGTTTAAAGCCCCTCAATCTTCCGGAGCGATCGTGACCTGCATTCCTTCCAGCGCGTCCGAAAAGGGAAGCTGGCACGAGAGGCGCGAATTGGGCCGGCGGTGATCGGAGCTGTCGAGCAGATCATTTTCATCGTCGCTCATTGGCGGAAGCTGATCCGCGAAAGCTTCGTCGACGAACACATGACAGGTGGCGCAGGAGCAACATCCTCCGCACAATGCCAGCAATTCATCGAAGCCATTGTCGCGGATCACCTCCATGACGCTGAGCCCGGTTTCGCCCTCCACGACCCGGCTTGAACCATCTCTCTCGACAACCTTCAGATTCGGCATGATATCTCCATCTTCGCTTGCGGCTCAGGCCGCGTTGCGCACGCGCGTGTCTTCCAGAATGAGATCAGCGGCGCGCCATCCGGTCGCCATCGCCGGGCCGTTGGTATTTCCCGAGATCAGACCGGGCATCACCGAGCAATCGACAATGCGCAGGCCGTGGACACCCCGCACACGCAACCGCTCGTCCACCACCGATCGCTCATCGCGGCCCATGCGACAGGTGCCCACGGCATGCGTGCCGCACAGCGCATTGCGGCGAACCGCCGCAAGTATCTCCTCGTCGCTTCGGATCGAGGCGCCCGGCAGGGCTTCGCTTTCGATCACCTCGGCCAGCGCGGGCTGCGAGACGTAACGCCGCACATAGCGCACCATCTCGATCGCCTGGCGCTGGTCATGCTCGCTCGAAAGCCAGTTCGGCGTGATCTTCAGCGGCGCATCGGGATCGGCGCCGCCGATCTCCAGCGCGCCTTCGCTATCGAGGCCGATCAACTGGAGCGTGAAGGTCATGCCGGGATGGTGCTCGACCGACTGCATCGGCGCGACCGTGCTCTTGCCTTCCGGAATATGGAGCGTCCAGCCGCTGATATAGAGTTGCAGATTGGGTCTGGGTTCGGCCGGAGTCGTGCGGACGAAGGCCCCCACCTCCATCGCTCCGTTGGCGAGCGGGCCGGAGCGGAACAACAGATATTCCGCGATACTCCCGGCGAGGCCGACGCCGTGGAGGCGGTGATTGATGCCGCGATCTCCCTTGAGGCGGTATGTCATCAGCAGCCCGAGATGCTCGCGCAGCCGACGGCCGACATCCGGGCTGTCGTGAATCACGGGAATCTCGTGGCGGCCCAGCACCTCGGCCGGGCCGATGCCGGAGAGCTGGAGCAGCTTGGGCGAGATGACCGTCCCGGTGGAGAGGATCACCTCGCCGCGCGTGTGGTAGATGACGGGTTTCCCGTTTATCCGGCAGACAACGCCGGTCGTGCGCTTCTCTTCGAACAACACGCGATCGACAGTCACCCCGGTCACGATGCGCAGATTGGGGCGATGGCGAACCGGATCCAGGAAACAGACGGCCGCGCTCTGCCGCCGCCCCTTCTTGATGTTGTAGCAATAATAGCCGACGCCCTCCTGATCCTCACGGTTCAGATCGTCATAATGGCGCGGCAACCCCATTTGCATGCCCGCCTGGATCGCGCGCTCGGCCAGCGGATAGCGAAATTTGTTGGTGGTGATATGCACCGGGCCGCCGGCCCCGCGCGTGCCGTCATCGCCCAATTCATGATCCTCGATCGAGCGATAGGCTTGCTTCATCGCCGCCCAGCCCCATTCCGGCCCGGCTTCACGCTCCCAAACCGCGAAGTCGTCGGGCTGGCCGCGGACATAGATCATGCCGTTGATCGCCGACGAGCCGCCCAGCCCCCGCCCTCGCTGCCAGGTCTCACTGGCCGCGCCGTTCTCGCCGCCGACCGGATAATTCCAGCTATAGCGCGGATCCATGACGAGCTTGCCGATTCCCTTCGGCATCTCGACCAGGAAGCTCTTGTTCTCACCACCCGCTTCCAGCAGCAGCACCCGCACCGACGGATCGGCGCTCAGCCGGTTGGCCAGCACGCAGCCCGCCGAGCCTGCGCCGACGACGATATAATCATACTGATCGGCCACGAGCCTTCCCCGCCGCGTCCGCTATGCCGCAGCGCGGACGGCGGCCTTGCGCGTTATCCGTACCGGCAGGTTGCTCAGCGCGTGAAAGCCGAACACCGGATCATAGCGTACCTGCTCCTGCGGCACGGCCAGCTCGACCCGCTCGAAATCGGCGAACCAGCGGGTGAGCGCCGCGCCCAGCTCAGCGCGCGCAAGGAAGCTGCCGAGGCAATGATGGACGCCCATTCCGAAAGTGATGTGCGAACGCTTGTTCTTGCGATCGAGATCAATCTCGCGCGGATCGGCGAAAGCATCCTCATCCTGACCGGCGGACGCCCAGATCAGGAAGATGGTCGAGCCCTTCGGCAGCGCGACACCGTCGATGACCGTATCCTTGAGCACGGTGCGCGGCGTCGTGATGGCCGGCGCATGGACACGAAGCACCTCTTCGATGAAATCGGGTATCCGGGCCGGCTCGGCCTTCAGTTTCGCCCACAGATCCGGGCGAGTCGCCAGCACGTACATGGCGGAGGAAATCGCGTTACGCGTGGTTTCATTGCCGGCGATGACAAGGACATGGATCATCGACAGCCGTTCCTCAATGGAAAGCGGCCGGCCGTCGATCGAGGCGTTGGCGATCGCGCTGGTCAGATTGTCCTCGGGCTCGCGTTGAAGCCGCTCGATCATCTCGGCGAAATATCTATAGCCCTTGACGATCGTTCGGGTCGCCTCGATCGCGCGCGGCAGAGGGTGGACGGGGTCCACCAGATGCGTGAACTCGTCCGAATAGAATTTGAGGAACATCGCGTCCTCGTACGGCATGCCGAGGATGAGACAGATGACCTCCAGCGGCAGCGGCACGGAAAAGGCGTCCACGAAATTGAACGGTTCACCATCGGGCATGGCGGCCAGCAGCCTTTCGGTAATCGCGTTGATCTCAGGCTCCAGCGCGATCACCTTCTTGCGGTTCAACGCCTCTTCGGCGATGCGCCGATAGGCCAAAGACATGGGCGGATCGCTCGCCTGGAGCGTCTGCACCACTTTGTAACCTGAAGCCGCGAACACTTCGGCGATCTCCGGATCGAACTCACCCCAGCGCCATACCGAAGGTACGGGATTGCTGGAAAATGTCTCCGTATCGCGGGCGATCGCCTCGATATCGCGTTTGCGCGTGGCGATGAACACGAGGGCCGGACCCGGCATGGCGACCCGGTAAATCGGCGCTTCCTTGCGCAACAGCGCCCAGCCGGGTCCGGGCGACGACAGATGATCCGGATCGAACGGATTGAACGTGCCGATATCGGCGGCCGTCGCGCTCATTGTGCCTCATCCTCTCTTCGCGCGGGCCCTCGCCCACGCCAATCATATGCCAGAATACTTTTCCATCAACCGCGCCAGCTTGTCAACGGTATGCCTGCGTACTAGAAGGGGAGGTGAAGGGGAAGCAGGCATTGCGGACAGGTGATAACGCCGCGTGGGACGGCATGCCCGCGGATAGGTGGGATCGGTATGATGTTCCCGCGCTGCTGCGATTGGATGATCTGGGCGGCGATCTTTTCCGCAATCGCCATAATCAGCATAACGTTAACGCCGCGCTTTACGGCGGGCAGATAGCCGCCCAAGCGCTGGCGGCGGCATCGCAGACGGTCGGCGGCCGTCCGGTGCATTCGCTTCACGCTTATTTCCTGCGCCCCGGATCGGTCAACACCCGCGTCCTGTTCCGTGTCGAGCGGGTTCGGGACGGGCGCAATTTCACCACCCGCCGCGTGTCCGCCATCCAGAACGGCCGAACAATCCTGGAGATGCTTTGCTCCTTCGCTGAACGGCAGCATGGCTTCGTTCACCAGATTTCGATGCCCGAAGTGCCCGCGCCAGAGGAGCTAGAGAACCTCGCCGACATCGTACAATCCGATGCGACCGGCCTGACGCCTTATATCCGCAGCTTCGGTACGCCTGGGCCGATTGAGGTGAAGCCACTTTCCCGCGAGGAACTGATCGGACCGACCGGCCGGACGGAGCGGAGCTATTGGCTACGCCTGCCAGGCGCCGCGACAATTACCGATGCGGCTGCTTCGGAAGCATTGATCGCCTATGTCTCCGATTTCTGGCTACCCGCCGCCGCGCTCACGCGCCATACCCGCCCTTCACCGAGCGCCGAACTGTTCGTGGCGAGCATCGACCATGCGGTCTGGTTTCACCGTCCGTTGGACGATCCCGGGGATTGGTTGCTCTACCAAACCGACAGCCCGTCGGCGAAAGGGGGCATCAACCTCGCGCGAGGCCATATCTTCGATCGGCATGGGACGCTGATCGCATCGACGGCGCAGGAGGCGCTGCAACTGCCCCGCTGATACGGTTCAGCGCCCTCGCTCGAGCAGGGTCAACGCGCGGTAGGAATAATCGTCATCCCCTTTCCCGCCTTCGCCGAGCGCGCGCAGCGTCTCCGTATCTGCAGGCTGCACCGGGGCCGTCTCATAACTGTCCCACACCAATCTGCGATAGGCGATGCGCCATTCGCCGTCGCGGCGTTCATAGCGGTCCAGATAGCGGCCGCGCACGATCTCGTGTCTCGGCTCGGGGGGCACGGTACGATGATAAGCGGTAAAATAAAGTTCGCCTTCGGCCTTGTCTCCGTCCAGCCTATAGCTGGCGTTGCCGATCATATGCTGGCTCACCTCAAAAACAGCCATTGTCTCCTTCAGGTTCGCAATGAACGTGCTCGCGGGCCCGTCGAAGAAGGCGCCGTGCTCATCATGGGCGTCCGGATGATAGACGGTGGCGAGCAGTTCGGGATCGCGCCGGTCGATGGCGCGGCTGTAGCGCATCGCAAGCTCGTGCAGCGCCTGCTTGTCGAGCAGGGCCGAGAGCGCCGCGTCGACGCTCATGCCGCCACCGGCTGGCCGGCCAGCGCTTCCCGCGCCGCGATGCGGCCGGCATCGCGCCCGAACAGCACCGCACTGCCGATGCTCATGCCGCCGCCGCCATAGCGTTTGCCGTGAAAGCAGCCGAGCACCTCGCCAGCCGCGAACAGGCCGGGGATGATGATGCCGCGCGTGTCGAGCACATGGCCGTCGATATCGATGTCCAGCCCGGCCGCGGTGAAGCCGATGATCGCCGGCCGCACCTCGACCGCGTAGAAGGGCGCTGTTTCAACGAGGGTAAGCGGACGCCCGTTACCGTCCTTGCGGAACAGGCGATCCTCGCCGAACTGCCTGATGTCGCGGTTGTACACGCGGATCGTTTCGGTGACGGCAGCGGGATCGAGCCCGATCTTCTCCGATAATGCCTCGATCGTATCGGCGCGAGCGACCACGCCCCTCGCGACCTCCCCGGCAATGGTGTGTTCTTCCCAGCTCGAGATCGCGAGGCCGCTGTTATAGGGATCGGCATAGCTCAGATCATCGCCGTTGGCGACCAGCGTGGGATGATCGAAGATCGCCCAGCAGCGTCGCCCCGTCTGCTCGTTGATGAGATAGCCGACCACGGAGTAACTGTCCCACTCGGCCATGAAGCGCTTGCCTTCCTTATTCACGGCCACCACCCAGGGCGGCAGGAAAGCCTCGACATTTCGCGCGAAGCAGGGCGTCGGCTGGATCAGCCCGCGATCATGGCCGGTGATCTGGGCGCCGACCTGCTCGCCAAGCGTGATGCCGTCGCCAAGGATAAAAGGGGCGTCGATATGGACAGCCCAGGTGCGGCCGCCATGATAGGCGGCCGAGGGGAACCATTTCTTCAGCATCTCGGGATTGTTGCCGAAACCGCCGGTGGCGAGCACGACGCCGCCGGCGCGCAATTCGGTATCCCCCGCGCGGATGCCGGCGACGCGGCCATCCTCAACGATCAATCCGCCAATGCGCGTGCCGAGCGCGCTTTCCACCCCGATCGCGCCGGCATGGTTGATCAAGGCATCAGCGAGACCGAGGCCGAAGGTTTTGGAAGTATGCCCGCGACGCACGCCGCTGACGTCTGAATGAACAAGCATGTTGGCCGGAAACTCGACGCCCTTTCCCTTCAGCCATTCCAGCATGTTGGCGCTTTCATCGGCATAGCGGCGCATCAGATCGGGGCGGCACGCATATTGGTTAAGCGTCATGATATAGGCGTAGAAGGCGTCGGGATCGTCCTCCACACCGTCCTCGGCCTGGGTGCTCGTCCCGACGGCATAGACCACGCCGGTCGAGTTGCGGGTGGCGCCGCCCAGATGGGTGTCGGCCTCGACCAGCATAACGGTGGCGCCCGCCTCGCAGGCCTCTATCGCGGCCGACAGCCCCGCCGCGCCGGAACCAACCACGATGACGTCGAAATCGCGCCGCATCGCCGACTCCCTTATTCGGCCGCCGCAGCGACGCGCGGCGGAATGGTGTTGAGATAAACCGGATCCTGCCGGTCCCGCCTGCCGGGCAGGTTGAAATCCGCGACGGCGCCCTGGTCCGTGATCCGCCTCGAAGGCCGGATGTCGTTCCATTCGTTGGTGATCTTGCGGCGCAGGATCTTCCATTCGCCGTTTCGGCGCTCGAACAGGTCAATGTAGCGGCCGCCGCAATAATAATCGTGATTGCCGTCGATCGTGCCTTCGGCCTTGGCCTTCGCGGCATAGTCGGGGCCGAAATAGCCGGTGATGAACTCCTCACCGCCGTGGGCCTGCTGATAGGCCCAATAATAGGCCTCCGACGTCGCGAAATCGCCATCCACCTCGATCGTGCAATGGGTGACGGTATGCATGCCGTCGAGGATCACCTCGCGCAATGTCGGGATAATGAATTCGGCGAACTCGTGCGCGTTGCCCGAGAAGGAGCCATGATCGTCCGTGCCCTCGGGATGGTAGATCGATTTCAGCAGTTCCTTGTCGCAGCGATCGATCGCGCGGCAGTAGAGCTTGAGCACATGCTCGATCTCCTGTCGATCGAGCGCCAGTTGCAGGCGCGCTTCGAGGTTCGCCATCACATCCTCCTGCCCCGACTCTCAGGTTCGCCGGTTCACCGTATGGTGCCACACTATGTGGACAGGAGGAAGCCCCTCACTCCTTGCCGAACTCAGGCCGGCGTTTCTCGATGAAAGAGGCGATGCCCTCCTTGAAATCGCCCGTGTAGGTGGTGAGGCCTTCATAGGCGATCGTCGTCTCACCCACCGACGCGAAGAGCTGACGCAACGCGATATTGACTGCGGATTTTGTGTAGCGGATCGCGCTTTGCGCGCCGCGCGCCAGCTTGCCGGCGTATTTGGAAACGAATTCATCGAGCTCGGCCACCGGAACAGCGAAGGTGATGAGGCCCATCCGCTCCGCTTCGGGCGCGGTCACGGCCTCGCCGGTCAACAAATAATGGCGAGCCTTGGCGAAGCCGATCAGTTGCGGCCAGATCAGCGCTCCGCCGTCCCCCGCCGCCAGGCCGAGCCGGACATGCGGATCGGCGAAGCGCGCGGTGTCGGCGGCGATCACGATATCGCACAGCAATGCGATCGAAGCGCCGAAGCCCATGGCGTCACCATTCACCTTGGCGATGATCGGCTTGGGGCAGTCGAGCACGCCGTTGATGATGCGGCGCATCACGCGCACTTCCTCCACGAACGGCCCGCGCTTGCCTGCCGCCATATCCGCCATCCAGTTGACATCGCCACCCGCCGAAAAAGCCTGGCCGACGCCGGTCAGGATGATGATGTCGGTCTCCGGATCCTCCGCCGCTTCGATGAACACTCGTCCCATCTCGAGATGGAGCTGGTGGCTCACGGCATTCATCACCTCCGGCCGGTTCATCATGATCGTGAGCACGCGGCCATCGCGTGCGAAGCTCAGCGTCTCATACCCCTCGAAGATCATCCGGCGCCCTTCCAGCTTGTGTTGTCGAAATCGATCGCTAGCTTACGGATCGGCTG
>Ga0164242_10003048_pt1 | contig 19157 bp, 17 predicted proteins | sample OricomgcompostMG_FD_108783 | JGI IMG/M metagenome (GOLD analysis project Ga0164242, IMG submission 108783) | Miracle-Growth compost microbial communities from Emeryville, California, USA - Original compost - Miracle growth compost (MG) ... | reverse complement strand
CGGGCCATGGCGTCGTAAATGGCGCTGTCGCCGTGGGGGTGGAATTTCCCCATGACATCCCCGACGACGCGGGCAGATTTGAGGTATTTCCGGTTCCACTCATTACCCATAACGCTTTGAGCATAAAGGATTCTTCGGTGTACGGGCTTGAGGCCATCGCGGACATCGGGGAGGGCGCGGGAGACGATGACGCTCATGGCGTAATCGAGGTAGCTGCGGCGCATTTCCTCTTCGATGGTAATCGGTTGAATCGTTTGGGAAAGTAGGGTGTCTGTCATGGCTTTTCTCTCTGAACGGCCATTTATACCGGATTATGGGCCGAAAAGCCAGTAAAATAGCGGGTTTCGGGGTGCTTTTGGTGCCGAAAAAAGCGGCGTTTTTGGGGCGGCGGCGGGGCGGCAGTGAGCGGCAAGGCCGCGGCAGGGAGCGGATAGCGCACGGGCAGCGGGCGGCACGGGGGCCGGGTGTTCGGGTTATGGGGTTGGCGGATTATCGGGCCGGCTTGGGTGAAGCTTGCTTTTCGTGGATTTCGGCCTGTGCCGGAATGAGGTGGAATGGTGGGTTTGCCGGGTTGCATCGAGCCTGTGCCGCTCCCTGCCCTTCCCCGTAAAAAACCGGGGGCTTGGAGCCCCCGGTCGGATGTTTTCGTGATGCGCCCTAGTGGACTGTTGCCCCGCGGCGTTGTGCCATGCGTTGACGCATGGCCGCGACCTTGCGGATATGGCCGCAGGCCGGGCAGCCGGAGCCGCGGTGGTAGACGCTGTTGAGCGTGGCGGGCCACGGCGCGTGCGAAGGCTGGGCCAGGCAGGCGAAGGTATATTTCATGCCCGAAAGCAGCCTGTCCGGCAGGGCGGCATCGTGCAGGGCGATGTTGCGCACCTTGAGGGCTTGCTCCACCGCCTGCCTTGGGATGCCCCTGAGCGTGTAGTGCGGCCTGGGCGGGCGGCAAGCCTTGCACAGGTGGGTGCCCTGCATGACCTTGGCCGGTTTGGCCAGCCATGGCGGGTGCCTCCTGTTGTTCAGGCAGACGAGGATTTGCTCCCCGTTGAGGGGCACAAGCTCATCGGCCCTATGCAGGCCGCGGAGGCCGACACCGAAGGCGGCGAGGCGCAGGCCGAGTTCGGCGTAAGCCATGACGCCGCAGTAAGGGCAGTCGTGCAGGCCTTCCAGAGCCTCGGCGATGGTGCCCCAGCCCATGGGGTGTTCGCCGTTGTTGAGGCAGAGGAGCTTGCGCTTGACGGTGAGGTCGAGCGGCCTGTCGTGGTGCAGTACGCTTTGCAGGAGCAGGCGCAGGCGGCGTTGGGCCAGTTTGGCGGTGACTTGTGCCGGCGGCATGGTGGGGTTTTCAGGACGAGAGGGTGGCGCCTGCCAAGGCAGGTGCTGTAAGGCGGTTGCGGGCATGGCCCGGTTCCTTTCCGAAACGGTGGTGATGGGGGTTTATACGCTTTGTGGGGTGGGGTGCCAAGTTTTTTGACGAGTAAGGTTAGCCATCCTTGACGGCAGACTGGATTGCCACGTCCGTACGCCGGAATGGCAGTGGTTTCTGAAGCATGCGTGGGGCGTACTCCTCGCAATGACGCCTTCGACGTTTGGGCGCTTCCTGAGATTTTGGTGTTTCCCTCAGTATAAATTGTTTAGTCATTCTTGGATGGAATCCAAGTTCAGGTTGAGAATTCGGTGGGGCTGCTGCAAGAGCGGACTGGATGGCCACGTCCGCGCGGCGATGGACCTATGGTTTCTGCGAAGCCTGTGGGCCGTGCTCCTCGCCATGACGCCCCATAAGTTTGGGGGCTTTCTGAAGCGTGGTGCTTTTCCGCAGGGTAGATTGTTCAGTCGTTGTAAGGGAGGCTATCGGCAAGGTTTTGCCATGTGGGGTTAATGGCTTCTATCAGGGCGAGTTTACGGTGGCGGGGCCATGATTTGAGTTGTTTTTCACGCGCGATTGCATCGGCCATGGTGGCGTGGGATTCAAACCAGACCAGTGTTTTGAGGTTGTGTTGGGTGGTGAAGGTGCTGCCCTTGCCTGTTGCGTGCTGGTGGTTGCGCTGGCGCGGGTAGGCGGTGACGCCGACGTAGAGTGTGCCATGGGGGTTGTTGGTTTGCATGTAGACGGTGGGGTGCTTGGGCATTAAGGCATGTTACTTGTTTTTATTCTTGTTTGCCATCCTCACCCACAGAATGGATTGCCACGTCCGTACGCCTTGACGGCATTGGTTTCTGTAGCGTTCGTGGGGCGTACTCCTCGCAATGACGCCTCAAAAGTTTGAGGGCTTTGGAAGCTGGCGTGCCTGTTCGCTCGAGGCTTTGGCCATCAAGTTGTGTAAATGTTTAGAGAAGAAGGAGGGTGGCGAGGCCGAGGAAGACGAAGAAGCCGCCCACGTCGGTGAAGGTGGTGGTGATGACCCCGGTGCTGATGGCGGGGTCGTAGTTGAAGCGTTTGAGGATGAGCGGCGTGAGCCAGCCCCCCGCCGCGGCGATGAGGTGGTTGGCGACGGTGGCCAGCGCGATGACCAGCGCCAGTTTGGGGCTGCCGTAGATGAGCCATGCGCCCAAGGCCATGAGCAAGGCGAGCAGCGTGCCCGCATAGGCGCCCGCGGCGAATTCCTTTTTAAACAGTATCCACGCGTTCTGCGGGGTGATGCGGCCCATGGCCAGCCCCCTGATGATGACCGTTTGCGTTTGCGTGGTGGCGTTGCCGCCCATGCTGGCCACAATGGGCATGAGCACCGCCAGCGTGGTGAGCTTGGCGATGGAGGTTTGGAACATGGCGATGACCCCCGCGGCGAGGACGGCGGTGCCGAGGTTGACCAGCAGCCACGGCAGGCGGTAGCGCGCGGTGTGGATGGCCGGTTGGAACAAGTCCTCGGACGTATCCACCCCGGCGGCGCGGGCGGCGGTGCGCGCGGCGGTTTCCATCACCACGTCGAGGATGTCGTCGATGGTGATGCGCCCCAGAAGTTCGTTGCGCTTATTCACCACGGCGAGGTTGTGGATGTTGTACTTCTCAAAAATGGTGACCACGTCGGCTTCCGGCGTATCCGGCAGCACCGAGAGGAACTCCCTCCGCATGACCGCGGAGAGGCGCGCGTTGACGGGCGACTTGACCAGCCGGTGCAGCGACACCGTGCCCAAAAGCTTGCGGCGGCGGTTGACCACGAACACCGTGCCGGGGTTGACCGGCACCGTTTCCTCGTGGTCGCGCAGGTAATCGAGCACCTGGCCGACGGTTTGGGTAGGCAGGGCGAGCACCGTTTCCAGCTGCATGAGGCCGCCCGCGGTGTCTTCATCGAAGTCCAGCAGGTGTTTCTGCTGGTGGTGGGAGAGCATGTCCACCGCCTGGACGACGCCGTCCTCGCCCATTTCCTCGATGGCCTGGGCGAGGTCGGCGGCATCATCGGACTCCATTTCCGCGAGGGCGAGGCGCACCTCGTCGGGGTGGAGGAGCTGGAGGACGTGCTCTTTAACACCTTCATCAAGCTCGGACACCACGTCGCCGAGGTGCTCGGTGGGGATGCCGTTGAGGACATCCTGCCGGTATTCGCGCGGGAGGCGTTCGATAAGGTCGGCGACGTCGGCCGGGTGGAGCGGCGAGATGAGGCGGCCGACGGCGGCGGGGGCGTTCTGCAGTGCATCGAGGATGGCGACGTAGGTTGCATCGGTAAGGCCGATGTGGGGCGTGTCTTCGTAGTGCTGGGGATTTGTCGCCATAACTCTACGCTCCCTTCAGACGACTATGGCCGGCGGTTGCCGCGGGTGCCGCGCGCGCCGCCCCCCTGCCCTGCCAGTTGCGCATGGACCACCGCCAGCGCGGAAAGGTTGACCGCGCGGTGCACCGGGGCATCCACCGAGAGGATGTGGATGGGTTTTTCCATGCCGAGCAGGATGGGGCCGATGTATTCGGAGCCCGGCACCGTCATGCGCATGAGGTTGAAGCTGATGTTGGCGCTGTCCACATCCGGGAAGATAAGCAAATTGGCCGGCTGCGAAAGCTGCGAGGCGGGGAAGATGCGGTGCATGATTTCCATGTCGAGCGCACTGTCGGCCTGCATTTCGCCTTCCACCTCGACCCCCGGCCAGCGCTGGCGGATGATGTGGCGGGCGTCCTGCATCTTTTGCGCCTGCGGGCTGCGCGAGGAGCCGAAGTTGCTATGCGAGAGGAGTGCCGCGCGGGGTTCCATGCCGAAATTGCGGATTTCCTCCGCCGCGAGGTGGGTCATTTCCGCGAGCTGCTCGGCCGTGGGGTTGGGCTGCACGTGGGTATCCGCCAGGAACAGCAGGCGCTGCTTGCTCATGAACAGTTGCAGGGCGTAGATGTGCTGGGTGCCCTTGCGGTTGTTGATGATGTGCGCGGCCAGCGGCAGGTAGCGCATGAAGCGCCCGGAAATGCCGCAGACGATGGCGTCGGCCTCGCCCAATTTCACCATGAGGCACGCCCAGACCAGCCAGCGCGAGCGCAGGTGGATGGCGGCCTCTTGCCGGGTGACGCCGTCGCGTTCACGCATGGCATGGTAAAGGGCGGTGTATTCTTCCAGCTTGGCGTCGGTTTGCGGGTCTATCAGCGTGAAGTCGTCGCCTTCGCGGATGGAAAGGCCGAGGTCGGCGATGTTTTCCAGCACGATATCGCGGCGGCCGAGGAGGATGGGGTGGGCGATGCCTTCCGTCACCACCTGTTGCGCGGTTTGCAGGATGCGCGGGTCTTCGCCCTCCGGATAGACGATGCGCTTGGGCGCGGTGCGCGCCTGCGTGTAGATTTTGCGCATGATGGCGAAGGATTGGTCCACCGTTTCATGCAGGGACGCGGCGTAGGCGGCGAGGTCGGCGATGGGGCGGGTGGCGACGCCGGTTTCCATGGCGGCCTTAGCCACCGCGGGCGCGATGGTGGAGAGCAGGCGGCTATCGAAGGGTTTAGGGATGATGTAATCCGGCCCGAACTTGAGCTTGCTGCCCTTGTAGGCGCTGGCGAGCGCGGGTTCCGCCGCTTTTTCAGCCAAGGCGGCGAGGGCCTGGGCGGCGGCCAGCTTCATTTCGGTATTGAAGGTGGTGGCGCCGCAATCGAGCGCGCCGCGGAAGAGATAAGGGAAGCCGAGGACGTTGTTGATCTGGTTGGGGAAATCGGAACGGCCGGTGCCGATGATGGCGTCCGGGCGGGTTTTGCGCGCGAGGTCGGGCATGATTTCAGGCGTGGGGTTGGCCATGGCGAAGATGACCGGCTTTTCCGCCATGGTTTCCAGCATGGCGGGCTTGAGGATGCCGCCCGCGGAGAGGCCGAAGAAATAATCGGCGCCGATGAGCGCCTGGGCGAGCGTGCGGTTTTCGGTTTTGTGGGCGAAGGGGCGGTGCTGCTCGGACAGGTTGGTGCGGCCGGCGTGGACGACGCCGTCGATATCCACCAGCGTGATGTTGCTGCGCTTGACACCGTAATCCACCAACAAATTCATGCAGGCGAGGCCCGCGGCGCCTGCACCTGAGCATACTATTTTCACTTTATCAACGGCTTTTCCGGTTATCTTGATGCTGTTGATGAAGGAGGCACAGGCGATGATGGCGGTGCCGTGCTGGTCGTCGTGCAGCACGGGAATATCAAGCTTTTCGCGGAGCTTTTCCTCGATGTAGAAACATTCCGGCGCCTTGATGTCCTCCAGATTGATGCCGCCGAAGGTGGGCGCGAGGCTGGCGACGATATCCACGAACTTGTCGGGGTCGGTTTCGTTGACCTCGATATCGAAGACGTCTATCCCCGAGAATTTCTTGAACAGCACGGCCTTGCCTTCCATGACCGGCTTGGACGCCAGCGGGCCGATGTTACCCAGCCCCAGCACCGCGGTGCCGTTGGTGATGACCGCGACGAGGTTGGCCTTGCTGGTATAGGCGTTGGCGGCGGCGGGGTTGGCGTGGATGGCGTTGCAGACCTCTGCCACACCGGGAGTGTAGCCCAGCGACAAATCGGCCTGCGTGGTGAGCGGCTTGGTGGACACCACCTCGATTTTACCGGGGCGCGGGTGCGCATGGTAGGCGAGCGCGGGCGACTCCTCGTGTTCGGCGGTTGCTGGTACGGCTTGGGACTCGGGCTTGTTCACCGGACAGTGCTTTCATTTGACGCTGAAAAACGGGCGCGCGTGGCGCTTTTGTGCGGTTATGGCGTGTTTTGCCCGGGATGGCAAGGGTTGGGCGGTGCGGTGCAATAAATTGCAGGATGTGGCGTTGCTTTTTCGCTGTGGGGTTATGGGATTATGGGGTTATCGGGTTATCGGGTTATCGGGCTGGCTGTGAAGGTTTCGTTAGGGCTTGCTTTTCGTGGATCCCGGCCTTCGCCGGGATGACCGCGGCAAAGGAGACGTTAATGTGAGATTCGGCGCTGATGGCCGGGGGCGTTGCGGCGGTTATGGTTGGAGGTATTGGAGGAGGCCGGTGCGCTGGAGTTCGGTGATGACGGTTTGCGATTGGGGGGTGGCGAGCAGGCCTTCCCACTCCTTGAGGCGGCGGGTACGACTGACGCTGGCGAGGCCGGGCGCGGCCTGCGCGAACACCTCCAGAAGCTCCGGCGTGAGGCCGCCCAGGCCGTAGGTGCCGCAGAAGCGCCAGAAGCGCATCAGCCGCAGCGGGTCTTCCGCCAGCCGCTTTTGAGGGTCACCAATGAATTTGACCGTGCCGTGCTTGAGGTCGGCGGCGCCGTCGAAGGGGTCGTGCAGGGTGCCGTCGGGCTCCATGGTGATGGCATTGAAGGTGAAATCGCGGCGCGCGGCATCGGCCTCCCAGTCGGTGATGAACCTGACCGTGGGATAGCGGCTGCCGGGGGCGTAGACGTCTTCGCGCAGGCTGGTGATTTCCACCTTGCGGCCATCCACCAGCGCGGTGATGCAGCCCCAGCGGCGACCTTCCGCGGTGGTGGGGATGCCCGCGGCGAGGAGCGCGCTGGCCGTCTGCTCCGGCGTGGCGGTGGTGGCGAGGTCGACCTCGATTGCGGTGATGGGGTCGTGGCGCAGCCACGCCCGCACGGCGCCGCCCACGGCACGCACCTGGTAGGCCTGCATAGCCTGAAGCACGGGTTGGAGCGGGGCAAACAGCGGGTTCATCGGCTTATGGCGCCATGGTTGGCGTTTATCCCTTGATATGTCAATTGTTTTCAGCTTGGCAGCATGCCGGTGATGGCGTGCCAGTAGGCAGACTGGTAAAGCAGCGCCAGCCACCCCGCCCCCGCCAGCGCCGGGCCGAAGGGAAAACGCCGCCCGCCCCCTGCCCCGCGCGCCACCGCCACCGACACAAGCCCCAAGGCCGCCAGCGCGAGCACGAACATGGGCAAGCCTGCCAAGCCTATCCACGCGCCGATGGCGGCGGTGAGCCAGAGGTCTCCGCCGCCCAGTGCCTGCTGCCCGGCGAGTTTTTCCGCCAGCAGGGCGCAGCCGAATATCATTGCCATGCCGAGAATGGCGGCGGCCATGCTGGAGACCGGCGCGACGCCCAGCACCAACGGTGCCAGCACGAGGCCGCACGCCAGCAGCAAGCCGGTGAGCAGGTGCGGGAGTGTGCCGTATTTAAGATCTACCAGCGTAAGCAGGCCGAGCAGGAAGGCGCAGGCGGTGAGCGCCAGCACCGCCGGGGTGGGATATTGCAGCAGGTACACCCAGAACGCCGCCGCGAGCGCAATGACGTAGGGCGGCAGGGTGGCGAGAACCGGACGGATTTGCGGGGTTTCACTCCGCCAGCAGGCAACAAGGGTACGCTTCATGCCGCCGAGTTTAACAGAAATGCTTGACGGAGGGGAGCGGGTTTGCTACCCACGCTTGGCGTGCGCCCGTAGCTCAATTGGATAGAGCGCTAGACTACGGATCTGGAGGTTGAGGGTTCGAATCCTTCCGGGCGCGCCAGAAGATTCAACCGCCCCGTGGGGCGGTTTTTTCATGCGCTACTTTTTGGGAGGCCAGGCCAGCGCCCAGGCCAGCGGCGTGAGCATGAAGACCATCCACCAGCCATGGAACAGCGAGGTGCTGGCCAGCGAACATGCGTCTACCCCCGCGAAGCAGAGGAGCAGCACCACGCGGTCTTGCGGGTTGGCGGCCATGGCGCGCCACGCCTGCCGCACAAGGTAGCACAGGGTGGCGGTGGCGGCGATGGTGCCGACCAGCCCCGTTTCCAGCAGCAATTGCACCAACCCGTTGTGCGGGTGCGCGGTGGATGTGAGCATGACGCCCGTAAAATCGAGGTACCTGAACCCCTGCACGCCGATGCCGAACCACGGCGCGTGCTGCCACCATTGCGCGAGGGCGAAGCGCCAGATATCGATGCGGCCCTCTCCGCTGCCGGAGGCGAGGTCGTGCAGGCGTTCGGTGAGGAAGCTGCTGCCCACCACCGCCATGAGCAGGCCCATGCCGAGCACGATGGCGGCGACGAAGGCGCCCCACATACAGAGCCAGCGGCGGGGGCTGATGTCCTTCCACGTGGCGGCGGTGTAGAGCGCCATGACCACAGGCGCCACCACCCAGCCGATGCGCCCGTTGCTGGCGCCGATGGCGAGCACGGTGAGGATGGGCATCCACCAGCGGGCGGTGTGGCGGCGCCACTGGTGCAGCGTGAACGGCAGGCCCCAGATGAGGATGGGCGCGGTGAAATTGAGGCGGTCGGCGCCGGATTCTCCATGCAGCAGTTGCGTGAGAGCGGGGATGGCGCGCTCGGCCAGCACCATGGCGGCGATGGCGACGGTGATGAAGGCCGCCGTGGCCAGCAGGTTTTGGTGGCGGGCCAGCGGCATGGCGCGGGCGTAGACACCGAAGAGCGTGAGGAAGGCCACGATGAGCGGGATTTCCGCCCAGTTGCCGCGGCTGTGCGGGCTGATGCCGGTGAAGCTGGAGTATCCCCACAGGATGATGGTGAGGACGACCAGCGCCGCGCCGGTGATGAAGCCCTTGCCGGCGCACACCCGCCACGCCCTTGCCCCCTGCCCCGAGGCGATGGCAAGGGCGGTGAGCGCAAGCGTGCCGAGGAGCGCCAGCGCCGTTTCCACCCCGTGGCCGAGGTAGTTGAAGAGGGGGGCGGTCAAGACGAGGCCAAGTGGCAGCATGGTAAGTCGATTACTCATTCTTCTATGTTTTACTTGTGAGATGATAGTCATGCGGCGCGTCTTTCAAACAGGCGCGGCGAACGCAAAATTGCATAATGCCCAAAATACCACAAGGCCTTGGTAAGCGGGAGCTTTTCATTATGACGCAATACATTCCAGACGCCTTTGGCAGCATGAAATTTATCGCTGGAACGAGAATTGCCGGTGAAGCGATAAACAGCCAAGACTTCTGGTATGCCGACTGCGGTAACGCCATTTCGTAAAAGCTTTAACCAACAGGCATAATCCTCTGCCACCGTTTTAACATGAGGGATTTGAAAAGGTCCGGTTTTAGAAACATCTACCATAAGGGTAAGACAGCCTATAACGTTATTGGCAAGAATATCCTGGTAGTTATAGTGCCGTGCCTGGACGTGGCGATACTTATGCAAAAGCTTCCCGTTATTGTCCATAAGTTCGTAACTGGTACAGCAAAGCGCGGCAGAAGTATTTTGCAGAGTTTCCACCTGCCAGTGCAGTTTAGTGGGATACCAAACATCGTCAGCGTCCAGGAAGGCGATAAAACGACCTTTAGCCGCGTCGAGGCCAATATTGCGCGCTTCAACAGGCCCCCTGTTACCGGGAAGATTAACTAAAGTGATGCGAGGATCGGTCGCGGCGAGATTGCCAGCGATGGCAGCTGTAGCATCGGTGGAGGCGTCATTGATAACCAGCAGCTGCCAGCATGGGTACGTTTGCGACTGCACCGAAGCAATCGACGCCTTAAGCGTAGCCGCCGCATTATATGCCGGCATAATGATGGAAACCAACGGCATTTCCTGTTCTCTCCGGCCTTTGGCGGGAACAAGATGTCTGAGGGTACTAGCAAGGTTCATTGAGGGTACTTTAAACATGGCGGAATAGTTTTATAAAGGTTGGGTGATAAAATGGCAGGCAAGGAATGTGGCTACTCCAATTCGGAACCCAGTATTTTCCGGCGGACAGCTTTTTTGAGATAGCCAAGCTTCAAAGGAATATCCATTATCCCATTCCGCGGTATGTAATGGCCCAATGTAAGCCTGATAAACATCTTGACCGGAGATTTCTGCAACCGGAGCACCTTTTCGCTTAATGGTGAAGATAGCTTTGAGGCATCCCATGTGGAAAGGATCGCATACATTTGACGGTAGAAACGTAGCCAGTACTGCTGAGGCGTAAAAAGGCGCATGTGAATGATGAACATATGCAGAAAGAATGCGTGGATGTTGTTGTATTGCTCATCGTAAACACCTGCTTCTCGAAACATGGACTGTGCATGAGTATAGGCGCGGAAAACTTCAAATGTATTGAGGGTACGACGCGTGGTGGCGCTACCTGAACGCTTACGGTAAAGCAGCGCTGCCTGAGGATATGTTGTTATGCGGGATGCACCAAAAGCAAACTTCTTTACGGCGATAAAATCTTCCGCCATGCGGAGATTTTCGGGAGATTCGCATTGAAGCTCCTTCCATAACGCGATGCGAAATAGTTTAGCCCATGCAACACAGAAGTAATTACCCAGATAGAGAAGGTCTAGATTATCGCTGAGATCGCGCCAAGTGAATATTTTTGGGTAGGCGGCAAAGGTTTCTGTAAAATGTGCAGGCGTGGGATAAACTTTTTGAATTTCCATCTGTTCTTGACCATCGATAAAAGTATAAAAATCGCCTACCACCATGTCGGCTTTGGCTTGGGTGGCAATGTTGTGCATACCTTGCAAGGCGTAGCTTGGCAGAAGATCGTCGGAATCGAGAAAATACAGATAATCTCCGGTAACGTGACGACAGCCGGTGTTACGTGCACCGCCCAAACCGGTATTTTTTTGATGGATGACTTTGAAACGCGCATCCCGGGCGGCATAAGCATCGGCAATCTGACCAGACGCATCGGTGGAGCCATCATCAACCAGAACGGCTTCCCAATTCCCCAATGTTTGGTTAAGGAGGGAATCGAGACATGCTGGCAGCCATTTTTCAACATTGTAAATGGGAACGACCACTGAGACTTGCGGTATCATTATTCCCCTACCAAATGAAACTGGATTTTACGGACAATAACCTTACGGCCTTCGTCGGGGCATAACGGGATAAGTTGGCCCAGAGCACGCGCTATGCCACGGCGCAATGACAACGGCAACAGGTTACGGACATGATGAAGAGTTTTGACGCCACCGTTGCGAAGCATGGCGCCAAAATAGAGATCCACACACATCGTTATGAAATACACGAAGCCGCTGCGTTTCAGACGCTGTATGCTTAGGCGCTCACGCGGCGTTAGCAAGGTAGCGTCAAGCTCTCTCATGGGCCATCCGCCTATGCTTTGACAGATACGGCAGTAATAACCATACCATTGATAGTAAGGCACAAAATTTTGCATATGATAAAGATAACTGTGCAGATAGGCACGATGCAGAAGTGTTATTTCCTGCACCGGCAAATTCAGTTGCCGGTAGAGCTCTAATGCGTACTGGTAAGAGGTGAAAATACCGAACGCTTTGGCACCACTACGAGCCGTAGCACTGTTTTTACGACGACGATAATAAATGACCACATGCGGCACTGTCGTGATTTTATTGGCGACAAAGGCCATGTGCTTTACGGCTATCTGATCTTCCCCCATTGTAAGGCCGACCGGAGCAATAATGCCATGGTTCTTCCAGACCGAGGCACGGAACAGCTTCATCCATACAACCATAAAGTAAATGCTATTGTAGAATAATTCGTAGTCGGTGATTTCGGTGCGGCCAAATACATCCGGCATGCCAGAAAACCTGTCCCGGAAATAGCTTGTGGCCGGATTCGCTCCAAACGTTATTTTCTCACCATCAGTAAAGACGATAACGTCACCTATGGTGATGTCTGCTCCTGTAGCTTCAGCCTTTTCTACAAGCACTTCTAATGCGTTAGGAGGGACGACATCGTCTGGATCGAGAAAGAAGAGATATTCACCGCGACTTTCCTTTACGCCTCTGTTACGGGCGGCCCCCTGCCCTGCATTTTCTTGACCGAATACGCGAAAGCGTTTGTCGGCACTGGCATATGATTGCGCAATTTGAAGCGAATCGTCGGTGGCCCCATCAATAACCAAGATGGCCTCCCATTCCGTCAACGTTTGGGCGAGAATGGAATCGAGACACTCAGGGAGCCATTTGCCGACGTTATATACCGGCAGAATAATTGAAACCTTGGGTTGGCTGTTTTGCCCCATCATCCCCGCAATTCCCGTTCGGCATTATCCCAGAATTCGTAAAGGCGTTGCAATTTGTGAAGCCCTTTTTTGGGTGGATTCTGAATAGCTTGAGGCGTATACTTAATAAGGAAGCGTACTGCCAGCTTGACAGCGTTTTTCGCTTTTTGTTTGGGGCTAAGCCGATAGGTTTGAGGCAGGTCTCTCTGCCTAGTTTCTGGAGGGGGTAGCACAATGTCGTCACCATCATTTTTGCGCTTAATCGCATAGTAGAAACGATACTGGCGAGGCACCACCGCGTTTTCCAGCATGTATTCCATAATGGCACTTTCGGGGTTTTCCACTTCGGGCGGGAAGGTTTTCGGGAATTCCTTAAAAAACCTGTCGAAATGCTTATAGCAGTTGGTAATGGTGGTGATGGTATCCGGCAAGCCAAGGAAGAAGCAGTCGAACAACAATGGGTAATTAAAATAGCGATTGCTCTTCAGTTTAATGAGCGAATTATGCAGCAGATGGACGGAAGTTTTGGGGTAAAAGGAAAAGTCCTTATCAAAAATATGAATATCGAGAGGAACGAGAGGCAGGATATCGGGACGGAGCACAACGACATAGTCGTAACGAATGCTGTTTTCTTTCTCGTGCTGCAGCCTCAAGTTGTTGGCCTGATGCTGGCTGTACAGCATGGATTTGAAGCCTTTCAGGCTGATCTGGATGGTGGGATGGGTTCCAAAGTGCCCTTTCTCCTCAAGTTCCTTAATGGAATCCTGCGTTTCGATCTTAAGCCCTTTGGGCGCGTAAAGCTTATGCAGGCTGGCAATAATCTCATCCGTAACGGCCAATGGGTCGGACTTGACCTTGTCGTCATACCAACTTTTGCTGGTGTGCTCCAATTTATCCCATGTGTGCATGAACACATCGCACTCATATTGCGACAAAATGTTACGCTGTAGATATTCCGCACAGCGCAGATATGTTCGTAAATGGCCATATAACTGGATGGCCACTTTCGGTTTGTTGCCGGTAGTGCTATGCTGTTTTTGCAAGGTAATCATCCAGTTGCTGAGGAGTTCCAACACAATTCCATTCATCGGCGCGGATTTCATAAATACCTATATTTGCGCCATTTTGAATTAACGGGTTATAGACACCGGACATGTAGTACTCGCCTTCTTGACGGGCACCGTACACGACATTGGTGATAGCGGCATCGACAAAGTCTTCTCCCTTGCTAAAGTAGTAGGCACCGCAGATAGCGTGAGTGGAAATCGCGTCCTTTTCTTTAAGTTCGATGGCACGGCCGATATCGTCCAGCTTAACAAAGGAAAAGCGCGAATCGGTACTGCTGAAGGTAAGCAGTGAACCATCGAGCTTGCGCTCCAACGCGTCATCAAGAAACCGTTGAATAACACCGGAGCCATAGATATTGTCGCAATCGGCAAAGAGTAGCGGCATTGCGTTATTCAATTGCTTATGCACCGATAACGCTGTGAGGCTGGCGCCCTGCGTAGGACCCGTAACCACTGATGTTTGTAATGAATATTGATCGCGCAGTTTGGCAAGCTGCTTGGGGTAAGCCGTTTCAAAACTTTCACGAATAATAAGAGTGTAAGCAGCGCCTGGATATGAAAGGCTGTTGAGTACATGCTCTATCATCATTTTACCGTTAAACTCAATAAACGGTTTAGTCACGGTATAGCCAGCCTTGGCAAAACGCGCGCCCTCCCCCGCCATGGGAATGACAATATTCAGCTGGCTCATTGCGGCTTTGATTCCTTAACAAGAATTTCCTCGGTGATAAGCGACCAATCGCTGAAACGCAAAGCCCGGTCATCGATGCTGATTTCGGCATTCGGCTTGCCGAAAAAGATTTCATCATAGGGAATCTGGTGCTGATCCAGCCAGTCAAGCGTGACCTTTCCAATGCTCTTCATAACCTTGCCCACGTTATGTCCTTGGGTAGCCATATTGCGCGCTGTATGAATAATGATGGTATGACCTGCAGCCTTTAATGTTTCCATTTTTTCCCTGGCACCGGGCTTGGGCCGCACATCGGCGTAGTTTTGGTCTTCCTGCTTCAGTTCGCAAATGGTTCCGTCGAGGTCGATGCAGATTCTCATATGACTTTCTCCTGCTGGATTTGGTAACTATCGTTTAGTTTAGCAAGGCCCTGATAGAAGAAGGCCTTCTGCTTCTGCAGGGAATCGTTGTGCAGCGGCAACATCGATAGGAACAGCAGCGATTCAATAAATCGGATATCGTGAGGATTGTAGCCGTTCTGGATGACCAGCGTATCGAACATGGCTTCATTATAGTCCACAGCATGATCGGCAAAATTGAGCTGAACTTCAGTGCCGGAAATATCGTGGGACAATGAGAACAACCCTTCAACGATATGATCGTAGCGACCGCAGAAACTATGACGCAGTTTGGCAATATCGTAACGAATGTCACCATAGATCGATATGCCTTCTCCGAACTCTCCGCGAGGATCTATAAGCTTGATAACTCCAGTGGCGGGATCGAAAAGGATATTGTTAAAGCAAAGATCACCATGCACAAGCGAACCACGACCATTAGCCGCCAATTGAGCCGACTTCATACGGATATGGTTTTCAAGCTGTGGAAGGCCCGCCAATTTACGTCCATTGAAATTGATTTCCGGCAACGACAGCAGATCTTTCCAGAATGAGTTCTGTTCGCATAGTTGGGTGAGCCGGTTGAAGGTTTTACCCGCGTAGATATTGTCTATTACATTCGGCTGCAGCGAGTAAGGAACCTTCGTAAAATGGCCGATAAGAGTAAACAGGCTTTCCATAACCATTTGCCAGAACGTGCCGGACAGATGGGCATATACGAACTTTTCAGCCAAGGTGGGATAGCCGTAATATTCCATATCAAGTTCGGCTCCACCTTCCACCTGTCTGAATTCCAGAACTCTGGGAGCCAGTGTTTGCAAATTTTTGGGTAAATTGTTGTACCAGTAGGCTTCCTGTTCCAGCTTTTTGACATTGCTACTGCGCTTGGTGAGTACCGGTACCGGCGTGTTGATATGAATGCTGTTGAATGACCTCGCTTCGGTAAGGCCGAGGTTGGCCTTGGCAAGACCTTCCAGGTGGCCGAAGTCGATCCAGTTATGAGGTTCCACCTGCACGGCTGTAAAAGGCCGTGTTTTTGCGTATTGTGTAAGGGCTGCGCTCAATTCCTTTTTATTACCGGCGATTGCTTCCAGAACGGCGGTTTTGAAACTAAAGCCATCGGCAAATTCATAACGGCCTGCCACGGTATGATATTCGCTTGTATTCAGGCCTTTTATCTTATCGTTAAAGGTTATGATACGGCCTGATTCATCAGGCTTGGTGAGGCACCATTTTTCTGACAAGTCATGAGTAACAGAAGTGCAGATGGCATCCGTGGAGCCGTATGGAACGTTTTTAATAAGTGTATCACCCAAAATAATACGTACTGGAGTACGGCTATGGGAATCGATATCGGTCAAGCCATGGAGAGTGGATTGGAGGATGCTATCCTCTGGAGTTACTGGTTGCGGGCTAACCGTAATACGTGGGTTATGGTCGTATAACTGGGAAAGAAAGGCAATCAGGTCGACATCATCTTGCCGCGTAAGAATTGTTGCGGCGCCCTCCGCATGTTTGAGGAAATCTCCCACCACCCAGGCAATGATAGGGCGCCCCTTGACCACCGCCATGAGCTGCGACCCAGTGTGGGTCATTGCCATGTTCCGATAATCGGGTGAACCGGCGGCGAGAATAAGAGTTTTCATGCGCGTCTGCGGTTTACTTTTGGTTTCAAAGATTGCTTAAGCGCCTTTACCTCATCCTTATGGCTGCGTTCAACCAGTGAATTCCAGAGGCCGAGCTTTTCAATACTAAAATCATCATCGAGAATGGCGTTGTACCATTCCGCCATGGGGTAGGCCCATGTTACCCCTTGCCTTTTAACTTGAGCTGGATTCCCAGCGGCAAGGCTGTTGGGTTTACCAATATCTTTGGTAATGACCGACCCTGCAGCGATGATGCTGCCCTCGGCAATTTCCACATTCTTAGTGAAACTGACACCATAGCCAACCCATACGCGGCTGCCGATGGCGAGTGTTTTTTCTTTTGGCTCTTCGGCGCGGCCGGTCTTAAGATTGATGAGCGCGTGAGGGTAACCCATCCACGCATTGATGTTCCATGCGAACAGACAATCATCACCAATGGTGAGTGTGGGGTGCGCCATGGTGATGTAAGCGGCAAAGCCCGCGCATTGAAAATTGCGGCCGATGGTAATGGTGGCATGGTGGCTGCCCCAAGTATCAATAGCTAGATTTTTCACCATGCGTTTGGTAGGCGCCATTATCAAAGTGTGGTTATTTCCCGTGATGCGGAGTTCAGAATTTTCAAAATGAATACCTTCAGCGATTTCGATATAGTTATCACGGCCGGCACAATGAATGACAAGCCCGCGATATGGCCTGACAAGTTGGCACCTGGTGCCATCAGACGCGACAAGTACCACCGTATTACCTGGCTCGACCAACAGCGTGTTCGGCCTTTTCAGCACACGGCCTAGAGTGCGGCGATAAAGATGCTTAAGCTTTTTCATGATGAACAGTGACTTTGGTATCAGGCGCAATCAGCGCTGTCGGGCCTGTTTGCGGAGGTGTTTCCATAACGAAGGCAACAGGAATATTCTTGGATTCATAGAGTACGTTTCCTTCCTTATCGGACAGATACACAATGAGCTGGTAACTGCCCAACCCGAGCGACGGAGCCGCAACGGTAACTGCAATAGTTGTACGCCCCTTTTCAAGCGTGAAGTATTGATTGATGGGCGGCGACATGTGATGGATAAGGGGATAATGGCGTTCATTATAAATTCCGAAGTCGAAGAAACAATCCTTAAATTCCTGTTTGGATTCAAAGGTAATGGAAAAAGCCCAGTCTTTATTGCTAGAAATATCTCCACATAATCTACTGCTTATCATGTTGACCGAAGGATGCTTGGTGACAAGGGTAAAGTCGGTTCCCAGTGTGGAAATAAGTTTCTCGTAGTATTGAATGGCACGGTTGACGTGACCGTTAAAAACCATCTCCCCTTTATGCAACACCACACCTTTGGTGCACAGCTGCTGCACCGCGGGGATGTTATGGCTGACGAAAAGAATGGTGCGGCCTTCAGACTTGGAGACTTCATCCATTTTGCCGAGGCATTTTTTCTGGAAGGCGGCGTCGCCAACGGCCAGCACTTCGTCGATGATGAGGATTTCGCTTTCTAGGTGAGCGGCCACGGCGAAGCCCAAGCGTGTACGCATACCCGAAGAGTAGCGCTTGACCGGAGTATCGAGAAATTTTTCCACTCCGGCGAAATCGACAATCTCATCAAATTTGCGGCGAACCTCAGCGTGGCTCATGCCCAGAATGGAACCGTTGAGGAAAATGTTTTCACGCCCCGTCAGTTCCGGGTGAAAGCCTGTGCCGACTTCCAACAGGCTGGCGACGCGGCCAAACAGCTCGACGCGGCCGATGGTGGGTTCGGTAATTTGGCTGAGGATTTTCAGCAGCGTGGATTTACCTGCGCCGTTGTGGCCGATGATAGCGAGTTTTTCACCTTGCCCGACTTCGAGATTGATATCTTTCAGAGCCCAGAAATCCTCGGTTTGCCTACGGCAGAACAGTGTGGCCGGATTAGTGGCAAGGGTATGGATACTTTCCGCCAGAACGTCGCGCAGCGAAACATAATTGGAGCCGCTCCGTTTTTGACGGATGCGGTATTTCTTGCCAAGTCCTTCTATGCGAATGGCAGTGTTTTTAGTCATCAAATATTATCCGCGAAGGTTCGTTCCATACGGCGGAACACCGTCACGCCAAAGACTATAAGCGCTACGGTTATGCACACCGATGCAATGAGGCCCGGCCAATAAAAACTTATATTTTGGCCTAGCAGGCTCCAGCGGAAACCATCTATTACCCCAACTAGGGGATTGAGACAGTAAAGAAACCGCCATTTTTCAGGTACAGCGGTGCTGGAGAACCCCACCGGCGAGATATACAGGCCGAATTGGATGATGAAGGGCACGATATAGCGGAAATCGCGGAATGAGACGTTAAGCGCCGAGATGACAAGCCCAACCCCTACTGCTGAGCCCAACCCCAGTAACAAAAACAACGGCATGGCCAGCATGTGCCAAGTGGGAATAACACCGAAGAAAACCATCATAACGAGATAAATGGCAAGGGCGATGGCAAAATCTACCAATGCGGTGAAAATGCTGCTTAGAGGCATGATAATGCGCGGAAAGTAAATCTTCGCAATCATATCGGCATTGACTATGAGACTATTGCTGCTTTCTTGCACGGCATTGGAGAACATCTGCCAAGGCAACAATGCTGCGAACACCATGAGGGCGTAGGGGGCGGTACCCTCTTTAGGCATGGACGCAACCTTACCGAAAATAAAGGTGAATACCAGCATGGTGAGCAAGGGGCGCATGATGCTCCATAAAATACCGATGGCCGTTTGTTTGTAGCGCACGAGGATATCGCGCCAGGTTAGAAAGAGGAATAGCTCGCGGTAGCGCAAAAGCTCTCGCCAATAATGCGCCGCGCCTCGGCCGCTTTCTATCACAAGGACGGGTTTTTGTTCCATTGCGGCGTATGTAGCATAGCCATGCATGAGCGCCTAGCCCCCCAGATGACGCACAAGCGACAGCCCTAGTACAAGGCCGAGCGTGGCTAGGGCAAAGCTTGTTACAACATAAGTGGCGGCGAGGATGTAGGCTTGGCGTTCGTAGAGGGTGTAGGCCTCGAGAGTGAAAGAAGAGAATGTGGTGAAGCCGCCGAGCAGGCCCGTGGCCGCAAACAGGCGCAGGTTGTGGCCGTGGGCCCCTTCTCCTGCG
>Ga0164242_10003047_pt1 | contig 19165 bp, 16 predicted proteins | sample OricomgcompostMG_FD_108783 | JGI IMG/M metagenome (GOLD analysis project Ga0164242, IMG submission 108783) | Miracle-Growth compost microbial communities from Emeryville, California, USA - Original compost - Miracle growth compost (MG) ... | reverse complement strand
CCAGTGCGGCTGAGCAGCCTGGACCGGCTCGACGACATCCAGTTCGAGGAGCGCATCGAGTCCTGGGCGGCTCAGTACTCCGTGGCTTGGAGCCTTACCTCTCCCATGCCATGCCCCTGCTGTTGATCACGGGATAGACACCACGAGATCAGACCCCGCGAGGGGATGGCCCGATCGCCTTACCAAGGTCTCCGGCCGTCGGCGGCAGCGGGCAGTGATCAAGTCTCGAAATGCTTTCAGGCCCGGAATCCGAAGATTCCGGGCCTGAAGTTCGTAGCGGGGACAGGATTTGAACCTGTGACCTCTGGGTTATGAGCCCAGCGAGCTACCGAGCTGCTCCACCCCGCGTCGCGCTACGAACAGTACAGGTCGACCAAAGCGAGCCCTCCGGCGCCCCCTTCCGGCCCCCTTCCGGCGACTTTGCAGGCGGTGCATTCGCGGTCTCTGGGGTAAAGGGCACGCGTGACCGCCGACGCCGCCTCCCGGCAGGGCCAGACGTACTCCGTCGCCGCCCGGCTCGATCGCCTGCCCATCACGCGCACCCACGTCGTCGTGATGGTGGTGATCGGTCTCGGCCTGTTCTTCGACGCCTATGAGAACTTTCTCGCCGCGACCATCTCGACAGTCCTCAAGGGCGAGCTGTCGCTGAGCACCAACCAGCTCAGTCTGCTGCTCGGATCGGCGTTCGTCGGCCAGTTCCTGGGTGCGATCGTGATGGGACGCATCGCCGACCGGGTAGGCCGCAAGCCGGCCTTCATGGTCAACCTGGCGATCTACTCGTTCTTCTCACTGCTGGGCGCGTTCAGCCCGGACGCGACGTTCCTGGTGTGCACGCGCTTCCTGGCCGGCATCGGCATCGGCGCGGAGTACGCCCTGGCCGACACCTATCTCTCCGACCTGATGCCGCGCTCCGTGCGTGGCCGCTTCATCTCGTGGGCGTACACGATCTCCTTCCTCGGCGTCCCGGTCGTCGGTCTGCTCGCACGCTGGTTGGTCCCGCTGTCGCCGGGCGGCATCGACGGCTGGCGGATCCTCTTCGTGATCGGTGCCCTGGGATCCTTCGCCGTCTGGGTCGTGCGTCGACAGCTCCCCGAGTCTGCGCGATGGCTCGAGCTCACCGGGCGGTACGACGAAGCGGAGCACCTGATCACGGCGATGGAGGACGAGGCGCGCGGTGCCGGACACACCTTGGCCCGGCCGGACCCGGCGATCCAACCGCAGCGCCGCGAGTCGCTGCCGATGAGCAGCCTCTTCCGGCCGCCGTACCGCCGGCGCACGGTGATGCTGTGGATCCTCAGCGCACTCGAGGTCTTCGGCTACTACGGCTTCGGCACGCTGGCACCGCTGGTGCTGGCCGGGAAGGGCTTCGACATCGTCACCTCGCTCGGGTTCGTCGCGGCGACGTACGTGGGCTATCCGGTGGGCTCGGTGCTCGCCGTACCGATCGTCGAGCGGATCGAGCGCAAGTGGCTGGTGATAGCGACCGCCGTGCTGATGGGCGTCTTCGGCGTCCTCTTCGGACTGACGAACACCCCGGCGCTCATCGTGAGCTTCGGCCTCGCCTACACCGTTGCGAGCAACCTGTTCTCGAACGCCTACCACGTCTATCTGTCCGAGAGCTACCCGACGGCGGTGCGGGCCACGGCTGCGGGCGCGGCGTACTCGCTGTCCAAGATCGTCACCGGAGCGATGCCCTTCGCGCTGCTCCCCCTGCTCGACCACCATGGCCCCAACGCCGTCTTCGGGCTGGTCGCCGTCGCGATGGCGCTGCTGGCGATCAATGTGGCGGTGCTCGGCGGCCGCACGACCGGCCGCTCGACCGATGCCACCGAGGAAGCCACCTAAGACGCTGCCAAGACGCGAGGAGGGCCTTCCGCACGGGAGGTTGATCGCCTTGACTGGACGAAGCACACACCACGGAGGCCTGGGATGACCGAGAACGCGAATGACACAGACGGTACGGCGAACATCGGCGTGGTCGGGCTGGCGGTGATGGGCTCGAACCTGGCCCGCAACCTGGCCTCCCGCGAGGGCAACACGGTCGCCGTCTACAACCGCACCTACGCCCGGACCGAGGAGCTGCTCGAGGAGCACGGCACGGAGCCCGTCTCGGGCGGTTTCATCGCCTCCGAGGACATCGACGGGTTCGTCGCATCGCTGTCCAAGCCCCGGACCGCGATCATCATGGTGCAGGCGGGGAAGGGCACTGACGCCGTCATCGAGCAGCTGGCCGAGCGATTCGAGCCGGGCGACATCATCGTCGACGGCGGCAACGCCAACTTCCAGGACACCATCCGGCGTGAGCGCGAGCTGCGAGAACAGGGGCTCAACTTCGTCGGGACCGGCATCTCCGGCGGCGAGGAGGGTGCCCTGCACGGTCCGTCGATCATGCCGGGCGGCTCGGCCGAAGCCTGGGAGACGCTCGGCCCGATCCTGCGCAGCATCGCCGCAGTGGCCGAGGGCGAGCCGTGCGTCACTCACATCGGCACCGACGGAGCGGGCCACTTCGTGAAGATGGTGCACAACGGCATCGAGTACGCCGATATGCAGCTGATCGCCGAGGCCTACGACCTGCTCCGTCGCGTCGGGCGGCACTCGGTCGAGGAGCTGGTGGAGGTCTTCCGGTCCTGGAACGAGGGCGACCTGCAGTCCTACCTCATCGAGATCACCGCCGAGGTGCTCTCCCAGCAGGACGCCGAGACCGGCAAGCCGCTGATCGACGTGATCCGCGATGAAGCCGGTTCCAAGGGCACCGGCGGATGGACCGTGCAGAACGCCGTCGGGCTCGGCATCCCCGTCTCCGGCATCGGTGAGGCGGTCTTCGCGCGCGCCGTCTCGAGCAAGCCCACCCAACGGGCGGCCGTCCAAGGCTCGGTGCGGAACCGCCCGGAGCCGGTGCAGCCACCCGACGGCTTCGAGGACGACGTACGCGCTGCGCTCTACGCCTCCAAGGTCGTCGCCTACGCCCAGGGGTTCGACCTGATCGTCGCCGGCGCCAAGGAGTTCGGCTGGGAGATCGACCTGGGTGCCATCGCCAAGATCTGGCGCGCCGGCTGCATCATCCGGGCTCAGTTCCTCAACCGGATCGTAGACGCCTACGAGAAGCACCCCGATCTCGAGTCGCTGCTGGTCGACCCGTACTTCGCCGATGCCATCGCCGAGGGCGAGGCAGCGTGGCGGCGCATCGTCGGGATCGCAGCTGCCTCCGGCGTACCTGCCCCAGGCTTCTCCTCGGCGCTCTCCTACTACGACTCCCTGGCCTCCGAGCACCTGCCGGCCGCGCTCATCCAGGGGCAGCGCGACTTCTTCGGCGCCCATACCTATCGCCGCATCGACAAGGAGGGCACCTTCCACACCCTGTGGTCGGAGGACCGTCGTGAGGTCGAGACCGAGCCGTCGACGCACTGAGTCGCGGCTCGAGACGGCAGTCAGCTGCTCCGGCCGAGCTCGAGCGGTACGACGCCGGTGGCGAACCCGCGCGCATCGAGCATCCGGCCGACGAGCTTGAACGGTCGGATGACCACGCTCCGGTCGACGAACTCGACATGCGGCAGCTTCCGCATCACCTGGGTCTCCAGGCGCTGGCCGTCGGCGACGTTGCGCAGCCAGACCGCCACCAGCAGGTTGAAGGGGCCCGCCGCGGAGAGCACCGCGCGCACCTCGGGGATCGTCGCCAGGCTCTTCGCCGCGGCGTCGATGCGGTCCGAGGGCACGCGTACGAAGAACCACTCCGAGACTGGGAACCCGGTCAGGTCACGGGCCAGCTCGCACCGCAACCGGACGTGCCCTCGCGCGATCAGCGCGTCGAGCCGACGCCGCGCGGTGGTCTCGCTGGCGTGGATCACCTCCGCCAGCTCGGCCAGAGAGGCCCGGCCGTCACGGGAGAGGGCTGCTACCAGGGCGTGGTCACGCTCACCCAGCTCGTGACGAGTCGTCTCGCTGGGACGCTTCGGTAGCGTCTCCCGGACACGTGCCTCCTGCTGCGACTCCAGCGAGTGCAGCCGCCACCGGCTCGCCTCGGCGTACGCCCCCGCGATGATGTGGCTCTGCACGGACCGTACGTCTGGGATCCGTGAGACCCGCTCCAGCAGATACGCCGAGAGCCGGTAGGCGTCCATGCATACCGCGGTCACCAGCAGGTCGCGTGCGCCCGCCGCGACATCGATCGTCATCGCCTGGGCATCGCCGGCAAGCTCCGTCGCGACATCGAGCGTGCGGCCCGCCACCGTAGTGATCTCGATGAACGCCAGGGCGGGGACGGGCGTGAAGAGCGGCTGACAGGAGACCCAGGCGGCGCCAGCATCGGCCAGCCTGGTCCATCGCCGAGAGACAGTCGATGCATCGATGCCCAAGATCCGACCCACGTCGGCCCAACTCGCTCGTGGATTCAGCTGCAAGGCGCCCACCACTGCCAGATCGAGCTCATCGATGGCGAAATCCGGCGCTAGCACCTCACTCATGCGGAAATCATGCACCTCAAGCCGGTTATCCGTCGCGAGCCGCATCGTGTTCGTGACCTCGATCACGATTCGCCTAGGAGTGAGATGTCAACCCTTTCCGAGCCGACCGCCGCCGAGCTCGTCACCCTCGCCGATGCCGTCATCGGCGATCGGGCTACCGACCTGCTCGACCTGAGCCACCGGGTGCACGAGCTGAAGGAACTGGCCTTCGAGGAGCGCCTCTCCGCCGCTGCGCTGTGCGATCTGCTCGGCAACGCCGGCTTCACGGTCCGGAGCAACATCACAGGACTGCCCACCGCCTTCACCGCCACCTACGGCAGCGGCAGCCTCGCAGTCGGCGTCTGCGCGGAGTACGACGCCCTGCCCGAGATCGGCCACGCCTGCGGCCACAACATCATCGCGGCCAGCAGCATCGGCGCCGCACTCGCCCTCGCCGCCGTAGCAGACCGGCTCGACCTCACCGTCACGGTGCTCGGTACGCCCGCCGAGGAGCACGGCGGCGGCAAGGTCCTGATGCTCGAGGCGGGCCTGTTCGACGCCCTCGCATGCGCCGTGATGGTCCATCCCGGCATTGCCGACCTGTCGCCCACACACTCCTCAGCCCAGGGCGTTGCTCGCTTCGCCGTCACTTACAGCGGCCGCGCAGCGCACGCCGCTGCTGCCCCCCAACTCGGCATCAATGCCGCCGACGGTGCGGTGGTAGCCCAGGTCGCCCTCGGCCTCCTGCGCCAGCAGCTGCCCGCCACCGCACGAGTCGCCGCGTTCGTCCGCGAAGGCGGCAAGGTCACCAACATCATCCCCGAGCACGTCGTCGTCGACGTCGAGATCCGTGAGTTCGATCTCGAGGAGCACCGCCGCCTCAAGGAGCGCGTCTTCGCCTGCTTCGAGGCCGGGGCCCTGGCAACCGGGTGCACGATGTCCATCGAGCTCACCGAGCCGGAGTATGAGCCGCTGCGACAGGACCCCCGCCTCGCCTCGGCGTACGAGGAGGCGATCGCTGGACTCGGCCGCACGTTCGCGTCGGCTCACATGAGCGGCGGCTCGACGGACATGGGCAACGTCTCCCAGTACCTGCCCGCGATCCATCCCATCATCGGCGTACTCGGCAGTGACAACGCCCCGCATACCCATGGCTTCGCGGCCGACGCCGTCTCCCCCGCGGCCGACGACGCGGTCATCGACGGTGCGCGCGCCCTCGCCCGCGCTCTCATCGCCGTCGCCGAGGACACCGGCGTGCGCACCGCACTGATCACCGAGCAGCGGGGTCGCGAGCCCTACCGCCCCGCCACTCCCGAGGAGAACCGATGACCGCCTTGGCAGGCGCCCCGAGCCCCCTCCGGCTGGCCGTCCCCAGCCGACGCACCGCTGTGGCCGGCCTGGCCGTGATCGGCCTGTTACTCACCGCTCTCGCCGAGGTCATCGGCGCCCACACCCTCGACCTCGGGATCGGATCGGTCACGATCTACCCCCTGGCCTTCGGCGTGATCCTCGGCGGCGCCGTCTCAATGCAGCGCCTGCGCCGGCTGCCGATCAGCCTGCAGCGGGTCGCTACCGCCCTCGCGCCGCTCGGCATCCTGCTCCTCAGCGCCCGACTGGCCCTCACCGTGGGGCAGAACCTCGCCGTGCTCAAGCACGTCGGAGCGGCCCTACTCCTCCAAGAGGTCGGTCACCTGTTCGGCACCGTGCTCTTCTCGCTGCCGGTCGCAGTCCTGCTCAAGATGGGCCGCTCCACGGTCGGCGCCTGCTTCTCGATCGACCGCGAAGGCTCCTTCGCCATGGTTGCCGAGCGGTACGGCGCCGACTCCGAGGAGTACCGCGGCGTCCTTGCCATGTACGTCTTCGGCACCATCGTGGGCGCGCTCTACGTCTCGCTGCTCGCCTCGTTCCTCGCCCACGCCGGCATCTTCGACCCGTTGGCACTCGCCATGGGGGCGGGCGTCGGGTCGGGCTCGATGATGGCGGCGGCCACCTCCTCGATCGCCTCGCAGTACCCCGCCATGGCGCAGCAGGCCCTCTCCGTGGCCGCCATCAGCAACCTGGTCACCGGTTTCCTCGGCCTCTATGTCGGCATGTACGTCGCGCTTCCCCTCGCCGAGCGCTTCTACAGCTTCCTCACCCGCAACCAGCAGGCGCCATCGGCCACCGCCGAGACGCCCGAGGTCGGCCCGACCGAACCGCCCGGGACCTTGGCCGCGGAGGCACAGGAGCTCACCGAGTCCTCACCGGTCTCACTGTGGTTCGCCTTCCCGGTGATGTTGGTCGCGATGTTCATCGCCGAGTCGATCTTCGGACACGGCATGCAGTGGCGGTTCGTCGCCGGTCTCGGGATCATGACCGCGATCGTGCTCGCCGCCCAGGGCCTCACCCGCCTGACCCGGCTCTCCACCATCATCGGCGTGACGACGATCGGCATCGTGATCAGCGCTCCCTGGTCCCCGATCTCCGGGCGACTGGTCGACATCATGACGCCCGTCGACTTCCTCTCCCTCACCACGCCGGTGCTGGTCTTCGCTGGCCTCGGCCTCGGGAAGGACGCCCCGCTGATGCGGCGCATCGGCTGGCGGATCATTCCGGTCGGACTCATCTCCTTCGCCATCACGTTCATCGCCTCCGCGGCGATCGCCGAGCTGGCACTCCACTGAGCGCAGCACTCGACCGCCCGCTACCAGGATCGATACCTAGGACCATGATCGTCAGCGTCTTCGAGCTCTTCACCGTCGGCATCGGCCCCTCCAGCTCCCATACGGTGGGTCCGATGCGAGCGGCCCACGCCTTCATCACATCTCTGGCCGAGACGGGCGACCTGCAGCGGATCTCCCGCGTGCAGGTGGAGCTCTACGGCTCGCTCGCGGCGACCGGCGCGGGCCACGGAACCGACCGGGCCGTACTCCTCGGTCTGGAAGGCCATGCACCCGAGACCGTCGACCCTGTGCTCGCCATGGAGCGCATGGAGCGGTTGCGCGAGCACCCTGTCCTCTCCCTTCTCGGCGAGCACGACGTGCCCTTCGAGTCGGAGCGCGACTTGCGCCTGCATCCCCGCACTACACTGCCGTTCCACCCCAATGGCCTTCGGTTCCACGGGTACGACGAGCGGGGCCGCGAGCTGGCGACGCGGACGTCGTACTCCGTTGGCGGCGGGTTCGTCGTCGACGGTCCAGACGACCGGGTCATCGGCGAGGCGACCGAGGCGCCGGTCCCGCACCCGTACGGCTCGGCCAGTGACCTGCTTGCCCGCTGCAGGGAGACTGGTCTGTCGATCAGTGAGCTGACCTATGCCAACGAGTGCGCGCTCCGCGACCCGGCCGAGGTCCGGGAGCACCTGGCCCAGGTCTGGACGGTCATGCAGGAATGTGTCGAGGCGGGCTGCCGGCACGACGGCATCCTGCCCGGTGGCCTCAAGGTCCGCCGGCGAGCGCCTGAGCTGCACCGCCGGCTGACCACCGGAGAAAGCCACGATCCGCTGGCGGTGCTCGACTGGGTCAGCCTGTTCGCGATGGCGGTCAATGAGGAGAACGCCGCCGGCGGGCGGGTCGTCACGGCGCCGACCAACGGCGCGGCCGGCATCCTGCCGGCGGTCCTGCACTACTACGTCCGCTTCTGCGCGGCCAGCCCGGCCGGCGCGATCACGCCGCCCGGAGCCACCGGGGACCTGAACGCGGTGGAGCGCTTCCTGCTCACCGCAGCAGCCGTCGGCTCCCTGTACAAGCAGAACGCCTCCATCTCCGGAGCCGAGGTCGGCTGTCAGGGCGAGGTCGGCTCGGCATCCTCGATGGCCGCCGCAGGGCTCTGCGAGGTGCTCGGCGGGACCCCGGAGCAGGTCGAGAACGCCGCCGAGATCGCGATGGAGCACAATCTCGGACTCACCTGCGATCCGGTGGGCGGGCTCGTCCAGATCCCTTGCATCGAGCGCAACGCCATGGGCGCCGCCAAGGCGATCAACGCCGTCCGGCTCGCACTCCACGGCGACGGCCAGCACATGGTCACCCTGGACCAGGTCATCCGCACCATGCGCCAGACCGGCGCCGATATGAAGTCCGCCTACAAGGAGACCTCGCTCGCCGGCCTCGCCGTCAACGTCGTCGACTGCTGACCGCGGATCCCCCGTTCTTCCTAGGGCGGCGGAGTCCTCGCACTTCGCGGGCCTGCTAGAAGCACCCGACGGCCAGGCAGCTAGCAGCCAGGTGCAGGGGCAACTGGCGATCTGAAAACCCCGCGAGGTCGACAGCTCCTGCTGTTGGCTGTCGAGCCGACCGGCTGAAAGCAAGAAGCCCGGCGCGATGTTGCATCGCGCCGGGCTTCTCAGCCGAATCATCTCGGCCGTCGTCGCGGGGACAGGATTTGAACCTGTGACCTCTGGGTTATGAGCCCAGCGAGCTACCGAGCTGCTCCACCCCGCGTCGGTGAACAGAACACTACCGGCCACCCGTCGCCGAACCAAATCGAGCCGACCGGCAGCCTGGATCGACGGCCGATCAGCCGCTCGAGAGCAGCGCTGCGGCCTTGTCGACCTTCGCCTGGGCCTGCTTGAGCAGCTTCTCGCGGCGGGCGAAGTTGCCGGCCTTGCCGGCCTGATCGGCCTGGGCGAAGAGGGACTTGGCGTCGGACAGCAGCCCCGCCACGTCGTGCCTGTCCCCGGACGGGATCGACGTCGGGGTGGAGGGCCGCGTCGACGGCGAGCCGGTGGGCTCGCCGCTCGGCGTACCGGACGGCGACGAAGAGCTCGACGGAGGCGGCTCTCCGCCACCGGTAGCGGTGGTACCGCCCTCCCCGCCTGCGGTCAGCGCATCTGTCAGTGCCTGTCCGAGCGTCGGTCCATAGCCGAGCTGACCGTCATAGGAGACGAGCACATACGCGAGCACGGCGTACGGCGAGGATCCGGTCGCCTGCACCGCATAGACCGGCTCGACGTAGAGCAGCCCGGCCTGCGACAGCGGCACTGTCAGCAGGTTGCCGTAGGACGGCGTACTGCCGCTGCGTGCGAAGGCGCCCACCGCCTCGGCGATCTTGGTGTTGTTGCCCATCTGGCCGAACACCTGACCCGGGCCAGGAGTGTTCTGATCGAAGCCGGTCAGCAGCTGGATCTTGCCGTAACCGGCCGAGTCCGCGTCTGAGTTCACTGTCATGATCGCTGCCAGGTTGCCGCGCGTCGACGGCACGAACGTCGAGGTCATCGACCAGGTCTGCTTCCCCGACGAGTCCAGGAACATCCTCGCCGGCGGCTGCAGATAGGTCGGCAAGCTCGGCGACGGCGGCACTGCCCAGCGGTCGGAGTCCTGTAGGAAGTCGGTCGCGTCCGTGACGTGGTAGCGGGCCAGCTGGTAGCGCTGCACCTTGTACAGCGTCGACGGGTAGCGCAGGTGCGACTTCAGGTCGGCGGGGATATCGGTCTTCGGTTTCACCAGGCCCGGGAAGACCGACTCCCACGCCTTCAGGATCGGGTCCGGGTCCCACTCGTAGAGGGTGACGGTGCCGTTGTAGGCGTCGACCGTCGCCTTGACCGAGTTGCGCATGTAGTTGATGTCGTCGGTCGGCAGAGCGCGCAGGGAGTTGCTGTCCGCCTGGGTCGCATCCTGGGTCATCGCGCTCAGCGACGAGCGCTCGGACTCGGGATAGTCGTCGGTCGTCGTGTAGCCGTCCACGACCCAGACGATCCGGCCGTCCTCGATGACCGGGTAGGGGTCGCTGTCCAGGGTCAGCCATGGCGCGACCTTGTGGACGGCAGTCTTGGGGTCGCGGTTGTAGAGCACCTTGGACTGATCGTTGACCTGCGAGCTGAGCAGGAAGTTGGCGGTGCCGAACTTCACCGCATACAGCGCCCGCCGGAACGTCGAGGCGATCGGCACACCGCCCGTGCCGGCGTACGTCGTCGTGGTGGAGCTGTCCGAGTCCTGGCCGCCCAGGTCCAGCTCGACCGACGAGCCGCCCTTGGGCCGCCCGACGACCGAGTAGGTCGGGCTGTCCTCGCCGTAGTAGATCTGGTCCTGGAACGGCTTCCCGCCACTGAGGTCGTCCAGGTCGCTGGTCTGTGCCCACTGCACCGTGTTGCTCTCAGTGGTGTCGGAGCGGTCGCGCTGGTTGGCGTAGGCGGCGACGACTCCGTCGCTGTGGGTGTAGACGGTGTGCAGGTTGGCCCAGTTGCGGTTGGTGATGCCGGAGTCCTTGACCTCGCGTACGCCGAGCACGACTGCTCGGTCCTTGCCGTCGACCTTGTAGTGGTCGACGTCGAGCGGGTTGGTGACCTGGAAGTAGGACTTCAGCTGCTGGGTCTGCTCGAACTGCTGCTGCAGCGCCACCGGGTCTGCCACCGGCAGCGCCGAGGTCTGCTGGTCGAGTGGTCCTGCGTTCGCCTTGGTGGCCTTCGCCTTGTCCTGGTAGGTCACCTGCTGCACGTGCGCGTCGTCGATGGCGTACGCCGAACGCGTCGCCGCGATGTTGGCCGCGACGTACGACTTCTCCTTCTCCGACCGGGACGGATTGACCTGGACCCCTTGCACGATGGCCGGCCAGATCAGCCCCAGCAGGACCGCCGAGAGCACCATCAGCGCCAGCCCGACCGACGGCAGCTCCCAGGTGCGGCGCCAGACGTTGAGGAACAGCAGCACCGCGCAGATCAGGGCGATCCCGGTGAGGATGTTCTTGGCCGGCAGCACAGCATGGTCGTCGGTGAAGCCGATGCCGGTGAAGAGCGGTCCGCTGCTGTGCACCAGGTCGTAGCGGTCGAGCCAGTAGTCGATCCCCTTGATCAGCACCAGCACGCCGAGCAGCACCGACACGTGCGCCTGGGCGGCGGAGCTCATCCGCTCACGCCCCTGCAGCCGGATTCCGCCGTACAGGTAGTGCACCACCACGCCGGCGATCAAGGCGAGCACGGTGGCGGTCATCGCGAAATTGACCAGGTAGTGCCACCAGGGCAGGTCGAAGACGTAGAAGCCCGCATCCTTGTGGAAGTGGGAGTCCTTCTGACCGAACGTGCCACCGTGGCGCCACAGCATGAAGGTCTGCCAGCGGCCGGCCGCCGAGACACCGGCGAAGATGCCGCAGACCGCACTCGTCCCGATCAGCAGCCACATCCGGATCGGGGTGAGCGCATCGCGGTAGCGGGCTAGGCTGCTGTGCTCCTCGGTCGGGCTGAAGAACGGCCGCGCGCGGAAGGCGAGGACCATCGAGCCGCCGATGGCGAGCGCCATCACCAGGCCGAAGACCGCGAAGAGGCCCAGCTTGGTCCAGAACAGCGTGGTGAAGACACCGCCGGCGTGGACCGAGTCGTACCAGAGATGGTCGGTGTAGAACGCCGCGAAGCGGTTGACCAGCACCACGACGAGTACGACGACGAGCAGACTCGCCATCAGCAGCCGGAGCCGGCCCGAGGGACGTGGGACCTCGGTCTCCTCGTCGTCGTACAGCTCGCTCATACGGGGTCCCCGTTCGCTGTGCTCGATCCAGCGGGGCCGGGCAGCGAGCGTCCGGATGGGGCGCTCACGCGTCGCTCTCCAGCGTGCTGGCGAGGAGCTGGGTCAACTGCGGCACCAGGTCAGCGCCGCCGACCACCGAAGACGCTTCGTCATGGGCGCGGAGCCGCAGCGCACTGTAGGTGGCGCCGGCGCGGGTGACCCCGGCGATGATGCGTACCTCCTGGCGGTCCGGGTGCGTTGCGGCGTACTCCGCAGCTGCCTGCGGGCTCTCCGGGATGTCCGCATCGGCTCCCGGCGGCAGCACGAGCCGCTCGACGACGGCGGCACAGCCGACCACCCCCTCGGGCCAGACGATCGTGGGCAGCACGTCCTCCAGCTGCACCTCGGGGGCGAGCTGGTCCTGCTCGATCGGGGTCAGCGAGCCCTGGGCCGATGCCGCGTCCAGCCCCATCATCGAGGCGAGCGCCGGCTCCTGCTCGACGAGTGCAGCCGTGTCGACCAGGGCGTAGAGCCGCGCGCCGCGGTCCCAGCCCTCGCCGGCGGCGTGCTCCTCGATCTCCAGTACGGCGGCGGCGAGCGCCGGGTCCGTCTCCAGCTCGGCGTCGAGGCCGGGGATGGACGGAGTTGCGTCGTACTCGCTCATGAGGCACTCCCACAGGTCGGCAGCTTCGCGTCGGGGTTCTTGGCCCAGGTCTCGATCGACTGCACCGCCGAGGCCATCGTCGTCACCTTCACCAGGCGCATGCTGCCGTTGTCGGCGCCGACGGCGTCGGTGCAGTTGTCGGCTGGGACGAGGAAGAGTTTCGCACCGGCCGCCTTGGCTGCCGGGATCTTCTGCTGGATGCCGCCGATGGGGGCGACGGTGCCGTCGGGGTTGATCTCACCGGTCCCGGCGATGGGCTTGCCACCGGTCAGTGATCCCGGGGTCAGGGTGTCGTAGATGCCGAGCGAGAACATGAGCCCGGCACTAGGACCCCCGATCGCCGGGTCGATGTCGACCGACACGTCGAACGGGAACTTGTAGCCCATCCCGACCGAGATCCCCAGGTACGGCTTGCCGTCCTTGGTGCCCGGCGTGAACGCGACGGCGGTCTCCTTGCCCTCGCGCAGGACCGTCAGCCTGATCTGCTTGCCGGCGGCCGTCTGCTGGATCGCCTTCACCGCCGCATCGGGCGAGGAGACGGCGACGCCGTTGACCTTCTCGAGCAGGTCGTGAGGCTTGAGTTGGCCATCGGCCGGCGAGTTGGGTACTACAGCGACGATCTCCAGCATCTGCACGACCGGCGTACCGAGCTGCTTGAGGGCGACCGCCGTGGCCACATCCTGCGAGCTGGCCATCTGCACCGCACCCTCGGTGGCGTCGGTCTGTTCGTTGCCGGTGGAGTCGGGATAGACGGCCGAGCGCGGGTAGACCGCCGCGTCCCGGTCGAACCAGGCGCCGAGCAGGTCCCACAGACCGAGCCGAGTGTCGCGCCGGGTGACCGAGACGGTCGTCATCCTCAGCTGACCGTCGTCGCGGTAGACCGGATGGCCGGAGACCTGGATGATCGGCTTGCCATCCGGGCTCTTGTCGCCGAGGACGTTGAGCGTCACGCCCGGCTGATAGATGCTGTAGGACATCGGCACGACCCAGGCCAGGATGACGAGCACCAGGACGGTCAGAAGCGCGATGAGGGCCGCCAGGGTGCGCTGCGTCATGGCGTCACTTTCTCATTCGCTGCCAAGAGGGACCTGAGTGATGTCAGGAGGCACGCCTCTGGTGGGCGGAGGAACGGCGCTGCACCGGCCGACGCGAGGGGCGCACCGCCACACCGGTCGAGCGCTCCCGCGGCTGCTTCGCCACGGCGTATCCCTGCGGGGTGGGCTTGCTCAGCGCCTCGGCCATCCTGCGTACGGCTACCTCGGGATCGACCTCGCCGCGTCCCTCGCGCCCGATCCAGGCGACCCACGCCATCGCGACGATCGTCACCACGACGGGCGGCACGAGCCAGAACAGGATCTCCACCAGCACAGCCTACGGAGCGGAGCCGCCTGTACGGCGCAGGCACGCCCGCTGACATTGCGCCGCCGCGGTTGTGCTCGCTCAGCCACTTTCCCGCTCGCCTACGGCGTACCGACCCACTCGTCGGTGCCGTCGGCGAACCGCTGGTGCTTCCAGATCGGCACCGTCCGCTTGAGCGTGTCGATGAGATCACGGGAAGCGGCGAAGGCGTCGCCCCGATGGCCGGCGCTGGCCGCGACCACCACGGCGATGTCACCTATCGCGAGCTCGCCCACCCGGTGCACCGCAGCCACCTGTACGCCGTGGGCAGCGGCGACCTGGGCACAGACCTCGCGCAGCCGTTCCAGGGCGGTGGGATGCGCGCTGTAGCCGAGCCCGGCGACCGCGCGGGCGACGCCCTCCTGGTCGGCGTGGCCACGGTCGTGATCGCGGACCCTGCCGACGAAGAGCGTCAGTGCGCCACTCGCGTCGTCATCGAGCGCGGCGCACACCTCGGCGACGTCGAGTGGGGTCTCGCGGATGTCGACGAGTCGTACGGCGCTCACGCCCGCGACCCTATCCGCCCTATCCGCGCGCGGGCGCTTGCCGAGCGCGTACCGTTGTTCTCATGAGCGACACCCCCGACCCGGAGAACCCGCAAGACCCGCAGAACCCCTTCAAGGGCACACCGTTCGAGGCACTCTTCGGCGGCCTGCCCGGGGGCATGCCGGGTGGCGGCATGCCGGACCTGAGCCAGCTCTTCGGGCAGATCCAGTCCCTCATGCAGCCCTACGACGGCCCCCTCAACTGGGACGTCGCGATGGACACCGCGCGCAAGGTCGCCGCGGCCTCCCCCGACCCGACGCCCTCGCAGAAGCAGAAGGACGCCGCCGCCGACGCCGTACGCCTGGCCGACCACTGGCTCGAGGAAACCACGTCCTTCGCGTCCGGGATCTCGACCGCGACCGCGTGGAGCAAGGCGGAGTGGCTGGTCAACACCGCCGAGGTGTGGAAGAAGCTCGTGGAGCCGGTGGCGCAGTCCTCGGTCTCCTCCCTCTCGGGCGCCCTGCCGGAGGAGGTCGCCGGCATGGCCGGTCCGATGGTCGGGTTCCTCGGCAAGGCGGTCGGCGCACTGCTCGCCAACCAGACCGGCTCTGGCCTCGGTGCGCTCGCCGGTGAGGTGCTCAGCCTCTCCGACGTCGGTCTGCCGCTCGCCGAGCCGGGCCGCGCCGCACTGATCCCGACCAACATCGCGCCGTTCGCTGAGGGCCTCGGCGTCAGCGAGGACGATGTCCTCCTCTATCTCGCGCTGCGCGAGGCGGCGCACCAGCGGCTCTTCAGCGGCGTGCCGTGGCTGCGGGACCACCTGGTCGGCGCGGTGTGCGACTACGCCTCCGGCGTCGAGGTCAACCTCGAGGCGATCCAGGAGCGGGTCGAGGAGCAGATGCGCGGCGTCGACATGAACAACCCGGAGTCGCTGCAGCAGATCTTCGAGGGCGGCATGTTCGAGCTGCCCCAGTCACCGAAGCAGAAGGCTGCGCTCGAGCGGCTCGAGATCGCCCTCGCCCTCGTGGAGGGCTGGGTCGACGAGGTCGTGACGCTGGCGACCGCCGAGCGGATGCCAGCCGCCGGCAAGCTCGCCGAGGCGGTACGCCGCCGACGTGCCGCGGGCGGTCCGGCCGAACAGGTCTTCGCCAACCTCGTCGGTCTGGAGTTGCGCCCGCGCCGGCTGCGTGACGCGGCCACGTTGTGGGGCTCGCTGCGCACCCGCCAGGGCATCGAGGCCCGCGACGGGGTCTGGATGTCGCCGGCGCTGCTGCCGACCTCGTCCGACCTCGACGACCCGCTCGGCTTCCGTGAGGGCGCCGAAGCACCGCAAGCGCTGACCGACGACGACTTCGACGCCGAGCTACGCAAGCTGCTCGAGGGCGGAGGCTCGTCGGGCGACAACCCCGACGCCGAGTGAGCAGTGTCGAGCCGCGGGTGAGCCTGCACGAAGACGCGCTGACAGTCCTGGAGGCGTGGTCTGCTCCGACGGATGCCCAGCGGGCCATGCAGCAGGAGTTCGTGGCGCTGTTGAATGCCCACGAGGACGCGCCCTATCGGTCGTCTTTCCCTGACCACCTCACCAGCGGCGTACTGATCCTCGACCACACCGGGGAGCGGGTGCTGCTCAACCTGCACCGCAAGGCCCTCCGCTGGTTCCACTTCGGCGGCCACTGCGAGCCGGAGGACCGCACGCTGATAGCCGTGGCGCGACGCGAGGGGACCGAGGAGTCGGGGCTCTCGGCGTTCCGCCTCGATCCCGAGATCGCCCAGCTCGACATCCACACCGTGCGCTTCTGCGATGCCCGCGGCTCGGTGCGCCACTTCGACGTCCGCTACGTCGCGCAGGCTCCCGAGGGGGCGGACCACCTGCTCAGCGAGGAGTCACTCGACGTGCGCTGGTTCGGCCACGAGGAGCTTCCCGAGCTCGAGCCGGCGATGCACGACCTGATCGCCATCGCCCGGATGCGGTTCGCCTGACTGATCGGGGGTCTGAGACGGAGCAAACAGCTCCGTCTCAGACCGAAGACCTGATCAGATCGACGCCACAGCGCCGGGAGCGAGCGCCGCAGGCTCCCGGGCAGGCAGAACGCCGCTCTCCGCGAGCAGCTCGTGTGCCGAGAGGAAGAGCATCGCCGCCGCGGTGAGGAACCCGAAGATGCCGGTGATGTGGAGGGTCGTGACGACGCCGTCCAGGTGCGGGGCGGCCTTGGTCGCCTCCGCCGCGGCCAGTTCGCTGGCCAAGTGCTTGAACGCGACGCCGCCGCTCACCACGACCGCGAGGATCCCGCCGAAGGCGGCGAGGAACGGGTAATTGCGATGCACGACCGCAGGGATCGTGATCACCAGCAGCGGCACCACGATGGCGAAGAACAGCCACTCCACGGACGTCGGGGTGACGTTCTTGTCGTGGGTAGTGAGGAACGCGGTCAGGAGCCAGGCACCGATGAACAGATTGACCTTGCCGGCGTAGGTATCTGCGCGAAGCAGGCAGATCGTGCCGACGATGAAGCTCACCAACGCCGCCACGGCGGTCGCGTAGCCGTTCACCACGCCCATCGGGCTCTCCGCGACGGTCTTCGCGCTGATGTTCCACCACTGCGCGCCGAAGATGATGAGCTGAAAGGCCAGGACAGCGGGGCCGGCAGCGAGCGGGTTGCCCACGCGGGGCGCCTGAGGGATGACGTTATCCATCGGTGTTCCTTGGTTCGGATGCTGAGGCGCGGTCGCGCGTCGAGCGTCACCGTAATGTGGCTCGCGTCACCGTGCAATAGTAGCCCGAATATGTGCATATAACGCACGCAGCTGATCCTCGCAGCCGCTAGAGCTCTCCCCCGCCCTCGTCCACGTCATCCGCCGCGTCCTCGAGCTTGGCAGCCGCCGACCAGCCGGCGAGGTATCCCTTGGCCCGCTCGGCCTGCGGGAAGCGGTCGACCCAACCCCAGAATCGCGCGTTGTGGCTGGGCTCGAACAGGTGCGCCAACTCGTGCACGAGGACATAGTCGATGACCCAGGACGGCATCCCCTGCAGCCGAGCGGAGAGCCGGATGGTGCGGTCGATCGGCGTGCAGGAACCCCAGCGGCTGTTCTGGTTCTCCACCCAGCGCACGGACTCGGGCATCGCCAAGCCGCCGAAGTAGTGATCGGAGAGGCCCTGCGCGCGCTTGAGCAACTCGGCATCGCTAGGCCGGCGGCGCTGCTCGGCGCGCTCGATCCGGGACACCATCGTCTCCACCCACTCCGCCTCCTGGCGCCGCGTCATCGACGCAGGGATGAGCACCACGATCCGGTCACCGTCGCGGTAGGCGGAAACGGTACGCCGGCGACGCTTGCTGCGGCGTACCTCGACCTCGGGATGCGCGAGGGCCGAGGCGTCCATGGTGATGCACGTTACCTGTTGGCCCAGGCCAAGAGGCGTTCTCGCGCCCACGTGTTGACGATGCGATCCGGCTCGATGCCCGCCGCCTCGGCGCGCTCACAGCCCAGCACCAGGAAGTCGAGCTGGCCCGGCGCATGGGCGTCGGAGTCGATCGAGAACAGGCAACCGAGGTCACGCGCCAGCTCCAGGAGCCTCGTCGGAGGATCACGCCGCTCTGGCCGCGAGTTGATCTCGACCGCTACCTCGTGCTCGGCGCAGGCTTCGAAGACCGCGTGGGCATCGAAGGTCGAGCCGGGCCGGATGCCGCGGCTGCCAGTGACCAGCCGCCCAGTGCAGTGGCCGAGGACGTTCATCCGAGTCGTGGAGACGGCGGTGACCATCCGGCGAGTCATCGCGTCCTTCTCCATCTTCAGCTTGGAGTGGACGCTGGCGACCCGCAGCTCGAGCCGGTCGAGCATCGCATCGCTCTGGTCGAGACGGCCGTCGTCGAGGATGTCGACCTCGATGCCCTTGAGCAGGGTGAAGTCCTGGTCGCCAGCGCGGGCAGCGCCGAGGTGCTCGTTGATCGCGTCGACGACCGTCAGCTGCTTGCGCAAGCGCTCCACGGAGAGACCGTGCGCGACCTTGAGCCTCGGCGAGTGGTCGGTAAGCACGAGATACTCGTGGCCCAGCTCCATCGCTGTGAATGCCATCTCCTCGATCGGCGAACCCCCGTCGGACCAGTCGGAGTGGGAGTGCAGATCGCCCCGGAGTCGGGCTCGGAGGTCGGCGCCGGCTGAGGTGAGGGGGGCGCCGTGCTCACGCTCGGCAGCCTCCAGACGCTGGGGTACGACGCCGGCGAGCGCCTCGGCGATCACCGTCGCCGTACTCGAGCCGACGCCGGCGAGTCCGGTGAGAGTGCCGTCGGCTGCCCGCTGCCGCAACTCGTCCTCGGACAGCGGAAGGATCGCCGCAGCCGCCGCCCGAAAGGCCTTGACCTTGTACGTGTCGGCGCGACCGCGCTCCAGTAGGAACGCGATCCGGCGCAGCGCCGCGACCGGCCCGGCGCCAAACACCGCCTTGGGGTCAGCCTCATGCTCCGACACGCCGCTCCTTGCCCCGATTTTTCTTCTCCACAGGTCGTGGAGAACCGTCTGCGCAGGTCAGCCCCGGATCGGGCGCCCGTCGCTGCCAGGATTCCACAACGCTCTCCCCGATCACCCACCCTTCTTCCACGGCAGATCGGGGTTTGTCACCAGGTCATCCACAGCTTTGTCCACAGGCTGAGGATGACGGACGTTGACCAGGTGGTGCGGCCCTCCTAGGTTCGTGTGCAGACGAGACCCCCGGCGCCGCCGGACGTCCTTGGCAAGGGGAAGGCGAAGGACGATCCAGGCACCGGGGGTCT
>Ga0164242_10003046_pt1 | contig 19165 bp, 15 predicted proteins | sample OricomgcompostMG_FD_108783 | JGI IMG/M metagenome (GOLD analysis project Ga0164242, IMG submission 108783) | Miracle-Growth compost microbial communities from Emeryville, California, USA - Original compost - Miracle growth compost (MG) ... | reverse complement strand
TTGTCTTACCGGTTGTCAACCTATAATGATATCAACAGTCATGGACGAAGAAAAGAGATCAGATAGGCACCTAACTTCGGTATGATGTCAGCGATGATCAGGGGTTGCCCACCATCCACGCTTGCGCCTGCTAGATTCAAGTTAGGGTTAAGGCTACCAACCAAGCTTGCCAAGTCACAAGCAAAGTTAACCAAGGCGAAGTCTAGAACTCCCGAGGCACATGGTGATCGACATAAAACCGGATCAACTTTCAACACACCTTGATCCTTTTCAAGTCCTTCACCGAGTGGCTTCTTTTTTCAGGTTTCTTCTCCGACTTCTTCATTGGAGTGCTGTACAGATCCTGCGATCATCGACTAAGTTAGGGGTGTTGTCTGTGAGCTTTGAATCACCATGTTCGGGAAACCAACGAGGATATTAATCGCGCTGGTGCTGGCGGCCCTCATACTTTACGCCTCGCAACATCGAGAGTCCTTCTACCACGTTCCTGACCTGCCACCCAAAGCCCAACATGATCCTGCTCCAGAGAACATAGCGGGAGGCGTTGAATCCACTGGCGAGAGTGGCTCATCGCCCTACCCATCGCAGGCAGAGCTTGTTCCCGATGCACACATGCTCCAGTCAGCGGATGCATTTTTGGAACATTTCGAAGCGGTGCGGCGACTAAGAGGGATCACGGCGGAGGAGGCGAAACAGTCGTGTAATTGGGCGGAGGATGAGACCGTGAACTTCCAGTTTCCTATTGAAGCGGACTGGGCGACAAGAGGTCGGCCGAACGAAGAGCTCGAGCTAAGGCGGAAGGAATTGCACACATTCGTCGAAGGTGGGATGATTCCGTATGGCCTCGTCAAAGACAAGTTCGGCGGCCGTGGCCTTGTTATCCTCGCCGGGAACCAAGACACGGTGCTCGCATCGAAGGTGATCTTACGGCAGCTGAAAAGGCTTGATTCAAGCATTGCTGTCGAAATGCACTACTGGGACGAAGAGCTAAGCGAAGAGGCCATGCGAGATCTGTCTGCCATGTATCAGCCCTTGTTCTTCAACGATTTGTCCGGGGGGCATAATATCGTCCGAAGCAAGAAAGATGGGCTCTGGATCAACTACCAGCTGAAGACGGCTGCTCTGGTCAACTCACGCTTCGCTGAGCCACTGCTGCTCGACTCGGATAACATACCTCTTATCAAACCCGAGGAGCTGTATCAGTCGGCTGTGTATCAAGAATACGGAACTGTCTTCTGGCCTGACGTCGCGCGCTCGAGGCCCCAGAACCCAGCATGGGCCATCACCAATACCCCGTGTCGGATGGATGAGTACGAACAGGAGAGCGGGCAGCTACTAGTCGACAAGACACGGTACTGGTATCACTTGCAGTTAGCATCGTGGATGAACAACAACCAAGGCGTCTACTACGACGACTTTCTGCTCGGAGACAAGGATACGTTCCGCTTTGCCTGGCACGCCCTCAAGACGAAGTTCGGCCGGCCCAAGAAGTGGTTGGCCAGTGTCGGGACCGTGAACGACGGTTACTATTGCGGGCATTCGTTCGCCCAGCACCACCCGGATGACGCAAGAGTGGCTTTCCTACACGGAGGACTTGTCAAGACTGTATCCGCCGAGGTGATGAGGTGGAACCGGGAGACGAAGGGGGGGTTCTATCGCAACTATAAGCAGGCGCCTACAGACGAAGACCCTGGTCGCAGTGTCAATATTGGTATCAAGTTCGATGGGGCCACGTACATGCCTAACCACTCGGTGGATTTCCAGTGGTCGCAGTGCATCGATATGTTCGACATCGAGCCGGGAGATCTGGAGGAGATAATACCGGATTGGGAGACCACCTTTGAGAAACTCGGCGGGTATTGGCAGCTGGATAGGCTGAAGGAGGCGAAGCCGGCGGATGAAGCCGGCGCTTCCTCTGTCGAAGCGGCCGTTGACGCCGAGGACCTCGAGAAGGGTAATCCTTGAGTGATTGAAAGATAAAAGAGCTCCTAGTGGCCTCCGGGACAATCTCTGGATAGACTGATGAGCCTGATGGAAGTGGAATGGAACAATGACTTGTCTGGTGAGCCTTGGTGTCACTCCTGACATGAGCGACGTCCCTGCTCGACACGACAAAGCATTATGGCGACTTATTCACCACCAAAGGCGAGAACTTCGAGAGTCTGGATACTTATTTTTGTTTCCCTCTTGCCCAAGTCCTCACCTGAAAACCACAGGTGAAAAACAAAACAACCACGTTGGAAAAATCTCCAGATTTTCCTGCATCACCATCACCGTTTTCGCCTCACCCCACCCCCTTCATCATCATTCCCCATTTCCCCTTCATCATCACTCTGAGAAGATATCATCCGTCATCATGGATTCTCCGATCGATCGAGTTCCCGACGAGGTTTTGGGTTCAATCCTCAGCACTATTGGCGCAATTTCCCCCACGGACCTGACCGCTTGCCTCCGCGTCAATCGTCGTTGGTCCTCCATGGGTACAGGGCTCCTGCACCGCCACCTCGTCCTCCCGCCGACGGGTGGTAGCCTCTACACGTTCTTCAATAACCCCAAGCCTGACCATGCCCGAGATGTCCGCACCCTTACCCTGCACCTACTCCCTCAGGATGGCGAGCACACCGGGACTATCCGTCAGCTTGCATACATCGCAGCTATGCTCCCTAAGCTTGAGGGACTGGTGTCATTCTCCCTTCGGGCCGAATCCATATGCCACCTCCACCTCCCGGCCGAAGGCATAGAGACAGCCATCAACGCCCTACCTCAAAGTTGCGTCAACCTCGAGATTGACACCGGCGGCCTCGAGCAGTATGAATACAAGCGAGGTCAGCATTTGTGCCCGGCTATCCGCCGAGTCCTTCCGCGCATGCGTAACGTGCGTCTTCAGGTGGGCCAGCTCTGCTCCGATCTGCTTGGAGAGCATGTTCCAGTGTCTGGTGGTCCGGACTGTAGCGGCAAAACCGAGTGGCAATGGATTGTTATGCCGCACCTCGAGACTCTTATCATCCCGACAGTCATCGTCTCGGAGTACGAGCTCGTTAGACTCTACGATGGCGCGCTTATCCGCTTCGGTACCTGCATCACGGACACTTCCCAGATCTTGGACTTCACAGCCGGTGGCCGAGCCATATCGAAGACTCCTCCGATGTGGAATACGATCACCAAGGCTCTGCGGGGTGTTGCCCAAGCCTTTCGAGCTGTACCGGCCGATGCCCGCCTGCTAGTCATTGGGGCTACGGACGACCGCATCGTGAACGACGGCCAAGGAGGTGTACCCTTTATCCTGCGCTCTGACATGACCTCCATGCGCACCTGGCTCTATATCATCAACAGGCCGAAGCCCCTTGCAGTCCGAAAGCTCAATCGGGAGTGGGACGAGCGGAGGGAGCAGCGGAGGCACAACCGCGGCGTGAATAATCCCGATCCCGGCAGCTCCATGATCCCTAGCTACATTGCCCAGTTCTCGAGCGTCGCCGAGGGGCACATCTGGTGCACCACCAACAACGATGGACGCATCCCGGGCAGGCTTTTCGCCGCTGACGGCTCACAGTTCATGTTTGAGTTCCTGGAGCCGGATCTCGCGAAGCACATTCCGACGGCTGTCCGTGACTATCACTACGGCCTCATGGGCAGGCCCAGGGAGATGTGGTGGCTGTAAAGGGTGCACAGTGGCGCAGAGAAGTTATGGTTGTTTACGAATACCGGGCTGAGGGACAATGTCATCGAGATTTGCTTCTTTTTCTGTTTCACGGCAGATACCCAACTGCAAGTCGATTGATCGGCTTCTTGATTTGCTTAAATAGGGTTCCCTTCTTACCCCTTCTATAAGACCCGGTATCACAAATAGTTATATGGCTTTGAAAACGATGAAGACCCAAGAATGGTGATCGCTTGCTTAACTTTCCCATGAACCAAGGTCGTGTCCTCGAGGCGAACGGGGACCGTTGTAGACGATTGTCGCACCCATGGCGTGGTCGCTATCTCCAACGTTTCTACCAAACTTCATCTAAATGCATAGGTCTCGATGATGTGTATCCATCGCCTGGTACGGCTGGTAAAAACCTTGACACTCTCTGCCCGCGAAACGTACCTGACGCTCATAACAGGCGAGAACTTGGCCAAATGGTGCTAGATCACCCTATTCCACATCACGCCAACAGGGTTTTCACCTGTGAGTAACGAGCTTGACGCAACTATTTCGAATTGCAAATGTCAAAGATGAAGGCTTGGTGGTTGCTGACATCCAACCGCCACTTTACAATCGTTCCGGCGGCACACCTCTGGCCAACCATCCCATGTTGGCTAGCTCGGTGGACAATACTGACAATGCTGGCAGCTTCTTGCTGGGTAATTCCACTACTTCCTGCCAGCTTTTTCAAGACCATTATACTATCCTACAAAGACAACACCGACAAGGTTCTCCTGTTTAGTTCCCGGGGGGTGTGGTGTACGTTATTACGAGGGAGTCATCCTCGTAATCTGACCGATATAATTGCCCGGAGTTGCTGGCAGATTTTACAAGGTTGCATGCCTTATAGTCGGAGATATTCAGGAACTGCTGGGATCAATGTCTGTGTTGAGGGGAACGCAAGCTTAATACCTATCCTCAAGTCCTACTCTCCTCCCGCCCCATAGTCGCCATCACAATCACGATGGCCGTTGTCCGTAGAGCCATCTTTGACGCGATCCAAACTGGAGGAGTGCTGTACAGTGTGTCATCAGAGTCGATGGTGTTGTTGGTGATGGGCTTCAGAGTAGCCCGGTAGATCCCTTGGCATTGGGGGGCCAGGGAATGTTACTGTCAATGGAAGCTAGGGCCATAACCGTCATGATGGGAATGTGACGGTCGGTATGAAAGCAAGTGTAGATGCTATTGACACCTGAGAGAGGACAAGGCATTATGGGGACTATGGGAAGGAGGTGTTTAAACATACCACTCGGGACGAAGTGCACTGCTTCTTATTATGCGTAAAGCTAGCGTAAGAGCTGAGAAGGAACACCTCGCCTTAACCTCGCGTCTTAGGTCTGTTGGCAAGACCTTATTACCCCACGGTCCTCCTTTCCATAGCTTGTCCGCCCTTGCGTCACGCATCCCGCATATCCAAAGGGTCAGTTTTGTGGTAGGGCGCCTTCCGAGCATCGTGCCCCATTCGATTGTTCAACCCGAGCTTATCAATCCGACATAGACTGGGCTTGCACCAGTCCGAGTTGGCAGATTAGTGGAGTATTAATACGGTGCTGAGCAGCCGGCCCGTCCCGAATTCGATCGTGCGGACTTGGTGAATACCAGGGTGCCGATCCTCGACTCTCCAGGGGTATCCAGCGCAAACTCGGTAATTGACCGCTCGGTTCAAGTACGTGGTGTAGAACCTCGAGCGATATCGAGCTTTCCTCGAGCAACTCGCCACGGAGGAGACGGTTGCTCGCAGCCAGACAAAAGCTTCATCGTGGTTTCCGATCGACGCCCAGAGAGTTACGGATTAACTGTCCGCTGTAGTTGTCTGGATGTGGTAATGCTCCGTCCGGTGAGCGGAACACCTGGAAAGTTATGTTAGCTGCAACTTTCTAGGGCGTAACGGACTTGGAGAATTCTGCAACGTAATCAGTCGTTGCAGGTTTTACCTTTGGTGGCAAGAATCGGAGTCACGGACGGCTTGGTTGGAACCCAGAATCCAAGATAGCCGTCGACCTCCGTTCTAATATCCAGAACGACGGACCGAAATCTGGGCGGTTCTCAGTGGCTCCAAGCCCGCCACCCACAAACTAGCTGTCTCGTTAGCTCCACAACGTAACACCTTTATGGCAGAGTTGATCTTATCGGAATGTAAAGTCTGTCGGTTGGTGGCTTGACTTGGTAGCGCAGTGGGCGAAACCTACCTTGTATTGGTTACACCGAGGTGGCCAAGGCTTTACCCTCGTATCCAAACCAGCACAAGTATACATACTCATTGGCCAATCATCGAACCCGGGACTTCTTCCCATTCCATTAAAGTGATGTCCGATCGGAACCCGGAATAGTCGGGGTTTTGGCCGCCGAGGTTGACCGCTGCCGGTTGGCCAACCTCTGAAACCCCGGCCGTCACCCAATATTTCCTCCGAGTGCATTATAGTACCTTGTAGGCATTACGCACCCGAAAGGATGTATCGTGTACTCAATAAAGGTGTTTTGCAAATACATTGTTTGTGAATTAGGTCACAGATGTCCTCCACGCCCTTAAGCAACGTAAATACCAAAGCTTGAGAGGTTGTGTGCACCTGAGCCCGATGCTTCTACTGCCACTGCTTGGGCCTCGATTTAGCATTCGAGCAGATAGGACTGGGGTAAACCCATGTGGGATGTAGGCATTGTTGATGGCGCTTGGCACCACCGTGAAGAGATCGTGGCCTGGCTCAAGGACAAGTTCGTGCACACGCATGACATGCAGACCCACCTGAATGATGAGAGTCCCGAGACAAGGTCGACGTGCTAAATCCTCTCATTGTTGGACCTCGAGCTCGGGAGCAACACAATGGTCGGTCGGTTATCCTAACCCCATAGCCGCCTATCAATATTGAACCCTGTTTCTGACGTGCTGGGGGTTTGAAATAGACGTCACGCTGAAATCCGGCTGAAATCTGGCCCGGAGATTTTCTTCAAACATGTTATCGACGGCCAGATGGAGTACTAGAAGCCAGGATAGAATATTACCGTAATTAGTACTTAAATGCCCCCACAAACCAGTAGGTGTGGTGATAAACAAAATTGTAAGGAAGGTGCACATGCCAATCAGTTTGTCAATGAAGTAAAAGGTTCGACAGTTGGTGATGAAACTCTTGCGTTGCAACGCCAGCACTCCATTGCTATAATTCAAACTACTCCACGATTACATTTCCCACCAAGATCTACTCTTTCAAGAAGATAGCTTAGCTCCCCGCTAGCGTAGCTAACTTCCTTTTAACTCTACAGAGACACGGTTCTGAGTGCTTTCTTCAGCAGTTTTCCCTACGCCTCTTTTGTGCGCTCCATTACTAGACCTTGGTACCTCGTTGTAACAGCTTTTTATGGGTCTCACTCCCAATCACAGGCCACCTGCATGCCAGCCTAGCCCCCACCTTTTTTTGGCTCCGGCATGTATGCAGACACCAAATAAAGCGGAGATATGCGGATATGTGGACGATAGAACCTAAACCAGGTTCCCTGGTCGGTTGTCCGCATCGAGCCTTTGCCAGGTCTTCATCTGCAAGGGAGGGTGTCTATACCTGTAACCTCCTTTCTTCTTGAGCACGAATCTGGCTGTTCTGTCGAACCTTTTACGTACTTCCCTTCTACCTTCTTACCTTCTTAGCCGCGGTCTTCCTCCCTGACCTAACAGTCTACAAGACCTGTGACAATTCTGTCTCTTACGTCATGCATTCAACAAATTCTACTCCAACAATTTCACATCAGCACCCTACTCCAACGGCACGCTTGTCTAGATCCATCGCTCGCCGCTATCTCCCCCTTCCAAACGTCCTACGTTCCTCCCTTTTTATCGGGCCCCCGCGCGAGGGGGCCAACCTAGGCCAAAATGGGTCGGGAAGACAAGCAGTCGTGTGACACCACACATCTATGCCCGTGGCCCGAATGGTTACACTACAGCCGCCACGTAAGTGAGGACGAGGAAAAAAACACCCCTTGCCAGGACAGGACAGTGGTCATTGCTACCACAGATCCCCCGCCGACGGACACAACCTCAGATATAAGTTACCCGAAAGGCATCAAACTAGCCGTCATCGTGACCTCGTTGGCGGTGTCAGTCTTTCTATGCGCCCTAGTAAGAGACAGCGATCAGATCCAATGCATGCTGGGCATTGCTCCCGTTCCCTCCGGGCCGAGTTTGTAGACCAACTGTGTGCCAGGACGAGACTATCATTACAACTGCAATCCCCCGCATCACAGACGAGTTTGGGGCTATCAATGACGTTGGCTGGTATGGGTCGGCATAGTAAGCCATCATGCCTCAAAATCTGCACACTGCGAGTTGCAATCAGGCAGGTAGCTTACGAGATGAGTAGCTTCATGACGTTCGCCTCTTTTCAGCTCATCTACGGGAAGCTATTTTCCTTCTACTCGATCAAGAGCGTCTTCTTAGCGTCCATTACTGTCTTCGAGATCGGCTCTCTGATATGCGCCACGGCTCCGACGTCCAGCGCACTGATCGTCGGCCGCAGTATTGCTGGCCTAGGCAGTGCTGGAATCAACGCTGGGTTCATCATGTAAGTTCTTTCCCTAGACCTTTCTGCTACTCTTCTTCCAGGACCGTCTATTCACGACACGATATAGAATATTAGCAGCTTCTCTGCCTCTTGAGCGGCGACCCCTCTTCGTCAGCTCGTACAGTGGCATGTATGGGATCGCGTCTGTGGTCGCACCTCTGCTCGGAGGCGCATTCACAACGGGGTTGACTTGGCGTTGGTGCTTCTACATCAATCTTCCCATCGGCGTGAGCGCCATTATTTCGATGGCCCTATTCTTCCACCCCCCACGCAATTCGAATACAGTGTCGACCACGTGGCGGGAGAAGGTTGAGCAGCTGGACTTGCTCGGGACGACGGTCTTGATCCCTACCATCATCTGTCTTCTACTTGCCCTACAGTGGGGTGGCTCAACCAAGAGTTGGTCCAGCTCTATCGTGGTAGCCTTGCTTGTGGTAGCCGGGGCTGGGGGTCTGTTATTTATCGCCATCCAGGTCCAAAAGCGGGACAAGGCCACAGTTCCGCCGCGCATTATCCAGCAGCGAAGCGTCGCTTGTAGCGCTTTATACGTGTTTTGTGCTGGTGGGTGCCTCAACGTGTTCCAGTACTTTGTCAGTGACATCCCCTCGAACCCAGCAACTTTCTCCCCCTCAATATCAAGGTATAACTAGTTCAGCACTGACGAGCAGCGACGATCCTAGCTTCCGATATGGTTTCAAGCGATCCAGGGCCAAAGTCCATTCGGCTCCGGTACCCGGATCCTACCTACGACAATGGGTACGGTTTTATTTTCTTTGGTCGCCGGGATTGGAGTTGCATACACAGGGTACTACACACCCTTCATGATTCTCGGCGCCGCTCTCCTCCTTGTCAGCTCTTCCCTCGCAACTACTTGGGAAGTCTCGTCGCCAGCTGGGCAATGGATCGGTTATCAGGTTCTTTTTGGTGTTGGGGCCGGATTAGGCATCCAGCAGGCCCACACGGCAGCACAAACCGTCCTGGCTGTCTCCGATGTTCCGACAGGAGCCGTGGTTCTCATTTTCGCGCAGATCCTCGGTGGCACGGTTTGGTTATCTGTAGCCCAAAACGTGCTGACGGGTCAACTGCTCCAGGGATTGGTGGGTGTAGTACCAGGACTAGGTCCCAAGACAGTGTTGAACATGGGGGCAACAGGGTTGCGAGCAGCGGTCGCGCCGCAGTATTTGAACGAGGTGCTAGAAGCTTACAACTTCGCACTAACGAGAACCTTTTTCTGCGCCGTTTCGTTAGGAGCTGTATCTCTGATTGCATCGTGTGGGATGGAATGGCGATCAATCAAGAAGAAATAGTGTAGTTGAAACCAAGGGGGACAACTTTAGCCCCGCTTGTACAAGACACGAACCATCTGGCATGGAGCACGGTTTGGTGACGTGGAAAGCGGCGAGGATACTGGAGCCGTAAGTTGATGATTGCCTCGGGATCTTGCCGGCAACCTACCTACCCCGTCTGATTATCCCTCCCGATATAGCAACGAAGGCACGGGCATTTAACTGACACTGTGCGTAAAATAGGCATCCTGCCAGCCCCAGCCAGAAGGAATGCCTGTCCCGTATGTTAGGTAGATGACAACCGGCCTAGCATTAAAATTGAGAGCGTCTCCGTGGACAGTAGGACCATGCTCGATCACACGCTCCATTCAGGTTTGTAACTTCCCAGCCAAACCGCCATCTTTTGTATGGGAAAATGTTCCTCTCCATTGCCACCGAGAATCCACCAAATCTAGCCCCGCTACTCCATGTCAAATATCACTGCCTACTTTACTACCTTCTTCTTCCACCAATTAAGTAAAACGTACCAATAACGCTGAGCAGCCGCTGCAACAGTAAGCCTTCGATTCTATTGCTTGTACTTGATTCTAACTAGTCATCAGATAGCCTCGGAATTCACTATCACACTATCTGGCGCGCTGGTTAACACACCGGACGAAATACACTGAAAAACGTGTCTGACGAAGATATCACGCCGTACAGGTTGATAATAGACTGGTAGTGGCTATGGCGACGGCAATGAAAAGTGGGGACATCCCGTACAAAAAGCAGCATTTCCATGGGATGTGACATCAAGGTGGCCCGTGTGGCCTCGGGCACGGACTACCTACGGTTCCCCGAGATGGTCCCTACGGTCCACGGAGACACTCTCTTGAAAATTAGGTACCGGAATTACGCGTACGGGCAGCCGGTGTTTATAACGTCCCGGAAGCCCGAAAACTCTCCGGGGATTTAAGTGCTGGATATCATTCGCGAAAATATTCCTAGCTCTCTTGACAAGTGGATCATCTGCTACTGGGTAGACGTTTGCTTTTTACCATCATCTTCCTAGCATCCTTTCGAAGCCAGGGATCTGGAGAGCCTGTCCCGCCTACAATGGTTTCTTACAAAGAAATACAAGCCTCCAACGCGCTCATCAACGATGCAACCGCTCCACGCGTCGCCGTCTTCGTCGGCGGTACATCAGGCATCGGAAAGATCACAATTCGCGCCCTAGTCGCCACAGGTGCGAGCGTGAGGATCTACCTAGTTGGGCGAAAGAGCTCTGAAGAGCGCACGCATGCATTTATCCAGGAGCTGCGAATCATCAACCCCAAGGCGGAGGTCATTTGGACCGAAGGCGAGATCTCGCTCCTCGCCGAAACAAAGAGAATATGCGAGATCATCAAAAGCAAGGAGTCGCGCGTCGACTTGCTGTTCCTTACGGCGGGTTACGCACCAATGGGCGAACGCAAGGAGACTGCTGAGGGCATAGAAATATCTCAGAGCCTAGAGTACTACTCGCGAATGCTGTTCACTCAACGTCTTCTCCCCCTCCTGGCCGAAGCGGAAGCTCCAAAAGTCGTCAGCGTTTTGGGCGGTGGGATGGAGTGGAAGAATGTGAATTTGGATGACATCGACCTGAGGAAGCCTGGAAATTTTAGCTTGATAAAGGTTCGGAAGCAATACCTCAGCATGACTACGATGACTTTGGAGAAGCTGGCCAACGACAACCCCAAGGTGACGTTCATCCACTCTTGTCCCGGGTGGGTCGACACAGGAAACGTATGGAGGGGCGTAGACCCGAATTCGATAATGTACTGGGTTGTCTGGCTCATCCTCAGTCCCCTCATTCGCATCTTTGCCTTTAGCGACGAGAAGACTGGGCAGAGGCATTTATTCCAGAGCACCAGCGCTGCGTTTGGTGGTCGTGGCGTACCATGGAATGGCAAGCCAGGTATAAATTCGCTCGGGAAGCAGGCAGACGGGCTATTTCTCGTCAATTATAAATGCGATTGTACGCTGAATGCGAAGCTCTTGTCGATTCTTCGGGAAACGGTGCAGGAGAAGGCTTGGGAGCATACGCAGGAAGTCCTTCAACCATATTTGTAAATAAGGAGCCCTTCTTTCATTGATCGACGGATTCATAATATACGTTACTTGACACTCAGCCTACCTAGTTTATCCACCTTAACAGTCAATAAAAAGGTGGTTAAATCAATCTATCGGAAAATATACTCTAACCAACGATCTTCCATTACCTATGGAGGCGGTGTACTAGGTGTAGGTGGAGAAGGGAAGAAAGGCGGAGGGGTGGGATAAGGGGAGCTTACAACAAACTATCTTCACGTCTTGTGTCTTTAGGAATCAGCTTTGGTCGCCTCTCGGCTTGGCGTTGCTAATCCATATCTACAGACGACACAACTTCTAGGTCTCAGTCTTAGACATGAGGGTATCATGAGGGAGAACCAGCCATTCAGCAAGCATTCGGAAGCATCCGTTTCGCATTAGGTGCGTCTATATTAAAAAGCATTCCGCAATGAATCCCTTTATAATGTACCAGCTTGCGACATCTAAGTCGTGCTGGTGTAAGTTAACCACATCGAAGGTTTCTCTCCCGTTAGTTCTCGGAGCTAGGTAACGCTCCGATGAGCAGTCAGCGTTACATGATTCTAATATCTTAATCCACCAAGGTAACGAATTATATCATAGCCAAGGCTGTATTGCATCTCTTGAATGGAAAATTCGATCTTCTCCTCATCTACAGCAGCTTCCAGAACCATTTTCCCGGTTACCAGTTCGTATAAGGTGCTAAAAATAGCAAATGTTAATATGACGGCTAATTTCTCGAACGCTCCATGTCCAGGATGATGTTCCCCATCCAAACAAAGTTGGTGTAGATCAATGATAGGAGCTCAACCATCACTGTGCAATTAACCATGAAAGATTGCTACATCAGTACATCTTCTCCATGACAGATTTGCCCCCCCGGAATTCTCCCTTCAACGCCTTCTTCGCCATCACGTCAGCCCATAATGCTGCTCAAAACCGCTCTCGTTGCTGCGTACGCCCAATGTTGTGTTGGTGTAACTGTTATTCCCGGGGGCGTGCCTAAACCCTACACCGGAGGTGTGGGGGTTTCGTCTGCCGACGAGTTATTCAAGCTCAGCGCGGGGAGTGAGTTCGTGAATACCTCCGCCCAGGTCCTCATGTCATCGTACGACCAAAATGAATTTTCGGAGAATGATGGCATCCACGCTTCCGGGGATAGCTTTATTCGAGGGGCTATTCAGGCGTGGGGCGAGCATCTACACCTTGTTATTCGGCCCGAGGAAGTTTGGTTCACGATTCTCGTCCAGATGAACTTCTACATGAATGCTCATGCCGAGGATATCCGAAGTATGTTTGTGGATCACGAAGGCCAGGAAGTCATTTATGTGGAGGATCTCACTTGGTACGATGTTCTGAGACGCTTCAAGGACGAAATTCAGGCACGTGTCAAGACCGACTGGCTACTGGACTGGATCATGCCCAGCTTCACCACTAGTACGGAGAACGACGTCATGACGGCGAATATCCTAATGATGGGGTTGACAAAGGCTTTCTTCAAATTCGAGGGTGGTATCATCTGTGGTCTCCCGTCCGTCACCCTTCTCGGTGAGCAAGCGGACTGGGAAGCTCTCCTCGCCAAGTTAGACCGCCTCCCGGAATTTGGCTCTGAGCCCGAGGCGTTTAAGGCCAGGCTCAAGCCTATCCTGACTCGCTTCGTTTCTAGCTATGCCGACCCAGATAGCGATGATACGAAGTCCTTCTGGAATCAGATTGTGTCTACCCGTGAAGGCCATATCTGTGGCGGGCCTCCATACTACGTTTCGGGTTGGATCACCGGCTTCTATTTCTGGGATGAGAAAGGAGAGCCGTTCGCCCGCAATGAGGCAGACCTTACCCTCGACGATATCACATACCCAAGTCTTGACCTAACGCACAACGTGCCTGTCGGGTACGCACGCGTGCCCTTCATCATGCGTGACTTCAACAACACCGAACGCTACGAGGCGTACGTGCTGGCTGGTACCCTAGGGAAGCAGGTCACAACAGGAGCTCCAGAGGGTTACCAGAGCGCCCTAGAGCGGGTCGGGGCCGGAGGAGATGGAGAAATATATGATGCCGCCGCCCACGGGACACTCAAACCCCTTTCGTCGTGGATGCTGTACGGTCCCGTAGATCACAACGCCACAGACCGTGAGTGGCAGGCTGAGACAGAGCTCTCAGACCTCACGGCTGCAATTAGGAGTAATTATAACTCATCGCAGTGTTCAGTGTAGAAGAATCTCTTATTATTGAGCGCAGTGAAGGAGAGTCGGTCACGGTTGGAACAGGGGCCTCCTCGAAGGTGGAAGCGGATAACAAAAAAGTATCTAAGACCATAGTGGTGGGACGATGCTGACCTAACAACGGAAATATGTCTCTTGCTCCAGCCGCTGCCCATAATCCGACTATTGAGAAAAAAGTGAAGCCCAAATCTAAATCTAAAGCCTTGCCAAGCTATGAAGTTACCCTATTATCATGCACATGTACAACCATAGGTAACATTAGTGGGAGAGCAGCATGCGGCGTCGTGCATAATTAGGTCTCAAGTACCAAGTGAAGAGTAATCCATAAAGTATTAATTAAGTACGTATAGAAAAACCAATAAACCGTAAGTAGTGACTACCTCCCTACTTCGACGAACTCTCGTCGGCCGATTCGTCTACGTTTTGGTAGCAAAGAAACATCATATCTGCAACCTACCGACGCCTGGATTCAGGGACGCGTAGAAGCCCATAAGCCGGATAGAATTGGTAAGGGCCATTAACAAATGTACATTTCATCTACTCTGTACCCTCGAAGTCTTGTTATGTCTAATTTAAATAGCAATAAAAACCACATCTATTTAGACCCTCGCGGCAAAACAGTATTTTACATCCTAATATATCAAACTTAACGGAAAAGTGACCTTTTCTCCAAATAGAGACACCAAGTTATCTTTCCACATCGAGGAGAGGATAATCCCGGGTTGTAGCCCCTGACTTCGCTCGATCACGCTCGCATCACCTTCTGGAAAATTTCAGCCCGGCTTGTCCAGCTCCTACACCTTTTACCAAAGATATACATGGGCACCGCGCACAAGCAAATGAACACGTGGATGCCGCCCACAATGCAAAAGACCTCCTTGGGTCCCTGGTTCGAGATCCAGCTGGAGATGAAGTAGTTCATGCCGAACGAGTAAATATTTCTCAGGTTGATGGCCGCAAAAGCCTCGGGGGCCTTGTCACGGTGGCAGTCGGTGAGATAGCCATATACAGCAATGGTCATGAAGCCGACGCTGAAGTACTGAAGGCCATAGAAGATGACGGGACCGATCCAGGGGTCCTGCACCTGGAGCGACCAACCGAAACCGAAGAAAGACATGCCGCCCAGCGTTAGTGCGACGATGATAATGACGAGCCGGAATTCTGGTTCGTAGATGCCCCCATTGCGCCGCGACATGAACTTAGCCACCCAATCAGCTAGCGGGCCCGTGACAAGGGCGCCGATGATGGAGCCGATGAGCGTGCTAACGGACACAAGCCCGACGGCTGACACGCTGAAGTTGTAGGGTGGAGCGCTGAAAACTTGCGACAGCACTCCGCCTACTACCACCAGCCACGACGTCGTCAGACCGTACGCGAAGAACGAGAATAACACCTGCGGGAAGAGCAGCATCATCAAGGGGCGCGTTAGCACCTTCCAGAATGCGTCGTCGGCCTGCCGTCCGTGGAAAATTTTCAAGTCCTGCCAGAAGGTGTGACGAGGCTCCGACGAGTCGATGAAGTCCTCATCATCAGAAGCAGTGTTGGCCGCAGGGGCTTTCTCGATGTGCTGCTCGTCCGTGGCCGTGTCGGCGGCGGCAGTACCAGACTCCTTGAAGATGCGGCCGTCTTTCTCGGCTAGGCCCTCGGCTATCCTGTCTCGCGAGCCGATGTCGAGGTTCAACGACGGGTCTCGGCGGTAGGCTGTCTCCGGGCAGAAAAGGAAGAGGACAATGGTCCAGAGGCCGAAGATGATGGCGCAGACACCATAGGTCCAGTTCCACCCGGCGTCCTGGATAATATAGCCAGAGATGATGACGCCTCCTCCTACACCAACAGAGAGGCAGAGGCCCCACATGGCTAGGCGGAGGCCGCGCTCGTGCACAAAGTAGATATCCGCAATGGTCGTGGTGACGAGAACTTCAAAGGGCGACATTCCGATGCAGCCCACCAGCCTCGACGCCAGCAGAGACCCGTACGAGTGCGCAAAGTAGCCCCATAGGCTGCTGATGAACAACAGCAGGTTCCCTAGTAGGAATATCGGCCGACGTCCCCAGATGACGGCTAGGGAGTTGGTGAAGAAACACGATATGCCAATGACAAAGATTCCCCACCCCAGTCCTCCATTCAAATCGTTGTACGACATGTTCCAGTCCTTAGCCATCTGCGCATAACCCGGGCTGATCATGGGGCCCCAGGCGCCGACCACGGCCGTGTCGATGCAGATGAAGAAGAGCATCAGATCCTTGCGCCAGAGCGGCCAGTTGAGCGGATCGTTGGGACTTCGCGACGGTTGCGGCACGAGAACCACGTCGGCGTTGCGCCCCGTGCCATGTCGGAGTCGCGATGTGTCAACCCCGGCATGGTGATGGTGTTTCTGCGCGTCGATGACATCTGTGAGGAGGGCCGTCCCGGGGACATGCGCCAGGTGGCGGTCTTCGAGAACGCCAAGGCCCATTGCGATACGTAATGTTTTGTGTCAATAAACAATATCAGGGGGGAAAGGGTAAGGAACACAACAGAATAGAGCTAGAAATTCTTCTGCTTGGCGCCGAGGATCGTCCAACGTCTTTTGTATATTTGTTCAACTCCTGCGTACTTCCCCACAATCTTCTCCATGCGTACTGCCGGCTCACGCGGGGTGCGGGGAAGACGTTTGATTGCACCGTCTAGTCTGTAAACGGTATGGTACTTTGGGCAAACCATGGGTAAATACGTCTTTACCCCCTTGTTGAGGCCTGGTTTGGTCCTTGGTAACTCATCAGTCAGACTAATAGTCCGAAACGCAATTGGATGTTTGCCTTCGGCACTTAGTACTGTTCAACAGCAGGAGTAATATCAAGGTAAAACGTTTCCGGACCTAACTCGAATAGTCGCCACTCCGAACCGATAACTTCTGTTGCCTCAACTTCAAGTCCATGGACCTCGGTTTTGATGGAAACAAGATGTGGTCAAACTACTCGAAGATAAGAACCGGCGGGGTCTGCTGACTGTTAATAAGTCGGCTCTTTAATCTCGCCACATGGCAACGGCACCGTGATGGGAAAATAAATTACCGTACGTATACTACTGGCTCGCATCGCGAGGGCCAGTAAGCATGAACTTCGTGGTCCCGCCTGCTTGTCGACGGCCTTCGGAGATTAGCAAGTTGCCTTCGGCTCGCTCATCGCTCGAACGCGATGCGCTTACGCTTCCATCCAGCTATGGCCCAGTCATCTCCTCGAGGCTTCCGTTTCTGTCCTAGCAGGAGATGCTAAATTACCTTGCTTTTTGCGAAGAGGGCTTTCTCTTAGAGATCGTCTCGTTACGTTTCGTCTCTAGGGATGTCTGGAGCAGTCTGTCATGGGCCCATAGTCTCCATATTTCCCCCCACTGCTACTCCTGAAGCGTCCCCCCTCGCCTCGTTAACCCACCTGACTGTTCAGCGATTCTTGTTGCCCTGGGTCGCCCCAATTACTCCACTTTACTGCAGTGGCTCTTCAGGTAGAGGTTAGATCCTCGCCGGGGGTAGCCCCTGGAATTGGATGGTTCTAGTTGTTCTATCAGTCCGAAGTTGGTGTCGGTCACTTTCGGCTTGCTGCTGTGTTTACTGTAGTAGCTGACAGACAGGCCTTCCTCACAGTGAGTCCCAACTCCGGATCCGTAGTCTTATCATAGACTTGGATTTTGGGTCACGGAGTCGCAAACAGCTCTGTAGGCGGTAGAGCCAAAACTCCTCAGCTTGACGTCCTCAGCTTGACGTGAACGCGCTGCGCCGATAAAGCAAGAATCTTTTACGTGCAGGGTAATGGGCGGTCCTAGGGGCCCTGATAGGTTGGTAAGGAGGAGATTCTAGAATGCGGTGGGGCTTGAAATATGGGCCTCCTTATTACACTTTCAGACCTCACGATATTGACCCATACGTACTTGCCGGTGGTCTCGTCTTGGCCTTCAACCTTTTCGCATCTGCCACTCTTAATTATATTTCTTTGCTTAGAACTATTTTCCTCATCCCATTATTTTCTACCATTCCTACCTGCGGCTCCTGGTCACCCCCTTCGCAAATGACGCTGTTCCTACGACTAAAATCGTGAGGAAAGCATGCCGACGGATACCTACCTACGCATAGGTAGTTGTATACCTAGCCACTACTAGGTGGGTACTGTAGGTATCGGACTAGGATGATTGGAAACCGTCGCTGGGGGCCAAGCAAACCTCCTAGTCCCACCCCACATCCCGCCTCTCCCACTTCCCTTGTTAGTGCTATTTTCAGAGCCCATCTCCGGCAACAAGACCTCATCCAAACGCTTCTACAACCCACGCTTGAACATCACGAAGGAAAGTGTCTCTGGAGATGGTCGTCGAGCACAAAATTGTGCGCTGCCAACTCCACCAGAATCAGTAAACAGGTTTTGTAGCCAAGATCTTCGAGCCCCTCAACCATTCTTCGGGACCTCGGGATATTGTCTACCTAGCCAAATAACACTACAGCCGTGAGTCCGCTATATTTACACAAATCAATATGGTAAGATTGACGGAAAATTCTTTCATTGGTACTATGGCTCTTGGATGTTCAAACGCCCATGGCAGGCTATCGTGAAGAGCAGCACCAGGTGCGGATGATTCTAGTCATAAACAATACATCGTATCCCCGGAAGTGCGCTGAATTGTTTATGAGTACCGATCGCTGTAAGGAGGTCAGCATCGGCAACCGGCTGGACATTCTCACCAATGCTATGGATATGTATTGATGGTTTGTCTTCTTCGGCGTGGCACATGACTTCGCGCCACAGAATAATTATCAGACCAACGAGGACCTTCGGGTCATCACCCTCGTGGACCTTGGCCATACCTTTGTTCTAGTTTTCCAAACTCAACTCCCCCCCCAGCCCAACCCTAATACATGTCGTCCTTTACCACTCGACATTATCGACAGTAAAAGGGCGCTCATTCCTTGTTCCCCCGCCGAAAGCCCTCTGCGTGCTGGAATCACAACCAGGTAAGTTATTCGACTCGCCGCGTCGCCGTGTAAGTCATCGAAGGCGGACCTACGAAGCGTTGCCCTTGGTCTGGGGAGACCCGACTCCTGCGGCTGCCGTCAGCTGCATTGTCAGCACAATGGAAAAGATTTATAATATTTTGAGCATCGGTGCTAACCTTAGGTAGGTAGGTAGCCAAAACGCTACATGCAATCTTGCCACTAGTCCGGCCGCGGCGAATCTAGCACGTCCTTTGTATAAACTAGGTTGACCTTGATGAGCGTCGATCTCAGGTCTATATGATGGGAGAGGTTTTTAGCAAAGCACGACGAGTGCTTTGTTTATGGTGGCATGCTGTATATGATAAACTCAAAAG
>Ga0164242_10003045_pt1 | contig 19166 bp, 17 predicted proteins | sample OricomgcompostMG_FD_108783 | JGI IMG/M metagenome (GOLD analysis project Ga0164242, IMG submission 108783) | Miracle-Growth compost microbial communities from Emeryville, California, USA - Original compost - Miracle growth compost (MG) ... | reverse complement strand
TACCGCTTGCTGCCGCCAAGCCCGGCGAACTGCACGGTCGAACTGGCCATCCGTCCGCGCGTCGGGTGAATCGCGTTATTCAGATTCTGATAGATGAGCGAGGCGCCGATCATCGAAGTCGTGCGGTTGCCGACAGCCTCGCACAGATACCGGCCGGCAAGCAGCGGATTACAACTCTGCGCACCAGTCTCGTCGACCGAGTAGTAGGTTCCCTTGTCGAGGGAGACCTGATCATAATTGAAAGTATAGCTGCCGAGGAGCGAGGTGTATTCGGACAGCGGCACACCCACTCGCAATTGCAGCCCGGTCGTCGCCTGCTTGTAAGTGGCGGTCGCCTTGCTGAAATAGCCGTTGTTGTAATCGCGGCGGTAGATATCCACGCCCAGTGACATGTTCTTGTCGAACACATGCGGCTCGGTGAAGCTGATGGAGCCCGCTCGGCTGTAACGCGAGTAATTCGCCGAAAGGCCGACTGTCTGGCCGCGGCCGCGGAAATTGCGCTGCTGGATCGAACCCTCGAAAATGAAGCTTTCGAGGCTCGAGAAGCCGGCCGAGAGCGTCAACTGGCCGGTCGCCTGTTCCTGCACGTTGGCTTCGAGAACGATCCGGTCGGGCGTGCTGCCGTCGACCTGCGTGACCTCGAAGTTCTCCTGGAAATAGCCCAGCGAGTTGATCCGGTTGGTCGTGCGCTTGACCGCCAGCGAGTTGAACGCGTCCCCTTCGGAGACGCGGAATTCGCGGCGCACCACCTTATCCTGCGTCAGCGTGTTGCCGTTGACGTCGATCCGCTCGACGTAAGTGCGCGGGGATTCGCCGATGACGAAGTCCACGCTCATCGTCAGGTCTTCGGGATTGCGGTGGAACTGCGGTTTCACGTCGGCGAAGGCATAGCCGAAAGTGCCGGCCGTCTCGGTCAGGCCGTCGACCGTGTCCTCGACCAGCTTGGCGTTGTACCAGTCGCCGGTCTTCATCGGCAGGCGAGCCGTCATCGCCTTGCTGTCGAAGTCGCGGATCTGGCTCTGCACCTTCACGTCGCCGAACTTGTAGCGCTTTCCTTCCTCCACCACGTAAGTGATGATGAAGTCCTTCTTGTCCGGCGTCAGCTCGGCCACGGCGGAAACCACGCGGAAATCGGCATAGCCCTGCGTCAGGTAGAACTGCCGCAGCTTCTGCTGGTCGTAAGCCATGCGATCGGGATCGTAGCTGGTGCCGCCGCTGAATATCTTGGTGAGGCTGGCCTCCTTCGTCAGCATCTCGCCCTTGAGCTTGCTGTCGGAGAACTCCTCGTTGCCGATGATGTTGATCGCGCGGACCTTCGACTTCGGCCCTTCGGTGATCTCGAACACGATATCGACGCGGTTCTGGCTGAGCTGCACCATCTTCGGCTCGACGGTCGCGGCGAAACGGCCCTGGCGCTTGTACAGTTCGATGATACGGGCGACGTCGGCGCGGACCTTGGAACGGGTGAATATCTGCCGTGGGGCGAGCTTGATCTCCTTGGTGATCTTGTCGTCCTTGATGCGCTTGTTGCCTTCGAGGATGACACGGTTGATCACCGGATTTTCGGTCACCGTGATGACCACGTCGCCGTTGTTGTTCTCGATCCGCGTGTCGGCGAACAGCTCGGTCGCGGCGAGATCCTTGAGCGCCTGGTCAGCGGCAGCCGCCGTGTAGGCTTGACCGACGCGCAAGTGGATATAGCTGAGGATCGTCTGCGCTTCGAGCCGCTGCGAGCCGACCACGGAGATCGAACGGATCACCTGTTCGGCCGGCGCGGGAGCGGGCGCCGGTGCGGGTTGCGGGGGCGCAGGCTGCGCGGATGCCGGCGCCGCCGCATCCTGGGCCAGCGCGGCGGTGGGAATTCCGGCGAGCATGCTGCCCGCCAGCAGAGCCACGGCGAAGTGCGAAATTGCGATCGTCTCGGCCCTGCGGCTCATTCCACCCGTCCATATTCGTTCGGCACTGCGAAATCCCGTGTCGCGGCAGTTCGGGCGCCAGCCCTGTTCGAGCGGGTACCGATCCGGCAGCGGCGCGGTGATCCGCGCCCTTGCCCCAACCCGCCTGGCCAATCAAGCTTGTCCGCCGGGAACTGTAGCGCCGAGAGTTCCTTTCCCCGCCTAGCTGCCGAAGATCGGCAACGAAACGATATCGTTGATCGTCACGAACAGCATCAGCGCGAGCACGAAGGCTATGCCGGTCCTGAACGCCCATTCCTGACTGCGGGGGCTGGCCGGTTTCCGGCGGACCGCTTCGGCCGCGTAGAAAGCCAGGTGCCCGCCGTCGAGGGCTGGAATTGGCAACAGATTAATGAATGCCAAGTTAATCGAGATCAGCGCCGCGAAACTGACGAAATTGCGCCAGCCCAGGCTGAGTTGCTCACCGGAATACTTGGCAATTTTTATCGGGCCGCCGAGTTCGTCGACGGGGCGACGGCCGGTGACGATCTGCCACACGCCCTGGACCATCAACTGCATCGTGTCGCCGGTCTGCCGGACTCCCAGCACGAGAGCCTCGCCTAAACCGACGGGAACGACCTCGCCATCGGTCGAGGCGACGCCGAGCTGGCCGATGCTGAACTCGTTGCCGAAGCGGTCGCGCTCGACCACGCTCGGAACCACGAACGACAGCGTGCGCCGTTCTCCCTTGTGCTCGATGATGAGGCGCAGCGTGGCGCCCGGATTGGGCGCGACGATGTCGCGCAACTGGTCGAAGCTGTCGATGGCCTTGCCGTCCGCCTCGATGAAGCGGTCGCCCGGCTCGATGCCCAGCTTGGCAGCCGCGCTGCCCTGCTGGACCGCGGAGGCTACCGGAGGGATTTCCAACTTGCCGTACGCAAACGTGAACGCCGCCAGGATGACCACGGCGATGAGGAAGTTGGTCACCGGCCCCGCCGCGACGATCAGCGCCCGCTGCCACAGCGGCTTCGCCTGGAAGGTCTGCTCGCGTTCTTCAGCGGGCAGATTGAGCCATTCCTCGCTCGGCTGGCTCGCGGGATTCATGTCGCCGGCGAACTGGACGTAGCCGCCGAGCGGCAGCGCCGAGAGCTTCCAGCGGGTGCCGCGCCGGTCGGTGAACCCGGCGACCTCGTGGCCGAAGCCGATCGAGAACGAATCCGCCTTCACACCGAACAGGCGGCCGACGAGGTAATGCCCAAGCTCGTGCAGGGTCACCAGCGGGCCGAGCACCAGCAGGAAGCCGACGAGCCACATCCAGACGGGGGCGGATTGAAACAATCTTACACGTGCTCCAAGGCTTCGGCCGTTCGCGCGCGCGCTTCCCGATCAACGGCGAGTACCTCGTCGAGGGTCGCGGGCGCGCTCGGTAATGTGCCGGAAAGCGTTTGCGCCACCAATGGACAAATATCGGTGAACGCGATCTGACCAGCCAGGAAAGCCGCGACCGCCACCTCGTTCGCCGCGTTGAGCACCGCCGGCGCCGCGCCGCCCGCCTGCGCGGCCTCGCGGGCAAGGCGCGTGGCGGGGAAGCGCTCCTCGTCCGGAGCGAAAAAGCTGAGCGTGCCGATGCCCGGTAAATCAAGCGGTTGCAGCTCAGTCTTCATGCGTCGCGGCCAGGCAAGACACGAGGCAATAGGGACACGCATATCGCTCGGACCAAGCTGAGCAAGCGTCGAGCCGTCGCGGTATTCGACGAGGCTGTGGATCACGCTTTGCGGGTGGACGACGATGCGAATGCGCTCGAGCCCGACCGGAAACAGGTGGTGCGCCTCGATTACCTCGAGGCCCTTGTTCATCATGGTTGCCGAATCGACACTGATCTTGGCGCCCATCGACCAGTTCGGATGGGCGACCGCCTGGGCCGGCGTGGCGGCGGCGATCTGCTCGGCGCTCCAGGTGCGCAATGGCCCGCCGCTGGCGGTGAGCGTGATCCAGCGCACATCGGCGAGGTCTTCGCCGTGGAGACACTGGAAGACCGCGTTGTGCTCGGAATCGACCGGCAACAGCGTGGCCTGATGCCGGGTGACAGCCGCGGTCATCACCTCGCCGGCCGAGACCAGCGCTTCCTTGTTGGCCAGCGCGACCACCCCGCCCTGCTCGATCGCCGCCATCGTCGGGCCGAGCCCGGCACAACCGACGATCGCCGCGACGGTAAGGTCCGCGCCCCGCGAGGCCGCTTCGCAGAGCGCCGCGGAGCCGCCGGCTACTTCGATGCCGGTACCGGCGAGCGCCTTGCGCAAATCGGGCAGGCAGCGCTCGTCGGCCACCACCGCCAGCGAGGCCCCGAATTCCCGCGCCAGCGCGGCAAGTTCGGCGACATTGCAATTTGCCGTCAACGCCTCGACCTGCCAATCGTCGCGATTGCGCCGAACCAGATCGAGCGTCGAGCACCCGACCGAGCCGGTGGCGCCGAGAATGGAGATGGAGCGGGTCATCAGCTCCAACCCCAGATCAGTCCGGCGATGATCGCCACCGGCAGCAGGCCATCGATCCGGTCGAATACACCGCCATGCCCGGGAATCAGCCGCGATGAATCCTTCACCCCGGCTTTCCGCTTGAGCCAGCTTTCGAAAAAATCGCCCGCCTGCGCGGCAACGGCCAGCACGGCCCCTAGCAACGTGGCGACGACAACCGCCTTGCCTGACACGGCTCTGGTCAGGCTCGGCCCGGCGCCACCCAAGCCTGACAGCGCATAGCCGAAGAAGATGGTCACCAGCACCGCCCACAGCGCCGCTCCGGCCATCCCGCCGCCAAGACCCGCCCAGGTCTTCGACGGGCTGATCTTCGGCGCTATCTTGGGTCCGCCGATCGATCGTCCGGTGAAATAGGCGCAGGTGTCGGTCAGGATCACCAGCACGACCGTGACGGCGATCAGCGCGCGCGGCATCCAGGCGAGCGCCAGAGCGGCCGACGTCATGTAGAACGCCCCGGCGATCACGGCTGCGATCTGAAACGGGTAATGGCGGGTCGCTTTCTTCACCAGCAAAACGAATTCCACGAACGCGGCCAGCGCGACGAGGGCGATGAAGCCTGTCAGCCACGATCCTCCCATAACGAAAGCTGCGCCAGCGAGCGCCAGCATGACAATGGCGGAGACAATCCTTGTCCCGAGGTCGGATTTCCTGGTGGTTGTCACCATCCGCCCCCCTCATCGTCACCCTGAACTTGTTTCAGGGTCCATGTCTCGGCATGGCCGAAGCCATTGGTCGCAAGCCCAAGCCAACCGCAAGGAGGCGCTCCATGCGACCGGCTCAAGAAGTGCGGCCCGATGGACCCTGAAACAAGTTCAGGGTGACGGGTCGGGGTTGATAGGCGGTTCTCCATCTCACCGCCCGCCATAGCGCCGCTCCCGCCGGGCGAATGCGTCGAGCGCCTCGCCCAAATGCTCGGGCGTGAAGTCGGGCCACAGCACGTCGGTGAACCAGAATTCGGCGTAAGCGGACTGCCACAGCAGGAAGTTCGACAGGCGCTGCTCGCCGCTGGTGCGGATCAGCAGATCGAGCGGCGGCAGGTCTGCGGTGTCGAGGTTGGCGGCAATGCTCTCGGCCGTCACCTCGCCCTCGGCAGCCGCCTTGGCCGCCGCGCGGGCGATCTCTTGCTGCGAACCGTAGTTGAGCGCGACCGCCAGCGTCCGTCGTCCCCCCGCAGTCCTCGCCAGGGCATCTTCGAGCATTTCGACAATATCGGCGTCCAAACCCTTCCAATCGCCGACAATTTTTAGCTTAACGCCGTGTTCGATGAACTCCGGCAGGTCCGATTTGATGAACCGCCGCATCAGCCCCATCAGATCGCGGATTTCCTCGTCCGGCCGCTTCCAGTTCTCGCTCGAGAAGGCGTAGAGGGTCAGGCATTCGAGGTCGATCGTCTTGAGCGCGCGGACCAGCCGGCGCACGGCTTCGACCCCGCGCTGATGCCCCATGGCGCGCGGCAGATGGTGCCGCTTCGCCCAGCGGCCGTTCCCATCCATGATGATCGCGACGTGCCGGGCAGTGGAACTCATGCACCCATTCCCGTTCGTGTCGAGCGTAGTCGAGACACGCAGCGCCCCCGCCTCTCGACTTCGCTCGAGGCGAACGGGGACAGGACAATACAAATCACTGCGTCATGATTTCCTTTTCCTTCGCCGCGGCGGCCGCATCGGCCTCGGCGACGAACTTGTCGGTCAGCTTCTGCACCTCGTCCTCGGTGCGCTTGCGCTCGTCTTCGGAAATCTCTTTCTTCTTCTCGTCTTCCTTGAGCGCTTCCATCCCGTCGCGGCGGACGTTGCGGATGGCGATCTTGGCATTCTCGGCATACTTGCCGCACAGCTTGGCGAGCTCGCGCCGGCGCTCTTCGGTGAGATCGGGCAGCGGCAGACGGATGGTCTGGCCGTCGATCATCGGGTTGAGGCCGAGGTTGGCATGGGCGATGCCCTTCTCGACCGGGATCACGTTGGCTTTATCCCACACTTGCACGCTGAGCATGCGCGCTTCGGGCGCCGAGACCGTCGCGACCTGGTTCAGCGGCATCATCGCGCCGTAGACCTCGACGTGGATCGGATCGAGCAGCGCCACGTTCGCGCGGCCGGTGCGCAAGCCGGAAAGGTCGTGCTTGAGGCTCTCGACCGCGCCATTCATCCGCCGCTCGATGTCGGCCTTGTCAAACTTCGCCATGTTCAGGCTTCCTTCTGCACTATCGTCTGCACGCCCTCGCCCGCCAGCACCCGCGCCAGATTGCCGCTCTCGCGGATCGAGAACACCACGATCGGGATGCTGTTGTCGCGGCACAAGGCCACGGCGGAGGCGTCCATCACTTTCAGGTTATCTGCCAGAACCTTGTCGTAACTGACTGTTTCAAAACGCTCGGCTTTCGGATTCGTCTTGGGATCGGAATCATAGACCCCGTCAACACTGGTGCCCTTCAGCAGCGCGTCGCACTCCATCTCGGCTGCCCGCAAGGCGGCGCCGCTGTCGGTCGTGAAATAGGGCGCGCCGACGCCGGCGGCGAAAATCACCACGCGGCCCTTCTCCAGGTGCCGCTCGGCCCTGCGGCGGATCACCGGTTCGCACACCTGATCCATCTGCACCGCCGACTGCACCCGCGTCTGCACACCCAATTGCTCGAGCGCGTTCTGCATGGCGAGCGCATTCATCACCGTCGCCAGCATGCCCATGTAATCCGCCTGCGCCCGGTCCATTCCGGCGGCCGCCCCGGCCATGCCGCGAAAGATGTTGCCGCCGCCGATGACCAGGCAGATCTCCAGTCCGCCGTCCTTCGCCGCCTTCACCTCGCGCGCGAGCGCGGCGACCGTCGCCGGATCGATGCCGAACGGCTGCGAGCCCATCAGCACTTCGCCCGAAAGCTTCAGAAGCACGCGTTTGACGGGCGGCATGGGCATGGATGGCGGAACCTCTCCGGGAGCGGATTTGCGGCCCTTATAGAGCGGAGGCAGGCGGTGCCAAGGGGCGAGGGAACCCTTCACGCCTCGCTTCGCCATCCCGCCGGTGCCGGAGCCGGCGGGTCGGAAACGAATAACGCTTTCCTACAGCAGATGTTCGCCATCTGTTCTCATTAGCTTTTTGAAACTGTTGGATTCGCGAAACCGGCACGGCGTCCCTTTGCGACGCCTGGGTAGCAGCGCGCCCCCGTTGGTATTTCGTCAGCCAAGCCGCCGCAACCCGCACGAAAAAGGCCGCCGAACTCGCGTCCGGCGGCCTGTTCCAAGGCTGACTTTTGCCTGACTTTTGGCTGACCAAGTCTTGGGCCTCAACCCTTGACCGCGGCAGCGACTTCGGCGGCGAAGTCGCTCTCTTCCCTCTCAATGCCTTCGCCGAGCTGGAAGCGGACGTAGTCCTTCAGCACGATCCCGGCGCCAGCGTCCTTGCCCGCCTTGGCGACGAAATCGCTGATCGGCGTCTTGTTATCGAACACCGACAGCTGGCTGAGGAGGGCGTTCTCCTTGGCGAACTTCTTGATCGCGCCGTCGACCATCTTGGCCTGGACCTCGGCCGGCTTGCCGCTCTCGGCCGCCTTCTCCTCGGCGACCTTGCGCTCGCGCGCGATAACTTCGGGGTCGAGACCATCGGCATCGAGCGCCTGCGGGAAGGCCGCTGCGATATGCATCGCCAGTTGCTTGCCGAGCGGTTCGAGCACCTCGGCGCTCGCCGAGCTCTCGAGCGCGACGAGCACGCCGATCTTGCCGAGGTTCGGACCTTGCGCGTTGTGCATGTAGGGCACGACGATGCCCTGCCCGACCGAGACATGCTTGATCCGGCGGACCTGCTGGTTCTCACCGATCGTCGCGACGTTGTCGGTCAACTTCTCGCCGACGGTGCCACCATCGGGATAGGCGGACGCCTTGAGCGCCTCGACATCGCCGGAGCCGAGACCGAGGGCGACCTGGGTGGTCTTGCGCACGAAATCCTGGAACTGGTCGTTCTTGGCAACGAAGTCGGTTTCCGAATTGACCTCGACCGCGACGCCCTTCGTGCCATTGACGGCCACGCCGACCAGCCCTTCGGCGGCGGTGCGGCTCGACTTCTTGGCGGCGGCGGCGAGGCCCTTCGCCTTCAGCGTATCGACCGCGGCTTCGAAGTCGCCGCCGGTGTCGTCGAGCGCCTTCTTGCAGTCCATCATGCCCGCGCCGGTGCGCTCGCGCAGGTTTTTCACGTCAGCGGCGGTGTAAGCCATGGTAATACCTCTTGAATGAAATGGGGTCGGCGCCGAGCCTCGCGAGATGGGGGCCCGGCGCACGGATCGCTAGTGCGAGCCGGTGGCTCAGGCTTCGGCGGGAGCCTCTCCGGCGACCACTTCGGCCGGCGGCTCTGCCATCTCGCCGATATCCGCGCCGGAATCGACCACGCCCTCGCCGCGGCCGGTCATCGCCGCCTCGGCAACCGCGTCGCAGTACAGGCGCACCGCGCGGCTGGCGTCGTCGTTGCCCGGGATCGGGAAAGCGATGCCGTTCGGATCGACGTTCGAATCGAGCACCGCGACGACCGGGATGCCGAGCACGTTGGCTTCCTTGATCGCCAGCTCTTCCTTGTTCGCGTCGATCACGAACATCACTGCGGGAATGCCGCCCATGTCGCGGATACCGCCGAGCGACATCTCGAGCTTGTCTCGCTCACGGGTGAGCTGCAGCACTTCCTTCTTGGTCAGGCCCGAGGTGTCGCCCGCGAGCTGCTCTTCGAGGCTCTTGAGGCGCTTGATCGACTGGCTGATGGTCTTCCAGTTGGTCAGCATGCCGCCAAGCCAGCGATGGTTGACGAAGTGTTGGCCGGAGCGGCGAGCAGCCTCGGCAATCGGCTCCTGCGCCTGGCGCTTAGTGCCGACGAACAGCACCTTGCCGCCCGCGCGGACGGTGTCCTGGATGAAGTCGAGCGCACGCGCCATCAGCGGCACGGTCTGCGACAGGTCGATGATATGAACCCCGTTGCGGGCGCCGAAGATGTACGGCTTCATCCGCGGGTTCCAGCGGTGGGTCTGATGGCCGAAGTGCGCGCCGGCCTCGATCAATTGCTGCATGGTGACGGTCGGAGCCGCCATAAGTAATTCCTTTCCGGTTATGCCTCTGGAAAGCGCTGGAACCCTGCGGAGCGTCCCGCCAGGGCACCGGAGCTGTGTGCCTTCCATGTGAATTTGCCGAAGGGACCGAGATCGGTCTTTCGGCGGGGCCCGCCCTTAGCGGCGAACGCAATCGAAATCCAGCGCAATCCGCCGCGCAGATGATTCCGTCTGTCGAAGATAAGTCTTGACGTAAGAACAAAACAAGAACATACGTCGATCTTAACCGGACAGACCGGGAACGGATTCGCGCTCTACGCCTTTTGTCACAAACTCCCCGCTGCCGAAACGCGGGGCCAGCAAGGTTCACACGGATATGCTCGCAACACTCCTGCCCCTCGCCTTCACCGCCGTCGCCGTGCTGGCGATTGCGGTGATCTCCACATCCTTTGCCAAGGGCCTCGCCGCCTGGGCGACGCTGCGGCAACAAATCGCCCTTTGCGAGGGCGAACGGACGGTGACGGTGCGACACCAGCGCATGATCCATGCGCAACAGGTCACTATACGAGGGTCGCGCCGCCCGCTTCGTCCGGTTGTTGCTGCTCCGGTCCGCCTGCCGCAACGCGCAGCTGCCTGACCTTGGCGTAATTGGCGATGCCCAGCGGCATCAGCGCCAGATAGACCAGGCAGATTGCCACCAAGGTCCACCACGGCTCGGTCAGCAAGGCGGCGAACAACAGGCCGGCAAGGCCGATAGCTCCCAATCTGATCGACCGCTTGGGACGGATCGATTTCCAGCTCAGGGTGGCGATGTTCGAGATCATGAGGAAAGCCATCGCAGCGACCCATGCGGCCACCAGCCACGGCTCGCGGAACAGCGGCTCCCCCGTGGCGACCCACAAGTACATCGGCAGAAAGGCGAGCCCTGCTCCGACCGGCGCGGGCACGCCGGTGAGGAATCCGGCGGACTTGTGCGGCTGATCGTCGACATCGATGCGGGCATTGAACCGGGCGAGACGCAAGGCGCAGCAGATGGCGAAGGCGAGCGAGGCGAACCAGCCGAATCGGGGCAGATCCTGCAGCGACCACAGGAACAGCACCAGCGCCGGGGCCATCCCGAAGCTGAGCGAATCGGCCAGGCTGTCGAGTTCGGCGCCGAAGCGCGACTGCGCCTTCAGGAGCCGGGCGATTCGTCCGTCGATGCCGTCGAGCATGCCGGCGAGAATGATCGCGAACAACGCCTTCTGCCAGTCGCCCTCATGGCCGTGGGTCGCGGCGATCGCGAAGCGCACGCCGGTAAGGCCCGAACAAAGCGCCGCCGCCGTGATCGCGTTCGGCAGCACGGCGCGCAGCGTGAGGCCGGGCCCACGCGGGCGCGCCATGGCGACTTCGTCCTCGCTTGCCTTGGGGCCGAGCCACGCCGGCCCGGGATCGATCGGCCGCTCGTCGTCCTGGTCAAGCCCGCTCATTGGCTAACGCCTTCGATCAGGCCTTGCTTGCCTATCTCGGCAAGCACCGTTTCGCCAGCGATCACCTTCTGCCCCAGCAGAACCTTGGATTCCGTTCCCTGAGGGAGATAGACGTCCACCCGGCTGCCGAAGCGGATCAAGCCGACGCGCTGGCCCTTGGCGATGATGTCGCCCGGCTTGATGAACGGCACGATGCGCCGCGCGACGAGACCGGCGATCTGGGTGAAGGCAACCCGCACGCCGTCGGCACGCTCGATCAGCACGTGCTGGCGTTCGTTTTCCTCGCTCGCCTTGTCGAGATCGGCGTTCACGAACTTGCCCGGAATATAGACCACGCGGGCGATCGTCCCGCCGATCGGCGCGCGATTGATATGCACGTCGAACACCGACATGAAGATAGACACCCGCGTGAGCGGTTCGGCGGGCAACCCGGCAAGGCCTTGGCCGTCGGCGACTTGCAGTTCCACCGGAGGCGGCACTTGCTGGATCAGCGTCACCAGGCCGTCGGCCGGTGAAACAATCAGGTCCGCACTCTGCGGCACCACGCGCTCCGGATCGCGAAAGAAGGCAAAGACTCCCAACGAAGCGAGCAACAGCGGCCAACCCAGCCAGCCGATGCCAAGGCCGAGCAGCACGACCAGGGAAATGACGACGGCGCCGAGCCCAAACTTGCGCCCTTCGGGATGGATCGGTGGCCAGCCCCATTCGGCATCGCCCCGGCCCCGGTTGTCTAACAGGTCTCCGGCCATGGAATGCATCTAGGCACTTGCCGCGCTGCGAACAACCCGAAGCAGTTGCGGCACTGGTGGACAGGGGTGGATTGGCGGCTGTGCCGCCGTCTCCGCTTCGCTCCGACTCCGAACCATCGTACGGCCATCGCTGCGCGATGGCCGTACGATGGTTCAACACCGTTTTGCCTTTCGGCACGGTCTCCCCGCATCCGCTGGCTCAGCACTGGTGGACAGGGGTGGATTCGAACCACCGTACGCTTGCGCGGGCAGATTTACAGTCTGCTGCCTTTAACCACTCGGCCACCTGTCCACCCTGGTGCCGGTGACGGGCGAACCCGTTTTTGTGCGGCCCCGCATCGCAGGGCTCCGGCCGAGTGCGCGCGTCCATGGCGAAGCGGCGCTTGCCTGTCAATGGCGGCACTGGCAGGGAGCTCCGATGGCGAAGGGCGGCAACAGGAAAGCGCTGCGTGGGCGAGCGGGGCGCATGCAGGGCGGGCGCGGTTCCGGCCGGCCAACGCACGGGCAAGTGCGGCTATGGGGCCGCCACGCTGTCGAGGCCGCGCTGAAAAATCCCGCGCGCCGGCACCGCAAGTTGTGGGCTACGCGGGAGGGCATCGCCTCGCTCGACGGCGAGTTGCCGCCGGACTTTCCGCTCGAATATGCCGAGGTGGCCGATCTCGCCCGCCTGGTCGCCCATGACGCGCCGCATCAGGGTCTCGTGCTCGAATGCGCGCCGCTCGACGACCTTCATCTCGCCGACGTTCTCGCGGACGCGGCGACGGGCCCTCTCGTCATTCTCGATCAGGTTACCGATCCGCATAACGTCGGCGCCATCCTCCGTTCGGCTGCCGCGTTCGGAGCCGCGGCGCTGATCACGCAAGACCGTCATGCTCCGCCGGAGAGCGGCGCGCTGGCCAAGGCGGCGTCGGGCGCGCTCGAAGTGGTTCCGTGGATACGCGTGGTGAACCTCGCCCGCGCTCTGGAGGAGATAGCCGAGGCGGGATACTGGCGGATCGGCCTTGCCGGCGAAGTGGAACCCACCTTGGCCGAGGTGCTGCCGAGCGGCCCTGTGGCTTTGGTCCTGGGTGCGGAAGGTGAAGGCTTGCGGCACAACATCGCCGCGCATTGCGATGCGCTGGCGCGGCTGCCGATCGGCGAGGCGATGGAAAGCCTCAATGTGTCGAACGCCGCCGCCATTGCGCTTTATGCGATCGCAACACGCTCCCGATAATCGGCTCGCTCTACGGCGGCAAGCGAAAGGCCGCCTCGTTCACCCGAGGCGGCCTTTGGAAGCGCCTGACCCTTCGGCCGACGCGAGATCTATCAGTTCACCGAATCCTTGAGACCCTTGCCGGCCTTGAATTTCGGTTGGGTCGAAGCCTTGATCGTCATCGGCGCGCCGGTGCGCGGGTTCCGCCCGGTCGAAGCCTTGCGCTTGGCCACCGAGAACGTGCCGAAACCGACCAGCCGCACTTCGTCGCCCTTCGACAGTGTGCGCGTAATGGTGTCGAAAACCCCCTCGACAGCCTTCGTGGCATCGCTGCGCGACAGCCCGCTGGCGTCGGCGACAGCACCGATCAGTTCGTTCTTGTTCATGGTCGGAGAAACCCCCTCATTCGTGTTGTCGGACGGAAATTGGAATCGGCTTGCGATGGCGCGGGAGTTGAGCGGCTTTTCCATGCCCTGTCAAAGCCAAAGCCGCCAAATTTCGCGCGTTAGCGGCGAATCGAAGGCCGCGCGGGGCCGCGTACCCGCCAAGCCGTAACGAAGTATAACTAATGCCGCACTAACCCTTGCGCGGACCGCCAGGCCCACGCCCCGATTCGCTGCGGCGCAGCGACTTTGCTGCGGCCGCTCAGTGTGCGGTCGTTGCCGAGCTCGCAACGGGTGCGATCGGAACGGGCTGACTGGCGAGATCGTCGGCTTCGGTCCATTCGATCGGCGCCGGCATCGCGGTCAGCGCATGTTCCAGCACCTGATCGACATGAGCCACCGGAACGATCTCCAGCCCGTGCTTGACGTTCTCCGGTATCTCCGCGAGGTCCTTCACGTTCTCCTCGGGAATCAGCACGGTCTTGATTCCGCCGCGCAGCGCCGCAAGCAGCTTCTCCTTGAGCCCGCCGATGGCCAGGACCCGGCCGCGAAGCGTGACTTCGCCGGTCATTGCCACGTCGGGCCGCACCGGCACGCCGGTGAGCGTCGAGACGATCGAGGTGACCATGCCCACGCCGGCGCTCGGCCCATCCTTCGGCACCGCCCCTTCGGGCAGGTGGATGTGGACGTTCTTGCGCTGGAAGATCGACGGCTTGATGCCGTAAGCGGGCGCCCGCGCCTTGACGAAGCTGAACGCTGCGGCGACGCTCTCGTTCATCACCTCGCCGAGCTTGCCGGTCGTCTTGACCTCGCCCTTGCCAGGCGTAGTGACGCTCTCGATGGTCAGCAATTCGCCGCCGACCTCGGTCCAGGCGAGACCGGTGACCGCGCCGACTTGCGCCTCTTCCTCCGACATGCCGTGGCGGAACTTGCGTACCCCGGCGAAGTCGCCGAGGTTTTCCGGCGCCACTACTACGCCGGCGACCTTCTTTTCGAGAATCTGCCGCAGCGTCTTGCGGGCCAGCCGGGCAATCTCGCGCTCGAGCGTGCGCACGCCCGCCTCGCGAGTGTAATAGCGGATCAGGTCGCGCAGACCGCCCTCGGTCAGCTCGAACTCGCCGGCTTTCAGCCCGTGCGCCTCGATCTGCTTGGGGATCAGGTGGCGCTGGGCGATCTCGACCTTCTCGTCCTCGGTGTAGCCTTCGAGGCGAATGATCTCCATCCGGTCGAGCAGCGGCTGCGGCAGGTTCAGCGTGTTCGCGGTGGTCACGAACATGATATCGCTGAGATCGATATCGAGTTCGAGATAATGATCCTGGAACTTCGCGTTCTGCTCCGGATCGAGCACTTCGAGCAGCGCCGAAGCCGGATCGCCGCGGAAATCCTGGCCGAGCTTGTCGATCTCGTCGAGCAGGAACAGCGGGTTGCTCGTCCCCGCCTTGCGCAGATTGGTGACGATCTTGCCGGGCAGCGAGCCGATGTAAGTCCGCCGGTGGCCGCGGATCTCTGCTTCGTCGCGCACGCCGCCGAGCGACTGACGGACGAACTCACGCCCCGTGGCGCGGGCGATCGATTTGCCAAGGCTGGTCTTGCCGACGCCCGGCGGGCCGACGAGGCACAGGATCGGCCCCTTGAGCTTGTTGGTGCGCGCCTGGACCGCAAGGTATTCGACGATCCGGTCCTTGACCTTGGCCAGCGCGTAGTGGTCCTCATCGAGAACCTCCTGCGCCTTGGCGATATCCTTCTTGAGCCGGCTCTTCTTGCCCCATGGCAGGCCGAGCAGCACGTCGAGATAGTTGCGGATAACGGTCGCCTCGGCGCTCATCGGCTGCATCGTGCGCAGCTTCTTGAGTTCGGCGTTGGCCTTCGCCTTGGCTTCCTTCGACAGCTTCAGCGTGTCGATCTTCTGCTGCAGCTCGGCGAGTTCGTCGCCCTCGCCTTCCTCGCCGCCGCCCAGCTCGCTTTGGATCGCCTTGAGCTGTTCGTTCAGATAATATTCGCGCTGGGTCTTCTCCATCTGGCGCTTGACGCGGCCGCGGATCTTGCGCTCGACCTGGAGCACCGAGAGCTCGCTTTCCATCAGCGAGTAGACCATTTCGAGCCGCTTGAGCGGCGCGGTTTCGGTCAGCAGGGATTGCTTGGTGGCGACCTTGCTGGTCAGCGCGCCGGCGATCGCGTCCGCCAGGCGGCCGGCATCCTCGATCTCGGCAAGTTCGGTCTCGATGTCGTCGGGCAGCTTCTTATTGTGCTTGGCGTAATCGGCGAACTGCTCGAGCGCGCTGCGCATCAGCGCCGACACCTGGGTGCCGGTCATCTCTTCCTCTTCGATCAGCTCGGTGAGAGCCATCACGTAGCCCTCGTGCTCCTGGATGCCGACCACGCGGGCACGCTGCTGGCCTTCGACCAGCACGCGCACGGTGCCGTCGGGCAACTTGAGAAGCTGCAGCACCTGGGCGACGGTGCCGACGTCGTAGAGATCCTCGCGCTCCGGATTGTCGCAGCCCTGATCGAGCTGAGCGACGAGCAGGATATCCTTGTCGCCGGCCATCGCGGCCTCGAGCGCGCTGACCGACTTGTCGCGCCCGACGAACAGCGGGACTACCTGGCCGGGGAAGACGACCAGGTCGCGCAAGGGAAGCAGGGGAAATTGATTCATGAAAATTTTCATCCGTCCAGTGTAACGCCGCGCACCCGATTGCGGTCCGGCGCTCTTGACCATGATATGGGAAACGCGGTCTCCGGCCGCAACGGTATAAGCGGATTCGCTGTGGAAGGCCCAGCTTTCCGCGGCCTTGGTTGACAAGGGGGGCTTCGGGTTTTGGGCGAAGTAGTCCAGCTCTTCAGCAATCCGAAATCCGGCCGGCACAGCCGGCGCAGGGTCGCTGCGCTGGCCGCGGCCCTGGAAGCACGAGGCGCGACTGTGCTCCTGTCCGAAAGCAGCGGCAGCGCTCCCCATATAGCGGATGAGGCAACTCATGTCTGCGTGGCCGGCGGAGACGGGACCGTGCGCCATGTCGCTGACGCGGTGATCCGCCAGCGCCGCGCCGTCACCTTGAGCATCTATCCGGCGGGAACGGTGAATCTGCTGGCGCTGGAAGCCGGCTATCCGCGCAAGCCCGATGAATTCGCCGCTTTCATTCTCGATCGTGCGAACCGGCGCAAGCATTTCCCGGTGGCTCTGAACGACAGCCATTTTTTCGCTTGCGCCGGAGCCGGACCCGACAGTCTCGCCGTCGCGCAAGTCTCGGGCAAGCGGAAGCGGTCGATCGGGCGCTTTGCCTATGCCCTCGCCGCCCTGAAGCTGCTGTTCGCCTGGCCGCGCCATTCCATCATTCTCGACACCGGCGAACGGCAAGTGCGCTGCGAAGCCTTCTACGTCGCCAAGGGGCGTTACTACGCCGGGCGCTGGAGTTTCGCCAAACACGCCCGGGTCGGTGAGCCGCTGCTGCATGTCGTGGCGCTGCGCCAGGCGCGCCGCCGCGACTATCTGCGCTTCGTGACGGCTCTGGCATCGGGCAAAGACGTCAGCGGGTTGCAGAACGTCGAGGCCTTCACCTGCGCCAGCCTTCACGCCACCGGAAGCGCGCCACTGCCGTTGCAGGCTGATGGCGATATCGTCGGCTCGCTGCCAGCGAGGCTCGTTGTCCGAGAGGCGCCGCTGATCTTCTGCTAGATCAGCCCATCCCGGGCAGCTTGAACCCGGGCGGCAGGCCCATCCCCGACTGCGCCTTCTGCATCTCGGCTTCGGTGGCCCGGTCGGCCTTTGTGCGGGCGTCGTTAAACGCCGCGGTCACCAGGTCCTCGAGCATCTGCTTGTCCGCCGGCACGATCAGGCTGTCGTCGATCGACACGCCGAGGATGCGGCCCTTGGCCGTGGCGCGGATTTTCACCAGGCCACCGCCGGAGGTCCCTTCGACCTCGAGCGAATCGAGCGTCACCTGGACGTCGTTCATCTGTTGCTGGATCTTCTCGGCTGCCTGCTGCGCGGCCTTGAGCATTTCTTCCATGTCCATCGCGATTTCCTAGGCTCTCTTGTTCCAGTTGCGATTGCCCTGCGAGCGCTCGCTCTCATCGACCAGCTCGGCATCCGGGAAGGCCGCGAAGGCGGCCTCGACCAGCGGCGCGGTGCGAATGCGCTGGTCGTCGGCGGCCTTCTGGGCCTCGGCGCGTTCGCGCAGGCTCGGCAACGCTTCGCCTTCGCCCGGGCCGATCTGCCAGCGCTCGCCGGTCGCCTTGAACAGCGCGTCGCGCAGTTCGGGCGCGGGGTCTTCGCCCAAGCCGGGTGCGAGTTGATAGACCAGCTTGTTCGAACCGAGCTCGATCGGGCGAATCCAGTCGCGCATCACTTGCGCAACCCTGAGCGCGCCCGACTGATCCACTCGTTCGACCAGCCGTTGCCAGCTTTCGTGCGAGACCGGCGGGGCGGCGGTGGCGGCCGCGCTAATGCCGCCGTCGCCCGTAGGCGCTGGCGCGGAGGCGGTGCCGTTCGCCGCCATCGTTTCCAGCATTTTCGCCAGAGTGCCGGGATCGGGCATGTCGGCAGCGTGCAGCACGCGCAGCAAGGCCATCTGCGCCGCGACCAACGGATCGGGCGCCTTGCGCACCTCGTCATAGCCCTTGAGCAGCAATTGCCAGAGGCGGTGCAGTTGGCCCGGCGAAAGCGTGCCCGCCCAGCCTTCCAGCGCCTCGCGCTCCTCCTGAGTTACTGCGTCGGCCGCATCGCCGCCGATCTGAGCCACCGTCACCCGGTGAGCGAGGTCCATCAGCCCCCGCACCAGCGCGAGCGGCTCAACGCCGAGCGCATATTGCCGGTCGACTTCGGCAAGGAGGGCTTGCGGATCGCCTTCGAGCAGCGCCGCGAACAGCCGCCGCTGAGCCCCTTTGTCGGCCAGGCCGAGCATGTCCTGCACACGCTCCGCCGTAACCTTGCCGCCGCCTTCGAGATCGGCATGGGCAATGGCCTGGTCGAGGATCGACAGCCCGTCGCGGCTCGATCCTTCGGCTGCTTCGGCGATGATCGCCAGGGCTTCCGGTTCAACCTCGACGCCTTCCTGGCGGCAGATCGAGGCGAACTGCTGTTCGAGCAGCGGCTTGGGAATGCGGCGCAAGTCGAAGCGCTGCGTGCGGCTGAGCACGGTAACCGGCAGCTTCTCCACCTCGGTGGTGGCGAAGAGGAACTTCACGTGCGGCGGCGGCTCCTCCAGCGTCTTCAGCAAGGCGTTGAACGCGTTGCGCGAGAGCATGTGGACTTCGTCGATGATGTATATCTTGTAGCGCGCGCTGACCGCCGCGTAGCGTACCGCCTCGATGATCTCGCGCACGTCGTCGACGCCGGTGTGGCTGGCGGCGTCCATCTCGATCACGTCGATATGGCGCCCTTCGGCGATGGCGCGGCACGGCTCGCACACGCCGCACGGATCGATCGTCGGGCCGCCTTGCCCATCCGGGCCGACGCAGTTGAGCGCCTTGGCGATGAGGCGCGCGGTACTGGTCTTGCCGACCCCGCGCACGCCGGTCATCAGGAAGGCGTGCGCCAGCCGGCCGCGCTGGATCGCGTTGGCCAGCGTCTTGACCATCGCATCCTGGCCGATGAGCTCGGAAAAGGTCCGCGGGCGATACTTGCGGGCGAGCACGCGATAGGGTTGCGCGGCGGGTTCCGCCGGCGGCGGAACGGCCAGTGCCGCAGGCTCCCCGAACATGGCCGACTGACCGGCAGCTTCGAGCTCGGCTGCGCTCACCGCGGCCTCTTCTTCGCCTTCGGGCGGAGGGGCTTCGCCGAACATGTCGCCTGAATCAGTCATCGGCGGCAAGGTAGGGGGTGCGGCTCACAATGTCAGTTGAAAAGGAGCCGGGCGACCCGCTGCCATCCGTTGTGGCTGCTTCCTTCCGGACCTGACCAGGTTGGCGGACGCGAACGTCCACCCGACTCCCGG
>Ga0164242_10003044_pt1 | contig 19172 bp, 16 predicted proteins | sample OricomgcompostMG_FD_108783 | JGI IMG/M metagenome (GOLD analysis project Ga0164242, IMG submission 108783) | Miracle-Growth compost microbial communities from Emeryville, California, USA - Original compost - Miracle growth compost (MG) ... | reverse complement strand
TTCCGTGACGAAGACGCCGGGAACGTCACGAAGCACGGGGAGAGACGCCGGGAACGTCACCGCTCCTCATGCGTTCCGGGCCCCGATCGGAGGGCCCGTAACGCGATGCGTGGTTTTTGGGTCCTATAGGCCCCCAAAACCATGGTCACGTGATTGCAACGTCTGAAGAACACAGGCAGACCTGTGAACTTCCATGGGTCTCCGTGCCGAACCTGTGACGCCCCGGGTGATCCGGGGCGGCCTCGTGGCGGGACACGCGCCTCTTGCGCACTCCCCGCACCCCCGGCCATCTCGACCACGACCACAGCCTGCCGGAGGGTCGTGGTCGAGATGGCCGCGTCCCTTGTCTGTCCCTTGCCCGTCCCTTTCCCACCCCTTGTCCGTCCCTTTCAACCCCCGGGCGCCAGCTTCAGGACACCTCGACCCCCGTGGAATCAATCGTCTAGAGCAGGAAGCGGAAGACCGGGCCGTCGGGATCGATCGGCTCGATCCGCAGCGGTGAGCGGTTCAGCCGGCCGAGCAGGTCGGGGAGGCCGGAGCGGTCGCCGATCTCGATCCCGACCAGCGCCGGGCCGGTCTCGCGGTTGCTGTGTTTGACGTACTCGAAGAGCGTGATGTCGTCGTCGGGGCCGAGCACCTCGTCGAGGAAGCGGCGCAGCATCCCCGGCTCCTGCGGGAATTCGACCAGGAAGTAGTGCTTCAGCCCTTCGTAGACGAGGGCCCGCTCGAGGATCTCGGCGTAGCGGCTGACGTCGTTGTTGCCGCCCGAGACGATGCAGACGGTCACCGCTCCCGCCGGCGGCGCGACGACCCTGCCGAGGGCGCCGGTCGCCAGCGCCCCGGCGGGCTCGGCGATGATCCCGTCGGTCTGGTAGAGCGAGATCATCTCGGCGCAGACGGCGCCCGGCTCGAGCTCCGCCAGCGCGGCGCCGGAGTCGCGCACGATCGGGAAGGTGACGTCGCCGACCCGGCGCACCGCGGCGCCGTCGACGAAGGAGTCGAGCTTGGCGAGGTCGACCGGGCCGCCCGCCTCGAGGGCGGCCCGCATGCTCGCGGCGCCGACCGGCTCGATCCCGTGGACCCCGACCTCGGGGTGGGCCTCGCCGAGCCAGCCCGCGATCCCCGCCAGCAGGCCGCCGCCGCCGACCGGGACGACCATCAGGTCCGGCGCCCGCCCGAGCTGCTCGACGATCTCGACCGCGACGGTGCCCTGGCCGGCGATCGTCTGCGGGTCGTCGAAGGCGGGCACGAGCCGTGCGCCGCTCTCGGCGGCGGCCGCCTTGGCCAGCGCGGCGACGTCGTCGTAGGCGTCCCCCTGGACGACGATGTCGACCCAGGGCCCGCCGATCGCCTCGATCCGCTCGCGCTTCTGCCGCGGCGTCGTCCGCGGCAGGAAGATCCGTCCCTTGATCCGCAGCGCGGCGCAGGCGTAGGCGACCCCCTGGGCGTGGTTGCCGGCGCTCGCGCAGACGACCCCGGCGGCGGTGTCGCCCAGCTGCGCCATCAGGTTGTAGGCGCCGCGCAGCTTGTAGGAGCGGACCGGCTGCAGGTCCTCGCGCTTCAGCCAGACCTCGCCGCCGACCAGCTCCGACAGCCGCTCGTTGCGCAGCAGCGGCGTCCTTTTGACGACGCCCGCCAGCCGTCCCACGGCCTCCTCGACCAAGCCACCGAGCCGCGCGGCCGGAAGGTTCGAATTTGTCTCCATCAGCGATTCACCTGGATACCGGTGATGGAGGTTAGTGCGGAGCTATCGGGCGGCGAGGCCCACCACTTCGGCGACCCCCACCGGACCGCAACCTGACGTATGACATGACCCTCCTATCTGTGGTGGGCCGGATCCCAGACCGCGAAGCGCGGCGAGGAGTCAGTCGCCGAACTCCCGTGTCGAGTCAGCTGGACGAAGAACCACCGACCTGCCCCTTGGGAGAGGGCGAGGGGACACCGTGCTCGGTGGCCGTCGACAATAATCCGCTCCTGGCCCCGGTAGCTCAGCCGGATAGAGCGTCTGCCTCCTAAGCGGAAGGTCGCTGGTTCGAATCCAGCCCGGGGCATCTGAACGGCACGGCCCGTCGGTCGGCGCCTCGAAGACGGCCATCGCGGGTGATGACCGGGATGCCCCTCGGCGTCGCCGACACCGCTCCGTGCGCCCGGCCGCAGACGGGCGCGGCCTTGCGTCGACCCGACCCTCTGGCCAGCCCTCGCGTGCGGCCGACGTGGAGGCCAGGCCATCGCATCAGGCTTGACATCGCGGGGGGCGCTATGTACGTTCGGGGCGTCCAGCTATCGGATGAAGCTAACCGTCTGTTGGACATCGGAGAGAGAGATAGGAGGAGCATGCAAAGCTCGTCGGCAGTTGCCGTCGGAGATGGTGTCTCGGCAGGGTCCAGCGTCAACTGGCGTGCGATGAGCGCACTGCTGACGCTGTCGCTGTGCGCTGGACTCGTCTTCTACAACACGACCGTCGCCACTTCACTGGAGACGCCGATCACCCAGTCGCTGCACCTCAGTGCCAGCGACGTTCCGTTGTTCGTCAGCATCACCGCGCTGGCTACCGCGCCGGTCGTCCTGTTGGCCGGGGCGGTGAGCGACCGGCTGGGTCGCAAGTCCGCGCTCATCGGCGGCCTGCTCGTGCTGGCCATCGGATCACTAGGGGTCGGGATCGTATCTCCCGTCTGGGCGGTCCTGGCGTTTCGCGCGATCCAGGGACTTGGCGCCGGCTTCATAGTCGTCGTCTCCTTGGCGATGGCGTCCGTCTCGCTCGGCGAGGAGCGCAGACCACTTGCGATCGCGATCTACTCCAGCGTGATCATGCTCGGTCTGCTCGCCGGATCTGTGCTCGGAGGCGTGGCGGCCGCCGGCGGCGGAACCTCCTGGCGCTGGGCATTCCTCGGTCTCGGCATCGTCGCCGTGGCCGCGATCGTGCCGTGCCGGTCGCTCCTCGACGAAGCGACGATGGGCGCCCCCGCCGACCGCCGCAATCGGCGTCTGGATTTCCTTGGTGCCTTGTTCTCGATCCTCGCTCTCGGCGGGATCGTCACCGGGATCACGGAGGGCGACGTATGGGGTTGGAGCAGCTGGAAGACGCTGTTGGCGATCATCGCGGGCCTGGCTTTCGGCGTATTGCTCTTCGTCTATGAGGCGCGGCGGCGCGGAGGACTGTTCGACCCCCGTGTCTTCCGTTCCAGGACCTTTACGTTGTCCAGTCTCCACGTGATCGTGGAGCTGGCCTGGGCGATCGGGGCCAGTGTGTACGTCGGCCTCATCTTCGAGGTCGACCTCAAGATGAGCCCGGTCCACGCGGGGCTCGCCTACATACCGATGACCGGCGTCGCCGCGTTGATGATGCCGATCATCGGGTCCTTCACTCGCAAGGTGGGGGTGCGTCGCCTACTGATGTGTGCCGGGGTGTGCGGGACCGCGGGGTACGCGTACGCTCTGCTGACGGTTGATTCCGGTGGCCTCGAGTACGCCAAGCTGCTCCCGGCGTTGGTGCTGCTCGGACTCGGGCAGGCCTGCGCGGCGCCTTCCCAGGCAACCGCGATGCTTGAGGCCGTGCCGGTCGAGCACGCCAGCGAAGGCTCAGCGCTCAATGCCTCGGCGCTGCAGATCGGCGCCGCGATCGGTCCGGGTGTCGTGGCCTCGATCTTCAGTGCCCGGTACCCGGAACTGGTGGGCCAGGCGATGGCCGCCGTCCATGCTCCCGGGGGCAGCATGGCCCAGCTTCCCGGCCTGCTCGGCGATGCCTTCGCCTCGGCCACGCGGCCCGCGGCGATCGCCATGGCGGCGCTTGCCGCGTGCGGGTTCGTGATCGCGACTGGTATCTCGTCCAAGAAGAAAGGTGAGATGCGGACGCCGGAGGATTAGCGAAGCGCTGCGCCGGCTGGGAGCCGACGGGCCGTCCGGGGTCATGACCCGGGCGGCCTTCGGCTGTCGGTGTGTCTCTCCCGGATTTATCAGGTCGTCGAAAGGAAGTAGCAATGAGGGTTGTAATCATCGGTGGCGGTATCGCGGGTCTCGCGACCGCCGCGTCCATCGCGAAGTCCGATGCGGCGGAATGCGTGATCCTGGAGCGGGAGCTCACGAGCAGCGAGCTCGGCGCCGGCATCCAGATCACGGCGAACGGCAGCCGCGTGCTGCGCTACCTGGACGTGCTCGACGCGGCCGAGCCGTATGCGGTTCGCAGCCGAGGGACGAGCTACCGCGACATCGTCACGGGCGAGCCGCTGTTCGAGCGAGACCTGCCGGAAGCCGCGGACGACGTTCCCTACCTGCAGATCCATCGTGTCGGTCTGCGCAGCGCGCTGGTCGAGAAGGTGGATCCGAGCGCGATCGCCTGGGGCGCGGAGTGCGTGGCGGTGCACGACGACGGCGAGCGGACGACGGTCGAGACCGCCGACGGTCGGGTCTTTCACGGCGACGTGGTGCTCGGCGCCGACGGCCTCAACTCCGAGGTCCGCGCGTTGACCTTCGGACGCGAGCGGCCGACGTTTTCCGGCGTGGTGGCGTGGCGGGCGTTGATCCCGAGAGCCGCGGTCGAGCACGTCGGACTGGACCTCCGTCAACACACCTGGTGGGGACCGGATCGCACGGTCGTCGCCTACTGGGTGGACGGTGGCGAGCGTCTCAACTTCGTCGGACTGGTGCCGGAGGCCGAGGCCAAGGTCGAGTCATGGGAGACGCGCGGCGCGCTGGAGGTCTTCCGCGGCTCATTCGAAGGCGTCTGTCCGGAGCTCGCACAGGTGATCGAGGTGATCGATGACGTCTTTACCACCGGTATCTATGACCGGCCCGACGTGATGGAGTTCGTCCGGGGTCGGATCGGCCTGGTCGGCGACGCCGCGCATCCCGTCGAGCCTGGTCTGGCCAACGGTGGATCGCTCGCGCTGGAGGATGCGGTCACCGTGAGTCGGTGCCTGGAGCGCCACGGCCCGGGAGGTGTCGCGACGGCGCTGCTCGAGTACCAGGCGCGCCGGAGCGCCCGCGCCGCCAAGGTCCAGAAGATCGCCCGCGAGTGGGGGGCCCAAGGGCGTCTCAGCGACGCGGAGGCGATCAAGCACCGCAATCAAGCCCTGCAGCGCCTCGGGGGCTACCGCGACTGGCTGTGGAACTTCGACGCGGTCGCGGCGGCAGAGCGCCCGCTGGGCGGAGTCGACAACGACGCGGTTCTAGGTGTCTGAGCGCCCGCGGAGATGGGTGGGGACCGTTGGCGACCGTCCCTTGGTCGGTGTCGTCGACCAAGGGAGCGTGTCCGTTAAATGGATGCTATAAACCGTAGAATGGATATCGGGAGGAGGCCAAGGAAGATCCTGGTCGGCGCCGAGACCTTTGGATCGACCGCGTCGCGGCGGCCTTGCCGACGCCCGTTCAACGACGAGGAGAGGCAGACGATGGCAATTTCCGAAGCCGACCGCGGTTCGCGAGAGGTCGCGGTGTGTCGCAGCGAGGAACTCGAAGAGGGAGGGCGAGTAGTCGTCTCGATCGCCGGCGAGGAACTGGGGGTCTTCCGCGTCGACGGACGCTTGTACGCCTGGTCCAACTACTGCGTGCACGTCGGTGGCCCGGTGTGCCAGGGCATGCTGATCAATCGCGTCGAGGAGTCACTCGACGAGGGCAAGAGGAGCTTGGGCGAGCGCTTCGCGGACAGTCGACACATCGTCTGTCCCTGGCACGGCTATGAGTACGACGTGACCACCGGCGAGCACGCGACGCTCTCCGAGCTGAAGCTGCGGGGGTACGGCGTGCGAGAGCAGGAAGGTGAGATCCTTGTCGCGGTCTGAGTTTCACGAAATCGCGGAGCACCTGGCCGCGGTCGTGGATCAGGTTCTTTCGGATCACGACACCATCGACGAAGCCGATCTCGCGACGACGCTTGCCGCGGCGACCCGGCTGTACTCCAACTGCGCGCCGAATCCCTACGCCTCCGCGATGCTGCGGCAGCTCGAGGTCTCGCCAACGGAGGCTTGCACGGTCGCCGCGACCCTGTTGCGCGCGCAGTCGCTCACTCCCTTCGAGTTCTCCGTCTGGTTCTCATCGGGCCGTACTGACACGAGCACCGGCTCAACAACGCTGAGGTAATCACCGATGCCGATCGATCCTGCCGTCCAGCGGCTTCCCGATGTCCATGACCGGTTCACGGATACCGATGAGATGCTCAGTCACGCTCGCCAGCAGGCCGACGCGCTGAAGCTCGACGATTACTTCGTCGTCGACGTCGATTCACATCGGGAGCCCACCATTCACTGGCCCGAGGTGCTCCAGTACGTGGAGAACCCCGTCATTCGTCGCAATTCCGAGCACGACTTCGACACCTACGGTCGTCTCCAGTACGTGCCGTTCGGCAACTTTGCCGGCACCGGGTTCGCCTTTCAGGCGGCGCACGGTCGCATCCCCCACCAGGAGCCCTCCGGCCAGCAGGTCCTCGACGAAGACGTGCACCGGGACGTCGTCCTCTGTCGGCAGGCGATGGATGCCCTGAGCATCGATGTCCAGGTCGTCTTCCCCACCGCGCTGCTCGCGCTCGGGATGTCGCCGATGCCGGAGGCCGAGGCGCAGATTGCCTACGCCTACAACCGTTGGATGGTCGAGCGGTTCATCCCCGAGGAGCCGCGGCTGGTGTTCCTGCCGTACTTGCCCATCCACGATGTCGACATGTCGCTGCGGATCATCGAGGAGTTCGCGGGACGGCCGGGTGTCGTCGGCTTCTTGGTGACCAGCATTCGCTATTCCCCGGTTCACGACAATCGCTTCATGCCGATCTACGCCGCGCTCGAACGGGCGGGACTGCCGTTGGCATTCCATGCGGGATTCACCTGGGACGACGAGTGGATGCGGACGATGAACCGCTTCATCTCCGTGCACGCCGTCTCGTTCGTGCACTGCAACATCGTCCACATGACCAACTGGATCATGAACGGGTTGCCCGAGCGGTTCCCGAACCTCAAGCCGATCTGGGTCGAGAGCGGGCTGGCGTGGGTGCCGTTCCTGATGCAGAGGCTCGACCATGAGTACATCAAGCGCACCTCGGAGGCGCCCTTGCTGGAGCGGCTTCCAAGTGAATACATGCGCGAGATGTTCTACACCTCGCAACCGATGGAGATGGACAATCTCGAGCTGCTGCAGTCGACGCTGAAAGCGATCAAGGCTGACACCCAGCTCACCTACGCGTCCGACTGGCCTCATTGGGACTTCGACCTGCCGGGATGCTTCCTCGGTTTCGACTTCCTCGACGATCAGGCCAAGCGCAACATCCTCGGGCTCAACGCGGCCTCACTGTTCAACCTCGAGCCCAAGTTGCAGGTCAACCGGCACGCCATCACCCAGGAAGGGGCACGCGATGAGCACGACCGAGGAATCAGTCGTCAACCTCAGCCATCCTGACCGCTTCTTCATCGACGGTAAGTGGATGCAGCCGTCGACCGAATCGCGGATCGTGGTCACGGACTCCGCGACGGAGCGGCCGTTTCTGTCGGTCGCCGAGGCACAGGCCGCCGACATCGACCGTGCCGTCGGCGCGGCGAGACGGGCCTTCGACTCAGGGCCGTGGCCGCGGATGGCACATTCGGACCGCGCCGCGTACCTGAGGAGGCTCGGGGCCGGCCTGGTTGATCGCGGCGAGGACGTCGGGAACATCTGGCCGCGCGAGTCGGGCGTGCTACATCGGTTCGCGGTGGGGGCCACCGGCAGGATCGCCGGCGCCTACGACTCATACGCGCGGCTGGCTGACTCGTTCCCGTTTGAAGAACAGGCACGACCGACGGCCGGGGGCGAGTTCGCCGCGATCGTGCAGGAGCCGGTTGGCGTCGTCGCCGCGATCGTGCCGTGGAACGTGCCACTGGTTCTGCTCTCGCACAAGATCGCACCGGCGCTGCTGGCCGGGTGCACGGTCGTGGTCAAGCTCTCACCCGAGGCTCCGGGCGAGGGGTACGTCGTCGCGGAGATCGCCGAGGAGATCGGCCTGCCGCCGGGCGTCCTCAATTTCGTGACGGCCGACCGCGAGGTGTCGGAGTTGCTGGTGCGAGACCCCCGAGTTGACAAGGTCTCGTTCACCGGATCGACGGCGGTCGGGCGGCGGATCGGGGCGATCTGCGGTGAGCGCATCGCGCGCTGCTCGCTCGAGCTGGGCGGCAAGTCGCCCGCGGTGATCCTCGACGACATCGACATCGAGACCGTGGCGGAGACCCTCGCCACCGCCGAGTGTTACAACAGCGGCCAGATCTGCTCTTCCCTGACCCGTGTGATCGTCTCTCGCAAGCGTCATGACGCCCTCGCCGATGCGTTGGGGTCGCGTTTCTCGGCGGTTCAGGTGGGAGACCCCTTCGATCCCGGCAGCGAGATGGGCCCGATGGTCACCGAGCGCCAGCGCGACCGTGTGCTGGATCTCGTCAACGTCGGCGTCGAGGACGGGGCCAGGCTCGTCACCGGAGGCCGGCGGCCCGCCGACCTGGATCGTGGCTGGTACGTCGAGCCGACGGTGCTCGCCGACGTCGACAACGACTCGACGATCGCCCGCGAAGAGATCTTCGGCCCGGTTCTTTCGGTCATCCCCGCCCAGGACGAGCAGGACGCGGTAAGGCTGGCCAATGCGTCCAGCTATGGACTCAACGCCGCGGTATTCACCGATGACGTCGATCGCGCGCGCGCCGTTGCCGGGCAGTTGCAGTCAGGTGCCGTCGGGCACAATGCATGGCGAACCGATATGGGGCTTCCCTTCGGTGGGGTCAAGCAGTCGGGGGTCGGGCGCGAGGGTGGGATCGCGGGCCTACGGCTGTTCTTGGAGACGAAGACCATCATCCTCGACGGCCGCCCCGCCGAAGCGGAGCCGCCGACGGATGCCTGACCGTGGGCACCGAGATACCTGCCCTTACGTCGTGTGAGGCGGTCGGGATGAACGTTCCCGAGATGAGCACCGACGACCTCGCGTTGCTCCTCGTCGACTTTCAAAACGCCTTTCTGGACCCGGCGGGCTATGTCGCCCGTCGCGGCGGCGGCTTGACGCCGAGCCTGCAGGCGGCGATCCGCCCCGCCAAGGAGCTCTTGGACGCCGCGCGTCGCGCCGGCCTCGCCGTGATTCACACTCAGCACGCGTTCGAACCCGGGTACCGGGACGGAGGGTTCATCACCGACGAGATCTTCCCGCGTCGCCTTTCGGACGAGGACGAGCCCACCTATGAACTGGTCACCGGTAGCTGGGAGGCGGACTTCCTCACGCCGTTCGCGCCGATCGCGGGCGAGACGATCATCCACAAGAATCGCTACGACGCGTTCCTTAACACCTCATTGCAGGACACCTTGGAGCGTCTGCGCGTCCGCACGCTGTTGGTGGCCGGCGTCGCGACGACCATGTGCGTGGAGTCGACGGTCAGGGAGGCCGCCATGCGGGACTACAGAGTATTTCTCGCGGCCGACGCGGTCGGTGACATGAACGAGTCCGAACATCTACCGGGCATTCGTCGCCTGACCTTCAATTTCGCCCATCCGACGACGGTCGGCGCCGTCCAGCATGTACTGGTTGCCGGCTGACGGCGGCCGGGGCCGCGGAGAAGATCACCAGCTTGGTGGTGCCGCCGTCGTCTCCCGTTCGGCCGATGCCTGGAACTGGTCGTAGGCCACGTACTCGATCACCTCGTAGAGGCGCGCCCGCGTCTGCATCGAGTCGATGATGCCCTCCTGCGTGCCGGCATCGCGTAGCTCGGTGAGGCCGCGTTCGACCGCCGCCATGGCCAGGCGCTGGAGCGTCACCGGATAGATCACGATGTTGTAGCCGAGGCGGTCGAGCGTCTCGACGTCCAGCAGCGGGGACTTGCCGAACTCGGTCATGTTGGCCATCAGGGGCACGTCGAGCGCCGCCCGCACCGTCGCGAACTCTCCCGCCGTGGTCAGTGCCTCGGGGAACACCACGTCCGCGCCTGCCTCGACGTATGCCCGGGCTCGCTCGATCGCGCTGTCGAGGCCCTCGATCGCAACCGCGTCCGTGCGCGCCACGATCACGAAGTCCCGATCGCGACGAGCGGCGACCGCCGCGCGAATGCGCGTGACCATCACATCGACCGCGACGAGCTCCTTACCGTCGAGGTGGCCGCATCGCTTCTGCGGAACCTGGTCCTCGACCTGGCAGGCCGCGATCCCGGCGTCTTCGAGTAACTGAATCGTGCGCGCGACGTTGAGCGCGCCGCCGAAGCCGGTGTCGACGTCCACGAGTGCGGGCAGGTTGGTCACACGCGCGATCTGACGGGCGCGGTCCACGACCTCCGTCTGCGTGCTCAGCCCGATGTCGGGGAGACAGAGGTCGTTGGCCAGGACGGCTCCGGACACGTAGAGACCCTCGAACCCGTACTGCTCGACCAGCAACGCGGACATCGGGTTCAGGGCACCCGGGAAGCGCAGCAGCCGACCCGTGTCGAGGCCCGCGCGGAGCGCGGCCCGCCGCTCCGCAGGCGTTGAGGTGGCGTGGAGCATGTGGTCTCTCTCCGTTTCGAAAGTCCTGTGGCTGGGATCGAGGTGAACCGCGCAGGGAAGTGTATAGTGAAATTGTCCGCTGTGCGGTCAGCTATAACTATTTATCGGACAGGAGCCCTAGCATGAGCGTCGAGGGAGCGAATGCCAGCGCCACGACGGAGCTGGACAAGGTCAACGAAGAGGTCAAGGCCCAGGCCCTACTACCAGGGTGGGCGCCACGCCCGGGGGGCCCGTCGATGTGGCCCGAGCCCCGGCCGGACCTGCTCCCCGGGTCCTGGTCCTACGCCAACGCGCGTGAGCTCCTGGCCCGATCGGCACCGCTGCTGACGATGGAGCAGACCGAGCGCCGCAACGTCATCCTCGTCAACGAGGCCGAGGGCAACCACTATCCGACCCTGCGCACGCACGTGCTCGCCTACCAGATGATCCTCCCGGGCGAGCACGCCCGCACCCACCGTCACTCGCCGCACGCGGGCCGGCTGATCATCGAGGCCGACCCCGGGACCTACACGGTGGTCGACGGCAAGAAGGTGCCGATGCATTCTGGTGACGTTGTGCTGACCCCGGGTGGATCGTGGCATGGCCACGGGCATGACGGCGAGACCCCCGCTTTCTGGCTCGACTTCCTCGACGTGCCGCTCGTGCAGTTGCTGCATCCGATGTTCTTCGAGCCCTTCCCCGACGAGTGGCAGGCACCGGACCCCGACGCGGGCGATCCCAGTGGGCTCATCTTCGCCTGGTCGGAGACCGAGCCGCGCCTGGCCGCGGCCCGCCCGGACGCCGATGGAACGCACGGGGCGCGCGTCCGGTTGGGCGACCCGGCGCTTCCCACGATCGGTCTCTATATGGAGAGGCTCACGGCCGGCGCGTCGACGGTGCCTCTGCGCACGACCGCCAACCGGGAGCTGTGCATCGTCCACGGCGAGGGCGTGACGACGATCGGCGACAAGGAATATCCATGGACGACCGGTGACGTCCTGGCGATCCCGGCCTGGACCTTCGCTGCCCATCGGGTCTCCGACGACGCGACGTTCTTCGAGATGACCGACGAGCCTCTGATGAGCTACTGCGGATACCTGCGGCGTGAGCTGCGATCGTGAGGCTGGTCAGCTTTGACGGTGGCCGCGTCGGCATCCTGGACGCCGACGCGATCATCGACATCACCTCGCTCATCCCCGGCGGGCACGATGTGGGTTGGCCGGCGACGACGATGCCGAGGGCGATTGCCGCCTTCGATGAGATCTCCAGTTCGCTGACGGACGTCCGGGAGGACCTTCCGCGAATCGAGATCTCGGCCGCCGAGATCATGGCACCGGTTCCTCGGCCCGGGCAGCTGATCGCCCTGCCGGCCAACTACGACGATCACATCGGCGAGATGAACTCGCCGAATCGGGCGGATCGCAATGGATTCTTCGTCCTTTCGCCGACCTCGATCAGCGGGCCCGCGTCGCCGATCGTCCTGCCTGATCTAGATGGCTACCGGGTCGATCACGAGTGCGAGCTCGCCCTGATCATCGGCCGGCCGACCTACAGGGTCGACGCCGGCAAGGCCTTGAATCACATCTTCGCCTATAGCTGTCTGATCGACATGACGGTGCGTGGACCCCAGGAGCGGGCCATGCGGAAGTCCTTCAAGAGTTTCACGCCGCTCGGGCCGCACCTCGTCACGGCCGACGAGATCGCCGATCCGGATCATCTCTCCCTGACGCTTTCAGTCAACGGACAGGTCCGTCACCACGGTACGACCGCCGACATGATCGTCGACGTCGCACACGCGATCGAGTTGATCTCGTCGGTCATCCCGCTGTCACCGGGCGACGTCGTCGCCACCGGGACTCCGGCCGGGGTCGGGCCGGTCGCGGCCGGTGATCGGCTGCACATCGACATCAGCGGCGTCGGATCGATGATGCTCGACGTGGTTCAGGGAACGGGGGGGTCCAACATCGCCTTCGCCGGCCGGGCCCCCGAGCACGTGCCCGGCGGGCTGTCGGCCCGCTGACGGCCCGCCGCCGACCGCGGCCTGACTTGCCACCGGACCATCGCGAGCACGCGTCAGTCCCGGTCGGCGGCGCCCGCGAGGCCGGGCGTGTCCTCGAAGCTGGCCTCCTGCATTTGCGCGGTGAGGTCGAGCAGTTCGTCGCGATGGGACTCCACGAGGTCGGGCGGAAACCGCGGAGTGGGGCCCGCGACCGAGACGGACGCGAGGATGTTCTGCCGGCGGTCCCGTACGGGCACGGCGACGACGGAGAGCCCGTCCTCGCGTTCCCCGTGACTGACCGCCCACCCATCGCGGCGGACCTCCTCACACCAGCTTTCCAGCTTGGGCAGATACCCGGGCCCACGCGGTGACAAGGCCGCGACCCGGACGAGGAGCGCCGGTGAAGCGTCCGCGAGCAGGATCTTGGCCGGCGCTCCGGCCCACAACGGCTGCTCGCTACCGACTTTGGCTACGTGGCGCAGTGCGTGCGTGCCTTCCTCCGCGGCGATGCAGACTCGGTGCACATCGTGGCGAACGTAGACGCTGACGGTCTCTCCGGTTCGATCCGCGAGGCGGCGCATCCAATCGCGCGTCCCCGGCGGCAGCTGCCACCCCTGTGCGGCCAGCTCGGACCAGCGCAGCAGGGCCGGCCCGGCGACGTAGTTGTGACCGCCGGTCCGCCAGAGCAGGCCGGCTTGCTGGAGCGTCTCGAGCAGGCGCAGGGCCGTCGTCCTGGGAAGCCCGGTGTCCTCCAGCACCTCCTTGAGGGTCAGCGACGGCCGGGCCTTGCTGAGCAGCGACATTATCTCCAAGGCGCGTCGGGCGGCGCGCACGCCACTTGACGAGTCGGGCGACTGAGTTGAACGGGTGGCGCTCATCGAGGCCATAGTGTCGCAGTCCCTAACCCAAATCCCGTTGTGACTGCCCAGTAGTTATCATTGTCCGGTAGATGGACAACGCTCCCTCTCATCTTCCGGTCACGATCATGCGCGGCGGCACGAGCAAGGGTGTGTTTATTCGCGACGACCTGCTTCCCGCGCCCGGCACCGAGCGTGACGCCTTGCTGCTTCGGTTGATGGGAAGCCCCGACCCGATGCAATTGGATGGCCTCGGCGGGACCTGGTCAAGCACGAGCAAGGTGGTGGCCGTGGTCCCGTCGGCATGCCCCGGCATCGATGTCGACTACCGATTTGCCCAGGTCGGGATCGAGACCGCAACGGTCGACGAGACCGGAAACTGCGGCAATCTCGCTTCCGCGGTCGGGCCCTATGCCGTGGATAGCGGCTTCGTCGCGCCCGTCGAACCGACGACGACGGCGGTCCTGCGCAACCTCAATACAGGTGCCGTCATCCGCTCCAGCTTCCCGGTCGTCGATGGACGAGCGGCTACCGCCGGCGATCAGATGATCGCCGGCGTGCCGACGCCCGGTCCGCGAATCGTGAACGAGTACATCGATCCGACAGGCACCATCTTCGGCACGGTCTTCCCTACCGGGAAGCGGCTGGATCACGTCGCGGTGGACGGCTGCCAGGTAACGGTGTCGGTCGTCGACGTCGTCCATACGGTTGCCTTCGTGAAGGCCGGAGAACTCGGGATCGATCCATCGTCCGGCCCTCCCGAGCTGAACGCCGACGCGGCGTCTGTCGACCGCGCGGAGAGACTTCGCGCTGCTTGCGCCGCCTTGCTCCCGACCCACCGCGCCTCGTCCAATCTTCCTAGGCTCGTGCTGTTGCGCGACGGGTCGACGGGTTCCGCGGCGATGCTCGACGTGATCGGCACGTCGGCCGGACGCTTCCATCACGCGCTCCCGGTCACGAGCATCCTCTGCACGGCCGCCGCGGCCGTTCTCGAGGGTACGTTGCCGTTTCAGATGGCCAGCTCGCGTCCGGCCATCGACGGCGACGGGATCGGCAGCGTTCAGATTCACCATCCGAAAGGTGAGGTGGAGGCGACGGTTCGGCTCGGGGACTCAGGCGACGTGACTGCCGTCGGCATCGTGCGAACGGCACGGCGACTCATGGACGGCACCGCCTACCTGCGGCTTGCAACACATCGGGAGGCATATGACGATGCCTCTCCGGACTTGGAGGAGAGCGATGTCTGAAGAACGTCCACTGCCGGAACGCATCCCCGTGGTCATCGTCGGAGCGGGCCCGGTGGGCCTGGCCCTGGCGGGCGACCTGGGTTGGCGGGGCATCCCTTGCGTGGTGCTCGAGCGATCCGACGGGAGGATCACCCAGCCGCGGATGGACGGCGTCGGGGTCAGGACCATGGAGTTCTGCCGCCGTTGGGGCATCGCCGAGTGGGTTGCCGACTCGCCCTATCCGCGCGATCTGCCCCAAGACAACGTCTATGTGACCTCTATGGCCGGTTTCGAGCTCGAGCGCGAGCCGATGCCGGCGCCGGGGGAGGACCTAGGTCCGCCTCAGAGCCCGGAGCGACGCGAGCGTTGTCCTCAGGACATGTTCGATCCGATCCTGCGGAAGTTCGCCAGTTCCCTCGACCCGGTCCAACTGCGCTATCACGCCGAGGTGACCCAAGTCGTCGATCGCGGCGATGAGGTCGTGGTGAGCGTCAGTGATACCCGGGACGGGACCGAGCGGGCGATCCGGGCCGACTACGTGGTCGGCTGTGACGGGGCCGCCAGCACGGTGCGGCGTGCCGTCGCGATCAAGATGTCAGGTGACGCGGTTCTCACCCATAGCACCAACGTGATCTTCCGGCACCCGGATCTGGCCGCCTTGTGCCAGAAGCCGCGCGGCTACCGGTTCATATGCATCGGCGAGGAGGGAACCTACGCGACCGTCGTCGCGATCAACGGCCGCGACCGGTGGCGGTTGTCGATCATCGGGGACGAGACGAGGCGGGAGCTCGATCCCGAGACCGTCAAGGCGACGATCCGCCGCGCCGTCGGCGTGGAGTTCGACTTCGAGGTGGAGAGCACGGTCCCCTGGGCGCGGCGTGAGGCGATCGCCGAGCGGTACAGGTCGGGCCGCGTTCTGCTGGCGGGCGACGCCGCCCACGTGATGAGCCCGACCGGTGGGTTCGGGATGAACACGGGGATCGGAGACGCGGTCGACCTCGGCTGGAAGCTCGAGGCTGTCCTCTCTGGTTGGGGTGGGCCGGGCCTGCTTGACTCTTACGAGCCGGAGCGCAAGCCGGTAGCCGAGCGCAACGCGCGCGAGTCCACGACGAATCTCGGCAACCTGCTGGCCCCGAGGACGAAACGTCCCCCCGCCGCGGTGTTCGCCGACGGCCGGCTCGGTGTCCGCGCCCGCGCCGACTATGGCCAGTGGTTCAAGGCGCTCGTACGACGTGAGTGGTTCAGCATCGGTATCCATCTGGGCTACGAATACAACGACTCGCCGATCATCTTTACGCTCCCGGACCGCGAGATGTCGTCGGACATAACCACTTACGTCCAGAGCAGTGCTCCTGGCTCACGTGCGCCCCACGCATGGCTGAGCGAGGGACGTTCGACGCTCGATCTGTTCGGCCGCGGATTCGTCTTGTTGACGTTCGGGGCGGAGAAGACGGAGGCCGAGAAGTTGCTCGCCGCCGCGGATCGCCAGGGAGTGCCCTGTGCTGCCGTCGCCGTCGACGACCGGGACATAGCGGAGCTTTACGAGGAGCCGCTCGTGCTGGTGCGGCCCGATGGGTTCGTCGCCTGGCGCGGGGAGGAGGCGCCCGCCGACCCGGATGCCGTCATCTCGACCGTGCGAGGAGCCGCGCCGGTGGCCACCGCGGTACGGCGATGATGCGCCCGGAGGTCTTCAGCGACGACCTGGGCTTCATCGAGGGGCCGGCGTGGCATCCAAAGGGGACCTTGCACCTCGTGTCGATCAGTCGCGGGCTCGTCTACGAACTGGCCGGGGATTCGGGTGCCGTGCTCTCGAGCGCGTCGACAGCCGGCGGGCCCAACGGTCTCACCCTCGGTCTGGAAGGCCACTACGTGGCACAGAACGGGGGGATCTTCGGCGCCAGTGGGGACGCCGTGCCTGGCGTACAGGTGGTTGCCGGAGAGAGCGCCACCTATCTGAGCGACGAGGACTTCGACGCGCCCAATGACCTCTGCGTCGCTCCGGACGGACGCCTGATCGTGACCGATCCTGCGAGCGAGAAGGCCCTCGTCCAGCCGGTGCCAGGACGGGTGCTGGCCTGTGACCCGCTGACCGGTGACGTCGAGGTCCTCCTGTCGGAGATGCGTTGTCCCAACGGTCTCGCGATCAGTGCCGACGACCGCTCGTTGTATCTGGCGCAGTCCTACCTGCAGACGATCCAGCAGTTTTGGTTTGAGGACGCGCGCCTCGTGGCCGGCGACATCGTTTGTCAGGTCGCGAACGGTCGCCCTGACGGCATCGCCATCGACATGGAGGGAAATTTGTGGGTGTGTGTGCCGGCGAGCGGCGGCGTCAACGTATATGACCCCGGGGGAACCCAGATCGAGCGGATCGAGTGTGGCGCCGGCTCGATGACGACGAACCTCTGCTTCGGTGGCCCCGGGCATCGCCGGCTCTTCATCACCGCCGCCGGGCTCGGCTCCGTGCTCACGGTCACCGCGCCGGTGCCGGGTCTGACGCTGCATCCTTTCCGGCCTGAGACCTGAGGGAGGGGTCGCCGCCTCGACGGGAATCTGCGAGCCGATGAGAGGCACTGGATGCTGAAGTGCAGGCCGCCGCGGAGGGGATCTCCCTGTCGGACTACATCAAGCGCGAACTCGATGTGGTGTCGGGCCTGCTTCCTTTCGAGGAGATCGCGGCTTGATGCGACTGCAGAAGGTGCCCCACCGGCAGCTGGTCGATCGTGCCTGGGTGATGCCCGTCGGCGGCGGACGGGCGCGGGGTGGGGTGGCCGCTAGGCCTCGGGGCTGGACTGGGCCGGGTCCTCGGCCTCGTCCTCGCTGGCGTAGAGGCTCTCGCTCGCCAGCTCCATCGCCCGCCTGCTCCACAGCTTCACCTGCATGAAGACGTCGTCGCCGTAGGCCTCGAGCGCGTCGAGGGCGACCAGGCTGAAGCGGTCGCGGACGATCTCTTCCTGGTCGACGGTGTCGCCGTCGAGTTCGGCGGTGGCGGCGACGGCGCCGCGGACGAGGGGCCGTCCCCAGACCAGGGTGACCGCGCCGGCGCGCCCGTTCTCACCGCGCCAGCGGCCGATCACGTCGTCGTTGAGGTCGATCTTCCAGTCCGGGTTGTCCTCGGCGAGGACGTCGGTGAAGTCGGCGGTGGCGCGGAAGTCGGTGGCGTCGCCCTCGCCGACCGGCAGCGCGTAGGAGACGTGGCCGAAGAGCTCCATCGTGCCCTCCTCGCTCTCGGTTCGCGCCGAGCAGGGGATCCAGACGCGGCCGCCCCAGGTGCGCTCGGGGAACCAGTCGATCTCCTCCGGCACGCTCGCGCCCGCGGGCAGGTCGCCGATCGCGTCGACCGCCTCGACGAACGCCTCGCGCAGGCGCGCCGCGAACCGCCCGGCGGCGATGCCCTCCTGGCTCGTGTCGGCGATGAAGCGCGGAATCGGTCGCGGATTGGGCGCCACGGCCGCTGACCCTACACCGCCGGATGCGTTCGCACTTCTCCGTATCTATTGCGGGAAAGTGCGAACTCGGTGGTGGCTAGGCGCCTTGCTGGGCGGGGCGGCCGACGCTCTCGGGGCGGCCACGCAGCAGGGTGACGGCGGCGACCCCGCCCGCGAAGGCGAGGCCCGCGCCGACCAGGAAGGCGATCCGGTAGCCGCTGGACGCCGCGTCGAGCGGGTTGGTGCCACCCGCGAGCAGGTGGTTGGTGTGGGAGGTGGCGATCGTCGTCAGCACCGCCAGGCCGAGCGTGCCGCCGACCAGGCGCGAGGTGTTGACGACGCCGGAGGCGAGGCCGTTCTGCGCGGGCGGCACGCCTTTGACCGCGACGATCGTCGCCGGGACCAGTGACCAGCCGGTGCCGAGCGCGGTCAGCATGCCGCCGGGCAGGATCGCGACGAAGTAGGAGCTCGAGGCTTCGGCCGTCGCCAGGACGAGGAAGCCGATCGTCGCCAGCGACATCCCCAGCGCCAGCGTCGTGCGGACGCCGAAGCGGGCGACCAGCCGTGGCGCCGTCGCCGACCCCGCGAACACCAGCAGGGTCATCGGCAGGAAGGAGACGCCGGCGAGCAGCGCGTCCTCGCCCTTCACTTCCTGTAGGTAGAGGCTGACGAAATACCACATGCCGAACATGCCGGCGAAGAGCAATGCGACGACGAGGTTGGCGGCGCGTAGGGCGGGCATCTTGAAGACGTCGAGCGGGATCAGCGGGTCGCTCGCCAGCTTGCCCTCGACCAGGGCGAAGAGGCCGAGCAGGACGATCCCGAGGGCCAGCGGCGCGAGCACGCCGAGCGAGCCCCAGCCGAGCGTGTCGGTGCGGACGATGCCGTAGACGATCGCGGTCAGCCCGCCGCTGATCAGCACCGCGCCGGGGACGTCGAGCTTGCGCTCTTGGGCGATCGCGTCCTCATGCGGGATCACCCGGCGACCGACCAGCAGCACCGCGATCCCGACCGGGATGTTGATGACGAAGACCGCGGGCCAGTCGAAGGCCTGGGTGAGGGCGCCGCCGAGCAGGGCGCCGGCGGAGCCGCCGATGCCGCCCATCGCCGCCCACAGGCCGAGCGCGCGGTTGCGCTCGGCGCCCTCCTTGAAGGAGCCGGTGACGATCGCGAGGCTGGCGGCGGAGATGACCGCGGCGCCGAAGCCCTGGATCGCGCGGGCGCCGATCAG
>Ga0164242_10003043_pt1 | contig 19174 bp, 16 predicted proteins | sample OricomgcompostMG_FD_108783 | JGI IMG/M metagenome (GOLD analysis project Ga0164242, IMG submission 108783) | Miracle-Growth compost microbial communities from Emeryville, California, USA - Original compost - Miracle growth compost (MG) ... | reverse complement strand
GCGTGCAGCGCCGCGCATCTTCCCAACGAAACTCATGCTGCTCCCTATCCATCTTTCTGTGACGGCGTGACGTCAACCACACCTGGGCTTGCTGCCCTGTTACTGCAATGTCGCCTCCGACCGCCGTTCAGCCTTGAACGCCGATCAGGTGGGCCCATCAGGTCAAACATTCAGCTGACCTGCGCAAAGCCCTTCGAGTGGTTCCCGCGACGCGCACAACGTGCCGCTCGCGGTGTCGTTACACCCGACTGGTTATCGCCGCCCGAATCGGCGGCGTTACCCAACGCCTCAGACCAGGTCAACGCATTCACGCCGACGCTATGGCCCGGTAGCCGGTAAGCCAGTGTAAGGGGTCGAGGTGCTTACAGGCACATCGAGCTTGCACCGGTCGAGCTCATACAGCGGCACCCGATCGATCCGGTATTGCGAAAAATCGAACGCATTGACCAGGTTCGAGAAGAACCGGTGCGCGGTCATCGGGCCGCGTACCGAATTCAGCATCGCCTCGGTCTCGGGACACTTGAGCGCCGCCGCGGCCTGCGCCACCCAGTCCTCGTCGATATACGGCGGAATCCACGGGTGCTTGCGCAGATACGGCCCTTCGGCCACCGCCCAGTCCGGGTACAGGTCCTTGTCGTGACCGATCCGCGCGTCATTCAACCGGGCGGTGTGCGCGGCCAACGGGTTGGCCAGACCGATCTGATCGATCACCCGCACCTCCAACGGCAAGTTCATGCCCATCATGCCCAGGTTCGTGAAAAAGACTGTGTGCGGGCCTTTTTCGAACCAGTTCGGCGGCGGTGGCGGATCCTTGGGGCCGGGCACCGGCACCGGCGGTGGCATCGCCGGCACCACGTCCCATTGGTCGTAGTTGCCCGACGGCAGCAGCAGCGCACCAACCGGCGTGTTGTGGATGGCTTCGAGCACCGCCCGCATGCGCGGGTAGTCCAGATAGTCGGCCGCGGTCAGCGGGTGGGCGTGGCCGGTGGCCTGCGCGTAGAAGCGGCGCTCGTCGACGATGCCGGAGTAGGTGACGCGGGTGGCGTCATATCCCAGCCCCGGCGAGTTGGCCGCCCAGATCGACCAGCCCACGATGGCCAGCCACAGCGCCGCGGTGGTGCCGGCCAACGCATAGCCGACCTCGCGGGCGATGTTCTTGCCGTCGGGCAGCACGATCGGGATCACCGCGACGGGCGTCAGCACGCACATCAACGGCATCAGCAGCACCCGGCCGTGCATGAAGTCGCCACCCTGACGCAACCAGTACAGCCCCTGCACCAGACCGCTGACCACCATGAAAATGACCGCCGCGGTGGGACTTTGGACGCGTCGTGCCCAGCTGCGTTGTCCCGGCCGGGCATTGGGGCCCCACCACGGCCTGCTGTGTGTGACGAATAGCACGATGGCCAGTGCGGCGGCCAGCAGCACCGGCACCCACAACAGGTACGGCCGGTTGAAATTGGTCAGGTACACCAGCCCCTGAGCCCACTTGGAGCCGGTGGCATCCTTCGCAATCGCGGTGATCGGGACGATCAGCCCGTAGTAGCCCATCCGGAAGATCTCGTAGGCCACCGGCAGCAGCCCGCCGGCCACCACGATCGCCAGCCGGCGGCGTCGGCCGCGCGCGGCGATCAGCATCATCACCAACGCCGCACCACCGATCAACGCCAGTTCCGGACGCACCAGCACCGAGAGCCCGGACAGGAAAGCCAGCCCCACGTCGAACCGCAGGGACGTGGGGCTGGCGCCGGATTGCTCGGAGGTGGCCCGCTGCGGGGCCTGCGACCAGCACACCAACGCCCACCACTGCGCACCGATGTATGCCATGGCCAGAGCGCTGTCCAGGCCCGAGGTGGCAAAGTCGCGGGCGGGCGGCACCGCGATGTACACCAGCGCGCCCGCGGGCAGCACCAGGGCCCGCCGGCCCTGCAGACCCGGCGCGTAGAGCCGACCGGTGCCGAGCATCATCAGGATCAGGCCGAGGACGCTGAGCGTCAAGGCCAGTGTGAGCGCCACGTACTCCAGTTGCACCGAGCCGCCGACCCACGCACCCAGGGTCACCAGGTAGGTCCACAGCGTCGAGGTGTTCGATTCGACGCGCTCGCCGGCGTTGAACACCGGACCGTTGCCCGCCAACAGATTTCGCACGGTGCGCAGCACGATCAGACCGTCATCGGCGATCCAGCGCCGTTCCCAGGCCCCCCAGCCGAACAGTGCCGCACACACCACCACGCTTACCCAGAGGCTGATCCGGGCCGACCGACCGCAGGGGAACGCCGGCCCGCTCAGCAACCGCTGGACGGGCGAGTCGATCACCGGATCAACCCCGGCAGGATGCCCGCGACAAGGGTGGCGATCAGCGCCAGGCCCAGGAGCTGCAGCACCCGGTCGTTCAGCACGATCTCCTCCGGCTCACCGGCCGCCCCACTATCCACATCGACGGCGTAGCGCAGAATCGCGATGGTGAACGGCACCATGGACACCGCGAACCAGGGGCCCTTGTTGCCCTCGAAGGCCCACATTCCGTAACAGAGCACCACCGCGGTGGCCGACAGCGTCCACACGAAGCGCAGGTAACTGCTGGTGTAGGACTCCAACGCCTTGCGGATCTTGGCGCCGGTGCGCTCGGCGAGTTGCAATTCGGCGTAACGCTTTCCGGCCGACATGAACAGCGAGCCGAAGGCGAACACCAACAGGAACCACTTGGACAGCGGGATGCCGGCGGCCACACCGCCGGCGATACCGCGCAATGGGAAGCCCGAGGAGTTGATGCAGATATCCAGCACCGCTTGGTGTTTCAGGCCGAAGCAATAAGCCAGCTGGCTCGCGATGTAGACACCCATGACCAGCGCCAGATTGGGCGTCAGCAGCCAGGAGATCACCAGCGACCCGACGCCGAGGGCGACGGACATTCCGTAGGCCAGCGGAACCGGGACCACCCCGGCCGCGATCGGCCGGTACTGCTTGGTCGGGTGCAACCGGTCGGCTTCGACGTCGCGGGCATCGTTGATCAGGTAGATACACGATGCGGCCATGCAAAACACCAGGAACGCGACGCCGACGTGCTTGAGCACATCGGCGTAGCTGTAGCTGTGTCCCTGCACACCGAGCGAGGCCAGCGGCGCCGCCAGCACCAGGACGTTTTTCACCCATTGCCGGGGCCGCAATGCCTTGACGACGCCGGAGACCAGGCTCTTGGGCGGACCCAGTTCCTTCGTCAGTTCGCTCATGGCTGTGCCTTTGCAGTTCTGTGGGATACAGCGTCGACCGACTGGGCCACGGCGGCGCCCACCACGACACCGGTGAGCACGTCGCTGGGGTAATGCACCCCGAGCACCAACCGAGACAATGCCATGGGCGGCACCAGGATCCACGGCAGCGGCAACCCGGTCGCCCGGCCCAGCAGGATCGCCGCGGCGGTGGTGGAGGTGGCATGCGCCGACGGGAAGCTGAGCTGGCTCGGGGTGCCGACGTTGACCGAGATGGCCGGGTGGTTCGGCCGCTTGCGCTGGACCACCCGCTTGATCACCACGGCGGCGGCGTGCGCCAGGAAGGCACCGATGCCCGCGGTGAGCCAGGCCCGCCGACGGGCGGGTTGCAGAAGTGCGCCGAGCACCGAGACACCAACCCAGCCGGCGCTGTGCTCACCGAAATGCGACAGGGTGCGTGCCCCGGTCAGCACTCCCGGTCGTCCGGCCAATACCGACTGCACGGCGACCAGGACGGCGTCTTCGCCCCGCGGGCTCTCGGCGCTCACTTCGCGCCGGAAACTTCTGCTACGTGGCTGTTCAGCACGGCTTCCCACTTCTCCTGGCTGGTCAACGTCGGCAGCGCAGCCCGGTACACCCGGCGCATCCGGTTGAACTTGCGGGCCAGCGCGATATGCCGCCGCATCGATTCACGAAGCAGCGCAAACATTTTCGCCCGATCCCGCTGGCGGTAGACCACGCCCCGGCCGTCGGCGGTGGTGACGGTGACCCCGTCCACCTTGCACAACAGGAACCACCGCGCGTCCTGGGTGGCCACGTTCAGCTCCGGTCGGTCGTGGTGCGTCGGGTCTTCCCGACGCAGCTGGTGCAGCACACCGCGGCCGAGCCGAAAGCCGATGGCCGGAAACGACACCGGCGGCTTGTGCACCCGACCACGACCGGATGCCGGGGGCAGCGAGGTCGCCCCCGGCAGCACCACCGCGTCGGGGTAGTCCTGGCGCATCTTGCGTACCTCGGGCAGCGCCGACTCCAGGATCGAGAAGATGTGCTCCGGACCGGCCAGGAAGTCATCGATGGCCCGGTTCTGGATCGCGACCGTCGAATACTCAAGGCACAGCAAGTGTTTGAAGGTGGCCTTCATCGAGCTCGACAGCAGACCCTTGATGTCACCGTCCCAGTGCATGGCCGCCACCACCAGCCGGTTGCGTAAGTGGAAGTAGGCCTGCCAGTCGATGGCGTCGTCCTTGTCGCTCCAGGCCATGTGCCAGATCGCGGTGCCCGGCATGGTCACCGTGGGATAGCCGTGCTCGGCGGCCCGCAGCCCGTACTCGACGTCGTCCCACTTGATGAACAGCGGCAGTGGCTGGCCCAGTTCCTGCGCCACCGACCGCGGGATCATGCACATCCACCAGCCGTTGAAGTCGACGTCGATGCGCCGGTGCAGTTCCTTGCTGCGATCGTCTTCATCACTGGCCAGTGGGTACTTGGCGAAGTCGTGGTCGTACTCGGTGTTGGGCGCGTTGGTCCACATGAAGTTGGACCGGTCGACCACCTCGCCCATCACGTGCAGGTGCGAGGGCTCCTGCAGGTTGAGCATCTGGCCACCGATCAGGATCGGCGACTTGGCAAAACGGTTGAGCGCCAACGCCCGCAGGATCGAGTCCGGTTCGATTCGGATGTCGTCGTCCATGAACAGGATCTGCTCACAGTCGGTGTGGTTGAGCGCCTCGTACATGACGCGGCTGTAGCCACCGGAACCGCCGAGGTTCGGCTGGTCGTGGATGGTCAACCGGCCGGCCAGTGCCGCCGCGGCAGCTTCGAATCCTGGGTGGTTGCACGCCTTGCTGGTGCCCTGATCGGACACGATCACCGCACCGACCACCTTGTCCACCAACGGATCCGAGGTGATCGCGGCGAGCGCGTTGACGCAGTCCGCGGGCCGGTTGAAGGTCGGGATACCGAGGGCGATATCGGCCTTACCCGGCGCCTCGACCGGCGCATACCAGGCCGCGCTGTGCACCGTGCAGCGGGTGTCGGTGGTGATGTCGAACCAGATCCAGCCGCCATCCTCGAACGGGGTGAGGTCGACCTCGAACTCGACCACCGCGGGCTCGACGTCGGTCTTGCTGACAATCTCGCTGCCGCCCACGGTGATTCGCGCACCGGTGGCCTTGGAGCGGTAGATGTCCACCCGCGCGCTGCCGGTCAGCTCGACGCGCAGCACCACCGATTCCAGCGTCGACCACCGACGCCAGTAGCTCGCCGGAAAGGCGTTGAAGTAGGTGGCGAACGAAACCTCGGACTCGGCACCGATTTCCAGCGTGGTGCGGGTGGGAGCGTGCGCCCGGCGGGCATTGGTGGCCGACTCCACGATATAGAGCTTGCGGACGTCCAGCGGCTCGCCGGGACGCGGCAGGATGACTCGGGACAGCAGGCTCACCGCGCGGGACTGCCCCGCTGCCAGTGCGCCCGAGGGGATATCGCTCATGCTCGGTCACTTTCTGTGCCGTCACCGAGCGCCGCGCCGTCGCGCAGGTGCGGCGCCAGGACGTTGTCGTACATGTTCAGCGCACTGGCGATCGCCATGTGCATGTCGAGGTACTGATAGGTGCCCAACCGGCCCCCGAACAGCACCCGGTTCTCCTCGGTCTCCGCCTTGGCCAGGGCCCGGTACTTGGCCAGGATCGAGCGGTCGGCATCGGTGTTGATCGGGTAGTACGGCTCGTCGTCGTCGTTGGCGAAGCGCGAGTACTCCCGCATGATGACGGTCTTGTCGGTCGGGTAATCCCGTTCGGGATGGAAGTGCCGGAACTCGTGGATCCGGGTGAACGGCACGTCGGGGTCGTTGTAGTTCATCACCGGGGTGCCCTGGAAGTCCCCGATCGGCAGTACTTCCATGTCGAAATCCAGGGTCCGCCAACCCAATCGCCCTTCGACATAGTCGAAATAGCGGTCCAGCGGCCCGGTGTAGACCACCGGCGCGTCCGGTGACTGGGCCCGCACCTGTTCGCGCACGTCGAACCAGTCGGTCTCCAGCACCACGTCGATGCGCCCGTCGGCGGCCATGTTCTGTAGCCAGGCGGTGTAACCCTGCACCGGCAGGCCTTCGTAAGTGTCGTTGAAGTACCGGTTGTCGAAGTTGTAGCGCATCGGCAGGCGGTTGATGATCGACGCCGGCAGGTCCTTGGGGTCGGTCTGCCACTGTTTGGCGGTGTAGCCCTTGACGAACGCCTCGTAGAGCGGCCGGCCGATCAGCGAGACGGCCTTCTCCTCCAGGTTCTGCGCGTCCTCGGTGTTGATCTCGGCGGCCTGCTCGGCGATCAGCGCGCGGGCCTCGTCGGGGCTGAAATAGCGGCCGAAGAACTGCGAGACCAAGCCCAGCCCCAGTGGGAACGGATAGGCCTGGCCGTCGTACATCGCAAAGACCCGATGCTGGTAGCCGGTGAAGTCGGTGAACTGCCGGACGTACTCCCAGACCCGCTCATTGGAGTTGTGAAACAGGTGAGCGCCGTATTTGTGCACCTCGATGCCGGTCTGGGGCTCGGGCTCGGAGTACGCGTTACCGCCGAGGTGGTGCCGGCGCTCGACCACCAGGACCCGCTTGTCCAGTTGGGTTGCTGCGCGCTCGGCAATCGTCAGGCCGAAGAATCCGGAGCCGACGACGATGAGGTCATACGGGCCAGCCGGCAGGTGCTCAGCGACCCGGGAATCAACGGAGGTCATCGGCAGCAAGGGTATCCGACGAGCGCGGTCGGTCCCGAATAGCGGCTCGGCCGGTCGCCGCGTCGCCATCACTGCAGCAACAGTGGCCACACGCGCGTTCTGCACCCCGATAAGAACCTCGCAGATCGCGATTCGCTCACGATTCAGCATCGTCACTCTAGTCACACACGCAACAGCCGTACCATCGATCACGTCGGCATTTCCGATTCGGCAGCCAGTCGAATCCCCCGAAACCCCGGCACCAACAACCGCTCCGGCGCAGCCCCGAAAACGAGGCCAACCGGAAAACACGTAGTCCAGATATTGAGGAGACTTCCGTGCCGAACCGACGTCGACGCAAGCTCTCGACAGCCATGAGCGCAGTCGCCGCCCTGGCCGTCGCAAGTCCGATTGCACTCGTGGCGGCCGCACAGATCAGCCCGGCGGCCACCACGCCGCAACATCGGGAATTCGTGCAGGCTGCATTGGTCACCGACCTGCCCAATGATGTGGTGTCCGCGCTGTCCCAAGGCCTGTCCCAGTTCGGGGTGAACCTGCCCCCGGTGGCGGGCATCCTGACCGGCGCCAACCAAGCCGCGCCCACCACGCTGACCAGCCCGGGTCTGACCTCGCCGGGGCTGACCAGCCCGGGTCTGACCAGCCCCGGTCTCACCTCTCCCGGCCTTACCTCGCCGGGTCTGACCTCGCCGGGGCTGACCTCTCCGTCGGCCGGCCTGACCACTCCGGGTCTGACCTCACCGTCCACCGGACTGACCGCACCCGGGCTGACCCCGCCCGCCGGTGCGACCGCACCGGGCCTGACCCCGCCGAGCAACCTGGCCTCGCCGGCCGGTCTGACCTCACCGGGTCTGACCAGCCCCGGCCTGACCACTCCGGGTCTGAGCACCCCGTCGGTCAGCCCCGGACTGGGTGGCGCGGGCGCGCCGATGACCGACCCGAACGCCAGCCTGGGCCTCGGCCCGGGCGAAGGCCTGGGCGGATCGCCCGGCACCTACCCGATCCTGGGCGACCCGAACGCCGGGATGGGCCTGGGACCGGGCCAGGGTCTGGGCGGTGGCGGTGGCGGCGGCCTGATCAGTGACCTGAGCAGCGCCGCCAACCAGTTGGGCGCCACCCAGGCGATCGACCTGCTCAAGGGCATGGTGATGCCGGCGATCATGTCGGCCGTCAAGTCCGCGGCCCCGGCCGCAGCGGCAGCTCCGGCCGCCGCAGCTCCGGCCATCCCGTAGTCCGCATCCCGTACCTGCAACCGAACGACACCGCAGAAGCCCACACCGGCTCTGCGGTGTCGTTGCATGTCGCCGATATTCATTACCCCAATAGTCCGTGTCGAAACACTGGCAACAGCTGACACATACGTAACATTCGGGCCGTGTCGCGTCGTCGTCCTGCGCCGTCCATCCTGTTGACCGCTGTAGCGGCAACGGTCGTCGCCCTGCCGTGGGCGATCGACGGACTGCCGCACCACCCCGCGCCACCGGCCCCGTCCGCACCGCAGTTGCACGAGCAGCCCCTGGTCGGCGTCGGTGGCGGCGAAACGATCCGCGAGGTCCATCAGGACACCCCGTTCTCGATGGTCGCGCTGACCGCCTCGGACTTCACCGGAACTTCCGCGCGGGTCCGGGCGCAGCGCGCGAACGGCACGTGGGGCCCCTGGTATGACGTCGAGGCACCCGACGGCGTCGGTGACGCGCACGCACGGACCAACGGCACCGAGCCGGTGTTCGTCGGCCGCACCACCACCGTGCAGATCGCGGTGACCCGGCCGGCGGGTGCCGCCCCGACGCAATCCACCGGATCGACACCGCACGGACCGGGCCTGGGCTACCGGCCGGTCGACGTGGAAAAGCCACTGGGACAGAGCATGAAGGCGGTGTTGATCACCCCGCCGAAGGCCCCGGTGGACACCCAGTTCCAGCCGCCGACCGCGGTGTCGGCGCCCAACCAGCCGCCCAACATCATCAGCCGCGCCCAGTGGGGCGCCAACGAAAACCTCCGGTGCGGCAACCCGGTGTACGACGCCGGGGTCAAAGCCGCGATCGTGCACCACACCGCCGGCAGCAACGATTACGCCCCGGAGGATTCCGCGGGCATCGTCCGGTCGATCTACGAATACCACGCCCGGGAACTGGGCTGGTGCGACATCGCCTACAACGCCCTGGTAGACAAGTACGGCCAGGTGTTCGAGGGCCGCGCCGGCGGGATGACCAAGGCAGTTCTGGGCTCGCACACCGGGGGGTTCAATACCGACACCTGGGGCGTGGCCATGCTCGGTGACTTCGACACCGTGCCACCGACCCCGATCCAGTTGCGTACCGTCGGCCGGCTGATCGGCTGGCGGCTGAGCCTGGATCACGTCAACCCGCTCGGCACCGTGCAGCTGACCTCCGCCGGAGGCGATTTCACCAAATTCCCGGAGGGCACAACAGTCACCCTGCCCACCATCTTCACCCACCGCGATGTCGGTAACACCGACTGCCCGGGCAACGCTGCCTACGCTGCCATGGGCGAATTGCGGGATATTGCAGCGGCTTTCACTGCACCCCCGGGAACCCTGAGCGCCACCGAGATGCTGCGCGGCGGTCAGATCTACGACAAGTGGGCGGCCATGGGCGGAGCGGCCAGTGCGCTGGGTGTGCCAACCTCGCCGGAGGCCTCGGCCACCGGCAACGCCCGGTACGCAACCTTTGACCACGGCGCGATGTACTGGTCCCCGGCCACCGGCGCCCAGCCGCTGACCGGCGCCATCTATGACGCCTGGGGCACATTGGGATTCGAGCGCGGAGCGCTGGGCCTGCCGACCAGTGGCGAAATCGCCGAACCACAGTGGATCGTGCAGAACTTCCAGCACGGAACCCTGAACTTCGACCGCGAGACAGGCAGCGTCACCCGGGTGATCGACGGTGTGCCACAAGAGCTTCCGCCGCTGAGCAAGGCCGAACCCGTGCAGCTCGAGCGATTCAGCCGGATCGATGTGGGCTGACCGGACCGGTCAGAGCCACCAGCGTTCGAGAACCCGGGCCACCCCGTCGTCGTGGTTGGGCGTGGTGACCTCGTCGGCGGCCGCCACCGTCTCCGGGTGACCGTTGCCCATCGCGACGCCGTGGCCGGCCCAACGCAGCATCGGGATGTCATTGGGCATGTCCCCGAACGTCACCACGTCATCGGGCAGGATCGCCAGTGGCGCAGCGATTTCCGAGATCCCGGTGGCCTTGCTGATGCCCAGCGGGACCACCTCGATCAGCCCATTGTTGGTCGAGTAGGTCAGGTCCCCCTGCCGCCCGACGTGTGGCGCCAACGCCGCGGCCAACTCGGCACTGCCGGCGCCGGACTTGCGGATCAACAGCTTGACCGCGGGCACACTGAGCATCTCCTCCAACGAGACCTCGGTGTTGTCCGGGTTGTGCCAGGCGTGTTCGTACCCGGGGGAACTGGCGAACTGCGGCACCGACTCGTCGAATGCGCTGCGCCCCACCCGTTCGACGGCCAGGCCGACGCCGGGGATGACCCGGGTGGCCACCTCGGCCAACTCGGCCAGCAGATCCGGGGCCAGCGTGTGCGCCGAGATGATCCGGTCGGTGGCGGCGTCGTAGACGACGGCACCGTTGGCACAGACCGCCAGCGGCGCCAGCCCCAGCGACTCGACGACCGGCGGGATCCACCGCGGCGGACGTCCGGTGGCCAGCACGAATCTGGTGCCGGCGGCCACCGCGGCATGGACCGCCTCACGGGTGCGGGGGCTGACCTCTTCGCGGTGATCGAGCAGCGTGCCGTCGACGTCGGTGGCGATCAGGGTCGGCAGCATCAGCGTCCTTCGGCAGTCTTGCGGGCCCGCTGGGCCAGTTCGGCCTTGTCGAGCACCTGGGCCTCTTCCAGCGTCGGTGCGCCACCGCCGAGTCGGTGGGGCACCCAGTACTCGCCCTCCGGGTGCGGATAGGCGGCCTGAGCGGCATGCAGCTGCGCGGTCATCACCTCACGCAACCCGGCCAGGACGTCTTCCACCGAACCGGCAGCCCGGATCGGCGCCCCCACCACAACGCTCACCGGAATCTTCTTGCGCCCCAGCTTCTTCGGATGATCTTTGGTCCACACCCGATGCACGCCCCAGACCACCACCGGAATGATCGGCACCCCGGCGTCCAGCGCCATCCGCGCCACCCCGGTCTTGAAATCCTTGAGCTCGAAGCTGCGACTGATGGTGGCCTCGGGGTAGACACCCACCAGTTCACCGTCCCGAAGCTTTTGCACGGCAACCGGATACGCATCGCCGCCGGCACTGCGATCGACCGCGATGAGCTTGGCTCGCTTGATCAGAAAGCTCATCACCGGGAACTTGCGCACCTCTGCCTTGAGCATGAACCGGACCCGGCGCTTGCGCCGGGTAGCGGCCAGACCCGCGGGTAGAAAATCGACGTAGCCGGTGTGGTTGATCGCGATGACGGCACCGCCGTCAGCCGGAATATGTTCCAGCCCTTGATAACTGATGCGCATTCCGGTCACCGCGACCAGCGACTTGGCCGCGATCTCCAGGCTGCGAAAAACCGGTTCCATGGCCCTACTCCGGCGCACCCTCCGCCGGCCGAGCGCGGCGGGCGGCCTTCTCCTGGGCCTCTTGCAGATCCATCTGATCGGCCTCGGCCAGCGTCGGCGCCGAACCACCGAGGCGGTGCGGCACCCAGAACTCTCCGGGCGGGTACGGCCCATAGGCGTCCTGGACCTCGGACAACAGGTGCTGCATCCGGGCATGCAGCAATGCGGTCAATTCGGCCGCGGGCAGCGTCGGATAGATCGGTTCGCCGACGTGGATCGAGATGGGCACCTTGGGCCGCCACATGTTTCGCGGGTGGCCCTTGGTCCAGATCCGCTGGGCACCCCAGACGATGTGCGGGACGATCGGCACGTCGGCTTCGATGGCCATCCGGGCGGCACCCGACTTGAACTCCTTGATCTCGAAACTGCGGCTGATAGTGGCCTCCGGGTAGACCCCCACCAGCTCTCCGGCTTTGAGCTGCTTGACCGCCTCGGCGTACGACTCCGCACCACTGCCCCGATCGACCGGGATGTGCCGCATCCCGCGCATCAGCGGCCCGCCGTACCTGTTGTCGAAGACTTCCTTCTTGGCCATGAACCGCACCTTGCGGCCACGCTTCTGCATGACTGCCGGCAGCCCGGCGAAGGTGAAGTCGAAGTAGCTGGTGTGGTTGATGGCGACCACCGCGCCCCCGCTGACCGGCAGGTTCTCTACACCAGTAATGGTGAACTTCAGTCCCTGTGCCCGCCACAGCGTCCGCGCCAGCGCGATGACGGTGCCATATACCGGTTCCACGTCTGTCAGCCTAGTGCGGAGCCGGCCGGCGGCGCCCGCTGCCGGGTGGGCCCGGCGGCGCCGACTCGGGGATGGTCACGAATCCGGCTAGACTCGCTGGCGAGCTTTCCACCGCAATAAGGGGTATTTGTGCAGGTCACGAACGTCGGGCACGCCGGATTCCGGATCGACACCGCCGCCGGCAGCATTCTGTGCGACCCGTGGGTGAACCCCGCCTACTTCGCGTCCTGGTTCCCGTTCCCGGACAACAGCACGCTGAACTGGGACGCGCTGGGTGATTGTGACTACCTGTACGTCAGTCACCTGCACAAAGACCACTACGACCCCGAGCATCTGCGCGCCCACGTCAACAAGGACGCGACGGTGCTGCTGCCGGACTACCCCGTGCCGGATCTGCGACGTGAACTGGAGTCGCTGGGATTCCACAAGTTCTTCGAGACCACCGACTCGGTCAAACACACGATCAGCGGACCCAAGGGCGAGCTGGACATCATGATCATCGCGCTGCGGGCACCTGCGGACGGGCCGATCGGCGACTCCGGACTGGTGGTCTCCGACGGTGTCACCACCGCCTTCAACATGAACGATGCCCGGCCCATCGACCTGGACATGCTGGCCGGCGAGTTCGGGCACATCGACGTGCACATGCTGCAGTACTCCGGGGCCATCTGGTACCCGATGGTCTACGACATGCCGGCGCGGGCCAAGGAGGCCTTCGGCATCCAGAAGCGGCAGCGACAGATGGACCGCTGTCGCCAGTACATTGCGCAGGTCGGGGCAACCTGGGTGGTGCCCTCGGCCGGTCCGCCCTGTTTCCTGGACGACGCATTGCGCTGGCTCAACGACGATCACGGCGACCCGGCCAACATCTTCCCGGACCAGATGGTGTTCCTGGACCAGCTGCGCCAACATGGCCACCACGGTGGGCTGTTGATGATCCCGGGCACGGTGGCATCCTTCACCGGCAGCACGCTGGATTCATTGCAGCACCCGGTCTCCGAGGCCGAAGCCGAAGCGATCTTCACCACCGGCAAGGCGGACTACATCGCGGCCTACGCGCAGCGGATGGCCCCGGTCTTGGCGGCCGAAAAGGCCTCGTGGGCCACGGCTTCCGGCGATCCGCTGTTGGAGCCGTTACGGGCCAAGTTCGAGCCGATCATGGCCCAAAGCGATCAGATCTGCGACGGTATCGGCTACCCGGTGGAGCTGCGGATCGGCACCGAGACCGTCGTCCTGGACTTTCCCAAACGGGCTGTGCGCGAAGCGATTCCGGACGAGAAATTCCGCTACGGCTTCGGGATCGCACCGGAGTTGGTGCGCACCGTGCTGCGCGACGACGAGCCGGACTGGGTCAATACCATCTTCCTGTCCACCCGGTTCACCGCATGGCGGGTGGGTGGCTACAACGAGTACCTGTACACCTTCTTCAAATGCCTCACCGACGAGCGGATCGCCTACGCCGACGGCTGGTTTGCCGAGGCGCATGACACCTCGGCATCAATCGAGTTGGGCGGCTATCAAATTCAGCGTCGCTGCCCCCACCTGAAGGCCGATCTGTCCAAGTTCGGCATCGTCGAGGGCACCACCTTGACTTGTAACCTGCACGGCTGGCAGTGGAACCTGGAGAACGGCCGCTGCCTGACGTCCAAGGGCCACGAGTTGCGGAGTCAGAAATTGTGACCGGCGCGCGGTCCCCGCAGTACGACGACGGGATGATCCAGCTGGATCGTCAGGCGATCACCCTGCGCCGCTATCACTTTCCGTCGGGGACGTCGAAGATCATCCCGCTCAGCGCCATTCGCGGGTACCGGGCCGAGTCGCTGGGCTACTTCCTGGAGCGGTTCCGGATCTGGGGCAGCACCGACCCGAGACACTGGATGCCACTGGACATCTGGCGTCCGATCAAGTCGACGCAGGTGATCCTGGACGTCGTCGGCACCACCCCGGCCCCGGCGTTCACCCCGCTGCGGCCACGGGAGTTCCTGGCAGTGCTGGAGGAGTTGTTGGGCTCGGAGCGGTAAGCCAATCGAAAATTAGTGATGGATTCACCAATTTTGCAGCAGTACCCTCGAGGTATGTCTGGGGGAAAGATGGAAGTAAATACCGAGCACATGCTCGGCGGGGGCGACTCTTGCAGATATGCCGCTGATGCCGCTCGTAAGGGCGCCGAACGCCTGGCCCGCGAAACGATCGAGCCGAATATTTTCGGTAACTTCGACGCCGGTCATCAGTTTCATTCAGTCATCACCGCGGCACACCAGGACCATATTGAGCGGCTCATCGGTCACGACGAAGCACTGACCGGCCTGTCGGATCACGCCAAGGATGCGGCGCAGCTGTTCACCGCCACAGATGAAGCCGGCGGTGACGACATCCACTCATCAGCTCGCGGGCTGTGAGTACGGGTCGCCCAGCGCTGACCAACCTCAGCGTCGATGAGCTCTGTGCGATCGCCGGTGGCGATCCATGGAAGACCAACGACGAACTTCAGGCTGGTGACGCGAGCGCAATCGACGCTCTTGCTGACGCTTTCCACCAAGCCGGATTCCATGTCAAAGAGTCGGACGACGAATTCACCACGGCAAAAAAGCAATTCACTGACTCCTGGCACCGAAACGGCTCGGAGCATCCGATCAACGAGTCCGACCAGGTTCAGAAAGCTACAGAGGCACTGCACGGCCATCAAGATCAATTGTCGAAGATTGCCGTTGGTCTGGAGCAGATCGCGGCGTCGCTGGCCATCGCCCAACGCACCAGTGACGCCGAAGTGGCAGGAGCCAATCGAGATCTGGAAGCGATCGACAACCAGATCTCTGCGGCGAAGGCGGCAAATCAGAACTGGTTGGAGCTGGAACTCCAGGCAGCAAGCGTCGTCAAGGGGGCGCTCGGACACATCGAAGAAGCACGTGGCGGATACCTGGCTCAGTTGCACGGCGCCGAAACTGCCATGGCCGCTGCCGGATACACGCCCGATGCTATCGACGACGTCGACGGGGCACCCAGTGACGGACCGACCGCAGCCGCTGCGGACTACGACAAGTCCGGACAGCGCGCCAGGGACCAAGCGATGGTCGACAAAGCCAGAGCGGAAGGCCGAAATGATTATCTCAGTGGTGTGGGCGACCCCGGCAATTTCACCCGAGAGGAGATGGATGCCGAGCAACGGCTGATCGATTACAACGCCATCATGGATCCGGCTCACAACGTCAACAAGTACCGGACAGCGTCCGAGCAGGCCGAAGGCAGACGACTGGCGGGCGAGCGCCTCAGCGACTACAACATGGTGCACTCCACCGGTCCAGTCGCGAAAGACCCCGTGCTCGGCGGTGATGCAAGAACCCGCGCGCAGGCCCGGCTGAATCTACAGCGCGAATACGAAACAAGCCCACCCGCTGGAATGCACGTCATGGGCACCGACGAAGCAACTCGGCTCATCGACCAGCAGGAACTGAATGACCGGGCGAACGTACTGGCAAGAGTTCAGGCCGGGCTCCAACAGGCAGGTATGACACCGCAGGGTGCCGCACAGGTAACTGAGGGTATGGCGCACGGAATCATCCCAAAGGAGTACATGGACAGCGCGTCGCTTTCATCCAAGGTCCTGGCCGGCCAAAAGGAGGCGATGGATCACTTTGCCGAATCGTTGCCTACCGGCCGCCACTGGGCAGCTGGCCTCGATACCTTCTCACCTTCCGACATCGAGGCTCTGAAGAAAGTCGGGGGACGGGTCGGCTTTGTCGGAAGCCTCATCGACCTCGGTACTGGCTTATATGAATGGCAACATGGAACGCCATTCGGCGAGGTCGCAGCAAAAGCGGGCGGCGGCATGGCGGGAGCGTGGATGCTGGGACAAGCAGGGGCCGGAGTCGGTGGTCTGATAGCGGGACCCCCTGGAGCATTTGTCGGCGCATTGGTCTTCGGCACCGCAGGCGCATTCGGTGGCGATTGGGGCGGCCAGAAAGCTTACCAATGGCTAACAGAATGACGCGCCGTGTCGGCCCCAGAATATTCGAGTCAGCCGCACTGCAGCAGCAATACGACGCTAATTCCCGCACCAACACACCAGAATTGATGGAGTTGCGATGAAGGCCGCGATGATCGTTCTCACATTCGCTGGGCTGGCCGTCCCAGTTCTCGCACCGTACAAGACAGTTGAGAGAGGCCGACAACTATTCTGGGCCAGCCTCATTTTCTCATCCATCTGTGCATTCTTTATGGCCTATCCGACCGATTGGAGAGCCGGAATCGGTTGGATGCTGCTGGTATTCGGAGTCAGCATATTCACCGCTTATATGAGTACGCCATTCATCAAGATTGGCGGTAAGGTGCGGGCTTTTTATCTGCAGGATTCACTTGCCGAGGCGGATCCGACGGATCCAACCGCATCAGCAATAGCCGTTCGCGCCGATTCTTACACCGGCTTTACAACCGTGGCCAAATCTTGGTGGGCCAACGCCGGTGGCGTAGTGATCTTGATGGGCTGCATACTGATCCCAGCACACGACAAACCGTGGTGGTTGGCCCCGATCATGTCTGCACTGCTCATCACCATGGCAGCGGTATACGGATTCGGCGACGCCAGCTCGGGATTTCCGCCCGCTCGCGGGCAATATATTCAGTTCCTCTTGATTGGACTAATCAGCTTTGGTTCATTCACCCTTACGTATTTCCTCGCGTATCTGGTGGGAAGGCGCACCGAGCGTCACCCCAACAAGCACACACGGGATTGAAGCGCTACATCTCTAAAAACCCGACGGCAACGCGCTCTGCCATCGCACTCCGTGCTATGCCATTACAGGTAACAAGCCAACTATCTAGCCCGTGCCAACCCTAACCCGCCGCCCGCACCGTCTGCCGCAGCTCGGAGACTGCCGACGAGGCAGTGTCGTACACCCGGACGATCGCTTGGTCACCGGCCTTGAGGTAGGTGGACTCCCCCAGCTCGGTGTACCGGGTCGCCCCGATGCCCACCAGCAGGTGCGCGGGCCGGCCGCTGGCCACCATCAAGGCACCGACATCCTCCAGAGGTGTATCGGCAGAACCCTTTTGGTTGGCCAGCCGGTCGACGATCCAATCCAGCAATTGCTGGCCGTAGTACGAGTAGCCCAGCAGCGGGCTGTCCAGGCCGTAGGCCTGTTCGGTACCGCTGCCGTCATCCAGGAACGACGCCAATCGCAACGTCGACGTGGGCCCGTCGGCAGACAGGTCACCGATCTCGAAGAACTCGGCCGCCACCCCCTTGGACGCCGGTCCCCAGTTCTTCTTGTGGCTGATCTTCGGGGCGTTGGGCCGGCGGATCGAGCAATCATTGAAGGCGCCCAAGGCAAATGGCTTGAGCGCCACCACGGTGTCGCCGTTCCAGATGACCTCGCAGGCCAGCGCCACCTCCGGTTCGATCTGCAGGTTCAGCGGGGTGTCACTGGCCGGCAGCTGGACCGCTTCCGAGGACAGCGGGAACTGCCCGAGGAAGGTATCGCTGCCCGGCGCGTACCACGGAAAAATGCCCTTGGGCGCGGTGCCTTCCGACTTCACATTGACAAAATCGACTGCCTCCCCGGCCTGTTCGAGATGCCCGGCGAAATTGCCCGCAACACCGAACCCGAACCACGACCGCAGCTCCGCAAAATCTAGCGAAATCATCAGGCCAGCACCGACTTTCCGACGTAGGGCACCAACGCCTCGGGCACCCGGACACTGCCGTCGGGCCGCTGGTGGTTTTCCAGAATGGCGACCAGCCAGCGGGTGGTGGCCAGCGTGCCATTGAGGGTCGCCGCGGTCTGCGGCTTGCCGTTCTCGTCGCGGTACCGGGTGGATAACCGCCGGGCCTGGAAGGTGGTGCAGTTGGACGTCGAGGTCAGCTCGCGGTAGGCCTGCTGCGTCGGCACCCAGGCCTCGCAGTCGTACTTGCGGGCCGCCGATGAACCCAGATCGCCTGCGGCAACATCGATCACCCGATAGGGCACCTCGATGGCGGCCAGCATCTGGCGCTGCCAGCCCAGGAGCTTCTGGTGCTCGGCCTCGGCGTCCTCGGGCTTGCAGTAGATGAAGGCCTCGACCTTGTCGAACTGGTGCACCCGGATGATGCCGCGGGTGTCCTTGCCGTAGCTGCCGGCCTCGCGGCGGAAGCACGACGACCAGCCGGCGTAGCGCAGAGGGCCGGCGGACAGGTCCAGGATCTCGTCGGCGTGGTAGCCGGCCAGCGGCACCTCCGAGGTGCCGACCAGGTACATGTCGTCGGCCTCGAGTCGATAGATCTCGTCGGCGTGCGCACCCAGGAAACCGGTACCGGCCATCACCTCGGGGCGCACCAGCACCGGCGGGATCATCAGGGTGAACCCGTTCTCGGTGGCCAGCCGCACCGCCAGTTGCAACAGCCCGAGCTGCAGCAGCGCCCCGGCGCCGGTCAGGAAATAGAACCGGGAGCCGGACACCTTGGCGCCGCGCTCCATGTCCAGCAGACCCAGCGCCTCGCCGAGTTCCAGGTGGTCCTTGGCGTTCTGCAGCGCCGGCACCTCGCCGACCACGTCGAGTACCTCGAAATCGCTCTCGCCGCCGGCCGGCACTCCGTCGATGATGACGTTGCCGATCGCCATATGTGCTGCGGTGAAAGCACTTTCGGCCTCATCGCGCTGCACCTCGGCCGTCTTGACCTGCTCGGCCAGCTCCTTGGCGCGGGCCAGCAGCGCGGGACGCTCGTCCGGGGAAGCGGCGCCGACCTGCTTGCTGGCGGCTTTCTGCTCGGCACGCAGATTGTCCGCCGAGGACACCGCCGCGCGCCGGGCCGCGTCGGCAGCCAGCAGCGCGTCCACCAGGGTCGGGTCTTCGCCACGGGACCGTTGCGACGCTCGCACCCGGTCGGGATCATCGCGCAACAACTTGAGGTCGATCACGGCCGTCACACTACTTTTTTCCGAGT
>Ga0164242_10003042_pt1 | contig 19178 bp, 20 predicted proteins | sample OricomgcompostMG_FD_108783 | JGI IMG/M metagenome (GOLD analysis project Ga0164242, IMG submission 108783) | Miracle-Growth compost microbial communities from Emeryville, California, USA - Original compost - Miracle growth compost (MG) ... | reverse complement strand
CTATCTGTCGCTGCAAAACAAGTCCACCGAAGCCGACGCGCTGCTCTCCGTCAGCACGCCGGCCGCCAGGGAAGTCGAAATGCATACGATGACCATGCAGGACAACGTGATGCGCATGCGCGACGCCGGGCAGATCGCGCTGCCCGCCGGCGCGACGCTGACTATGCAGCCCGGCAAGGGATACCACCTGATGCTGATGGGATTGAAGGCGCCGCTGAAGGCCGGCGACAGCCTGCCGCTGGTGCTGCACTTTCAGCATGCCGGCACGATAAAGACTTCCGTTCCGGTGCAGGAAAGCGCGGCCGGCATGTCGATGAAGCGGCACTGAAGACAGCGCAAAAAAACAAAAGCCGCTTGCAGCGGCTTTTGTTTTTTATCGCGAGACGCTCTTATGCGGTCTGCGCCGAAGGCGGCGTGAGGCGCCCGACGATTTCCTTGCGATAGCGGTTCAGTTCCTGCACCGTGGTGAAGGTGTGCTCGAACAGCAGCGACAGGTTGTGCAGAATGCGGTCCACCACTTTCTTTTCCCATTCGCTGTCGAACTTGATCTGGCCGTCGAGCCAGCGCTCCAGCCATTCCGGGTCCGGCAGACGCGATTGCACGGTGTCGTTCGGGAACAGCGACTCGTTCACGTGCAGGTTGGTCGGATGCAGCGGCTTCTCGGTGCGGCGCGCGGATGCCATCAGCACGCCGATCTTGGCGAAGGCAGCGCGCGCGCTGTCGCCCACCTCGACCAGCGCCTTCTTCATGTAGCGCAGATAGGCGCCGCCGTGGCGCGCCTCGTCCTGGCTGATGATCTTGTAGATGTGCTTGATGACAGGCTCGGTGTGCCACTCGGCGGCGCAGCGATACCAGTGGTTCAGGCGGATCTCGCCGCAGAAGTGCATCATCAGCGTTTCCAGCGCCGGCGCCGGATCGAACTCGAAGCGCACGTTGTGCAGCTCCTCTTCGGTCGGCACCAGTTCCGGACGGAAGCGGCGCAGATATTCCATCAGCACCAGCGAGTGCTTCTGCTCTTCGAAGAACCAGACCGACATGAAGGCGGAAAAGTCGCTGTCGCCGCGATTGTCGCGCAGGAACATCTCGGTCGCAGGCAGCGCCGACCATTCGGTGATCGCATTCATGCGTATGGTCTGCGCCTGCTCGTCGCTCAGCTTGGAGCCGTCGAATTGGTCCCACGGAATGTCTGTCTCCATATTCCAGCGGACCTGCTCCAGCGATTTGAATAATTCTGGGTACAACATATTTGCTTTGATTGCCTTAAGAATTTTGTTAAGTCCTTGATTCTACCAAGAAATTCCTCGTCTAAATAGCGCGTTTCCACTTACAGAGCGGGCAAACGACAGAAAATTCGAATGGGGGCGACGCGATTGTGCGTCATTCATATGTCATTTCGATGACCTGATCCCGCCTTGTTGCAACAAGCGCAGCAAGTTCAGTGCATTCGGCAGCGCATGGCCGTCGGCGGTATTGTCGAACACGCACCACACCGGATCGGGCGCGGCCGCCAAGGCGAGGATGCGGCGCGCCAGCGCGTCTAGAAACGCCGGCCCGTATGCGGAACGGTAGATGTCCGGTGCGCCGTGCAGGCGCAGATAGGCGATGCCCGGCAGCGAGGGCGGCAGCATATCGCGCACCGGCGGCGGATCGGCGTGCACGAAAGCGATCGCATGACGGCGCAGCAGATCGGCGGCCTCTTCCGCAAACCAGCTGGCGTGGCGCGGCTCGCAGGCGACCGCGGTGTTCGTTCTTGCGCGCAGGGCTGCAAGAAAGGCCGCGGCCGGCTCTGCTTCGAAGCGCAGCGAAGGCGGCAATTGCAGCAGCAGGCAGCCGAGCTTTTCGCCGAGATTGCCTACCTGCGCAAGAAAATCGTCCAGCAGCGGCTCGCTGTCGCGCAGGCGCCGTTCGTGGCTGATCGCGCGCGGCAGCTTGACCGAGAAGCGGAAGTCCTGCGGCACGCTGTCGCGCCAGCGCGCATACGTCGCCGGACGATGCGGACGGTAGAAGGAAGAATTGATTTCGACCGCCGGCAGCACCGCCGCATAGCGTTGCAGATGCGTGCCCTCGGCAGGAAATGCGGCAGCGACCGCCGACGATAAACTCCAGCCGGCGCAGCCGATGAACACGCGGCGGATTTCGTCGCGCATGCCGCTCAGCGGAAAGGCTGACTGAGGAAACGCGAACCGGCCAGTCCGAAACGCCAGGGCACGTCGACCGCTTTCGAGATGCCGATGCGCGGTCCGCTGACGACATCGAGCGCGCGCGGCGCCGGCAGCAATTCAAAGGACGGCGCATCGAGCCGCATGCCGTTGTGCTCGCGCGTCACGCCCAGCGCCTGGCACAGGCGTCCGGGACCGGAACAGAGCAGGCGCAGATCGTCCATCCCGCGCCGCTGCTGCATGCATTCGATGCCGGCGGTCGGTTCGATCGCGCGTATCAGCACGCCGGCGCCGTGCCCGTTCTCGCGGCAGACGAAGTTCAGGCACCAGTGGATGCCGTAGGAACGGTAAACATAGGTGTGCGCCGGCGGGCCGAACATCGCCGCATTGCGCGGCGTCGGTCCGGAAAAGCTGTGCGAGGCCGGGTCTTCGCGGTCATAGGCTTCGGTTTCGACGATGCGTCCGCCGACGCCGTCGATCAGCAGCGTGACGCCGATCAGCAGGCGCGCGACCCGGTGCGAGGGCGCGGAGAAATCGATGCGGGCGACGATGTGGCTCATGCGGCGATTGTAATTCCGGCGCGCCCGCCCGCATGTGCTGTGGCGCACGCAGGCGGCTCGCCCGCTGCGGGGCGCGCGCGAAACGGCGGCGCAAGCCCGTCCAGTGCTACGATATGCAGTCCCATTTTTGATTTGCCGTCCGTCGGAAGACGGTCGCGATTCCGAACCGAAAAGCAAAACGGCGTCTCGCCCCAACACCATGCGCATCCTGATCATCGAAGACAACGCCGATATCGTCGCCAATCTGTACAGTTTCCTGGAATCCCGCGGCCACGTGCTGGATTCCGCCGCCAACGGCTACGCGGGTTTTGCGCTGGCCGCGCAGCACGAGTACGACGCCATCATTCTCGACATCAAGCTGCCCGGCATGGACGGCCTCACCCTGTGCCGCAAGCTGCGCGACGAGCTGCAGAACACCACGCCGGTGCTGATGCTGACCGCGCGCGACACGCTGGACGACAAGGTCGCCGGCTTCGAAAGCGGCGCCGACGACTATCTGATCAAGCCCTTTTCGCTGGTCGAAGTCGATATCCGCCTGAAGGCGCTGGTGCGCCGCGCGCGCGGCAAGAACCAGACCTCGAATTTCCTCAGCGTCGGCGACCTGCAGTTCGACACCTCGACCTATCAGGTCAGGCGCAACGGCGTGCCGGTCACGCTGACCAAGACCGGCTTCAAGATCCTGACCTGCCTGATGAAGGAAGCGCCGAAGGTCGTCACGCGCGAGGCGCTGGAGCTGGAAGTCTGGGGCGATCATCCGCCCGACAGCGACGCGCTGCGCACCCATATCCACGCGCTGCGCCAGGCGCTCGACAAATCCCATTCGTTCGCGATGCTGCGCACCGTGCAAGGCATAGGCTACCGCCTGGTGGCGCCGGATGAAGTCTCCTGAAGCCGTCGCCGGCTCGCTGCGGCGGCGCATCGTCGTCGCCTATCTCTTCTTTGCCCTCGCCATCTGCACCTTCTTCGGCGTGCTTGCCGCGGTCGCGATCAAGGGCGTGGAAGATCTGCTGGTCGACGAACACCTGCGCGGCATCGCCGCCTGGGCCTCGCCGCGCCACGCGCAGGGGCTGCCGGTCGAGATGCCGGCCGCCGTCAGCTTTTATCACGGCGCATCGATTCCGCCCGAGCTGCGCGATCTGGCTCCCGGCATCGCCAAGCGCGATTTCGAAGGAAGGGAAGTGCATCTGCTGGCGGGCGAGGATGCCGCCGGCCGATATGTCGTAATCGACCGCGCCGACGAATACAGGCGCATCGAACACACGATGTACGCGACGATCGTCGCCGGCTTCTTCGGCTTCGTGGCGCTGTCGCTGTTTCTCGGCCGCTTCATCGCGCAAGGTTTCGTCGAACCGATCACGCGGCTGGCGGACGCCGTGATGGAACAGGAGCCGAATGCCGACCTGCCGCTGCTGTCCAGCAAGGACGAGCTCGGCGTGCTGGCGCGCGCCTTCGCCGCGCGCACCGCCGAGCTGCAGCGCTTTCTGGCGCGCGAGCGCTTCTTCACCGGCGACGTCAGCCACGAATTGCGCACGCCGCTGACGGTCATCACGGGCGCCGCGGAATTGCTGGTCGAACAGACGGCCGGCCAGCCGCAATTGCAGGCGCCGGCGCAGCGCATCGCGCGCGCGGCGCAGGATGCGACCGAATGCGTCGGCATCCTGCTGCAGCTGGCGCGCGCGCCGGATCGCATGAACCGGCCGCAAACCTTCATCGACGACGTGATCCGCGAGGAAATCCAGCGCTGCAAGGCATTGGTGGCGGACAAGCCGGTCGAGCTGCGCTACGAGGCCGGCGACGATTTCGCGGTGGCGGCGCCGAAGGAATTGCTGAAGGCCGCGGTCGGCAACCTGATCCGCAACGCCTGTCAGTACACCGAACGCGGATCGGTCACGGTGCGCGTGCAGGAGCACGCGGTGGTGGTGGAAGATACCGGCCCCGGCCTGCCGACCGCCATCCAGATCCGTCTGCAGCAGAGCGCGCCGATCAAACCCCTGGTCGGATCCGCCGGCTCGGGGCTGGGCCTCGCTCTCGTCGTGCGCATCTGCGAATACCTCGGTGCCAGATTGAGCGTAGAAAATAATCAAAAAAATGGCAGTAATTTACGAATTGATTTTATATCAACTTTAACGAATTCTTAACGTGTTTATTACGATTAGCTAATTCCAACAAGAATAATCTGCGACTGTGCGTTTCAGCCGCATCTCCTCTTGAGAGCGGCCTGTTCACCTCGGCTCCAATCAGTTTTTCTCGAATCGAGGGCATTCCGGTTTCAGGCGAATGAAGCGCATGCCTGAACGCCGTGGCCAAAAGAGATTTCTCAGATTTTTCTGATAATCGACAACAAGACGGTCGGACGACTGCCACGTTCCACGAAGCACCAAATCTTGAGGACGATATGGAATTACTAAGCTCTCCGGCCTTCTGGGCCGCCCTAGGCAACATCATCCTGATCAACATCGTGCTGTCCGGCGACAACGCGGTGGTGATTGCCCTGGCAGCAAAATCGCTGCCGCCGAAGCAGAAGAAAATGGCCGTGATCTACGGCAGCGCCGCAGCGATCCTGCTGCGTATCGTGCTGACGATCTTTGCGCTGCAACTGCTGACCCTGCCCTATCTGAAGCTGATCGGCGCCGCCGCCCTGTTCTACATCGGCGTGCAACTGCTGGCCGAAGAAGAAGGCGAAGAGGAAATCGAAGGCCACTCGAACCTGTGGGGCGCGATCAAGACCATCCTGATCGCCGATCTGGTGATGAGCCTGGACAACGTGCTGGGTGTGGCTGCGGCGGCGGACGGCAATCTGATCCTGCTGATCGTCGGCCTCGCCATCAGCGTTCCGCTGATCGTGTTCGGCAGCACGCTGGTGCTGAAGCTGATGGAAAAATTCCCGGTCATCATCACGCTGGGCGCAGCCCTGCTGGGTTACCTGGCCGGTGAAATGCTGTTCTCCGACAGCGCCGTCGTGCCGTGGATCGAAGCCAACATGCCGCACCATGAGCTGCATCTGTTCGGCAACAGCCACCTGAGCATCCCGGGCGTGGTGCTGGCGATCGGCGTGGTCATCGTCGGCAGCTACATTGCCAAGCGCCGCCACGGCGAAGCAACCGCCTGACAAACCGCCGCTGCAACTTTGCGGCGGAATACAGACCAAAGGAGCGTTACGGGTCCGCCCGTAGCGCTCTTTTCATTTGTGCTGCGCAGGGAAATGCCGCGCCGGCGGCGCCTCCGATGTCGTGATATGCTGCGCAGCCAGAACAAAAACACATGCAGTCCATGACTACCGAACTCGCTTCCACTCCCTACCAAGACGCACGCAAGCTGCTGAAGGAATTGCAGGAAAAATTTGCCGTTTTCCGCGACTGCCAGCCGCTGGCAATCGGCATCGACAAGCAGGTCATCGCGCAGATGCCGGAGGTCAGCCGCAAGCTGCTGCGCACCGCTCTCGGCATCCACACGCATTCGCTGCGTTATCTGAAGGAAATGGAAAAGGCGACGATGCGTCACAATCTCGACGGCAGCGCCGCCGATGAAGTCACCGAGGAACACCGCGCGCACGCCGGCGTCAGCCTGAAGGAGCGCCTGAAGAAGAATGCAGAACAGCACAAGGCCAAACGCAAGGCGGAAGCCGCGCAGCGCGCCGCCGAAGAAGCGCAGCGCCAGCGCGCGGAAAAGCTGAACCAGCTCGCCGAGAAATTTTCGCGCAAGCACTGATACCGCCGCGCCGCATCCCTTCCCGTTCTACCAGTAAGTCCACAGCATCTTCGCCGCCAGCACATACAGCAGGCAGGCAAAGATGCGCTTGAGCACCGGCACCGGCAGGCGTTGCGCGAGCCGCGCGCCGACCGGCGCCGTCAGCACGCTGCCGCACACGACGCCGGCCAGCGCCGGCAGCAGCACGAAGCCCAGCGTGTAGGGAGGCAAGCCCGGCACGTTCCAGCCCGAAATCACGTAGCCGAAGGTGCCGACCACAGCGAGCGGGATGCCCATCATCGCGGCGGTGCCTATGGTTTTCTTCATCGGCACGCCGCACCACAGCATGAAGGGAATCGACAGGAAGGCGCCGCCGGCCGACACCAGCCCCGCGATGATGCCGATGATCAGACTGATTACGAACAGCGGCCCGGCGCCGGGCAGACTGCGCGCAGCTTTCGGCTTGCGTCCCAGCAGGATCTGCGTCGCCGCGAAGAATACGATCACCGAAAACGCCAGCGCCAGATGCCGCTGCGCGATCCAGCCGGAAGCAGTGGTCGCCAGCAGGCTGCCTATCGTCATGCCGGGCGCCATGCGCTTGACGATGCCGAAGTCGACGCCATCGAATTTCAGATGCTCGCGCACGCTGGAACTGGAAGTAAACACGATGCCGGCCATGCAGGTCGCCAGCGCCAGGTGCACCACGTGATCGGGCGCGAAATGCTGGGCGGTGAACAGCGCCGCCAGCACCGGCACCAGGGTCATGCCGCCGCCGATGCCGAGCAGGCCGGCCAGCACGCCGACGAAAGCGCCGGAAAGAAAATAGGCAAGAAACCAGATCACCGCTCTTCTCCCGCACGCTGCGCGTTTTTCCCTGTCTGCTGCATCCGCATGTTTTCTCCGCTGATTGAATGATCAAGCGCGCCCGGCGCGCAGCCCGCCACTTTACACCAGACACGTTTACACTAGCGCCCATGACGACGATCCGGCTTCCGCATCCCGCCCGCGCACGCGGAACATCGGGCCTGCGCCGCTGGCCCTGGGTGTTGACGGTGCTGCTGGCGTCGGCGCTGCTGCATATGATCGTCATTGCCTGGCTGGACGATACGCTGCGCCTGCCGCTGCCCGCGCCGCACAAGGAAGAAGTGGTGCTGGCCAGCCTGCATAACCTGCCGCCGCCGGCACCCAAGCCCGCCGCCAAGCCTGCGCCGCGCCGGCACGCCGCCGCCAGACGCAGATCCAGGCCGAAGCCGGCACCGCCGCCGGCGGACTCCGTGCCGGCGATGAACAGCGCCGCGCCCGCCGTCGCCGGCGATGAGGATACGCCGATGGCGGATGCCGACGGCTCTGCGCTCGGGGCTCAGACGAACGCGAGCACGCCCGAGCCGGCGTCGGATCGCGCGGAAGTGCAATACAGGATCGATCTGCCGCCGTCCGCCGCGCTCGAATACGACGTGCAGAAAACGGTCCGCAACGGAGAGCCGATGTACGGCCACGGCAGCATCCGCTGGCAGACCGACGGCGCGCATTACACGGTGGATGGCGATGCCGGCGTGCTGTTCTTCACCGTGCTGCATTTCCGCAGCGAAGGCAGCATCGACGATTACGGCGTCGCGCCCGAGCTCTACAGCGAAAAGCGTCTGCGCAGATCGGAAACCGCGACCCATTTCCATCGCGAACGCAATATCATCAGCTTTTCGGCTTCGACCAAAAGCTATCCGCGCCGCGGCGGCGAACAGGATCGCGCCAGCGTGATCTGGCAGCTGGCCGGCATCGGCCGCGGCGACAGCACGCACTTCACGCGCGGCGCGACGATCGAGCTCCCGGTGGCCGGCACGCGCGATCTCGATATCTGGCGCATGGTCGTGGTCGGCGAGGAAGCGATCGACATCGGCGGCGAAACGATTGCGGCCTGGCATGTGACGCGCACGCCGCGTCCCGGCAGCTACGAGCAGAAGCTCGACATCTGGCTGGCGCCGACCAGGGAGTGGTATCCGCTGCGCCTGCGCTATACCGAAACCAATGGCGACTATCTGGAGATGTCGCTGTCCAAGCTGGATGTTTTATCTCAACCCTGAACCCTTGATTTTCCTTTTACCGCATAACTCATGATTCCATTCCGCACCCTGCCCTCGCTGCTGCTGACCGGCCTGCTCGCGCTCGCGCCGGCTTTCGCGCACAGCGCATCGAAGTCCGCTCCCCGCAAAATCGATCCGCCGCCTTCGGCCAATCTCGACTACACGATCAGCGCCAAGCAGAAAGGCCTGACGCTGAACGGTTCCGCGCTGGTGCGCTGGCATACCGACGGCCGGCGGTATTCGATCGCGACCGAGACGCGCGCCTCGCTGCTGGGCAAGATCCTGGAAGCGAAGAGCGAAGGCGCGATAGACCGCTACGGTCTGGCGCCGGACAGCGCGAGCGAAAAACGCTTCCGCAAGGAACAGACCACCACCACCTTCGACCGCCGCAGCGGCAGGATCAGCTTCAGCGCTTCGGATGCCTCTTACCCGATCAAGGGCGGCGAACAGGACCGCAACAGCGTGACCTGGCAACTGGTGACGCTGGCGCGCGGCAACGGCTTCAAGACCGGCAATACCGTGTCGCTGACGGTGGCCGGGCAGAAAGATGCGGACACCTGGACCTTCAAGGTCGGCAGGCAGGAAAAAATCAGCACACCGCTCGGCAGCCTGACCGCGCTGCCGCTGACGAAGCTCGTCAAGGATGCCGGCAGGGATCAGAAGGTCGAGCTGTGGCTGGCGCCGGGCAAGGAATGGTATCCGGTGCGCCTGCGCTTCAGCGAGCCGAACGGCGACACCATCGAGCAGACGATCAGCCGGATCGCGCCCGCGGCCTGAGGCCGAACGAGCGCGCAGCTATAATCCGCGCATTCTTTTCGAACAGGATCATCATGCAAACTGCATCAGGCGCGCTCGTGCTGTTCAGCGGCGGACAGGATTCGACCACCTGCCTGGCCTGGGCCTTGTCGCGCCATGCGCGCGTCGAAACCATCGGCTTCGATTACGGCCAGCGGCATGCGATCGAGCTGACGGTGCGGCCGACGCTGCTGCAAGCGCTGCGCGAGCTGTCGCCCGAGTGGAACGGCAAGCTCGGCGAGGATCACATGATCGACCTGTCCTTGCTGTCGAAAATCTCGGATACCGCGCTGACGCGCGACGTCGAGATCGCGATGCTGGAAAACGGTTTGCCCAACACCTTCGTGCCGGGGCGCAATCTGCTGTTCATGACGGTCGCGGCCACCGTCGCCTACCGGCGCGGCCTCGATGTGCTGGTCGGCGGCATGTGCGAAACCGATTTCTCCGGCTATCCCGATTGCCGCGACGACACGATGAAGGCATTGCAGGTCGCGCTCAATCTCGGCATGGCGAGCCGGCTGAAAGTCGAGACGCCGCTGATGTGGATGGACAAGGCGGCGACCTGGCAGCTGGCGCAGGATCTGGGTGGCGAGGCGCTGGTCGACCTCATCCGCAAGGGCACGCATACCTGCTATCTGGGCGAGCGCGGTGAGCTGCATGCCTGGGGCTATGGCTGCGGCAAATGCCCGGCCTGCGCATTGCGCGCGCGCGGCTACGAGCAATTCATCGCGCATTCGGCATAAACCGCGGCAAGCTTGCGCAAAAAAAAAAGCAGACCCGGGTCTGCTTTTTTGTGCTCCGTTTTTTTTAAGCGCGATCAGTAGCGGCTGGGCGCGCCATACGAAGGCGGCGGCGAAGAAGGCATGGGCGCGCCGCCTGCCGGCGCAGCCGAAGAAGGCGAAGGCTCGGGCACCACGGTTCTGGTTTCGCGATAGATGCCGCCCTCGGCCACGCTGCCGGAAGTCGTTCCCTCGCCTTCGACGCGGCGCACGCAATCGTCACGGTCGGCTTGCGGCAGCACGTTGCAGCGCGCCAGCGCATTCTGGCGATAGCGGTCCGGCGTGTCGGTCAGATTGCCTTTCTTCGCCTCGCCCGCGGCCGCGGCCGCTTCCTTCAGGCAGACTTCCTTCGCTTCATAGGTTTGTCCATTCAGGCAGGCCTGGCGCGCCTGCTGGTAAGTGCTGCTCGATGATGCGGCGTGCGCCGGCGTAGTCAGCATGAAAGCGCCGCATGCGAGCGAAAGTACAGCGAACAAGGAACGGAAACGAATTTGCATACCACCTCCTATAAAGTGCAGCAGTACGGCGGCCGTATGGCTTGCCGTTCGACAATGTATCCTTCTGCTTTTTAGAGAAGCACGATTGCCGGCAGTTCCATCTTTGGCCATACTGCGGGCAACGAGAACGCCGTTCCAAACCCTTGTGCCCGATCGCAGTCTATGCTCGACCGGGTCCGCCACGACCGGTTCCGATTACTACTACCGACAGCAAAGAGACCAGCCATGCGCTCCAGCGGCAATCCTCCCCGGCATTTTTCGATGATCCGCGGCTTTCATCTGGCCGACTTCTTTACGCTCGGCAATGCGGCCTGCGGCGTCGCCGCCGTGTTCCTTGCGATGATCTACATGCGCAGCGCTTCGCTGGCCGATTTCTACTGGGCGGCGGCGATGGCGCCGGCCGCCTTCGTCTTCGACGTGCTGGACGGCCGCATCGCGCGCTGGCGCAATCAGCATTCGCCGCTCGGGCGCGAACTCGATTCGCTGGCCGACGTGATTTCCTTCGGGCTCGCGCCGGCTTCGCTGGGATTCGCGGCCGGTCTCGATGGCGGCTGGGATTGCGTGGCGCTGGTGTATTTCGTCTGCTGCGGCGTCAGCCGCCTGGCGCGCTACAACGTGACGGCCGAAACGCTGTCGGCCGGCAGCAGCAAGGTCGCCTACTTCGAAGGCACGCCGATTCCCACCAGCGTGGTGCTGACCGGCATACTCGCGCTGCTGGCGAAACACGCGCTCGTCGGCGATGCCGTGGCCGGCGGCGCATGGAGCGTCGGCCCCTGGCTGCTGCATCCGCTCGCGCTGCTGTTCGTGCTGTCCGGCACGCTGATGATCAGCAAGACGCTGCATATACCGAAGTTTTGATGCGCGAAGTTCTGATGCGCTGTAACAAAGCGTAAATGCCGTGGCTCACCGCGGCGCGCCGTTTTTTAATGACGGTTCGCCAAGGGAGCACCATGAACAGCAAATTGATCGCGATCGCTGCGCTGGCGATCGCCGAACTGGCGGGCAGCAGCCTCTGCAGCGCGCGCACGAGCCCGCATATCCCAAGTCCGCAGCATGCGCCGCAGGCGCTGAGCAAATCGCAAGCCCGCGCCGCCGGCATGAGGCAGGTGGTATTGCATTTCGAGAGAATAGACGCGAACGGCGACGGATTCGTCACGCGCGACGAATTGCGCGCCTATGCGCTGGCGAACCGCCGCCACGTGCCGATGACCTGAACGCCGCGCGCCGGTTGACCGTCTATGGCGCGCCGCGCGCGGCCTCCACCCCGGCCTCTATCGCGCGGATGCGCGCATTGCGTATCGCTTCCGGTATGCGTTCCGGCTGCTCCGGATAGCGCTGCCGCATCAATTGCGCGACGGCGCCGCTGTCGACCGCCTGCACCGTCTGCAGCAGTTCCTGCAGATAGGCCTTCTGCGGAAACGGCCGCTCGGCAAAACCGGTGCGGCCGCGATGATCGCATTCGGACGCCGTCAGCATGTCGATGAAGCGCTGCGGCTTGCGGAAGGCGTCGCAGCGCTCGAACAGCAGCACGACGGTGCGCGCGCGCAGCTCGAACGCGCGGCCGATGTTGCCGTGCTCGCGCGCCGTCATCAACGCCAGGTCGCGGCAGTCGTTCGGAATCTTCAGGCGCTTGCAAACGGCATTCACCAATTTCTCGCTGTGCATTTCATGGCCGTGATGCTTCGGCCACAACCCGGGATTTGTGACGCCCTTGCCCAGATCGTGAAACAGCGCGGCGCAGCGCACCGGCAAACCGGCGCCGATCTGCGCCGCATAATCGATCACCATCATCACATGCACGCCGGTGTCGATTTCCGGATGATGCCGTTCCGGCTGCGGCACGCCCCACAGGGCGTCGAGCTCGGGCAGGATGCGCTGCAGGGCGCCGCAGGCGCGCAGCACCTCGAACATGCGCGAGGGGCGTTTTTCCATCAGGCCGCGCGCCAGTTCCTGCCACACGCGCTCCGGCACCAGCGCGTCGACTTCGCCGGCTTCCACCATCTGCCGCATCAGCGCATTGGTTTCGTCGGCCACGCGAAAGTCGGCAAAGCGCGCCGCAAAGCGCGCCACGCGCAGGATGCGCACCGGATCTTCGGCAAAGGCCGGCGAGACGTGGCGGAAGATGCGCCGTTCGAGATCGGCGCGGCCGCCGAAGGGATCGACGATATTGCCGGCCTCGTCCTGCGCCATCGCATTGATGGTCAGGTCGCGCCGGATCAGATCCTGCTCCAGCGTGACGCCGGCGTCGGCGTGGAACACGAAGCCCTTGTAGCCGGGCGCGGTCTTGCGCTCGGTGCGCGCCAGCGCGTATTCCTCGTGCGTGTCCGGATGCAGGAAAACGGGAAAGTCCTTGCCGACCGGCGTGTAGCCTATGGCGATCATGTCTTCCGGCGTGGCGCCGACCACCACGTGATCGCGGTCCTGCACCGGCACACCGAGCAGCGCGTCGCGCACCGCGCCGCCGACGACGTAGGTTTTCATCTCAGCGCTCAATCCGGATAGACATCGTATTTGGCGATGCGCTCGGTTTCGGCCAGCGCGCCTTCCATCCATTGCGCCACCGCCGGATGCGCGGCGACGCGCTCGACATAGGCGTCGAGCGCAGGGCCGAGCGCGACGTCGTAGGTGATGAAGCGCATCACGACCGGCGCGAAATAGGCGTCGGCGATGGAGAAGTCGCCGAACAGAAAATCGTCCGGCCCCGATTGCGACAGGCAGTTCTCCCAGATCTCGCTGACGCGGCCGATGTCGGCCTGCGCTTCCATCGTGCGCCCCTTGCCGGGAAAACGCGCGCGGATATTCATCCACATCGCCGAACGCAGGCCGCCGAAGCCGCAATGCATCTCGGCGCAGATCGAGCGCGCCTCGGCGCGCGCCGCCACGTCCTGCGGCCACATGTTCTTTTCGGGGAATTGCTCGGCCAGGTATTCGCAGATCGCCAGCGAATCCCAGATCACGGCGTCCGCGCTCAACAGAATGGGCACGCGGCCGGCCGGCGAGTAGTTCAGGATGCGCGCCGAAGTGTCGGCGCGGCCGAGCGGCACGAGGATTTCCTGGAATGGAATATTGAAGGCGCGCAGCGCGACCCAGGCGCGCATCGACCACGACGAGTAATTCTTGTTGCCGATGACCAGCTTCAGCGCGCTGTTCTGCGCATCCTCCAGCGTCTGCGACAAGGCAGGATCGAGTTCGGTGGCTTGCATGGTCAGGTCTATCATGGCTGGCAGGATTTCCGCGCGGGCATTCCCGCATCATGCAGCGAAACCGTTCTTACGGCAAATCGATCGCCTCCGGCGCGCGCGGCGCGATGGTGCCCAGCCGCGCCTTCAGCGATTGCGGCTTGTCCTCGAACAGCGCGGCGTAATAGGTCGCGTTCGACATCACCTTCTTCACGTAGTCGCGCGTCTCGGTGAACGGAATCAGTTCGGCGAACATCGCGCCTTCCATCGGCACGCCCAGCGTGGCGCGCCATGCGACCGCGCGGCGCGGGCCGGCATTGTAGGCGGCTGTCGCCAGCACTTCGGAACCGTCCAGGTCGTTCAAGGCCATCGCCAGGTAGCTGGTGCCGAGCAGCAGATTGGTCTGCACGTCGTTCACCGAAGCCGGCGTGAAATCGCTCATGCCGATCTTCCGCGCGACATAGCGCGCGGTGCCCGGCATCAGCTGCATCAGGCCGGATGCGCCGACCTGCGAGCGCGCATTGCTGACGAAGCGCGATTCCTGCCGGATCAAGCCATATACCCAGGCCATCTCGAGGCCGGTGCGCTGCGTGGCAATCTGCATTTCCTCGCGATGCGGCGACGGGAAGCGCTGCGTGTAATCGGATTCCTTGCGCGTGCGATCGGAGGTGTTGACCATGCGGTCCAGCACGTTCTGCCGGCGCGCGAATTCGGCAGCTGCCAGCAGTTGCCGATCCGTCATGCCGCGCAGCTCCCAGTTCCATTCGCGGTAGCCTTCGGGCCGCATATTGAGGTCGAAGAATTTCAGCGCGCGCCGGAAGCCTTCGTTGCGCGCCATCGGCAGCAGCTCCTCGGCGGTCGGCGGAGCGGCGCGCGGCGGAATCGTGATCGGCTGCCCCAGCTCCTCGGTGGCGAGCTGGCCGTAGAAACCGGCCTGCGGCGCCAGCAGATCGAAGCGCTTGTTCGCGTCCTCGGTCTGGCCGGTTTCGCGCATCGCGCGCGCCATCCAGTAGATCCATGCCGGATCGTCCTGCAAGGAGGCCGGCATCATCTCGATATAGCGGCGCACCTGCTTCCATTCGCCGGCGCGCAGCGCGGCGCGCACGCGCCACTGGTATCCCTCGGTCGTCAACGGCACGTCGCCGGCCTTGTGCCAGTATTCGAGCGCCTGCGGCGCGCCGTTGCGCGAAGCGGGCAAGGCGATCTGCGCCCACGCCAGCACTTCCTGCTTCTTGTTCAGCAGCAGCGTGTTGCGCGACAACAGTTCGGCCGCCTGCATCCAGTCGGTCCGGGCAAGACGTCCGAGCGCGATCACGTAGACTTCGTGCCGCACGCGCCGCAGGCCGGTGCCGCGCTTCAGCAGCTTGGCGGGATTTTCCATCGCCTGCACCAGCAGCCTGTCGTCGACGTCGGCCAGCGCGGCGAAACGGCGCACGTATTCGGGGGAGCCGGTTTCCGCCGCGCGGCGCACCTGGGTCCACACGTCTTCGTTATTGAACTGGCCGTCTTCCAGCAGCTGCGCGACCAGCGCGATGCAGCCGTCGCCGGTGTCGCGCGGCACGCTCAACAGAGCGCGCGCGTCGGCGGCCACATTGATCCCCTTGCTGGCCTTGGACATCAGCGCGTAGCACTTGACCTGCGTGTCGTCGTTCAGCACGAACAGCGGATACTGCTGGTCGAAGTCGGCCCAGTCGCGGCGGCGGCCCAGCTCCAGCAACCAGTCGTTGCGCAGGCGGTCGGCGATCGCGCTATCCGGATAGCGCGCGAAGAAGGCTTGCAGGTCCTGCGGCGTCGCATCGCGCAGATGCGGCTTCAGCCGGTAATACTCGACATAGGAAGGGATCGCGTAGTCGCTCAGCGTGGCGGCGATGCCGTCCGCCGCCAGCGCGTCGCCGCGCCGCGAGGCTTCGCGCAGCGCCTGGAAGGCCGCGTCCTCGCTGACGAAAGCGGCCGGGCGCTTCTGCGCATGCGCGAGCGGCAAAAGAAACGCCGCGCTCGCGGCGACGCAGATGGCGCGCGCAAGAAATTTACTGAAAAACATGAAGGAGCAGCCCTTGCTTATACTGTTGGAGGAGCCGATCGCCGCGCAAGCTCGCGCGATCGAAAATATGACCCAAGAATAGCACGCGATGCCGCGCGCATTCGAGCGCCTGCCATGCAAAACAAGACCGATATCCGACGCGAACTGCTCGCCGCGCGCAATGCGCTGGCGGCCGACCGACGTGCGAGCTTGGACAATGCCATTGCCGCAAAGATTCTCGATTGGTGGCGGGAAAGTTCGGTCACGCGCCTGGGCGTGTACTGGCCGATGCGCGGCGAGCCCGATCTGCATCCGCTGTACGCGGAGCTGACGGTGCGCGGCGTGCAGCTCGCGCTGCCGCTCGCCGCTGCCGGCGAGCCGCTGCGCTTCGCGCCGTGGCGGCCGGGCGAAACCATCGTGCGCGACCGCTACGGCGCCGGCGTGCCGGCCGTCACGCGCGAGCTCATGCAGCCCGAAGCCTTGCTGATTCCCTGCGTCGGCTTCGACGCCGCGCGCTTCCGCCTCGGCTACGGCGGCGGTTTCTACGACCGCACGCTGGCGCAGACGCCGCGTCCGTACACGATCGGCGTCGCCTATGCGCTGTGCGAGACGCGCTTCGCGATCGACCAATACGACGTGCCGCTGAACCGCATCGTCACCGAAGCCGCGGAGCTGACGTAAAAAAAAGCGCACCGGGATGCGCTTTTTGTTTTCCGCCCCTGGTCCCGCTTATTTCTTCGACAAGTTCAGCCGCGTCCAGATCGCGTGCGTGGCGGTCGGCTGGTTCAGCGTGTAGAAATGCAGGCCTGGCGCGCCGCCCGCCAGCAGGCGTTCGCACAGAGCGGTGACGACGTCCAGGCCGAAGGCGCGGATCGATTCGCTGTCGTCGCCGAAGCTGGCCAGCTTCAGGCGTATCCAGCGCGGAATCTCGGCGCCGCACATGTCGGAGAAGCGCACCAGCTGCGAATAATTGGTGATCGGCATGATGCCGGCCACGATGGGCACGTCGCTGCCTGCGCGGCGCACCTCGTCGACGAAACGGAAATAGGCGTCCGCGTTGTAGAAATACTGCGTGATCGCGGAATCGGCGCCGGCCTTCACCTTGCGCACGAAGCTGTTGACGTCGTCCTGCGGCGACTTCGCCTGCGGATGCGTTTCGGGATAGGCGGCGACTTCGATGTGGAACCAGTCGCCGGTCTCGGCGCGGATGAATTCCACCAGCTCGTTGGCGTACTGGAATTCGCTGGACGAGAAATCGCCGTAGCCGCTCGGCAGATCGCCGCGCAGCGCGACCAGGCGCTTGATGCCCTTAGCCTTGTAGGTCTGCAGGATCGCGCGCAGATTCTCGCGCGAACTGCCGAGGCAGGAAATATGCGGCGCCGCCTCGTGTCCGGCGGCGCGAATATGCATTACGGTATCCAGCGTGCCCTGCTGCGTCGAACCGCCGGCGCCGAAGGTCACCGAAAAGAATTGCGGCTTCAGCTCGGCCAGCTTGCTGCAGGCGGCGCGCAGTTTTTCGACACCCGCATCGGTCTTCGGCGGAAAGAACTCGATGCTGAAATTCTGTTGGGTCATGGTGATGTGTTATCGAGTAAAAGCGAGGACAGGATCCACGAGATGACGCTGTACAGGATCGCGCCGCCGACCGCCGACCAGAAGCCCGCGACCTGAAAGCCGCCGACCAGATTTGCCACCGCCCAGAACAGCAGGCCGTTGATGACGAAGATGAACAGGCCCAGCGTGACGAAGGTGACCGGCAGCGTCAGCAGCACCAGCACCGGCCGGATCAGCGTGTTGATCAGGCCCAGCACCAGCGCCGCGACCAACGCCGTGCCGAAGCTGGCGACGGTGACCGAACTCATCAGGTAAGGCACGAGCAGCAGCGCGACGGCATTGATGATCCAGGTGAGCAGCAAACGCATGGCGATTCTCCTTCGCGAGTGGCAATCGGACAAAACGGCGCAATCCCCTGCCGCTCCGCGCATGGCGAAGCGGCAGGATCATCCTGCATGCAAGCGCAGATCAGTAACGGTAGTGCTCGGGCTTGTACGGACCTTCCTTCTTCACGCCGATGTAGTCGGCCTGTTCTTCGGTCAGCGTGGTCAGCTGCGCATTGAGCTTCTTCAGCTGCAGGCGCGCGACCTTTTCATCCAGATGTTTCGGCAAGGTGTAGACGCCGACCGGATAGTTCTTCGTGTTCGTAAACAATTCGATCTGCGCGATCGTCTGGTTCGCGAACGAAGAGCTCATCACGTAGGACGGATGGCCGGTGCCGCAGCCGAGGTTCACCAGGCGGCCTTCGGCCAGCAGGATGATGCGCTTGCCGTCGGGGAAAATGACGTGGTCGACCTGCGGCTTGATGTTTTCCCAAGTGTACTGCTTCAGTGCGGCGACTTCGATTTCATTGTCGAAGTGGCCGATGTTGCAGACGATCGCCTGGTCCTTCATCTGCTTCATGTGCTCGTGCGTGATCACATGGTAGTTGCCGGTGCAGGTGACGAAGATGTCGCCGTGCTCGGCCGCGTAATCCATCGTGACGACGCGATAGCCTTCCATTGCCGCCTGCAACGCGCAGATCGGATCGATCTCGGTGACCCACACTTGCGCCGACAGCGCGCGCAGCGCCTGCGCCGAACCCTTGCCGACGTCGCCGTAACCGCAGACGACCGCGATCTTGCCGGCCACCATCACGTCGGTCGCGCGCTTGATGCCGTCGACCAGCGATTCGCGGCAGCCGTACAGGTTGTCGAATTTCGATTTCGTCACGGAGTCGTTGACGTTGATCGCCGGGAAAGCGAGCTTGCCTTCCTTGTGCATCTGGTACAGGCGATGCACGCCGGTCGTGGTTTCTTCGGTGACGCCCTTGATTTCCTTCAAGCGCTTCGAGTACCAGCTCGGATCGACGGCGAGATGCTTCTTGATCGAATTGAACAGGCAGACCGCTTCTTCCGAGTCCGGGTTGTTCAGCACGCTGATGTCCTTCTCGGCGCGCGTGCCCAGATGCAGCAGCAGCGTGGCGTCGCCGCCGTCGTCGAGAATCATGTTCGAGTAGCCGCCGTCGCTCCATTCGAAGATGCGGTGCGTGTATTCCCAGTATTCGTCGAGGTTCTCGCCCTTGACCGCAAACACCGGCGTGCCGTTCGCGGCGATCGCCGCGGCCGCGTGATCCTGCGTCGAATAGATGTTGCACGACGCCCAGCGCACTCGCGCGCCCAGCGCTTCCAGCGTCTGGATCAGCACCGCGGTCTGGATCGTCATGTGCAGCGAGCCGGTGATGCGCGCGCCTTTCAGCGGCTGCGACTTGGCGAATTCTTCGCGGATCGCCATCAGGCCCGGCATTTCGGTTTCGGCGATCTTGATTTCCTTGTTGCCCCAGTCGGCCAGCGACAGGTCGGCAACGATGTAATCCTTGGAATTCAGTACT
>Ga0164242_10003041_pt1 | contig 19179 bp, 15 predicted proteins | sample OricomgcompostMG_FD_108783 | JGI IMG/M metagenome (GOLD analysis project Ga0164242, IMG submission 108783) | Miracle-Growth compost microbial communities from Emeryville, California, USA - Original compost - Miracle growth compost (MG) ... | reverse complement strand
CAGCGAGGGCGAGGTGAAGAACCTCGCGGCGATCCTGCGCGCCGAGGTCGGCATGCAGGTCGCGACTGTCGACGTCGGCGGCTGGGACACCCACACCAGCGAGGCAACGGAGCTCGACCCGTTGCTCAGCTCGGCTGCACAGTCGCTCTCGGCGTTCATGACCGACCTCGGCCCCACCCGCCGCAAGCGCGTCACCGTCGTCGTGATGACCGAGTTCGGTCGCCGCGTCCAGATGAACGCCAGCGGCGGGACGGACCACGGCCACGGCAGCGTCATGTGGCTGCTCGGCGGCGGGCTCGCCAAGAGCGGGGTGCTCGGCAACTGGACGCCGCTGACCGACTCCTCTCTCGACCAGGGCGATGTCCCCGGCGTCAACAACCCCTTCGACGTCCTCGGCGAGCTCGTCCAGAAGCGCCTGAACGTCGGCAGCACGAGATCGATCTTCGCCGGCCACTCCCTCGCCCCGATCGGCGTCGCCACCACCCGTTGAACAACCCCCACCCCGCACCTCGAGGACACCTGATGCGCATCGCCGCCTGGTTGGGCACCACCGTCACGGTGGCCGCTCTGCTCGCCGTACCCGTGAGCAGTGCCGTCGCCGCTCCGGCCGGCAGCATCGCAGCCAGCACGGCCGGCACCGCCGCCACCACCACCGCTGACGCCGCCGCCGCTGACGCCACCGTCGCGGACGTCTGCGCCCAGCCGGCGCGGCCGGGCTGGGCACAGTGCATGGCCCAGAAGCTCGTGCCCGCCGTCGGCGCGGCGCAGCCGATGAACTCCGGCGTCGGCGGCTACTCGCCCGCGGACCTCGCCAGCGCCTACCACCTCGACACGAACAAGGGCGCCGGACGGACGGTCGCGATCGTCGATGCGTACGACGACCCGACCGCGGCCGCGGACCTCGCGGTGTACCGCTCGCACTTCAACCTGCCGCCCTGCACCGTCGCGAACGGCTGCTTCACCAAGGTCGCGCAGGACGGCTCGTCCAACTACCCGGCCGCGAACAACAGCTGGTCCGGCGAGATCACGCTCGACCTCGACATGGTCTCGGCGATCTGCCCGCAGTGCCACATCCTGCTCGTCGAGGCGAAGGACCCGTCCTTCGACGACCTCGGCGCCGCGGTCGACACCGCGGTGCAGCTGGGCGCGAAGTTCGTGTCGAACAGCTACGGCGCCGGTGAGTGGGACGGCGAGAACTGGTTCGACAGCTTCTACAACCACCCCGGCGTCGCGATCACGGTGAGCACCGGCGACGACGGCTACCAGGCTACCTATCCCGCGTCGTCGCCCTACGTCACGGCGGTCGGCGGCACGACGCTGTCGCGCGCGAACAACGGGCGCGGGTGGAGCGAGACGGCGTGGAACGGCGCGATGAGCGGCTGCTCGGCCTACGAGGCCAAGCCGTCGTTCCAGTCGTCGACCAACACCGGCTGCTCGATGCGTGCCGAGGCCGACGTCTCCGCCGACGCCGACCCCTACACCGGCGTCGCCGTCTACGGCACCACCGGCATGGGCGGCTGGTCGGTCTACGGCGGGACGAGCGCCGCGGCGCCGATCATCGCCGGCACCTACGCCCTCGCCGGGCTGCCCGGCGCGAGCGACTACCCGAACACCTACCCCTACGCCGACCCGTCCGCCCTCAATGACGCGGTCGGTGGCAACAACGGCAGCTGCAGTCCGAAGCAGCTGTGCACCGCGGTCACCGGCTGGGACGGCCCGACCGGCCTCGGCACCCCGGACGGCACCGCGGCGTTCAGCGCGTCCGCGACGAGCGCACCGACACTCGGCGCCGTGAACGTCAGCCTCGGCGTGGTCGGCCAGTCGGGCACGCCCACGGTCTGTGCCGGCGCCGCGACCCAGGTGCAGGCGACGGTCACCGACGCCGCGACCGGCGTCCCGGTCCCCGGCGTCGCGGTCACGCTGAGCTCGACCTCGAGCACCGGGACGTCCACGACGATCACGACCCGGACGACGAACAACCAGGGGCAGGTCAGCGCCACCGTCACGCCCAGCGCGGCGCTCACGCTCGATGCGTCCTCGAAGGCGACCACGGCCTACGCGGCCGGAGCGGCCACATCGCTTCCGGTCACCGTGAACAACTGTGTCGCCACGCTCAACGCGGCGGCCGACCGCACCACGGTTCCCTACCGCGGCACGGTGAACGTGGCCGGCACGCTGTTCGGTACCGACAGTGCTTCGTCCGCGCAGGCGCCGATGTCCGGCGCCCGCGTGATCGTCGTCGACACCCCGACCCGCGGCCGTGCGGCCGTCCTCGGCACCGCGACCGTCGCGAGCAACGGCTCGTTCGCGGCCCGCGTCCGGCCGAGCGCCAGCGGCGAACTCTCGGTGCTGTACGCACCGGCAGGTGCGCCGTCGGTCGCCGGCGACGTCGGCCCGATCACGGTCGGCAACTGGTGGACGCGGCTGAGCCTGCACGCCCCGACGCGCAACCTGACGGCGGGCGTGCGCCACGTCGTCCGCGGCACGCTCGTGCGCAGCTACGGCAGCTGGAGCGGAGCGGCGCCGGGTGTGCGTGTCCGCATCTACCTCACCGCCCGCACCGGCCGGCGCACGCTGCTCGCCACCGCGACCACGACCGCGCGCGGCACGTTCCGCGTGACGGTCCGGCCGAAGCGGACGGGCTCGCTCACGGCGGCGGTCGCGTCGGTGACCGGGTACCGGAACACCGAGTCGAGCCCGCTGGTGATCCGGTCGGCCCGGCACAGCGCCAAGTCGCACCGCTAGCCGGTACTCTCCCGGCAGCCACCGAGCCGGAGGACTGTCATGACCGCGTCGCCGCCCGACCCGTCCCAGCAGGATCCGGCTCAACAGCCGCCCTACTCGCCTCCGCCGCCCTCGATGCCGCCGCAGTACGCGCCGCCGCCCTCGTACGCAGCGCCACCACCTCCGATGCCGCCACTCGGGTATCCGGTCGCGCCGATGTCCAGCCCGTACGGGTCGGCGTACTCACCGCCGCCGAGGTACCCGAACAACGGCATGGGCTACGTGCACGACCCGGCGAGCGACCTGTGGTTGCCGCCCGGTGTGCAGTTGGCGAGCCACGGCCGTCGCATCGGCGCGTACTTCCTGTCGCTGCTGCTGTTCGTCGTGACGCTCGGCATCGGGTGGGCGGTCTGGGGTCTGGTCGCGTGGAACAAGGGCTCGTCCCCGGCGTTCCAGGTGCTCGGCCTGCGGGCGTACCACGTCGACAGCGGGCGTCCGGCCGGCTTCTGGCGGATGGCGCTGCGCGACATCGTCGGCTACACCGTGTCGGGATTCTTCGGCATCACGTGGCTCGTCTCGTTCGTGATGTTCTGCGCCACCGCGAAGCGGCAGACGATCGCCGACCTGTGCGCGACGACGGTGGTCGTGCACGACCCGAACCACGCGCTGGGCTGAGCGTCCTTACGGGACGTACGGCTGCTGGAACGGCCCGGGCGGCGGTCCGTACGGGCCGGGTGCCCAGGCCGGGGGCGGCGGCGGGTTGAAGAACGGCCCGTTGCCCGGGCGCGCGAGCAGGACGATCACGGCGATGTCCAGCAGGCCGCTGATCACCGACACGACGCGCGCCGCGCCGGTCTCGGTCTGCGCGAACGACGACAGCATGCCGACGACGCCGAGCCCGGTGAAGACCCACATCGTGATCCGCGCCCAGTTGCGTCCCTGCCGGAACTTGATCGCCAACCAGATGTAGAGACCGGCGTTGATCGCGACCGCGATGACCGCGACCGCGACGACGATGTGGACTGCGGTGTCGACCTCGCTGCGCGAGAAGCCCGGATTGCGGTCCAGGACCTCCTGGCGCGCGGACGACAGCGTCACCAGCGTGACGATCAGCCCGACGACGGCGATGCCGACGTGCACCAGGGTGAGCCGGAACGCCTGCTCGACGGCGGGCGGCACCGGGCCCCGCCGCGGCGAGGGGACGGGCCCGCCGGCGGAGGGCATGGTCGGGTAGTAGCCGGTCATCCGGTAGCCCTCCGCCTTCGTCGAGATCGAGCTCAGCCGAGGTCGAGACCCGGGTAGAGCGGGTTCGCGGCCAGCAGCTCGGCGGCCGCCGAGTGCGTCTTCGCGGCCACCCCGTCGGCGATCGTGTACTTCGCCTTGGACGTCCCGCCCGAGGCGGCGGCGTCGGCGGACGTCGCGGTCAGCACGTCCACGATCAGCTCGGCGACGCGGTCGAACTCGGCCGCGCCGAACCCGCGCGACGTCAGCGCCGGCGTGCCGATGCGGACGCCGGACGTGTACCACGCACCGTTCGGGTCACGCGGCACCGCGTTGCGGTTGGTGACGATGCCCGAGTCGAGCAGCGCCGACTCGGCCTGCCGGCCGGTGAGCCCGAAGCTCGACACGTCGATCAGCACGAGGTGGTTGTCCGTGCCGTCGGTGACGAGCTTGGCGCCGCGCTTCATCAGCCCGTCCGCGAGTGACACCGCGTTGTCGGCGACCGCCTGCGCGTAGGTGCGGAACGACGGCTGACGCGCCTCGGCCAGCGCGACGGCCTTGGCGGCCATGACCTGGCCGAGCGGGCCGCCGAGCACCATCGGGCAACCACGGTCGACGGAGTCGGCGTACTCGGGCTGGCAGAGCACCATGCCACCACGCGGGCCGCGCAGCGACTTGTGCGTGGTCGTCGTGGTGACGTGCGCGTGCGGCACCGGGTCGAAGTCGCCGGTGAACACCTTGCCGGCGACCAGGCCGGCGAAGTGCGCCATGTCGACCATCAGCGTCGCGCCGACCTCGTCGGCGATCTCGCGCATCGTCGCGAAGTTCACCCGGCGCGGGTAGGCCGAGTACCCGGCGATGAGGACGAGCGGACGGAACTCGCGCGCGATCTCACGCACCTGCGCGTAGTCGATCAGCCCGGTCTCCGGGTCCGTCCCGTAGGAGGACTGCTCGAACATCTTGCCGCTGATGTTCGGGCGGAAGCCGTGCGTGAGGTGGCCGCCCGCGTCGAGGGACATGCCCAGCGCGCGCTGGTTGCCCAGCTCGTGGCGCAGCGTCTCCCAGTCGGCGTCGGTGAGGTCGTTGACGTGCTTGGCGCCGGCCTTCTCGAGCGCCGGCGACTCGACGCGCTGCGCGAGGATCGACCAGAACGCGACGAGGTTCGCGTCGATGCCCGAGTGCGGCTGGACGTACGCGTGCGGGGCACCGAACAGCGCCTTCGCGTGCTCGGCCGCGGCCTGCTCGACGGTGTCGATGTTCTGGCAGCCGGCGTAGAAGCGGTGCCCGATCGTGCCCTCGGCGTACTTGTCCGAGAGCCACGTGCCCATCGTCAGCAGCACGGCCGGCGAGGCGTAGTTCTCGCTCGCGATCAGTTTCAGCGAATCGCGCTGGTCGGCGAGCTCGCTACGGATCGCGCCGGCGACCGTCGGCTCGACGGCGGCGATGACCTCGAGCGCGTTGCGGTACGCGGTCGACACGGCGGCAGCGTCGTAGGGCTGGGAGAACTCGGGCATCTGGGCTGGCCTCTCTTCGCAGGTCTCGTCCAACTCTCGGTGAGCCCAGGCGCGCGGCGGTCAGTCCGAGCCGCTCCCCGGTGGTTCGCCCACCTCATGCGCCAGTCACGACCCGTGCCGAGGATAGCTGCTCGCTGCTCGGTCACACGAGGCGAACGAGAGTAGTCGGACGTCCTATCATTAGCGAAGCGAACCAACCGAGGAGACAGCAGTGGGAATCGGCGCGGCCAACGACGGCAGTGACTTCGACCAGTACCAGCTGACGCCCGAGCAACAGCAGCTGCGCGCGGCCGTCCGGGAGCTCGCCGAGGACAAGATCGCACCGCGCGCGGCCGCGATCGACGAGGAGGGCGAGTTTCCCTTCGACGTCCTCGACGCGCTGAACCGGGCCGGCTTCAACGCGGTGCACATCCCCGAGGAGTACGGCGGTGCCGGCGCCGACGCGATCTCGGCGTGCATCGTCGTCGAGGAGGTTGCGCGGGTGTGCGCGTCCTCGTCGCTCATCCCCGCGGTGAACAAGCTCGGCTCGCAGCCGATCATCCTGTCCGGCTCGGAGGCGTTGAAGAAGGACGTCCTGACCGCGATCGCCGACGGCGCGATGATCAGCTACGCGCTGTCCGAGCGCGAGGCGGGGTCGGACGCCGCGTCCATGCGCACCCGCGCCCGCCGCGACGGTGACTCGTGGGTGCTCAACGGGACGAAGTGCTGGATCACGAACGCCGGCGTCTCGACGTATTACACGGTGATGGCGGTGACCGACCCCGAGCAGGGCGCGAACGGCATCTCGGCGTTCGTCGTGCACAAGGACGACCCGGGCTTCTCGGTGGGTGCGAAGGAGCGCAAGCTCGGCATCAAGGGCAGCCCGACCTGCGAGATCTACTTCGAGGACTGCCGCATCCCGGTCGACCGGATCATCGGCGAGCCCGGCACCGGGTTCAAGACCGCGCTGCGCACGCTCGACCACACCCGGCTCGCCATCGGCGCGCAAGCACTCGGCATCGCCCAGGGTGCGCTCGACCAGGCCGTCGCGTACGTCAAGCAGCGCAAGCAGTTCGGCAAGCGCATCGCGGACTTCCAGGGCATCCAGTTCATGCTCGCCGACATGGCGATGCGCGTCGAAGCGTCCCGGCATCTCGTCTACGCCGCCGCGGCGCGCGCCGAGCGCAACGAGCCGAACCTGACGTTCACGTCGTCCGCCGCGAAGGTCTTCGCCTCCGACACCGCCATGTCGGTGACCACCGACGCCGTGCAGCTGTTCGGCGGCTACGGCTTCACGAAGGACTTCCCGGTCGAACGCATGATGCGCGACGCCAAGATCACCCAGATCTACGAGGGCACCAACCAGATCAACCGCATGGTGATGGCCCGCAACCTGCTGAAGTAGCCAACGTGCAGCAGGACGGTCCGGTCAGGCGCCGAAACAGGTGAGGGTGACCGTGATCTGGAACGGCACGCCGTCCACGAATCCGTGCTCGGTGACGTTCGCTGAGTTGCGGGTGTAGGTCGCCGTCGCAGTCGCGTGATCCGGCTCGCCGATCGGGTCGGTGTCGGTCGTCGCGATCGACAGCGCCAGCGGGTGATCGTCCGGGCAGGTGAGCGTCCCGGTGTTCGTGCCCATGAAACCGTTGCCCGGCTTGGCGGTGCCACCGGCGTCGTCGGTGCTCTGCCACGACCTGCTCACCGTGGTCAGGCTGCCGATGCCCGACCCGGACGGCCCGGGAGGCCCGGACGGCCCGGCCGGCCCAGGAGGTCCAGAAGGCCCGGCCGGCCCCGAGGGACCCGACGGCCCGGCCGGACCGGACGGCCCGCTCGGGCCGGGGGAGCCGGGAGCGCCGGAGGCCCCGGTCGGGCCGGGTGCCCCTGCCGGGCCCGAGGGGCCGGACGGCCCGGCGGGTCCCGGGACGCCCGCGCCGTCGGAGTTCCAGGAGAGCGACTTCTCGGTTATCCAGCAGCTCTGGCCGGCTTTCACGATGCGCAGCAAGCCTGTCAATTTGCCGTAGCAGCCGTAGATCGTCGTGCTCGCCGCGGGCGTGCTCGTCCCGCTGAGCGACGCGGCGGCGAACGAGGCGCCGCCGGCGACGACCGCGACCGCGAGCACGGCGATCGTGACCATTCGCCGACTGATTCCCGAAACCGACATCGAACAATCCCCCCGGCCATTCGAAGTAGCGGCGAAATGGTCACACGAATTCTCGACAGCGGCCAGTCAACGGGCGATAACTCCGCATTCGTCCGACGCGGGACGGGTCGGCTGCGGCAGACTCGAGACGTGCCAGATCCTGCCGCGCACCGCGCCCACCTGCTTGCGCCCAACCAGCCCGCCGGACGCCCGTACCGCGGCGGGCTCGGCATCGCGCGACTGCGCGGTATCGAACCGGCCACCGACGGCGGACCCGAGGACCTCGTCGGCTCGACGACCGCGGTCGGCCCGGACGGGCTCGGCCTGACCGTTCTCGACGACGGCGTCACCCTGCGCGACCACGTGCACGCCGATCCGGTCGGCTTTCTCGGGGCGGCGCACGCCGACCGGTACGGCGCCGACCCCGCGCTGCTCGTCAAGTTGCTCGACACCGCCGAGCGCTTGTTCGTCCACGTCCACCCGACCAACGAGTTCGCCGTCGCGCACCTGGACTGCCCGTACGGCAAGACCGAGGCCTGGTACGTCGTGGACGTACGCGACGGCGCGGAGGGGGAGGTCTTTCTCGGCTTCTCGCGCGACGTGTCTGCCGAGGAGGTCCGCGGTTGGGTCGAGGCGCAGGACGCGGGCGCGATGCTCGCAGCGATGAACAGGCTGGCTGTACGACCCGGGGACGCGATCTTCGTGCCGGGCGGGACGGCCCACGCGATCGGTGCCGGGCTGACGATCGTGGAACTCCAGCAGCCGACCGACTGGTCGGTCCTGCTCGAGTGGGACGGCTACGGCGTCACCCGCGCGGACGCCGACCTGGGCATCGGGCTGGACACCGCGCTCGGCGCCCTGAACCGCACCGCGCTCACTGCGGATGATCTCGACGCGTTGCGCGGGCGTCGGGCGGGCGATCCGCTCGGTGGCGTGACGCGGGTGTTCCCCGTGGCGGCCGACCCGTTCTTCCGGGCTGAGCTGCTCGACGTCGACGGCAGCCTCGACCGCGAGCCCGGCTTCACGATCCTCGTCGTGCTGACGGGGTCGGGTGAGCTGGGGACGGACGACGGCGCGCTGCCGCTGCGGCCGGGCAGCACCGTGCTCGTCCCGCACGGGGCGGGAGACACGACGATCACCGGTCAATTGACCGCGATCGCGTGCCTCCCGCCGCGCGCGTAGGCCGCTGCTGACCGATCAGGTCAGGTTGGCCTTCAGGAACTCCACCGTGCGCGACCACGCCTGCGCTGCACTGGCCTGGTCGTACGTGCCGAGCTTGTCCTTGTCGTTGTGGAACGCGTGCCCGGCCGGGTAGTAGAAGAACTCGACCGAGTTCTGGGTCTGCTCCCTCATCTGCTGCTCCTGGGCCCGCGCCTGGTCGACGGGGTAGAAGCCGTCCTGCTCGGCGTAGTGGCCCTGCACCGGCGCGGTGATCGAGCGGTACTCGCTCGGCACGCCCTGGCCGACACCGTAGAACGGAACCGCGGCGCCGATCTTGTCGCCCTGTTGTGCAGCCAGGCTGAGCACGAAGCCACCGCCCATGCAGAACCCGACCGCGCCGACCTTCGACGAGGTGACGTCCGGGTCGTTGAGCAGGAAGTCGACGGCGCCGCCGAGGTCGCGCGCGGCCTGCTCCGCCGGCAGCTTCTGCATCAGCTCACCGGCCTCGTCGCTGTCGTGCGCGACGCGGCCGCCGTACAGGTCGGGGACGAGGACGACGAAACCCTCACCGGCGAGACGGTCGGCGACGTCGGCCATGTGGTCGTCCAGGCCCCACCACTCCTGGATGAGGACGACGCCCGGGCCGGATCCGGACGCGGGCTTGGCGAGGTAGCCGTGCGCCTGGCCGCCGTTACTGGCGAACGTGACGTTCTGGCGCGGGTTCTCCTCGGTCATCTGTCTACCTTTCGCTGATGGTCCGCGTCGGTGCGCGGCACCTTCGTTCCTACCCGACTAGCGTCTGCACCGACACGGGAGGTTCTGAAGCGATGAGCGTGCGAGCGCCGGCGGAGTGCTGGCTCACCGACATGGACGGCGTGCTGGTGCACGAGGACCACGCGCTGCCCGGTGCAGCGGACTTTCTCGACCGGCTGGTCGAGAAGGAACGCCGGTTCCTGGTGCTGACCAACAACTCGATCTACACGCCGCGCGACCTGTCGGCGCGCCTGCAGCGGGCCGGGCTGCACGTCCCCGAGGAGTCCATCTGGACGTCCGCGCTGGCGACGGCGGACTTCCTGGCCGAGCAGCTGCCGGGCGGTTCCGCGTACGTCATCGGCGAAGCAGGTCTGACGACCGCGCTGTACGAGGCGGGCTACGTGCTCACCGACGTGGATCCGGACTACGTCGTGCTCGGCGAGACGCGGACGTACTCGTTCGAAGCGATCACGAAGGCGATCCGGCTCGTCGAGTCCGGCGCGCGGTTCATCGCGACGAACCCCGACGTCACCGGCCCGAGCCCCGAGGGCCCGCTGCCGGCGACCGGGTCGGTCGCGGCGATGATCACGAAGGCCACCGGCGCGGACCCGTACTTCGTCGGCAAGCCGAACCCGATGATGTTCCGCAGCGCGATGAACCGGATCCACGCGCACTCCGAGTCGACGATCATGGTGGGCGACCGGATGGACACCGACGTCGTCGCCGGCATCGAGGCGGGTCTCGAGACGATCCTCGTGCTCACCGGGTCGACGCGACGTGCGGACGTCAACCGCTTCCCGTTCCGGCCCAGCCACGTCCTGGATTCGATCCAGGACGCCGTGGAGCTGGTCTAACCCGCGCGGCTCGTCGCGGCGATCGCGATCCGGACGAGGTCACGCGCCGCGTCGCTCGGCTGCCGGCCCTGCCACACCGCGTGTAGCGGCCGGTCCAGGTCGAGGTCGGCGACGGCCAGCCGGACGAGCGCGCCGGACGCGAGGTCGCCGGCGACAGCCCGCTCGCTGATCACGCCGATGCCACCACCCGCGCGGACGGTCGCGACGATCGTCGCCGTCGACCCGAGCGCGATCGCGTGCGGCAGTTCCGGGGGCGGCGTGCCCAGTGCGTGCAGGAACGTGTCCCGGGTGCCCGAGCCCGGCTCGCGCACCAGCAGCGGCGCGGTCATCAGGTCACGCCGGGCGATACCGCGCGCGGCACGGCCCGCGAGCGGGTAGTCGGCAGCGACGACGAGGGCGAGCCGGTCCGTGCCGACGCGCCGCTTGCTGAGGTCCCGCGGCACGGTCGGCGATTCGACGAACCCGACATCGGCGCGTCCACCGCGCACGGCCTCGCAGACCTCGCTGCTGTTCGCCACCCGCACCGACACGTCGAGGTCCGGGTCGTGGCGGCGCAGGACGAGCAGCCAGCTCGGCAGCAGGTACTCGGCCACGGTCAGGCTCGCGGCCACGGTCAGGTGTGCGCGCCGGTCGGCGCGCAGCGCGGTGACGCCGTCGGCCAGGGCCTGCGCCGCGCCGACGACCCCGTGCGCCCACGCCACGACCGCCTCGCCCGCCGGGGTCAGCTCGCTGCCGCGCGTCGACCGGCGGAGCAGTTCGACACCGAGGCGGCGTTCCAGGCGGGACAACCGCGCGCTCGCACTCGGCTGGCTGATGCCGTGCTCGGCCGCTGCCCGGCCGACGCTGCCCAGGCGCGCCACCGACAGCAGCAGGTCGAGTGCGGACAGCTCCGGGGTCCACGGCGGCAGAGGCATCGGGCAGAGCCTGTCACACCGCGCCGATGGCGAGGGACGTCCCGGTCACCGCGATCCACAGCACCAGGCCGAGACCGAGCGGACGGGCTCCCGCACGGCACAGCCCGCCGACATCCGTCCCCAGCCCGATCGCCGCCAGCGCGGCGGTCACGAGGAACGCCTCCACGTCGTGAACGGGTGGATGGGCCGCCGTCGGGATCCAGCCCAGCGAGTTGGCCGCGGCCACCGCGACGAAGCCGACGAGGAACCACGGGACGAGCCGGACGGCGCGGTGCAGCACGGTGCGCTCGCCGTCGCCGCCGCCGCGCCGAGCGCCGAGAACCAGGCAGATCGGGATGATCGCGAGCGTGCGGGTCAGCTTCACGACGACGGCGTAGCTGGTCGCGGCGCTGCCGTAGCTCGCGGCCGCCGCCACGACCGAGGACGTGTCGTTCACCGCCGTGCCGGCGAACAGCCCGAACGCGTGCTGTGACAGGCCCAGCGCGTGCCCGAGCGGCGGGAACGCCAGCACCGCGGCGACGTTGAACAGGAAGATCGTCGAGATCGCGTAGGCGATGTCGGGGTTCTTCGCGCGGATCACCGGGCTCACCGCGGCGATCGCCGACGCGCCGCAGATGCCGGTGCCGACGCCGATCAGCGTGCGCAGGTCCCGGCCGATGCCCATCCGGCGACCGAGCACCGCGGCCAGCACGAGACAGACGGTGAGCGTCCCGGCGAGGACGGGCAGCGAGCGCAGCCCCGTCGTCGCGACCTCGCGCAGCGACAACTGCGCGCCGAGCAGGACGACCGCGAGCTGCAGCACCGGCCCGCGAGCCACGGCCAGGCCCGGCGCGAACGCCGCCCGACGCAGGACCAGCGGGCTGAGCAGTGCGCCCACGACCACGGCCACCACCGGCGCGCCCACGACCGGGACGAGCGTGCCGACACCGGTCGCGGCAGCAGCGACCGCGGTCGTCAGAACCAGCCCGCGCACCAGCGACAGCGGCTGGCGCGCTTCCCTGACGGGCTGCGTTCGGGCGGCGGTCGCGGTCATACCTCGACGATCGCCGTGCGGAGCTCGCGTCGGTAGCGCTCAGTTCCCGATTGGAGCCATAGGCGGAAGCTATGGGCAGCGGGCGGTCGTGCGCTCCTGCTCGGCCCGGCGGGCGAGGACGGCCTCGTCGGCCGCGTTGTGCACGAACACCACCGAACCACCGACGGCGAGCGGTGCGAGCAGCGAGTCGACCCAGTCGCCCGGTCCGTTCCACGAGCACGTGCAGAGCAGTCGCCCGCCCGCGCCGAGGCCGATGTCAGCGGCCCGTTGTACAGCGAGGCTGTCGAGCTCGCCACGCGTGCGGCCGCTGAACGCGGCGTCGGACGCGCCGGCCTGCAGCTGCACGACCGGCCACTTGTCCGGCTGCGGCCGCACCGCCCCGATGTAGTCGGACGTTCCGTCCGGCACCGCGTCGCCCAGCCCGACCGCGGCGGTGATGCCGGAGCCCAGCACGAAAACGTCCGGCACGCCGGCCGCCGACGCGGCTGTCTCGGCCGTCACGAAGGCGACCTCGGCGTCAGCGGGGGATTCGGTGAAGCACAGTCCGGCCGTGAAGCAGGCGAGGATCGGCGCTATCGACAGCCAGTGCGCCGGCAAGGCCACGTAGGCGGCCGGGCCGGGATCCAGCACCAGTTCGTCGATCAGCAGGAAGTGGGTCTTCGCGACCCAGTTCGCGAGCGACTTCACCGAGAGCTCGGTGCGTTCGCCGGTCGCCTCGTCGTAGTAGGTCACGAACGGCTGCACGGGCGCGGACCTCATCAGCGCGTCGAAGCGCTGCTCGGGAGTCGATGTCACATCAGTTGATGCAACCAGCGTCCAATGCCTTCTGCTTCGCCGGGGTGCTGCTCGAGCTCGCGCCGCCGGGTGTGGACCGCGCGGTGTCACCGTCCGCGCCGAGAACGAGGGTGAGCGTCGAGACGTCCGACTGCTTCACCTGGGCGCCGGGCACGTACTTCGCGAGCGTCTTGGCCTGCGCCTCCATGCCCGAGGCGTACTCGATCGTCGTCGCGGCGAGCGACGCGGGCTGCGTGTCGACGGTCGCCTTGAAGCCGGCCTTGACGAGCGTGGCGGTCGACTGCGCGGCGGCGCCGTTGACCGTGCCGCCGTTCTGGACGCTGACGGTGACCGAGGAAGGAGCGACCGCCTTCGCCTTGCTGTAGTCCGAACTGGTCGGCGGGTTGATCAGCCGGTCGATGAACGCCTTCACCTTCGCCGGGTTGACGATCTCGACGCTGCCGACGTCGACGGTGGCGAAGCGCTGGAACGGGATCGCCTTGCCGACGATGTTGTTCGCGCTGAGGTTCGCCAGCTGCTCGGCCAGCGTGGTGATGTTCAGCCCGTTGTCGACGTAGATCGACTTGTCGACCGCCTTGATCAGCGCGTGCAGCTTGCCCGGGTTGATCAGCGTGTCGGCCGACTCGATCTTGCGGAACGCCGCGGTGAGGAAGTAGCGCTGGCGCTTGGTGCGGTCGAGGTCGCCGTTGGGCAGGTTGTGCCGCTGCCGGACGAACTCCAGCGCCTGCAGGGCGTCCAGCGTGTGGTGTCCGGCCGACATCTTGAAGCCCGATCCGCCGCCCTGGCCGGTCTCGCGGTCGTAGGCCTGGGTGTCGTTGACCGCGTGGCACAGGTCGACCGGGATGCCGCCGACCGCCTGCGCGATGCGGTAGAAGCCGATCAGGTCGACCTGGACGAAGTGGTCGATCGTCAGCCCGGTCAGGTTGGTGATCGTCTTGATGAGCAGGTTCGCCCCGGCCGTCCGCTTCGCGTTCAGGCTGCCCTTCGTCGCGCTGTACGCGTCGGCGTACGCGGAGTTCAGCTTGTTCATGCCGTAGCCGGGGATCGCGACGTAGGAGTCGCGGGGCAGCGAGATCAGCGTCGCCTTCGACCCGTCCGCCGGGATGTGCACGATCATCATCGTGTCCGTCGACAGGCTGCCGCCGTCGCGGCCGACCTTCAGCGCCTTCACCTCGGCGTTGGTCATGTCCGTGCGGTCGTCGTTGCCGACGATCAGCAGGTTCTGGTCCTTGCCGTCGATGCCGCCCGACCCGGTGCTGATGCCGAGTCGCTGCAGGCCGTTGTTCAGGTCGCGGTAGTTCCACCAGCCATAGGCGAACACCGCGATCAGCACCGCCGAGACGGCTGCCGCGATCACCCGGCCGGTACGGCGCGGCACCGCACCGGTGTGCGCGCCCGTGTGCCCGCCGGTACGGCCGGCGGCGTGACCGGCGGCGACGCCTGCGCCACGGCTCCGGCTGCGGCGGGGGTCCAGTTCCGGTGGCAGTGGAGGCAGACCACCGTTCGGACGGGACACGACAGCGAGGTTACCGACCGGAATGGACCGATCGCCGGTTCTGCTCAGGCGCGCCACGGGGTGTGTCCGGATCGCAACCCACCCGGAATCGGGCCGGAAAACGGCATCAACCGCCGGAATCCCGGCAGCCCAGGAGGCGATTCGCCTCAGTGAAAGCCCGCGTGAGCCGATGTGACTGGTGATCAGTGGTTGTTCTGCTGTGACTGCTGTGCCTAGGCTCGGTGCCGAGCCTCCGGCGTGTTGCCGGTTCGAGCGAGGGGTCCTGTGCTAATGCGAGTGCGCCGCCGGGGCAGTGTCGCCGCGCTCGCGGCGACCCTCGCCGCGATCGGGGCCACCGTCGGGGTCCTGCTCGTCGCGCCGGCGGCGGGAGCGGCGGCCGCCGAATCCGTGCGCCTGCCCAGCACCGGGACGATCACGGTGCACGGCCGCGGCAACGGACACGGGCACGGGCTGAGCCAGTACGGCGCCGAGGGAGCCGCGCTCGCCGGGCTGAGCACCGCGCGGATCCTCGCCTTCTACTACCCGAACACCACGCCGGCGACGTCGCCGGTGAAGCGCATCCGGGTCCGCATCTCCGACGCCACGACCGACACGACCGTGCTGGCCGGCACCGGCACGCTGTCGGTCACCGGCCACGGCGCGCTGCCGGCGACGGGCTACGACCGCTTCCGGCTCGTGCCGAGCGGTGACGGGCTGGCCGTCCAGGGCCGCGGGTCGGGATCGTCGAAGTGGACGTCGGTCGCCACCGGCCTGCCGGCCCGGGCGGACTTCTCGAGCAGCGCCCACTGGGTGCAGCTGCTGCTCGCCGACGGCACCTCGACCCGCTACCGCGGCACGGTCGGCGCGCTGCGGCTCGGCAGCGGCGAGATCACGATCAACCGGGTGTCGCTCGACGGTTACACCGAGGGTGTCGTGCCGCGCGAGATGCCGGCCTCGTGGAAGCCGGCAGCCGTCGCCGCGCAGGCGGTCGCCGCCCGCACGTACGGCGCGAACGCCGCGCAGAGCAGCACCCACGACCCGTACGACATCTGCGACACCACGCAGTGCCAGGTGTACGGCGGCATGGCGCACTTCTCGAGCGGCGGCCAACGGCTGTGGACGGACGACCCCGCGGCGATCCAGGGCAACCAGAACGAGATCCTGACCTACAAGAACGCGGCGATCTTCGCGAAGTTCTCCGCGTCGAACGGCGGCGCGACGGTCTCGGGCGGTGAGCCCTACCTCGTCGGCAAGGTCGATCCCTACGACGACAAGGCGTCGGGCGACCCGTACCTGAACTGGTCGCGCAAGGTGCCGGTGTCCAGCCTGGCTGCCTATTACGGCATGGCGCACGTGACCTCGATCCGCATCACCCGCCGCGACGGCAACGGCGCGTGGGGCGGACGGGTCGTCGCGGCCACGGTCTACGGCACCACGTCCTCGGGCGCGAAGACGAGCGTGCCGACCACCGGCTACGAGCTCGCGTCCGCCATGGACGTCCTCACGCCGCTGTTCCACATCGACGGGTCGACGTCCCCCGCCAAGCCGACGACGCCGACGACCAAGCCGACGACGACGCCCGCGACCACGCCCCCGACCACGGCGCCGAGTTCACCGACGACCTCGCCCACGCCCACCGGGTCATCCACGCCGCCGGGCGCGCCGACGAAGGTCCGCGCGGCCAAGCGCGACGCCGCCACGACCGTCCGGTGGCAGCCGCCGGCGAAGAAGGCGTCGCCCGCGATCACAGGCTACCGGCTCACCTGGGGCGGCAACACGTTGAACGTCCCGGCCTCGGCCCGGTCGGCGTTCCTCGCGCCGGTCGACGTCCAGAACCCGCCGAACGTCACCGTGCGCGCGGTGAGTGCCGCCGGAGCCGGGCAGCCCGCGACCGTCCGCGCGCGTGCCGGCACGGCACCGCAGCCGATCACCGCGCTGACGCCGACCCGGTTGTTCGACACCCGCTCGTCGGGCGGCCCGGTCAGTCCGTCGCACCCGTACGCGTTCACCGTCGCAGGCAAGGGCGGGATCCCCGCGACCGGCGCCCACGCTGTACAGCTTTCGCTGAGCATCCTCGATGCGTCCGCCTCCGGCTCGCTGCGGGTCTACAACGCAGCTACACCGAACGCCGTCGCCGCGGTCGTGCCGTACTCGGCCGGGCAGCGGACGACCGTCACCGTGTCCGTCCCGCTCGTCACGTCCAGCACGATCGCGTTCGCGCCGAGCGCGGGATCGGTGAGCCTGCTCGCCGACGCCCTGTCGTGGACGGGCAAGGGCGGTGCGACGATCACGCCGACCGCGCCGACCCTGGTCGCGACCGTCTCGCCCGCCGGCCGCTTCAGCTCCGGCGGCACGGTGGTGTCACTCGCGAAGACGCCGGGGATCACGGCGGGCACGACGGCCGTCGTCCTCTTGGTGCAGGCGTGGACGACCCAGCCCGGCATCGCGCGGCTGCGGATCTGGCCCGACGGCAGGAAGCAGCGCGGCATCCTCGACGCCGTCGCGAGCCCGCTCTCGGTCAGCGCGAACACCGTCGTCGTCCCGCTGCCCGCTTCCCGCGTGCTGCACCTGTCGGCCGACGACGCCGGTGTCGGCGTGCACGTCACGCTGCTCGGCACGATCGGAACCGGTGCCGGGCAACTCGAGACGTTCCCCGAGAGCGCGATCGCCGGCCCGTCCGTGTCCGGGCATCCGGCGCTGAGCATCGCGACGTCCGCCGCCACCGTTCCGGTCGCGGGCATCGGCCAGGTTCCGCCGACCGGCGCGAGCGCCGTGCTGCTGCACGCGACCGCCACCGCCAAGACGGCCGGACGGGTCTGGATCTGGCCGACCGGCACACCGCGCCCGACCGCGCCGACGCTGCTGTTCGGCCCGGACATGCCGACGACGGCGGCCACCCTGGTGCGACTCGCCGGCGCCGGGGACGTCCAGATCCAGTCCTCGGTGGCCGGGGTCACAGTCACGCTGGCCGCGGACGGATACGTCACGAACTAGTCATCCGTTCGCCCGGCAGCCGTGGGAATCCTGTGGCAGGCTTCGCTGAAATTTGCAGCAACGCCGAGCCGGAACCAAGGTGGACGCGATGACTACGGACGCGGTGATCCTCGTCGGCGGCATGGGCACGCGCCTGCGGCCGCTGACCCTGTCCGCGCCGAAGCCGATGCTGCCGACCGCCGGCGTGCCGTTCCTGACCCACCTGATCAGCCGCATCCGCGAGGCGGGCGTCACCCACATCGTCCTCGGCACGAGCTACCAGGCCGAGGTCTTCGAGTCCTACTTCGGCGACGGGTCCGCGTTCGGCGTCGAGCTCGAGTACGTCGTCGAGACCGAGGCGCTCGGCACGGGCGGCGGCATCCGCAACGTCGCGCCCGCGCTGCGCGGTGACACCGTGCTGGTGTTCAACGGCGACGTGCTCGCCGGCGTCGACCTGCACGCGTTGATGGAGTCGCACCAACGGCACCGGGCCGACGTCACGCTCTACCTCACCAAGGTCGACGACCCGCGCGCGTTCGGCTGCGTGCCCACCGATCCGGACGGGCGGGTCACCGCGTTCCTCGAGAAGGACCCGAATCCGGTCACCGACCAGATCAACGCCGGGACGTACGTGTTCCGCCGCGAGATCATCGACACGATCCCGACCGGGCGGCCGGTGTCGGTCGAGCGCGAGACGTTCCCCGGCCTGCTCGCCGAGGGCCGTCACGTGCACGGCCACGTCGACACGTCCTACTGGCGCGACCTCGGCCGCCCGGTCGACTTCGTCGCCGGCTCCGCGGACCTCGTGCGCGGCCTCGCGCCGACCGCTGCGCTGCCCGGCGAACCCGGCGAGGCGCTCGTGCTCGGTGACGCCGTCGTCGACCCGTCCGCCACGCTCAGCGGCGGCACCACGGTGGCGACGGGCTGTGTCGTCGGCGCGGGTGCGGTGCTCGACAGCGCGGTCCTGTTCGAGGGCGCGCGGGTCGCGCCGGGCGCCGTGGTGCGCTGCTCGGTGATCGGCTTCGGCGCCTCGGTCGGCGCCGACGCGGTCGTCACCGACTCCGTGATCGGCGACCGCGCGTCGATCGGCGCTCGGGTCGAGCTGTGCAACGGCGCGCGGGTGTGGCCCGATGTCGTGCTGCCCGAGGGTTCGGTCCGGTTCTCGTCGGACATGTGAGAATCGACGCCGTGCATTCGGACGGCGTCACGCGGGTCTGGGACGCCGGCCGACCGGTGGACGTGCTGGCCACGCTCGCCCCGCTGCGCCGCGGAACCGGCGACCCCGCGCACCGCGTCGACGCGTCGGGACGGTTCTGGTGGGCGTGCGCGACGCCCGCCGGCGACGGCACGATGACGATCCAGGGTCGCGGCACCGCGGTCACCGCGACCGCCTGGGGTCCGGGTGCCGGCTGGCTGCTCGACCGGCTGCCGGCCCTGCTCGGCGAGAACGACGACTGGTCCGCGCTCGACCTGGACGACCACCCGGTGCTGCGGGAGGTGCTGCGCCGGCGTCCCGGCATGCGGTTCCCGGCCACCGGCCTCGTGCTGGACGCGCTGGTGCCGACCGTCCTCGAGCAGCGCGTCACCGGCAACGAGGCCCGCCGTGCGTGGCGGCAGCTGCTG